>Ga0213835_100160_pt1 | contig 83195 bp, 73 predicted proteins | sample SWPATP01_FD_160576 | JGI IMG/M metagenome (GOLD analysis project Ga0213835, IMG submission 160576) | Coastal seawater microbial communities from Marineland, Florida, United States - SWPA TP0 #1 | ecosystem: Environmental > Aquatic > Marine > Coastal | place: USA: Florida | collected 2016-08-05 | reverse complement strand
TCTCCTCCGGCGCGGCGTCGATCTGGTCATACGCCTTGAACTCGCCGTAATACTTGGTGATCGCCGCCGTCAGCGTCGTCTTGCCATGGTCCACATGGCCGATCGTGCCAACGTTCACATGCGGCTTGTTGCGTTCGAACTTTGCCTTGGCCATCGGAGCCTCTCCTTAGTCTGTCATCGGTTGCGGTGCGCGCGCGCACCCTACGGGGCGGTAGGGCGGGCAGGGCCCGCCGCACCGAATCAGGCGTATTTCTTCTGGATCTCGTCCGAGATGTTCTGCGGAACCGCCTCGTAATGGTCGAACAGCATGGTGAAGTTCGCCCGGCCCGAGGACATGGACCGCAGGGTGTTGATGTAGCCGAACATGTTCGCGAGCGGCACGAAGGCCTGGATCGCCACGGCATTGCCGCGGCTGTCCTGACCCGTCACCTGACCGCGCCGGCTCGTCAGGTCGCCGATGATGCCGCCGGTGTATTCCTCGGGCGTCACCACCTCGACCTTCATGATCGGCTCCAGCAGCTTGGCGCCGGCCTTCTTCAGACCGTCACGCATCGCCGCCCGCGCCGCGATCTCGAAGGCCAGCACCGACGAGTCGACGTCGTGGAACGCCCCGTCGATGAGCGCGACCTTGAAGTCGATCACCGGGAAGCCGGCCAGCGGACCCGAGTCCATCACCGACTTGATGCCCTTCTCGACGCCCGGCACGTATTCCTTGGGCACCGCGCCGCCGACGATCTTCGATTCGAAGCTGTAGCCCTCGCCCGGCTCGGTGGGCGCGATCACCAGCTTGACGCGGGCGAACTGCCCGGTGCCGCCGGTCTGCTTCTTGTGGGTATAGTCGATCTCGGCCTCGCGCGAGATGGTCTCGCGATAGGCCACCTGCGGCGCACCGATGTTGGCCTCGACCTTGAACTCGCGCTTCATGCGGTCGACGAGGATGTCGAGATGCAGCTCGCCCATGCCCTTCATGATCGTCTGGCCGGACTCGAAATCGGTCTCGACGCGGAACGAGGGGTCCTCGGCGGCGAGGCGGGCCAGCGCGATGCCCATCTTCTCCTGGTCGGCCTTGGTCTTGGGCTCGACCGCGATCTCGATCACCGGCTCGGGGAAGGTCATCGTCTCCAGCACCACGGCCTTGTTCGGATCGCAGAGCGTGTCGCCGGTGGTCGTGTCCTTCAGCCCCGCGAGCGCGATGATGTCGCCGGCAAAGGCCTCGTCGATCTCCTCGCGGTTGATGGCGTGCATCATCATCATCCGCCCGACCCGCTCGCGCTTGCCCTTGGTCGAGTTCATCATCTGGTCACCCTTCTTGAGGGTGCCCGAATAGATGCGGGTGAAGGTGAGCGAGCCCACGAAGGGGTCGTTCATGATCTTGAAGGCCAGCGCGGCGAAGGGCTGCGAATCCTCGGCCGAGCGCGCGATGTTGCGGGTCTCGGTCTCGTCGCCGGGGGCGAAGCCCATGTAGGCCGGCACGTCGAGCGGGCTGGGCAGGAAGTCGATCACCGCGTTCAGGAGGGGCTGCACGCCCTTGTTCTTGAACGCCGAACCGGCGGTCACCGGCACGAAGCTGAGCGCCAGCGTGCCCTTGCGGATGAGCTTGCGCAGGGTGTCGACGTCGGGCTCGTTGCCCTCGAGATAGGCCTCCATCGCCTCGTCGTCCTGCTCGACGGCAAGCTCGATCAGCGTGGCGCGCCACTCGTCGGCGAGGTCCTTCAGCTCGTCGCGGATGGGCTGGCGGGTCCAGGAGGCGCCGAGGTCCTCGCCCTTCCAGGTCCACTCCTCCATCGTGATCAGGTCGATGATCCCCTCGAGCTGGTCCTCGGCCCCGATGGGCAGCGCGATCGGCGCCGGGGTGGCCCCGGTCCGGTCCTTGATCATGCGCACGCAGTTGAAGAAATCCGCGCCGATCTTGTCCATCTTGTTGACGAAGACGATCCGCGGGACCTTGTAGCGGTCGGCCTGGCGCCAGACGGTCTCGGTCTGCGGCTCCACCCCGGCGTTGGCGTCCAGAAGGCAGATCGCGCCGTCGAGCACGGCGAGCGAGCGCTCCACCTCGATGGTGAAGTCGACGTGGCCCGGCGTGTCGATGATGTTGAAGCGGAACTTGGTGTCGGACGTGCCCTCGGCGGTCGGGTCCTCCTGACGCTGCCAGAAGGTCGTGGTCGCGGCCGAGGTGATGGTGATCCCGCGCTCCTGCTCCTGCTCCATCCAGTCCATCGTCGCGGCGCCGTCATGCACCTCGCCGATCTTGTGGCTCTTGCCGGTGTAATAGAGGATCCGCTCGGTCGTCGTCGTTTTCCCGGCGTCGATGTGCGCCATGATCCCGAAGTTGCGATAGCGGTTCAGCGGATATTCGCGGGCCATTGGATGGTCCTCAGGCTAAATAGGGGGTTACCAGCGGTAGTGGCTGAACGCCTTGTTGGCATCGGCCATCTTGTGCGTGTCCTCGCGCTTCTTCACCGCGGTGCCGCGGCTCTGCGCGGCGTCCATCAGCTCGGCGGCGAGGCGCTCTTCCATGGTGTTCTCGTTGCGCTTGCGGGCGGCGATGATCAGCCAGCGGATCGCCAGCGCCTCGCGGCGCTCGGGGCGCACCTCGACCGGGACCTGGTAGGTGGCCCCGCCGACCCGGCGCGAGCGGACCTCGACCGAGGGCTTCACATTGTCGAGCGCCTCGTGGAAGATCTCGATGGGCTCGCGGCGGACGCGACCCTGGATCCGCTCCAGCGCGTTGTAGACGATCGATTCGGCGACCGACTTCTTGCCGTCGATCATCAGGTTGTTCATGAACTTGGTCAGCACCCGGTCGCCGAACTTGGCATCGGGCAGGACTTCGCGCTTTTCGGCTGCGTGACGACGCGACATCTCTCAGTTCCTCACTTCGGCCGCTTGGCGCCGTACTTCGAACGACGCTGACGACGATCCTTGACCCCCTGCGTGTCGAGCACGCCGCGCAGGATGTGATAGCGCACGCCCGGAAGGTCCTTGACCCGGCCACCGCGAATCAGCACCACCGAGTGCTCCTGCAGGTTGTGCTTCTCGCCGGGGATGTAGCTGATCACCTCGTAGCCGTTGGTCAGCCGCACCTTGGCCACCTTCCGCATGGCCGAGTTCGGCTTCTTCGGCGTGGTGGTGTAGACGCGCGTGCAGACGCCGCGCTTCTGGGGGCATTCCTCCAGGTGCTGGGACTTGGAGCGTTTCACTTTCGGCTGCCGCGGCTTGCGGATCAGCTGCTGGATCGTCGGCATTCCGGGTTCCCCGTACCTATTCCATTCGTCCGAGCCGCGGCCGGACCCCCGGCCCGCGCCCTGCGGCTGTCTGTGTGATGCGTTCACAAAGCGCAAACGCCAACACCGCACTCGCCTCCGGATAAGGGGGCGACGCGGTGGAATTCCAGAGGATCGGGGCCTGCGCCCGGATCATGACCACTCAATTCATCTTCGCGGCATCATGGTCCGCAGACCCGCATGCCGAGTGCGCGGGGTATTGGCAGAGTCGCCCGCCCTTGTCAACAGCAGGCGCGGTCACGTCTGCGCCTTGCGACCCGTCCGCCAGAGGGTGAAGCTCCCGGCCGCCACGATGATCGCGACGCCCACCAGCGTCAGCCCGTCCGGCCAGTCGCCGAACACCAGATACCCGAGCAGCAGCGCCCAGACGAGGCTGGTATAGCGAAACGGCGAGACCACGCTCACCTCGCCCAGCCGCATCGTCTGCACGCTGAAGAGATAGCCGAGGATCAGCGCGGCCGAGGTGCCGGCCAGCATCGCCACCGCCCGCGGCGAGGGCGTGACCCAGTCGAACGCGACCGAGGCGAGGCCGCCGAACACCGTCACCCCCACCGCCGTCACGAAGGCCACCAGCAGCGACGGCACCCCGGCCGAGAGCTTGCGCGTCACCACGTCGCGCAGCGTCACCGCGACCACGGCCGCCAGCGCGCTGAGCGAATAGACGGTGAACCCCTCCGCCCCCGGCCGCACGATCAGCAGGACGCCGAAGAACCCGATGGCCACGGCCGAGCTGCGCCGGATGCCGACCTTCTCGCCCAGGAACACCGCACCGGCGGCCGTCATCGCCAGCGGCAGCGACTGAAGGATCGCCGTGGCATTGGCGAGCGGCATGTTGAAGAGGGCGGTCATGAAGAACCCCGCCGCCGCGCATTCGGCCAGCACCCGCCAGCCGATCAGCCGCCGGTCCGGCACCGCCGGCAGCCGCAGCGCCCCGAAGCGCCAGGCCAGCGCCAGAAACACCACCGACACCCCGAGCCCGCGCAGGAAGATCGCCTGAAACAGCGGCAGCTCGTCGGCGAGCGCCTTCATGAAGCTGTCGCTGACCACGAAAGCCGCCATCGACGCCACCATCAGGATCGCGCCGCGGGTGTTGTCGCTCATCGTCCGGACCCGTTCGCGGGCGACCAGGCCGCCGGCAGGAAGGGAAAGCCGCGCGCAAGCTCGGCCGCCAGCGCGGCGCCGGGGGTGACCACGGTGCGGCCGATCACCGCGCCGTCGCCGTCGTTGTCGCCATGCACCGCCCGCACGAAGGCCGGAGAGCGCGCCTCGGTGAAGACGTCGTAGAACTGCGGCAGCCAGCGGTGGTTGCGGCGATAGATCGTCTCGCCGCTGGCGACGGGGGCGATCATGGCGGTGCCGCAGCCGGTGGGCAGACGTTCCACCACCGGGGTGAAGGCCGGGCGCGCGCCGGTGAGGTCGAGCACATAGCCGCGGTTGAAGGCGACCACGAGCGGCGTGTCGCCCCCCTGCAACGGCAGCAGCGTCTGCACCGTCCGCCGCAGCCGCGCGATGAACTCGACATCCAGCGCGTCGTCGTCGTCGAGCCGCAGCGTCACCTGCCAGCGTCGCCCCGCCGGCACGACGGCCAGCGCCTGCTGCACCGCCTCCTGGGCATGCAGCGGCGGCAGGGTGACCACCTCGGCCCCCGGCAGATCGGCGATCAGACGGTCGAGCCGCGCCCGCGCCGGGCCCGGAAAGCCCTCGCCCGTCAGCAGGAGGGTGCGGAAATCGCGGTCGCTCTGCGCCTTCAGCGACGGCAGCGTCAGCGCCTCGAACAGGGCAAAACGGCGGGCGAGGCGGGCGGGATCGTAGAGCCGCTCGGCCAGGCTGCGCGGATCGCCGGCCCCGACGCGAAGCCCCGCCCGCGCCGGATAGGAAAACCGGATCAGAATGGTGAAGGGGCCCAGATCGGCCTGCATCGCTGCCCTGCCCGGCATGGCGTCGTCCGGCAAGACCGGCGGCGGAACGTATGGCGCGGCGCCCGCCCCCGAACGGAGGCGGGCGCCGACGATCTCAATCGCGGCTCTCGGGCACCTCGACGATCACCGGCTCGGCCTCCGGCACCGCGGCGGCCTCCTCGGCGGTCAGCGCCGCCTGCGCCTCGGCCCGGCGTGCCTCGATCACCTTGTGGTCGCGGTCGGCGGCCACCTTCTTGATGCGGGTGATCGCGCCGCCGGTGCCGGCCGGGATCAGCCGGCCGACGATGACGTTCTCCTTCAGGCCCAGGAGCTTGTCACGCTTGCCCTGCACCGAGGCCTCGGTCAGCACGCGCGTCGTCTCCTGGAAGGAGGCGGCCGAGATGAAGCTGCGGGTCTGCAAGCTGGCCTTGGTGATGCCCAGAAGCACCGGCTCGGCGCGGGCCTCGCGCTGGCCACGGGAGCGCGCCTTGGCGTTCTCCTCCTCCAGCTCCTGCTTCTCCACCTGCTCGCCCTTCAGGAGCGTGGTGTCGCCCGAATCCAGCACCTCGAGCTTCTGCAGCATCTGCCGCACGATCACCTCGATGTGCTTGTCGTTGATCTTCACGCCCTGCAGGCGATAGACTTCCTGCACCTCGTCGATCAGATAGTCGGCCAGCGCCTCGATCCCCATGATCCGCAGGATGTCATGCGGCGCGGGGTTGCCATCCATGATGTAGTCGCCCTTCTGGACGAAATCGCCCTCGGCCACCGGGATGTGCTTGCCCTTGGGCACCATGTATTCCACCTGCTCCAGCGTGTCGTCGGCGGGTTCGATGGTGATGCGGCGCTTGTTCTTGTAGTCCTTGCCGAAGCGGACATAGCCGTCGATCTCGGCGATGATGGCATGGTCCTTGGGCCGCCGTGCCTCGAAGAGTTCGGCCACCCGCGGCAGACCCCCGGTGATGTCCTTGGTCCGGGCGCCTTCGCGCGGGATCCGGGCCACGACGTCGCCGGGACGGATCTCGCCGCCATCCTCGACCGAGAGGACGGCGTCCACCGACATCGGATAGGTCACCGGCGCGCCGGCCTCGTTGCGCACCGGCTCGCCGGTCGCGGGGTCCATGACGATGATCTCGGGCTTGAGGTCCGAGGCCCGCGGCACCGCCCGCCAGTCGGCGACGATGCGCTGGGTCATGCCGGTGGTGTCGTCGGTCTCTTCCTTGATCGACAGGCCCGAGATGAGGTCCACGAACTTCGCCACCCCACCCTTTTCGGCGATGATCGGCAGGGTGTAGGGGTCCCAGGCGAAGAGCTTGGCCCCCTTGTCGACCTCCTCGCCGTCGCGGACGAAGACGCGGGTGCCGTAGGTGACCTTGTGGCTCGCCCGCTCCACCCCGTTGGCGTCGATGATGACCACCTGCATGTTGCGGGCGATCACCACCTGCTCGCCGGCGGCGTTCTCGATCAGGTTGGCGTTGCGCAGCTCCACCCGGCCGGGATGGCTCGCCTCCATCGACGAGGTCGAGCCGCCCTGCGCGATCCCGCCGATGTGGAAGGTGCGCATGGTCAGCTGCGTGCCGGGCTCGCCGATCGACTGCGCGGCGATGATGCCCACGGCCTCGCCCACGTTCACCATGGTCCCGCGCGCCAGATCGCGACCGTAACAGGTGGCGCAGACCCCCTCCTCCGCGTCGCAGGTCAGCGGCGAGCGGATGCGGACGGCGGCGATGCCCTCGCCCTCGATGATCTCGGCCTTGCGCTCGTCGATCAGCTCGCCCCGGGCGACCAGCACGTCCTCCGAGCCGGGGCGCAGCACGTCCTCGGCCGCGACCCGCCCGAGGATGCGCTCGGCGAGGCTCGAGACCACCTCGCCGTCGTTCACCGCGGCCTGCGCGGTGATGAAGCGGTCGGTGCCGCAGTCCTGCACGCGGATGATGCAGTCCTGCGCCACATCGACCAGCCGGCGGGTGAGATAGCCCGAGTTGGCGGTCTTCAGCGCGGTGTCCGCGAGGCCCTTGCGCGCACCGTGGGTGGAGTTGAAGTACTCCAGCACGGTGAGCCCTTCCTTGAAGTTCGAGATGATCGGCGTCTCGATGATCTCGCCCGAGGGCTTGGCCATCAGGCCGCGCATGCCGCCCAGCTGCTTCATCTGGGCGGGCGAGCCGCGGGCGCCCGAATGCGACATCATGTAGACGCTGTTGGGCTCCAGCTCGGCGCCGGCGTCATCGTGCCGGACGGCCGAGATCTCCTTCATCATCTCGGCCGCCACCGCGTCCGAGCACTTCGACCAGGCGTCGACCACCTTGTTGTACTTCTCGCCCTGCGTGATCAGCCCGTCGAGGTACTGCTGCTCGAACTCCTTGACCTGCTCGCGGGTGTCGTTGACCACCGACCACTTCGCCTCGGGGATCAGCATGTCGTCCTTGCCGAAGCTGATGCCGGCGCGGAACGCCTCGCGGAAGCCGAGCGTCATGATCTGGTCGCAGAAGATCACGCTCTCCTTCTGCCCGCAGAAGCGATAGACGGTGTCGATGACGTTCTGGACGTCCTTCTTGCGCAACAGCCGGTTCACCAGCTCGAACGGCGCCTTGGCGTTGAGCGGCAGGAGCGCGCCCAGCCGCACCCGGCCCGGCGTGGTCTCGTAACGGCGCCAGACCTCGTTGCCCTCCTCGTCGATCTGCTTGACGCGGGCGGTGATGCGGGCGTGCAGATGCACGGCCCCCGAGGCGAGCGCATGCTCGACCTCCTCGGGGCTGGCGAACACCATCCCCTCGCCGGTCATCCCCTCGCGCATCATCGAGGTGTAATAGAGCCCCAGCACCATGTCCTGGCTGGGCACGATGATCGGCGCGCCGTTGGCGGGGCTGAGGACGTTGTTGGTGGACATCATCAGCACGCGGGCCTCGAGCTGGGCTTCCAGCGAGAGGGGCACATGCACCGCCATCTGGTCGCCGTCGAAATCGGCGTTGAAGGCCGAGCACACCAGCGGGTGAAGCTGGATCGCCTTGCCCTCGATCAGCACGGGCTCGAAGGCCTGGATGCCGAGACGGTGCAGCGTCGGCGCCCGGTTCAGGAGCACCGGGTGCTCGCGGATCACCTCGTCGAGGATGTCCCAGACCTCGGGCCGCTCCTTCTCCACCAGCTTCTTGGCCTGCTTCACCGTGCTGGACAGCCCCTTGGCCTCCAGCCGCGAGTAGATGAAGGGCTTGAAGAGTTCGAGCGCCATCTTCTTGGGCAGACCGCACTGGTGCAGCTTCAGCTCGGGGCCGGTCACGATGACCGAGCGGCCGGAGAAGTCCACGCGCTTGCCCAGCAGGTTCTGCCGGAACCGGCCCTGCTTGCCCTTCAGCATGTCGGAAAGCGACTTCAGCGGGCGCTTGTTGGTGCCGGTGATGACCCGGCCGCGGCGGCCGTTGTCGAAGAGCGCGTCCACCGCCTCCTGCAGCATCCGCTTCTCGTTGCGCACGATGATGTCGGGCGCGCGCAGCTCGATCAGCCGCTTGAGGCGGTTGTTGCGGTTGATCACCCGGCGATAGAGGTCGTTGAGGTCCGAGGTCGCGAAGCGCCCACCATCGAGCGGCACCAGCGGGCGCAGCTCGGGCGGGATCACCGGCAGCACGGTCAGCACCATCCACTCGGGCCGGTTGCCCGAGTCGAGGAAGGACTCCACCACCTTCAGCCGCTTGATGATCTTCTTCGGCTTGAGCTCGCCGGTGGCCTCCTTCAGCTCCTCGCGCAGCTTGGTCGCCTCGGCCTCGAGGTCGATGTTGACCAGCATCTCGCGGATCGCCTCGGCGCCGATGTTGGCGGTGAAGGCATCCGAGCCGAACTGGTCCTGCGCATCCAGAAACTCCTCCTCGCTGAGGAGCTGGCCATAGGAGAGGTCGGTCAGGCCGGGTTCGATGACCACGTAGTTCTCGAAGTAGAGCACCCGCTCCAGATCGCGCAGGGTCATGTCCAGCATCAGGCCGATGCGGCTGGGCAGCGACTTGAGGAACCAGATATGCGCGACCGGGGCGGCCAGCTCGATGTGGCCCATGCGCTCGCGCCGCACCTTCTGCAGCGTTACCTCGACGCCGCATTTCTCGCAGACGACGCCGCGGTACTTCATGCGCTTGTACTTGCCGCAGAGGCACTCATAGTCCTTGATCGGCCCGAAGATCCGGGCACAGAACAGCCCGTCCCGCTCCGGCTTGAAGGTGCGGTAGTTGATCGTCTCGGGCTTCTTGATCTCGCCGTAGGACCAGCTGAGGATCCGCTCGGGGCTCGCGAGCGAGATCTTGATCTCGTCGAAGGGCTTCGGCGCGGCAAGCGGATTGAACGGGTTGGTTGTGAGTTCCTGGTTCATCGGGGCATTCCTTGCAATGGCGTCGGGGACAACGTCAGGGGCCGGGCGCAGCAAATTCCTTTGAAGGAATTTGCCAAAATCCTTTCAAGGATTTTGGGCGCCCGGGTCAGCCGTCCTCCTCCGCGTCCAGGAGTTCCATGTTCAGGCCGAGGCCGCGCACTTCCTTCACCAGCACGTTGAAGCTCTCGGGCACCCCGGCCTCGAAGTTGTCCTCGCCCTTGACGATGGACTCGTAGACCTTGGTGCGCCCGGCCACGTCGTCGGACTTGACCGTGAGCATCTCCTGCAGCGTGTAGGCGGCGCCATAGGCCTCCAGCGCCCAGACCTCCATCTCGCCCAGCCGCTGGCCGCCGAACTGCGCCTTGCCGCCCAGCGGCTGCTGGGTCACGAGGCTGTAGGGGCCGGTGGAGCGGGCGTGCAGCTTGTCGTCCACCAGATGGTGGAGCTTCAGCATGTATTTCACGCCCACCGTGACCTTGCGCTGGAACGGCTCGCCGGTGCGGCCGTCGAAGACGACCGACTGGCCCGAGGTGTCGAAACCCGCGCGCACCAGCGCGTCGTTCACATCGGCCTCCTTGGCGCCGTCGAACACCGGCGTGGCGATCGGCACCCCGGTGGTGACGGTGGCGGCGGATTCGGCCAGCGCCTCGTCCTCCATCTCCTCGAACACCTGTGCATAGGTGTCCTCGCCATAGGCGATGCGCATGGCCTCGCGCACCGGGGTCATGTCGCCCGAGCGGCGATAGGCCTGCAGCGCCTCGTCGATCTGCAGGCCCAGACCGCGCGCGGCCCAGCCCATGTGCGTCTCGAGGATCTGGCCCACGTTCATGCGGCTCGGCACGCCCAGCGGGTTGAGCACCAGGTCGACCGTGGTGCCGTCCGACAGGAAGGGCATGTCCTCCATCGGCACGACCTTGGAGATCACGCCCTTGTTGCCGTGCCGACCCGCCATCTTGTCGCCGGCCTGCAGCTTGCGCTTCACCGCGACGAAGACCTTGACCATCTTCATCACGCCCGGAGGGAGGTCGTCGCCGCGGCGCACCTTTTCGACCTTGTCCTCGAAGCGGTGCTCGAGCTGGCGCTTCTGCGCCTCGTACTGCGCATGCAGCGCCTCGACCGCCTGGGCGTCGGCCTCCTCGCCGAGCGCAAGCTGCCACCACTGGCCGCGGCTGAGGCCGTCGAGCAGCTCCTGGGTGATCTCGGAGCCGGCCCGCACGCCCTTGGGGCCCTTCACCGCCACCTTGCCCAGGATCAGCGACTTGAGCCGGGCATAGATGTTGCGCTCGAGGATCTCGAGCTCGTCGTCGCGGTCGCGGCTGAGGCCCTGGATCTCCTCACGCTCGATCTGCAGCGCGCGCTCGTCCTTCTCCACCCCGTGGCGGTTGAACACCCGGACCTCGACGATGGTGCCATAGGCACCGGGCGGCAGCCTGAGCGAGGTGTCCCGCACATCCGACGCCTTTTCGCCGAAGATCGCGCGCAACAGCTTCTCCTCGGGCGTCATCGGGCTCTCGCCCTTGGGGGTGATCTTGCCCACCAGGATGTCGCCCGGCTGCACCTCGGCGCCGATATAGACGATCCCGGCCTCGTCGAGGTTGCGCAGCGCCTCCTCGCCGACGTTGGGGATGTCGCGGGTGATCTCCTCGGGCCCGAGCTTGGTGTCGCGGGCGGCCACCTCGTATTCCTCGATGTGGATCGAGGTGAAGACGTCGTCGCGCAGGATCCGCTCCGAGATCAGGATCGAGTCCTCGAAGTTGTAGCCGTTCCAGGGCATGAAGGCGACGATGACGTTGCGGCCCAGCGCCAGCTCGCCCATGTCGGTGGAGGGGCCGTCGGCGATGACCTGGCCGCGCGCCACCTCGTCGCCCACCTTCACCAGCGGGCGCTGGTTGATGCAGGAGGACTGGTTCGAGCGCTTGAACTTGCGCAGCCGGTAGATGTCGACCCCGGGCTCGCCCGGCTCCAGGCTCTCGGTCGCGCGCACGACGATCCGGGTGGCGTCCACCTGGTCGATCACGCCCGCGCGCCGCGCCATGATGGCGGCACCCGAGTCGCGGGCGACCACACCCTCCATCCCGGTGCCGACGAAGGGCGCCTCGGCCTGCACCAGGGGCACCGCCTGCCGCTGCATGTTCGAGCCCATCAGCGCGCGGTTGGCGTCGTCGTTCTCGAGGAACGGGATCAGCGCCGCGGCCACCGACACGAGCTGCTTGGGCGAGACGTCGATCAGGTCCACGGCCTCGCGCGGGTTCAGCATGAACTCGCCGCCCTTGCGGGTCGAGACGAGGTCGTTCATGAACCGACCCTCGGCGTCGAGCGTCGCGTTCGCCTGCGCGATGGTGTGGCGCATCTCCTCGGTGGCGGACATGTAGACCACCTCGTCGGTGACCTGCGCGTCGCGGACCCGGCGATAGGGGGTCTCGATGAAGCCGTACTTGTTCACCCGCGCAAAGGTCGCGAGCGAGTTGATCAGGCCGATGTTCTGGCCCTCCGGCGTCTCGATCGGGCACATCCGGCCGTAATGCGTCGGATGGACGTCGCGCACCTCGAAGCCCGCGCGCTCGCGCGTCAGGCCGCCCGGTCCGAGGGCCGAGAGGCGGCGCTTGTGGGTGACCTCCGACAGCGGGTTGGTCTGGTCCATGAACTGGCTGAGCTGCGAGGACCCGAAGAACTCGCGCACCGCGCCCGCCGCCGGTTTGGCGTTGATCAGCTCCTGCGGCATCGTGGTGTCGATGTCGACCGAGCTCATGCGCTCCTTGATCGCGCGCTCCATCCGCAGGAGGCCGAGGCGATACTGGTTCTCCATCAACTCGCCGACCGAGCGCACCCGGCGGTTGCCGAGGTGGTCGATGTCGTCGATCTCGCCCTTGCCGTCGCGCAGTTCCACCAGCGCCTTGATGCAGGCGATGATGTCCTCGTGGCGCAGCGTGCGCTGGGTGTCGGGCGCGTCGAGGTCGAGGCGCATGTTCATCTTCACCCGGCCCACGGCCGAGAGGTCATAGCGCTCGGCGTCGAAGAAGAGCTGTGCGAAAAGCGCCGAGGCCGCGTCCGGGGTGGGCGGCTCGCCCGGGCGCATCACGCGGTAGATCTCCATCAGCGCCTGTTCGCGGTTCCAGACCTTGTCGGCGGCCATGGTGTTGCGGATGTAGGGGCCGACGTTGACACCGTCGATGTCCAGCACCGGGATCTCGGTCACGCCCTCGTCCAGCAGATCCTTCAGCGTGCCGCCCTTGACCGAGCCGTCGCGGTCCAGATCCCAGGTCAGCTCGTCGCCGGCCTCGACCCAGATCGCGCCGGTCTCCTCGTTGATCATGTCGCGGGCGACGAAGCGGCCGAGGATATGCTCGAACGGGACCAGAAGCTCGGTCACCTTGCCCTCGTCGATCCAGCGCTTGACCATGCGCGGGGTGGCCTTGTCGCCGGCCTTGAGGATCACCTCGCCGGTGGCGGCATCCACGAGGTCCATCGTCGGGCGGGTGCCGCGCACCCGCTCGGGGAAGAACCGCGTCACCCAGCCGTTGCCGTGACGGCGGAAGGTGACGGTGTCGTAATAGGCCGCCATGATGCGGTCCTGGTCCATGCCCAGCGCATAGAGCAGCGTCGTCACCGGCAGCTTGCGGCGCCGGTCGATGCGAGCGAACACCAGATCCTTGGCGTCGAACTCGAAATCGAGCCAGGAGCCGCGATAGGGGATGATCCGGCAGGCGAACAGCAGCTTGCCCGAGGAATGCGTCTTGCCCCGGTCATGGTCGAAGAAGACGCCGGGCGAGCGGTGCATCTGGCTGACCACCACCCGCTCGGTACCGTTGACGATGAAGGTGCCGTTGCCCGTCATCAGGGGCATGTCGCCCATGTAGACGTCCTGCTCCTTGATGTCCTTGACCGAGCGCGCGCCGGTGTCCTCGTCCACGTCGAACACGATCAGCCGCAGCGTCACCTTCAGCGGCGCGGCATAGGTCATGTCGCGGTTCTGGCACTCCTCCACGTCATATTTCGGCTTTTCCAGATCGTAGCTGACGAATTCGAGCACCGCGGTCTCGTTGAAGTCGCGGATCGGAAAGACCGACTGGAACACGCCCATGAGCCCCTCGCCGTCGCGGGGCGCATCGCCGTCGCCCGAGCGCAGGAACAGGTCGTACGAGGATTTCTGAACCTCGATGAGGTTCGGCATCTCCAACACTTCGCGGATCTTGCCGAAGGGTCTGCGAATACGCTTCTGGCCAACGAATGCCTGCGCCATGGGGGATCACACCTTTCCTGTCATCGCGGACGTCCGGGCCGTCGGGCTCCGGCCGGACATCGCCTACGACGGGGCGGGGGCTCCATGCCTGCGGACCGTCCCACCGGTCCGCTCCCGAGCCCCCCGCCTGCCCCGGGACGACGCTTGGTGCACAAGCGCCGTCCGAAGGCAGACCCGCAAAACGGGCGTGGCCGGGCCCGGGATGCCCCGGACCCGACCCGTCTTCGCTAGTGTCTGACGGCCGCGGCCGCGATCACTTCAGCTCGACCTTGGCGCCGGCCTCTTCGAGCTTCTTCTTGATGTCCTCGGCCTCGGCCTTCGGAGCCTGCTCCTTGACCTTGCCGCCGGCCTCGACGAGATCCTTCGCCTCCTTCAGGCCGAGCCCGGTGATGGCGCGGACTTCCTTGATGACGTTGATCTTCTTGTCGCCGGCATCGACGAGCACGACGTCGAATTCGGTCTGCTCCTCGACCGCGGCCGCGGCCTCGCCGCCGACGGGGCCGGCCATCATCACCGCGCCGCCGGCGGCGGGCTCGATGCCGTACTCGTCCTTCAGGATCTGCTTCAGTTCCTGCGCCTCGAGCAGCGTGAGGTTCACGATCTCTTCGGCAAGTTTCTTCAGGTCAGCCATGTTTCCGTTTCCGTTCTGACAGGTGTGGTCCGGCACGGGCCGCGACGCGGCCCGGGGTTGCGCTGGCGTTGCTCAGGCGGCGTGCCGCTCCTCCAGGGTGGAGAGGATGCCCGCGATGTTCGAAGCAGGTGCGCCGATGGCCCCGGCGATGTTCGAAGCAGGTGCGCCGATGCACGCCACGACCGAAGCGATGAGCTCCTCGCGCGACGGCAGTTTCGACACCGCCTCGACCCCGCTCGGGTCCAGGCCCCGCCCGCCCATCGAGCCGCCCAGAATCGCGAACTTCTGATTCTGCTTGGCGAACTCGACCGAGACCTTCGCCGCAGCGACGGGGTCTTCGGAATAGGCGAGCACGGTCATGCCCGTCAGGAGGCTGCCGATGCTTTCGCAGGGCTTCCCCTCCAGGGCGATCTTGGCGAGCCTGTTCTTGGCAACGCGCACGGCCCCGCCCGCATCACGCATCATCGCGCGCAGGACCTGCATCTCGGCAACCGTGAGGCCTTCGTAGCGGGCTACGACGACCACGCCAGAGCTTTCGAAGATCTGGCCGAGTTCCTCGACCACCTTCTCTTTCTGGGCTCTATCCACGTGTTACGCTCCAAGTTTGGGGGTTTCCCCCCGGCTCTTCGGTGCCCCCGGAAAGACCCGGAGGCGTCGGGTCCGTGACCGGGTCCCGAGAGATCGCCCGCGGAAAGCCCCGCGGCATGGTCCCACTCGTTCCCCGTCTCGGGCAGGAGATTAAGCCTCCGGATGGAGGCACCCGCCGTCTCGGACAGGACGGGGCCCGAAGGCCCCGCCATTCGCCCGACCGCAGGCGCGGCCGGGGAATTCTGAGCGCCCCGCCGGGCGCCGGATCACTTCGCCGTGGCCGAGGCCAGATCGACGGCGACGCCCGGGCCCATGGTCGAGGACACGGACACCTTCTTCAGATAGGTGCCCTTGGCCCCCGAGGGCCTGGCCCGCGCCACCGCATCGATGAAGGCGCGGATGTTCTCGGCCAGCTTGGCATCGTCGAACGACACCTTGCCGACGCCGCCATGGATGACCCCGGCCTTCTCGACGCGGAACTGGACCTCGCCGCCCTTGGCGTTCGCGATGGCGGTCGCGACATCCATCGTCACCGTGCCCACCTTTGGGTTCGGCATCAGGTTGCGCGGGCCGAGGATCTTGCCCAGCCGGCCCACCAGCGGCATCATGTCGGGCGTGGCGATGCAGCGGTCGAACTCGATCGTACCGCCCTGGATCGTCTCCATCAGATCCTCGGCGCCCACGATGTCGGCGCCGGCCGCCTTGGCCTCGTCGGCCTTGGGGCCGCGGGCGAAGACCGCCACGCGCACCGTCTTGCCGGTCCCGTTCGGGAGCGTCACCACCCCCCGGACCATCTGGTCGGCGTGCCGCGGGTCGACGCCGAGGTTCATCGCCACCTCGACCGTCTCGTCGAACTTCGCCTTGGCGTTGGCCTTGATCAGGCCCACCGCCTCCTCCACCGAGAGGGCGGCCTTGCCCGCCACCGCCGCGCGCGCATCGCGGATCCGCTTGCCGTGCTTGGCCATGGCTTACCCCTTCACCTCGATGCCCATCGACTTCGCCGAGCCGAGGATGATCTGCATGGCACCCTCGACGCTGTTGGCGTTGAGGTCCTTCATCTTCTGCTCCGCGATGGCGCGGACCTGCGCCACGGTCACGGTGCCGGCGGTCTCGCGGCCCGGCTTCGGCGAGCCCTTGGCGCGGTTGCGCTTGCCCACCGGCTTCAGGCCCGCCGCCTTCTTCAGGAGGAACGACGCCGGCGGCGTCTTGATCTCCATGGTGAAGGACTTGTCCTGATAATAGGTGATGATCACCGGGGTCGGCGCGCCCTGCTCCATCTCGGCGGTGCGGGCGTTGAAGTCCTTGCAGAACTGCATGATGTTGATGCCGCGCTGGCCCAGCGCGGGGCCGACGGGCGGCGAGGGGTTGGCCTGTCCGGCCTTCACCTGCAGCTTGAGCTGTCCGATTACCTTCTTGGCCATCCGGCCCTCTCCTCTTCCTGACCCGCGGCGGGCGCGCCCGGCGCGGTCTGTCTGGCGTGGTCCGGCACCGGAGCGCGCCCCGGCCGCCTCCCACGACGGTGAGGGGCCAGGAGGCCCCACAGGCTGCGCGACCTACCCGCTGCGACGCACCGCGTCAAGCCATGGCGCGCAGCCTCGCGCACCGGCTTCCCGCTGCGGCCCGGGCCTCAGACCCCCTTGGTGACCTGCGTGAACTCCAGCTCCACCGGGGTCGCGCGGCCAAAGATCGACACCATCACCTTCAGGCGCGAGGCGGCGTCGTCCACCTCCTCGACCATGCCGGTGAAGCCCTCGAAGGGGCCATCGGTCACCTTCACCTGCTCGCCCACCTCGAAGCGAATCAGCGAGCGCGGCGCCGCCTCGCCCTCCTGCACGCGGTTGAGGATCTGGTTCACCTCCTCGTCGCGCATGGGCATGGGCTTGCCCTGCGGGCCGAGGAAGCCGGTGACGCGGTTGATCGAGCTGATCAGGTGATAGCCGCGGTTGGTCATCTCCATCCGCACCAGCACATACCCGGGCATGAAGCGCCGCTCGGACGTCACCTTCTTGCCGCGGCGGACCTCGATCACCTCTTCGGTGGGGACCAGCACCTCCTCGATCTCGTCCTCGAGCCCGGCATCGGCCACGGCCTGCCGGATCTGCTCGGCGATCTTCTTCTCGAAATTCGAGAGCACGCTCACCGAATACCAGCGCTTCGCCATGCCGCCTTACCTCGCCTCTGCCGGATCCCAGGGCCCGGATCTCGGGAGCCCGGATCTCGGGAATTGCAGCCCGCCCGGGGCCCTGTTGCCACACCGCCGGACAGGCGGCCGCCGGCGCCGAATCACCCCGCGCCGGTGTCCCGATGGGGGACGGCCGGCGGGTTACAGCCAATGTGCCGCGGATTCAAGCCGGCGCCACCCCGACCAGACCAGCCGATCCGATCAGCCGACCAGCCCCAGCCCGGCCGCCAGGGCCGTCCGGATCAGCCAGTCGACGAAGAAGAAGAAGATCGCCGTCAGCGTGGCCATGATGAAGACCATCACCGTCGTCAGCAGCACCTCGCGCCGGGTGGGCCAGACGACCTTGGCGGTCTCGGCCCGCACCTGCTGGAGGAACTGAAAGGGATTGGTCATGGCCATGGCGCCTGCCCCGATGCCGAAGTGTTGCTCCGGCCGCCCGCGAGGCCGCCGGATTTGCAGCGCAGATACGCGCTCGGGCCGCGCAATTCAACCCGCAAGGCGGCAGCCTCCCCGGTCAGAGGAACTGCAGGCTGTCGGCCAGCGCCGCGATGTCGGTGAAACCCGACAGCAGGATCCGGTCGCCCGTGGGAAAGTCGAGCGACAGCTCGCGGCCCTCGCCGATGCGGGCGAAGGCCTCGATCAGCGCGTCGCGCGTCGGCCGCCCGCCGCCCCACAGCGCGGGGTCCAGCCGCAGCCGGTCGCCCGCGGCGGGGTCGAAATCCATGATCCGCAGGCTGTCGTGGCCGCGGTGAAAGACGAAGACGTCCGCCCCCGGCCCGCCATGGGCGATGTCGTGGCCGCTGCCGCCGTTGATCACGTCGTTGCCCGCGCCGCCAAAGAGGGTGTCGTCGCCCGGCCCGCCATAGAGGGTGTCGTTGCCGGGGCCGCCAAAGATCAGGTCGTCGCCGCCGTCGCCGTGCAGGATGTTGTCGCCGGCGCCGGCGTGGATCGTGTCGTTGCCCGGCCCCCCATGGATCAGGTCGTCGCCCGAGCCGCCGAGGATCAGGTCGTCGCCCGGCCCGCCGTGCAGATGGTTGTCGCCGCGCTCGCCCACCAGCGTGTCGTCCCCGCGCCCGCCGATCAGCGTGTCGTCGCCGCTGCCGCCGCGCAGCCGGTCGTCATGCGGCGTGCCGGCGATGCGCTCGCCATACGCGACCCCCGCCACCGGCCGATCCACCAGCAGGCCCGAGAGCTGCACGCCATGCGGCCCGTAGGTGAACACCACCTCGGCGATCTCCCAGGGCGCCAGCGTCACCTCGACCATGCCACGCCGGGGCACGAGCTCGGACAGGATGCGGAACTCGGGCACCGGCATCCGCGCCATCGGGTCGCCGTGATAGCCCATCACCGTCGCCGTCACGCTGGTCAGCGGCGCCGTGAACCCCTCGCCAAGGCGCGCCGGGTCCAGCCGCAGGGTAAAGGGCTCGTCCGAGCGCGAGGCGACATAGAGGATCTCGGTCGTCGCGGTGCGATAGTGCTGCACCCCGAAATGCGGCAGGTCGTGGCGCAGCCCCACCAGCTCGGCCCCCGGCAGGCGCTCGGACATGCGGGCAAAGACCTGGCCCATGTGGGTCAGCTCGCGGTTGCCCTCGTCGCGCGCGAGCTGCGAGCCGGTGTTCTGCTGCACCGGCCAGGCCCAGGCGGCCTCGACCCCGCGGTCCACCATGGTGGCGAACATCCCCAGGAGCGTGGCGGCATACTGCACGCCCTGCTCGAACTCGTTGTAATGCGCGATGTTCCACTCGGTGACGTGATAAGCCACATGCTCCAGCCCGTCGCGCCGGCGCCAGACGTCCAGCCGGTCGAACTGCCAGTCGGTGGTGCTCAGCTCGGCATAGGGAAAGATCGAGTAGTAATGCGCCGCCACCGCGTCGACGGCCGCCCGCGCCCGGGGGGTCAGCGCCTCGATGATCTGGTCGTTCTGCTGCCAGCCGGGCAGCTCGCGCGACCAGGCGCCGGCCTGGCCGAACTGCACCGTGATCATCGGCTCGACCCAGTCGTCGCCCGCGCGCCGGGCGCGGTGGCGGTCGATCTCGGATTGCAGGATCAGCGCGTACTCGTTGGCCAGCCGGCCGTATTCGCCCGCGGTCATCTGGCCCCAGCCCCAGTATTCGTTGCCGATCATGAAGCTGTGGATGTCGGTCGCGCCATACCGCCCCGCCAGCACGTCGCGCACGAAGCCGCGCAGATCGGCCAGATACTCCGGGTCCGGCACCCGCGCCCCGTGCGCGCCCTCCAGCAGCGCCGGCGCGGTGGGCAGCACCAGGAGCGGCGCCAGCCCCGCCTCGCCGGCCCAGGCGAGATACTCCGACAAGGGCATCAGCGACCGCTCGCGCCCGGTCACCGGGTCGATGGCGCGGACGGCCTCGGGGTTGCGGATGTCGAACATCGTCTCGGTGATCGTGCCGCCCGGAAAGCGCAGCGCGGTCAGCCCCAGCTGTTCGGCCGCCAGCGCATAGGTCCCGCCCTCCGCGACGCGATCGCGGTCGAACAGCATGTTTCCGCCGAACATCTGCGGGCCGACCACACCCGACGCCGCATGCAGCGCACGCGGGTCCAGCATGCGGCCCGGACCGGACACTCCGTCCATCCCGAAACACCCCCGATCTCACCCGCGATCAGGGTGCGAGAGCGGGGTGAACGGGACCTTCACCGCCGGCGGCGGGAATGTGGCAATCGCGGGGAGTGTTCGTGAAGGGTTAACCGGCCGGAAAGCCTGTCGCCGCGCCCTCCCCCACCCTTGCACCGGGCGCGGCCGCGCGGCAGGCTGCGGCCGAACCGGCAGGGAGGGAGCCATGGGCGCACGACTGGAACTTCTGCGCGGGGTGGTGCATCCGTGGCACCATGACCATTTCGGCCACATGAACGTGCGCCACTACGCCCCGTTCTTCGACGACGCGACCTTTCACATGTGGACGCGGATCGGCCTGCCCTATTCCACCATGCTGCCCGAACACGGCGTCCACACCGTCAGCGCCGAGGCGAAGACCCGCTTCGTGCGCGAGCTGAAGGCCGGCGACCTCATCGTCATCGACGGCGCGGTCACCCGGATCGGCAACCGCTCCTGCGTGTTCCATCTGCGCATGCTGCACGCCGACACCGGCGCGCTGCACGCCACCTGCGACGTGGTCGAGGTGTTCTTCGACCCCACCGCCCGCGGCTCGGCGCCGATGCCCGAGAGCGTGCGCATGCGCCTTTCGGAGCATCTGCTCGAGGGCGAGGCGTGAGCTTCGCCGCCGCCGCCCGCGCCGCGAGCGCCGAGATGCGCGCGGTGTTCGAGCCCACGCCGCTCATGCGCAACGACTTCCTCAGCGCCCGCCACGGCGCCGAGATCTGGCTCAAGCGCGAGGACCTCTCGCCGGTGCGCAGCTACAAGATCCGCGGCGCCTTCAACGCCCTGCGCAAGCTGCGGCTGGCCGAGCCCTCGCAACGCCATTTCGTCTGCGCCTCGGCCGGCAACCATGCGCAGGGGGTGGCCTGGGTCTGTCGGCATTTCGGGGTGCACGGGACCATCTTCATGCCGGTCACCACGCCCCAGCAGAAGATCGGCAAGACCCGCGCCTTTGGCGGCGAGGCGGTGACGATCCGCCTGACCGGCGACTATTTCGACCAGTCCCTGGCCGCCGCGCAGGAGTTCTGTCGGGCCGAGGGCGCGCATTTCCTGTCGCCCTTCGACGACGAGGACGTGATCGAGGGTCAGGCGAGCGTCGCGGTGGAGATGCTGGCGCAGCTGCCGGCGCCGCCGGAGGTGGTGATCCTGCCAGTGGGGGGCGGCGGTCTGGCGGCCGGGGTGACAGCCTTTCTCGCCGCCGAGGCGCCGGCGGCCGAGATCCTCTATGTCGAGCCCTCAGGCGGCGCCAGCCTCACCGCCGCGCTGGCGGCCGGCGCTCCCTTCACCCTTGAAAGGGTGGACAGTTTCGTCGACGGCGCGGCAGTGGCCCGGATCGGGACACGGACCTTTGCGCGGCTCTCCCGGGTGCCGCCGGGCGCGGTGCTGCGGGCGCCCGAGAACCGCATCTGCGGCACCATGCTGGAGATGCTCAACATCGAGGGCATCGTGCTGGAGCCCGCCGGCGCGCTGGCCGTGGACGTGCTGGGCCATATCTCGGAGCGCATCGCCGGCCGTCGGGTGGTCTGCGTCACCTCGGGCGGGAATTTCGACTTCGAGCGCCTGCCCGAGGTCAAGGAGCGCGCGATGCGCCACGCGGGATTGAAGAAGTACTTCCTGCTCCGCCTGCCCCAGAGGCCCGGTGCGCTGCGCGATTTCCTCGAGATGCTGGGCCCGGACGACGACATCGCCCGCTTCGAGTACCTCAAGAAATCGGCGCGCAACTTCGGCACCGTGCTGCTGGGGATCGAGACATCGGCGCCACGCAACTTCGACGCGCTGACCGGCAAGCTCTCCGCCGCCGGCTACGACTTTCGCGACATCACCGAGGACGACACGCTGGGCGGCTTCGTCATCTGACGGGGCGTGCCCCCCTGCCCCGGCGTGGCTGGGGGGCTTTCTGCCCCCCGTTGCCTCCGGCAACTCCCCCCGAGGATATTTTCGGAAAGATGAAGAAGGGGAAGGGCAGCAGCGCCCCCTCCCGGCCTCAGACTGCGGGCGCCTCGATGCGGGCCCGCAGGGCGGCCACCAGGGGCGCCGGATCGCGCCCCCGCGTCTCGACGTTGAGCCGCAACACGGGCTCGGTGTTCGACGCGCGAAGGTTGAAGCGCCAGTCACCCATGTCGAGGCTGACACCGTCGGTCTCGTCGATGCCGCAGGCCTCGGGCGCGTGTTCGTGGCGCAGCCGGGCGATCACCGCCGCCGGGTCCGCGACCTCGAAGTTGATCTCGCCAGAGGAGGGAAAGGCGGCGCGACGGGCGGCGACCAGATCCGCCAGCGGGCCGCGCTGGCTGACCAGCTCGGCGATCAGGAGCCACGGGATCATGCCGCTGTCGCAGTGGAAGAAATCGCGGAAATAGTGGTGCGCCGACATCTCGCCGCCATAGATGGCATCGGACTCGCGCATCGCCTGCTTGATGAAGGCATGCCCCGTGCGCGCCTGCACCGCACGCCCCCCGGCGACGGCGACCACGTCGCGGGTGTTCCAGATCACCCGGGGGTCGTGGATGATCGAGGCGCCGGGGTGACGGACCAGGAACGCCTCGGCCAGCAGGCCCACGACATACTCGCCGTCGACGAAGCCGCCCGCATGGTCGAAGAAGAAGCAGCGGTCGAAATCCCCGTCCCAGGCGATGCCGAAATCGGCGCCATGGGCCCGCACGGCTTGGGCCGTCACCGGCCGGTTCTCGGGCAGGAGCGGGTTGGGGATGCCGTTGGGAAAGCTGCCGTCGGGGTCATGGTGGATGCGGTGAAAGCGCAGCGGTGCGCCGCGCGCGGCCAGCGCCCCGGCGATGGCGTCGAAGGTGGGCCCTGCCGCCCCGTTGCCGGCATTCACCACCAGCGTCAGCGGCGCCAGCGCGGCCACGTCGACGAAGGAGAGCACCCGCTCCACATAGGCCGCGCGCGCCTCGCCGGCGATGTCGCGGCATCGCCCGCCCGGGCGATCCGGCCCGAAATCGCCGGCCTCGGCCGCGGCGCGCACCGCCGCCAGCTCGGTCGCAGGGTCGAGCGGGCGGGCGCCCCGACCCACCAGCTTCAGGCCGTTGTAATCCATCGGGTTGTGCGAGGCAGTGACGCAGATCCCGGCATCGGCCTCGAGGTGGCCGGTGGCGAAATACATCTCCTCCGTCCCGGCGAGGCCGAGGTCCAGCACCTCCGCCCCCGCCGCGACCAGCGCCTCGGCCACCGCCCCGGCCAGCTCCTCCGAACTCGCGCGGCAGTCCCGCCCCAGCACCACCCGGCGCGCCCCCAGCGCCTCGGCCACCGCCCGCCCGATCCGGTGGGCGATCGCTGCATCCAGATCCACCCCCAGCCGACCGCGGACGTCATAGGTCTTGAAACAGCTCAGCCGCATGTGGGGTCCCTCCGCTCGTCCCGCCCGCTTAGCCGCTCTGCCGCGCCCGGTGCAAGCCGCCGGCGCACCTTCCCCTGCTTCATCTTTCCTCAAATATCCTCGGGGGGAGTCCTGCGCAGCAGGACGGGGGGCAGAAGGCCCCCCTGCGCCGCCGCCCCCGGGCGCCCCCCTTCAGCACTCAGAACGGAAGCCCCAGCCCCAGCAGCCCCGGCGGCAGCCGCAGCCGCAGGAACGCCACAAGCGCCCACATCAGCGCCAGCAGCCCCAGCACGATGCCCAGCGTCGCCCGCCAGTCCGAGCGGAACCGGCCATGCAGCAGCAGCGGCACGAAGACCACCGTCGCGAGCGGCATCCCCAGCACCACGATCAGCCCGCCATAGCCCAGCAGCCAGGCAAAGATCCCGAGTCCGCGCAGGAACCCCTCACGGCCCATCTCCTCGGCCTCGACGCCGATGTCGGCGGTCTCGGGGCCGTCCTCGGCTTGGGGCAGCACGCGCCGGCGGAGAAACTGCCGCCCCAGCTCCAGCGCGCAGAGGATCAGCGTCGCCCAGCCGGCATAGACCGGAAACAGCCGCGCCGCGCGGCGGAAATCCGCGGCGGTCCAGATCACGAAGACCGCTGCCGCCGCCACCAGCAGCACGAAGGCCGTGCGCAGCCGGCGCTGGAGCCTCTGCGCGTCCTCAGCCGGCACGGTCGGCCTCCGTCGGTTTGGTCATGGCCTCGGGGGTGCCGGTCTTCTGCACCCGGGACTTCATCACCGTGCCGCCCAGCACCAGCACGACGCAGAGCGCCGCGATGGCCAGCACGAGGGGGCGCGTAAGCCACTCCCAGTCATAGATGGAATAGGACATCCACAGATAGCGCTCCACCAGCGCCGACAGGATGAACCCCACCAGCAGCGGCGGCCGCGGCATCCCGATCCGCTTCATCCACCAGCCCAGCGCGCCGAACGCCGCCAGCGTGAGCAGATCGCCCAGATGCCGCGTCTCCTGCCAGGCGCCGAGGATGACGATGCACAGCACCACCGGCGCGATGTAGCGGAACGGCACGAAGGTCAGCCGCGCGATGGGCCGCGACAGCGCGAGGCAGATCAGCGTGCCGAAGACATTGGCGATGGCCAGCGACCAGATGATGACGAAGACGAGGTCGAGCTGGTCGCGCAAGAGCGACGGCCCCGGCTGGATGCCGAAGATCAGGAGCGCGCCGAGCAGGAGTGCCATGGCGGACGACCCCGGCACGCCGAACAGCAGGGTGGGCATCAGCACGCCCCCCTCGCGGGCATTGTTGGCGGCCTCGGGCGCGATGACGCCGCGCACGTCGCCCTTGCCGAACTGCGACTTGTCCCGCGCGCGCGTCACCGCATAGCCATAGTTCAGCCAGTCGATGATCGACGAGCCCATGCCGGGGATCGCGCCCACCCCCACCCCGATCAGCGAATGCCGCACCACCAGCCACTTGTTGCGCAGCGTGTCGCGCACCCCGTCCATCCAGCCCGACCCCAGCCCCGCGCCGCGCTGCGCGATGGCCCCGCCGCGGGCCAGGAGGTCGACGATCTCGGGGATGGCAAAGAGCCCCAGCGCCACGATCACCAGCGAAAACCCGTCGAAGAGATAGACGATGCCATAGGACCAGCGGTATTCGGGCGCCGCCGGCGCGCCCCCCACCATCCCCAGGATCAGCCCCACACAGGCCGCGAGGATGCCCAGCAGCGGCCGGTTGCCCGACAGCACCCCCACCATCGACAGCCCCAGGATGGTCAGCATCAGCAGCTCCGGCGCCCCGAACATCAGCACCAGCGGCCGCGCGAAGGGCACCAGCGCCGTCAGCGCCAGCGCCCCGATCAGCCCGCCGATCATCGAGGCCGAGAAGGCCGCGCCCAGCGCCCGCGCCGCCTGGCCCTTGCGCGCCATGGGGTAGCCGTCCATCACCGTGGCCTGACTGCCCGAGGATCCGGGGATGCCCATCAGCACCGAGGGAAAGGTGTCGGCCGAGGGCACCGCCGCGGCGATCCCGATCAGCATCGCGACCCCGGCATAGGGGTCCATCCCGAACAGGAACGGCAGCACCAGCGCCATCCCCATCAGCCCGCCGAGGCCCGGCAGGATGCCCACCAGGATGCCGATGCCCACCCCCAGCATCAGCATGCCCATGCGGAACGGGTCCATGAGCATCAGGAACCCGGTGATCATCGCGTCCCACATCGCCCGCGCCCCTCATGCGATGGGCGCGGCCGCCGGGGCGGCCGCGCCGTCGTCTGCACCGTCCCGGGCGTCAGCGCGGGTTGAACGAGACCTCGAACTTCTCGGTCATCATCTCGCGCAGCCAGTCGAGGATCTCGACCGGCGCCGCGTCCAGCTCGGCCTTGATCTGGTCGAGGCCGGCGCCCGAGATGATCTCGTAACCCTCCAGGATGTCGGCCGCGGCTGCCTGGAACGCGGGGTCCAGCACCATCGCGTCGACCCCGGCGCGCAGTGCCGCAAGCGCCTCCTCGGGGGCGTCCTCGAAGGCCCAGATGGTGCCGCGGGTGTTCTGCACCAGGTTGGCGACGACCTTGTAGGCCTCCCACGCCTCGCCCGAGGGCATCTGGCCGTGGATCTGCTCATAGAGCTCGGGTGCGGTGATGATGTCGGGCGCGGCGGGGTCGCGCACCGGGTTGCCCTCGGGGTCGATGAAGCCGATGGCATAGGCGACCATCGCCGTGCCGTCCTCGACCAGCGGCACGACCTGGGCGTTGAAGGCGGGCGTGGCCTGGGTGTTGATGATCAGCTCGCCACGCTCGAAGGCGAGGCGGGTGTCGCCGCGCCCGCCGAAGCCGGGCACCGGGCGATAGTCGATCCCGAACATCTCCAGCGCGACGATCGATTCGATCAGCCCCACCGGGTCGGTGATGCCCTTGGTGATGCGCCCCTGCATGTTCATCAGCTCGGCCGGGCTGTCGATGCCGGCGCGCGCGTGCAGGGCGGTGACATGGCCCATCGGCGCGGCGACCACGGGCACGAGGTCACCGAGGTCCAGCTCCAGCCCCTCGAGCCCGAGGAAGGCGCGCAGGTTCAAATGCCCCGAGGCGGTGAGCAGCGTCAGCCCGTCCCGCTCGCCCCGCGCGAACTCGTTGGAGCCCAGGAGGCCGCCGGCGCCGGTGACGTTCTCGGCGATGACGGTGGGGTTGCCGGGGATGTGGTTGCCCAGATGCGCCGCGATCAGCCGGCCGAAGGTGTCGGTGCCGCCGCCCGCCGAAAAGGGGATGATGATGCGGATGGTCTGGCCGGCGTAGAACTCGGCCGACGCCGGCAGCGCGACGAGGGCGGCAAGGCCGAGGCCGAGGGCCGCGCTGGCGCGGCGGGTGAGACGGGTCATGGGGGGTCCTCCTTGTCGGTGGGCCGGGACGGTGTCCGGCAGGGGTCGTCGGGGTGCCTCCTCGCACCCTGAGGTGACATTCCGATGACAGGCCTGCCGGCGCAAGGCTCCTGTTCCGTTCCCGCGCCGCCCCTGCCCCCGGCGCGGGCGCCGTCCTCCCCTTGCCGCGGCAGGCCAAACGCCCTAGAGCGGCGGGCGGCCGAAAGAGGGGAGTCCACCCATGTCCGCACCCAGAAAAGTCGTGCTTGCCTATTCGGGGGGGCTCGACACCTCGATCATCCTCAAGTGGCTGCAGGTGGAATACGGCTGCGAGGTGGTCACCTTCACCGCCGACCTCGGCCAGGGCGAAGAGCTGGAGCCGGCGCGCGCCAAGGCCGAGCTGCTGGGGATCAAGCCGGGCAACATCCACATCGAGGATGTGCGCGAGGAGTTCGTGCGCGACTTCGTCTTTCCGATGTTCCGGGCGAATGCGGTCTACGAGGGGCTCTATCTGCTGGGAACCTCCATCGCGCGGCCGCTGATCTCGAAACACCTGATCCGGATCGCGGAAGAGACCGGCGCCGATGCCATCGCCCATGGCGCCACCGGCAAGGGCAACGACCAGGTGCGGTTCGAGCTGTCGGCCTATGCGCTGAACCCCGACATCAAGGTGATCGCGCCCTGGCGGGAATGGGACCTGACCTCGCGCACCCGGCTCATCGAATTCGCCGAGGCGCATCAGATCCCCATCGCGAAGGACAAGCGCGGCGAGGCGCCGTTCTCGGTGGATGCGAACCTGTTGCACACCTCGTCCGAGGGCAAGGTGCTGGAGAACCCGGCCGAGGAGGCGCCCGACTACGTCTATCAGCGCACGGTCGACCCCGAGGCCGCGCCGGACAGCCCCGAGCATGTCGAGATCACCTTTGAACGGGGCGATGCGGTGGCCATCGACGGCGAGCGGCTGTCGCCGGCGGCGCTGCTGACCCGGCTGAACGAGATCGGCGGGCGGCATGGCGTGGGACGGCTCGACCTCGTGGAGGGGCGGTTCGTCGGGATGAAGTCGCGGGGCATCTACGAGACGCCGGGCGGCACGCTCCTGCTGGAGGCGCACCGGGGCATCGAGCAGATCACGCTGGACCGCGGCGCGGCGCATCTGAAGGACGAGCTGATGCCGCGCTATGCCGAGCTGATCTACAACGGCTTCTGGTACAGCCCCGAGCGCGAGATGCTGCAGGCGCTGATCGACCGCAGCCAGGAGCATGTGTCGGGGACGGTGCGGCTGAAGCTCTACAAGGGGCTGGCGCGGACGGTCGGGCGCTGGTCCGAGGCGTCGCTCTATTCCGAGAGCCACGTGACCTTCGAGGAGGACGCCGGCGCCTATGACCAGAAGGACGCCGCGGGCTTCATCAAGCTGAACGCGCTGCGGCTGCGGCTGCTGGCGATGCGGCGGCGGCGGCTCGGGCACTGAGGCGGGGGCGCCCGGGGTCGGGCGTGGGAGGGGGGCTCTCGAGCCCCCCACCGCCTTCGGCGGCCCCCCCGAGGATATTTTTTGGAAAGATGAAAAGGGGGGGCGTGGGCGCCCCTTTCGTCGTGCGGGGCGCCGTGGGGCTGGGCGTCAGGCGCGTTCGCCGCGGGCGATGCGGAGGAACTCGCGCAGGCGGATCATGGCGGTGGCGTCGCCGCGGCGGGTGCGCAGCGCGCGGACGGTGGGGTGGATGCCCTCGCTGCGGGCAAGCTCGACATAGCGGGCCGGGCGGGCGGGCGAGGGGGTGCGGGGGGCATCGGCGACGTGGCGGCCCCCGGGCGCGGTCTCGGCCCGGGCCTGGCGCAGGAAGGCGCGCATGCGGGCCACCGCGGCGGTGTCGCGGGCGCGGCTGTGCAGCGCGGCGATGGCCGGGTGCAGCCCCTCGCGCAGGGCCAGCGCGACGTAGTGCGGGGTGCGACCCTGCTCCGGAGTGCGGTCGCCGTCGAGCAGGTGCCTGCCCTCGGGGCCGGTCTCGCCCCGGGCCTGATCGACGAAGGCCCGGAGACGCAGCGCGGCGGGCACCTCCTCGGGGCGCATGCGCAGCGCCTCGACCGTGGGGTGCAGGCCTTCGCGCCGGGCGATGTCGAGATACTGCGCCGGGCGACCGGGGGTGGGGGTGCGGGGGTGATCGGCGATGTGCCTGGCCACGGGGCTCCTCCTGTCATCTGCGGGCCGGGAGCGCTGTGTCCGACCCCATGGGACAGTATATGGGGACCGGAACGGCGCCTGTCACGCCCGACGGCTCAGCGCGGCGAGCGTTTGGCCAGAATGCGTTGCAGCGTGCGGCGGTGCATGCTCAGGCGGCGGGCGGTTTCGCTCACGTTCCGGTCGCATTGTTCGTAGACGCGCTGGATGTGCTCCCAGCGGACCCGGTCGGCGGACATCGGGTTTTCGGGCGGGGGGGGCAGCGTCTCGCCGGTGGCGAGGAGCGCGTTGACGATGTCGTTGGCGTCGGCGGGTTTTGACAGATAGTCGACCGCGCCGATCTTGACCGCCGCCACGGCGGTGGCAATGGCGCCATAGCCCGTGAGCACCACCACCCGGCAGTCGGGCCGGCGCGCGCGCAGCGTCTCGACCACGTCGAGGCCGTTGCCGTCCTCGAGCCTGAGGTCGACGACGGCATAGGCGGGCGGGCGCGCCGCGGCCAGCGACTTGCCGCCGGCGACGGATTCGGCCGTCATCACCTCGAAGCCGCGGCGCTCCATCGCGCGGGCGAGGCGCTTGAGAAACGCCTCGTCGTCGTCCACCAGCAGCAGCGACCGGTCGGCGCCCAGCGCCGCCTGCGCATCGTCCTGCATCGATCGGGTCATCCTTTCGCCATCCATGCGCAGAGGTTAGGGCGCCGGATGGCAAAGGTCAATTTCAGAACGGGACGGATCGCCGCAGCGCTGCGGCGATTGGCGGGGTGGGGCTCAGCTCGCCTCGATGAAGCAGGCCATCGACTCGGCGATCTCCTCGGCCGTCTGGGTGCGGCGATAGATCTCCACCACCCCGTGGCCCGGCAGCGCGAGATAGCTGAAGGTGGAGTGGTCGACGAGGTAGAAGTCGTCGGTGCTGTCGTGGCGGCGGAAATAGGTGCGGTAGGCCTGGCTGGCGGTGCGGACCTGTTCGAGCGTGCCGGTGAGGCCGATCATCCGCTCGGAGAGGTTGCCGGCGAAGCGGGCGAGCACCTCGGGCGTGTCGCGCTCGGGGTCGATGGTGATGAACACCGGCTGCGTCTCGAAGCCGCGCGCGGCGAGGATCTCCGACACCTGGGCATTTCGCGCCGCATCCCAGGGGCAGACGTCGGGGCAGAAGGTGTATCCGAAATAGATCAGGGTCGGACGGGTGATGACGTCGCGGTCGGTGACGCTGCGGCCGGTGTGGTCCACGAGCTCGAACGGGCCGCCCAGCGCGCCGGCGATGGCGGTTTCGCGACAGTGGGCAAAGCGTTGGTCGCCGCGGTCGGACAGGATGAAATACCCCAGCCCGCCCAGCATCGCCGCCACCAGGAGCCCCGCAGAGATCGCATATTTCCAGCCCATGCGCCGCCTCGCCTCCGTCCTTCGTCCGCAACGGAGCCGTTGATCGCGCATGCAACGCGGCCTAACAATGGCGCAAGCTATCCCTGTGACACTTGGACCCGCATGCTTTCGCCCAGCCTCGGCCTGATGCGACCGACGACCCGCAGCGAATGGGTGCGGCTGCGCACGCTGGTGCTGTTGCGCTGGATGGCGATCTTCGGCCAGCTGGTGGCGATCACGGTGGCCGACCGTTACTTCGGGCTGCGGCTGGACCTCGGGCTCTGCTATCTGGTCGTGGGCGTCGCGGTCATCGCCAATTTCACCGCCATGTGGCTCGCGCCGGGCAACAAGCGCCTGACCGAGACCGAGGCGATGCTGACGCTGCTCTTCGACATCACGCAGCTCGCCTTTCTGCTCTATCTCACCGGCGGGCTGACCAACCCCTTCTCGCTGCTGATGCTGGCGCCGGTGACGATCTCGGCCACGGTGCTGCATCTGCGCACCACGCTGTTCCTGGGCGGGATGGCGATGGCGCTGGTGACGGTGCTGGCCTTCTTCTACGTGCCGCTCCGGTTCGAGAGCGGCGAGGTGCTGGTGGTGCCGGGGCTGTTCGAACTCGGCTACTGGCTGGCGATGGTGGTGGGCATCGGCTTTCTCGGGCTCTACTCGTGGCGGGTGTCGTCCGAGATGCATGCGATGTCGGATGCGCTGCTGGCGACGCAGATGGCGCTGGCGCGCGAGCAGAAGCTCACCGATCTGGGGGGCGTGGTGGCGGCCACGGCGCATGAGCTGGGCACGCCGCTGGCGACCATCAAGCTGACCTCGGCCGAGCTGGTGGACGAGTTGCGCGAGGCCCTGCCCGACCGCACCGACCTGATCGAGGATGCCGAGCTGATCCGGGCCCAGGCGGACCGCTGCCGCGACATCCTGCGCTCGATGGGTCGGGCGGGCAAGGAGGACACGCATCTGGCGCAGGCGCCGCTGTCGGCGGTGCTGCGCGAGGCCGCCGAGCCGCATGCCGGCCGCGGCAAGGAGATCGTGTTCTCGCTCGCGCCCGGGCGCGAGACCTATCAGCCGGCGATGCTGCGCCGGCCGGAGGTGATTCACGGCCTGCGCAACCTCATCCAGAACGCGGTGGACTTCGCCCGCTCCACCGTCTGGGTCGCCGGCGACTGGAGCGAGGACAAGCTGACGGTGCGGATCATCGACGACGGCCGCGGCTTTCCGCCGCAGGTGCTGGGGCGGCTGGGCGAGCCCTTCGTGCGGCCGCGGCGGGGGGCGCCGGAGCGGCCGGGATACGAGGGCATGGGGCTCGGTCTCTTCATCGCCAAGACCCTGCTGGAGCGGTCGGGGGCGGCGGTGCGCTTTGTCAACGCGGCCGATGCGGGCGGGCTCGACCTTGCCGGCGCCCCCCTCGGCGCGATGGTCGAGGTGGTCTGGCCCCGCGCGCGGATCACGCCGGTGCCGGGGGCGCGGCTGGCGGCGAACCGTCCGCTGACGGCCTGAGCGCGGCTGCGGCGGGCGCGTCGCGCGCGAGATGCGGCGCGCGCGTCCCGCGCGAGAGTTAACGTTGCGTTAACCATTTGGGCCGAGCATCGCGCGAGGGCGCGTCGGGAGCGCCGAAGGGTCGGGCAGGATGGTCGGACAACTCGCGCTGGGGCTCGTGCTCGTGGGGGCGTCCTTCGTGGCGGCGGTCGCGGCGCTGCTGAGCGTGCACCTCGTGGTGCGGCACATGGCCGAGCGGCGGCGGCTGGAACGGCTCGCCACCCCTGCGCCCCAGGACGACGCGGTGCTCGTCTTCGACGACCAGACCCTGAGCGAAGGCTGCGCGAGCGGGCGCGCGCTGATGGACGGCCTGCCGCCCGGGGCCACCGACTGGGCGCGCTTCAGCGCCTGGGCGGCGCCCCGCTTTCCCGGCTTCGCCACCGCCATGGCCGAGCTCGCCGCCCGCGGCACCCTGCGGCTGACGGGCGAGGGTCCGGGGCGGCTGACCCTCGCGGCGGACTGGTGCGACGGGCTGGCGCGGATCACCCTCCACGACCCCCTGGCCGAGGGGCGGACCGTCCCGGTCGACCGACTCAGCCTCGCCGCCACCGAGGAGGAGGTGCAGGTCCTGCGCCGGATGGTGGAGGGGGCCCCCTGCCCGATCTGGCGCGAGGATGCGACGGGGGCGGTGATCTGGGCCAACCCGGCCTATCTGCGCCTCGCCTCGGGCGGCGACGAGGGGGGGCTGACATGGCCCCTGCCGCAGCTCTTCGCCCCGCCGGCGGCCGAGCGCCCCGCCGAGGCTGCGTCGGCGCAGGCCGGCCCGGCGCCGCCCAGACCTCCCGACCCGACGCGGCCCGCAGGCGTCCGCCGCGCGCTCGCGACGCCGCGGGCCGGCGGGCCGCACTGGTTCGACTGTGTCACACTGGATGATTCGGCCGGGGCGCGCCTGATCTTCGCGCTTCCGGCCGATGCCACGGTGCGCGCCGAGGTGACGCTGCGCGACCTCGTCCAGACCCTGTCGCGCACCTTCGCGCATCTGCCGGTGGGCCTTGCGGTGTTCGACCGCCAGCGCCGGCTGCAGCTCTTCAACCCCGCGCTGGCGGATCTGACCACGCTCTCGCCCGCCTTCCTGACCGCCCGCCCCGGGTTCGAGGCCTTTTTCGACGCGCTGCGCACGCGCCAGATGATCCCCGAGCCGAAGGATTATCGCGCCTGGCGCCAGTCGCTGACCGAGATGGAGCGTGCCGCCGCCCGCGGCCAGTACCAGGAGGTCTGGTCGCTCACGACGGGCCAGACCTATCGCGTCACCGGCCGCCCGCACCCCGATGGCGCCGTCGGCTTCCTGATCGAGGATGTCAGCGCCGAGGTGTCGCTGACCCGCCGCTTCCGGGCCGAGATCGAGACCGGGCAGGCGGTGCTCGACAGCCTGTCCGAAGCCATCGCCGTGTTCTCGACCGCCGGGGTGCTGGTGATGTCCAACGCCGCCTATGCCGAGCTGTGGGGCGACAGCCCGGACACCGTGGTCGGCGAGGTCGGCGTCGGCGAGGCGCTGCGGCTGTGGAAGTCCCTCGCCCACCCGAGCCCGCACTGGGCGCAGCTGCGCACGCTGATCGGCGCCGGCGGGCCGCGCCGCGCCTGGGAGGGGGCGATCCAGCTCCGTGACGGCCGCCACATGCTGTGCCGCCTCACCCCGCTGACCGGGGGCGCGACGATGGTGGCCTTCCGACCGGCCATCGCCGCGGCCGGCGGGGTGCAGGCCCCGCAACCGGGCGAGCGCGCGACGACCGCCCCCGCCCTGATCGCCGGCGCCGGCCCCGGCTGACCCCGCGCCGGGCAGCGACGCGCCGACGGGCCAGCGCGCTGCCATGCCTTCCCGCCCCGCTCCCCCGCCCCGCTGAAGCGTGCCGCAACGGCTGCCCGCTGCCATGCCTGCCCGCGCCGCTCCGGAGGCCGCCATGGCGGCCCGCGACAATGCCTCCTGCCCCCCCTTGCCCGAGCGTTGCAACGGCTTTCCCCGCCATGCCCGCCCGCCCCGGGCCGGAGCGCCGAGCTGCCCGCCCGCCATCGCACCGGCACACCGCCATGGGAGTCCACTGCCGAACCGGACTCCTGCGGGGCAGGACTGCTGCGGGGCCGGATGGGGTCGGGCCTGGGGCAACACCCGGGACGGGGTCCGTCAGGAACGCCCTGCGCCGAAGCCATCTTGCCGCAGACGAGGTCCCTCGCCGCGCGCAAGGAGGGCCCGCAGCGCCGCCGCCCTTGCGGTATGGCGGCGGGGTCGCGACGGATCGGGGCCGCGCACTCCGGGTGCGGCCGCAAGGTCGTGACATCGGGCAGCCGACCGACCGCCTGCGCCGCCCCCCCCCGGGAGCTCATCGGAGCCCGTCGAGCGGGCGCGATCGCGACCCGGCGCGCCACCGACCCATCCAGGCACTGCGGTCACTGCGCCGGTCGCCGGGAGGCGGAGGCGACAGGCCCGGGCGGCGGCGCCGTCCGACACGCGAAGCCCGGCATCGGGACGCCGCGGCGCGGGGGACGCTCCGCCTCCCGGGGCCCGGCGCGCTGGCCCACGCGGGCCGCCCCGGGGATGCCGGCGTCAGGAGCGGCCGCGTCCGCGCCCCTCGAGGCGCGCCTCGAGGTCGGCGGCGTGCCGGCGGGCGTCGCGCAGCCCGTCCATCGCGGCCGACAGCTCGGCCTCGGTCTGAGCCAGCTGACCCTGCAGCTCGGCCTCGCGCTGCTGCAGATAGGTGATCGCCTGGTCGCGCATCTCCTCGGCCTCGTGCAGCGCCTGGGCCATGCGGTCGACCTCGTCCATGTCGCGGTCGGTGATCCGGGTAAAGCGGTGCAGGAGCCAATGCGCGAACCAGCCCAGCGCAAAGGCCGCGAACAGCACCAGCGCGGTGACGACGATGAACTCGGTGCGGTTCATGGGGCGGCGGTCCTCATGCGGGCGTCACGGCCGGCGCCGGGGCGGGCGTCCTCAGGGCGCATCGGGGCCGAGGTCGTCGGGACGCAGCCGGGGCCGGCCCGGCGAGTCGCCGCCGGCGCCGACGGGGATGGCCAGCCCCTCCTCGCTGAGGGCCATCGCCACGGCCTCTTCCTCGGGCTCGGGCTCTGCGGTGAGGCGGAACTCGATCCGGCGGTTGGCCTCGCGCCCCGCGGCGGTGGCGTTGTCGGCGATGGGGCGCTCCTGGCCGTAGCCCATGGCGCTGAAGCCCGAGACCGGCACCCGGCGGGCGAGCAGCGCATCGAGCACCGCCTCGGCCCGGCGCTGGCTGAGGGCGAGGTTCATCTCGGCGCGGCCCTGGCTGTCGGTGTGGCCGGCGATCTCCAGCTCCATCGGGCCGCAGCCGCGCAGCACCTCGGCGATCTTGTCCAGCGTCTCGCCGGCCTCCGTGTCGATCCGGGCCGAGCCGGGGGCGAAGGTGATCTTGCGCGCGGCGAGGATCTCGCCGATCTCGGCGATGCAGCGCGCGGGGCTGGGGGCCATCGCCACCGGGTCCAGCCGCTCGTCATAGCGGATGTCGATGGCGAAGACCGCGCCGCCGAGCTTGTCGGCCAGGAGACGCGCCACCGCGTCCGAGACATCGGGGTTGCCGCTGCGCCCGCGCACCGTCAGGCGCGATTCGGTGACGGTCACGCTCCCGTCATGGAGTTCGGCGAGCGCCTCGAGCGCGGTCATGACGCGCCGCGACCAGCCACCGGGCAGCCCCTCGTCGAGCCGGAGCGAGGCCTGCACCGCCCCGGTGCCGAAGCGGGCCCGCGCGAGGCTGAGGGCCGCCTCGCGCATCTGCGCATCGCCGATGCGGCCGCGCAGCAGCACCATCCCCTCCTCCGACAGGCTGGCGGTGAACTCGGCGGCGGAGGCGACGGTTTCGTCGACCGGGGCGGGCAGATGCGTGGCCTCCAGCGAGAACACCGCCGGCAGCGCGGCGTTCAGCCGGCCGACGGCGGCGTCGAAGGCCTCGGCCGCCACGGTATGCGGCACCACCAGCGCGACGTCGGCGTCCGAGAAGGTGACCGAGCCCTCGCCCAGCGCGGCCAGCCCCGCGATCGCGGCCTCGGCGGCGGCGGCCCAGTCGGGCGAGGGCACGCCCAGGCCCACGGTGCAGCCGATCTGCCCCCCGGCGCCCGCCGCCACCCCGGCGGCGATGATCCGGGCCCGCGCGGCGTCGGTGTCGGCGGCGCAGGCATCGAAGCGGGGGCCGCGCTCGTCCATCACGAAGCGCAGGGTGAAGGGGGCGATCACCGGCCGCGGCGCCGAGATGTCCAGCGCCAGCACGATGCCGTCGGGGGCGGCGCGGGCGAGGCGGGTCTCGACCAGGCGGCGTTCGTCGCGGCTGTCGGTGATGGCGGTGACGGCGACCCGGTCGGCCGCGATGGAGATCTTCGACCGCGGCAGCAGCGCCAGCGCGTCGAGGCCGAAGTCGACCGCGGCGGCCCAGCCCTCGGGCACCGGATGGTCGGCGCTCTCCAGCATGTCGGTGACGCTGGCGCCTTCGGTCATGCGGCCGATGCGGGCGCGGATGCCGTCGCGGCCGAAGCTCTCGGGCACGAGGCCGATCAGCGACACGCCGTCGCCGTTGCGCAGGATCTCCATGGAAAAGCGCGGCGGCGTCAGCGCCTCGGGTTCGGCCACCGCCATGGCGTCGATGACCCGCGCCGCGTCCACCACCGTCGCCGCCACCGTCAGCGCGCGAAAGCGGTCGGCCTCGCTGGCGGCGGTGCCGGTCAGCGTGACGAGGAGGCCGTCGGTCGCAACCTCGGCCCAGTCGAGGCCGGCGATTCCCAGCCGGTCGGTGATCGTCCGCTGGGCGCTCTTTTCCAGCACGCCCACCGCCCAGGTGGCGCCGCCCAGCGCCATCAGGCCGGTGACCGCGAAGATGGCCGCGGCGAGCAGGGCGCGCGGGCCGGGAAGTCTCGGAGAGGGGATGCGAGCCATGCCCCTCCCCCTAGCCGGGCCGGGCGGGCGGCGCAATCAGACGAAGAGCGCGGCGGCAAGAAACGGCACAGGCAGGAGGCCCGCGTCGCGGTTCGAGCGGAAGAGGGCGAGGCAGGCCTCGGCATCGTCGATGTCCAGCCGCGCGAGCTGCCAGGCCAGATGCGCACCGAAGGCCCAGACCCCGAAGAGCCCCAAGAGCATCGCCGTCAGGCTCGCCTGCGGCGCCAGCGCCACCACCACCGCCGCCGTCATCAGCCCCACCGCCAGCCCGAGAAAGAGCCTGAGCCAGGCCCGCGTGCGGTTCCCGAACAGCCGCGCGGTGGAGCGGATGCCGATGAGGGCGTCGTCGTCGCGGTCCTGATGGGCATAGATGGTGTCATAGAACACCGTCCAGGCGATGCCCGAGAGCCAGAGCAGCACCGGCGCCCAGCCGATGCTGCCCGTCTGCGCCGCCCAGGCGAGCAGCGCGCCCCAGTTGAACGCCAGCCCCAGGAACACCTGCGGCCACCAGGTGAAGCGCTTGGCAAAGGGATAGATCGCCACCACCGCCAGCGAGGCGACGCCCAGCGCGATCGCCGCGGGGTGAAAGGTGATGAGGATCAGGAAGGCGATCAGCGACTGCGCCACGGCCCAGGCCAGCGCGCCCTTCACCGTCACCTGCCCCGAGGGGATGGGCCGCGCCCGCGTCCGCGCCACCCGCCCGTCGAAGTCGCGGTCGGTGATGTCGTTCCAGGTGCAGCCGGCGCCGCGCATCAGGAAGGCGCCGATGGCGCAGCCGGTCGCGACCCAGAGCGTCGTCCAGCCCGCGCTCCCCGGCTGGCTGGCAGCCGCGAGCAGCACCCCCCACCAGCAGGGGATCAGCAAGAGCCAGGTCCCGATCGGCCGGTCCGCCCGCGACAGCCGCAGAAAGGGCCGCGTGGGCGCCGGCGCCAGCCGGTCGACCCAGTTGTCGGGCGGGGCGTCGGCCACTCTGTCCGGGGCCTCTGGTGTCGTCTGCTGTCGGGTCATAAGGTCCGGTCCCATGGCTGAACGCGCGAAAACCCGCCTGTATGTAGACGCGCCCCTCGGGGAGGGGCAAGGCGTCGCCCTGTCCGAGGCGCAGGCGCATTACCTCTTCGGCGTCATGCGGCTGGCCGCGGGCGACCCGGTCGAGGTCTTCAACGGCCGCGACGGCGCCTGGACCGCACGGGTGGCCGAGGCCGCCCGGCGCCGCGGCACGCTGGTCTGCGAGCGGCTGGCGGCACCGCTCGCACTGCCCCCGGACGTGTGGCTGATGTTCGCGCCGCTCAAGAAGGCGCGCACCGACTTCATCGTCGAGAAGGCGGCCGAGATGGGGGTGCGCCGCATCCTGCCCGTCGCCACCGCCTTCACCGCCGCCGACCGGGTCAACCGCGGCCGGCTCCAGGCCCATGCGGTCGAGGCTGCCGAGCAGTGCGGCGGCACCTTCGTGCCCGAGGTCGCCGAGCTCGCGCCGCTGGAGGAGGTCCTCGCGGGCTGGGACCCGGCGCGCCGCCTCCTGTGGGGCGACGAGGCGCTGGCCGAGGCGGGCGCGGCCGTCCTGCCGCCGTCGGACGGCCCCGGCCCGGGCCCTGGCCCCTGGGCCGTGCTCGTCGGCCCCGAGGGCGGGTTCTCGCCGGCCGAACGGACGCGGCTGCGGGCCCTGCCGGTCACCGTCCCGGTCCGCCTCGGGCCACGGGTGCTGCGCGCCGACACCGCGGCCGTCGCGGCGCTGACGCTGTGGCAGCTCACCTGGGGCGACTGGCGATGAGCTTCCTGCGCCCCGAGGTGGTCGCCGCGGCACATCGCTGGCGCGAGGTGCTGGCGGGGCTCGGGGTCGTGCTGGCGGGGGGGTGGCTCGCCACGCTGGGGGGGTGGTTCTTTCAGGGGCTGGGCGCGCTGGTGGCGCTGGCGGGGGTGGGCATCGCCGTCTCGGGGGCGCGCCGGCTGCGCTTTCGCCCGGCGGGGCGGGCGCCGGGCATCGTGCGGATGCTGGAGGGGCAGGTCGCCTATTTCGGCCCCGAGACCGGCGGCTTCGCCGCGCTCACCGAGCTCGAGGAGCTGCGCCTCGCGCCCGGCCCCGACGGCCCCGCCTGGGTGCTGGTCCAGCCCGGCGCGCTGCTCGTGATCCCGGTCGCCGCCGAGGGCGCCGAGGCGCTGCATGACTGGTTCGCGGCGCTGCCCGGCATCGACATGGGCACCGTCACCTCCGCCCTGGGCCGGCCGCTGCCCGGCCCGAGGGTGCTCTGGCGCCGCCGCCCGCGCGCCCAGCTCCCCCGCGGGCCGGCTTGACACCCTGCGCGCTGCGCGCCACCACGGGCGCGCCCGGCATCAGCGGAGAGCCCCATGTCCATTCCCCAGTCCGGCGGCGGGCCGATCGAGAGCCGCGCGCAACTCGCCGAATACCTCGCCGCCGGCTGCAAGCCGAAGGACGCCTGGCGCATCGGCACCGAGCACGAGAAGTTCGGCTACTGCCGCGACACGCTGCGCCCGCTGCCCTATGACGGCCCCCGCTCCATCCGCGCCATGCTGGAGGGGCTGCGCGACCGCTTCGGCTGGCAGGAGGTGCGCGAGGGCGAGCACATCATCGGTCTCACCCAGGGCGGTGCCAATGTCAGCCTGGAGCCCGGCGGGCAGCTGGAGCTCTCGGGCGCGCCGCTGGAGACGATCCACCAGACCTGCGACGAGGTCAACGAACACCTGCGCGAGGTCAAGGCCGTGGCCGACGACATCGGCGCGGCCTTCATCGGGCTCGGGGCCGCGCCGGTGTGGCGGCACGAGGACATGCCCGTCATGCCCAAGGGCCGCTATGCGCTGATGACCCGCTACATGGGCGAGGTCGGGACCCATGGCACCCAGATGATGTATCGCACCTGTACCGTGCAGGTGAACCTCGACTTCGCCTCCGAGCCCGACATGGTGCAGAAGCTGCGCGTCGCGCTGGCGCTGCAGCCCGTGGCCACCGCGCTCTTCGCCAACTCGCCCTTCTTCGAGGGGCGCGAGAACGGCCACAGGTCCTGGCGCTCGCGGATCTGGCGCGACCTCGATGCCGCCCGCACCGGCATGCTGCCCTTCGTCTTCGAGGACGGCTTCGGCTTCGAGGCTTACGTCGACTATGCCCTCGATGTGCCGATGTATTTCGTCTATCGCGACGGCCGCTACATCGACGCGCTGGGCCAGTCGTTTCGCGATTTCCTCGACGGCCGGCTGCCGGCCCTGCCGGGCGAGGTGCCGACGCTGTCGGACTGGGCCGACCACCTGACCACCATCTTCCCCGAGGCCCGGCTGAAGCGGTACCTCGAGATGCGCGGCGCCGACGGGGGCCCCTGGCGGCGGCTCTGCGCGCTGCCGGCGCTGTGGGTGGGGCTGCTCTATGACCAGTCGGCGCTGGATGCCGCCTGGGACCTGTGCAAGCACTGGGACGCCGAGACCCGCGAGGGGCTGCGCGTCGCGGCCAGTGTCGGGGGCTTGCAGGGGACGGCAGGGGGGCTCAGGCTGCACGACCTCGCCCGCGAGGCGGTGGCCATCGCCGAGGCCGGTTTGCGGGCCCGGGCGCGGGCGGGTGCGGGCGGCCTCCTGCCCGACGAGACGCATTTCCTCAACGCGCTGAAGGAAAGCGTGGAGACCGGCAGCACCCCGGCCGACGAGCTTCTCGCCCGCTACCGCGGCGACTGGGCCGGCGATCTGTCGCGCATCTACGCCGATTACAGCTATTGATCCCGCGGGCGGCGGCCGTCGGACCCGGGCCTGCGACGGGCCCGCAGGGCCGGTGGGACCCGGGCGGCGGGCCTCGGCGGCGCGGTCGCCCTGGCGCGAGGGTGGCGCAACCGGGGATGTTCCGCGCGCCGGCTGTCCGGCGCGCGGTGGGCTTCACCGTGCGGGCACCGACGCTCAGTCGGAGCCGCTGAGAAGCCAGAGCATGTACTGTGTGGTGTTGGGCGACTGCGTCAGGGTCGCGACGCCCACGGAGTTGTAGACTTGCATCCGCGAGACTTCGAGCTGCTCCGTGCGCTGCTCGGAGAGCTCGAGCAGCGCGCGAAACGAGGTCTCGGCCCTGACGGCCGGGGGGGCGTCGAGCCGCAGGGACATGAGCGAGGTCGCTGTGGAGGGGATCTCCACGGCGGCGGGCGCGTCGGCGGCGGGCAGGGGCGTCGCCCGAAGCATCTGTGACACGCTCTCGACCCGATTCGTGGTGCGCGCCATCAGGTCGAGGCCGGCCTCGGCCGGGCCAAGCGGCCGCATCTGGCTCCCGCCCGGATTGGACAGGTGGTCCTGCATCGCCGCGACCCGCAGCTTGGTCAGGGGGTTGGAGGGGAATGAACTGGAGGCGGGGGATATCATGTCACGATGTCTCCGAATGATTGAAACCGCGCGCACGGCCCTTGGCCCCCAGCTCGGACCGTCCACCCGGAGGTGTTTGCGCAACTTCTCCTAACATCGGGTAAAGGCCGGCGGGCCCACCGCGCGCGGCCGTCAGGGCTCCACCTCCGGGCGCCGGCCGGAAACGAGGTCGGCCAGCACCCGGCCGGTTCCGCAGGCTTGGGTCCAGCCGTTGGAGCCGTGGCCGATGTTGAGAAACAGCCCGGCGGGGCCGGCGGGTCCTATCCGTGCGGGGCCGTCGGGCGTCATCGGCCTGTATCCGCACCAGAACGTCACGGCGCCGTACTCCGTGGCCTCGGGGAAGAGCTCGCGCACCCGGCCGCGCAGGGCCTCGCGGGCGGCCGGGGGGATGCCGGGGGCGAAGCCCGCGACCTCGGCGCTGCCGGCGGCGCGCAGCCGATCGCCGAGCCGGGTGACCATGATCTTCGAGTGCTCGTCCATCACCGAGGAGCGCGGCGCAGCGGCCGGGTCGGCGATGCGGCCGGTCATGGAACAGCCCTTGACCGGATAGACCGGCACCCGCACCCCCAGCGGCGCCAGCAGCCGCGGCGCCCATGGCCCCGTCGCCACCACGAAGGCATCGGCCGTCATCTCGCCGTCGGTGCACTCCAGCGCCACCACACGCCCGGCCCGGCAGCGCAGCGCCGTCACCTCGCAGCCGAAGCGGAACCGGACCCCCCGGGCGGCCAGCAGCCCGGCCAGCGCCCGGGTGAAGAGGTGGCAGTCGCCGGTCTCGTCCGACGGCAGGTGCAGCCCGCCCACAAGGCGCGTCCCGTCCCCGCCCCTCCCCTGCGCGAGCGCGGGCTCGATCGCCAGCGCCGCGTCACGGTCCACCAGCCGATGGGCGATCCCGAGGCCGGCCAGCACGGCGGCCGCGCGCCGCCCCCCGGCCATCTCGCCCTCGGTGTGAAAGGCCTGCAACACGCCGTCAGTCGCGTGGTCATAGGCGATGCCGGTCTCGGTCCGCAGCGCCTCGAGGCAGGCGCGCGAGTAATGCGCCATGCGCTGCATGCGCGCCTTGTTGGCGGCAAAGCGCGCGGCGGTGCAGTTGCGCAGGAACCCCGCCAGCCAGCGCCACTGCGCCGGGTCCGCCCGCAGGCGCAGCTTCAGCGGCGCATGCGCCCGGCCCATCCAGCGAAGCGCCTTCAGCGGCATGCCGGGCGCGGCCCAGGGCCCGGCAAAGCCCGGGCAGACCCCGCCGGCGTTGCCGAAGCTCGTCTCCATCGCCGGGCCGGCGGCGCGGTCGAGCACCGTGACCTCATGCCCGTCGGCCGCGAGATACCAGGCGCTCGCGACCCCCACCACGCCCGCGCCGATGACGATGACCTTCATGCGCCAGCCTCAATGCGTCCCGGGATAGCTGCCGCCGTCGATCAGCAGGCTCTGCCCGGTGATGAACCCCGCATGCGCGCTGCACAGAAAGGCGAAGAGGGCGCCGACCTCGTCGGGCCGGCCATAGCGGCGGGCGGGGTTCTGGTCGGCGCGGGCCTGCCACAGCGCCTCGAACTCGGCCTCGGTCGCCACCATGGCGCGGACGTGGTCGCGCTGGGCCTCGCTGTCGACGATGCCGGGCAGGATGGTGTTCACCGTCACGCCCTGCGCCACCGCCTGCCGCGCGATCCCCGCCAGGAACCCCACCAGCCCCGAGCGCGCCCCGTTGGAGAGCCCCAGCTCGGGCTGCGCGATCTTCACGCTGCGCGAGGCGATGCAGACGATCCGGCCGAAGCCGCGCGCCGCCATGCCATCCATCGTCAGGCGGATCATCTCGATCGGGGCCAGCATCATCAGGTCGAGCGCGCCGACCCAGTCCTCGCGGGTCCAGTCGCGGAAATCGCCGGGCGGGTAGCCGGCGGCGTTGTTGAGCAGGATGTCGGGCGCAGGACAGGCGGCCAGCGCGGCGGCGCGCCCCTCGGGCGTGGTGATGTCGGCGGCGACGGTGGCGACGGGGGCGCCGGTCTCGGCCCGGATCGCCGCGGCGGTGGCCTCCAGCGGGCCGGGCGTGCGCGCCACCAGCGTCACCGCCACCCCCTCGCGCGCGAGCGCGAAGGCGCAGGCCCGGCCCATCCCCTTGCTCGCGCCGGTCAGGAGCGCGCGGCGCCCGTGCAGTCCCAGATCCATCGGCCCCTCTCCTCAGTCTTCGGCGGCGATACGCACCAGCGTGCTCAGCGCCGCGCAGCCCTGCCCGAGGTCCGAGGTCCGGCGGTCGGGCGTCAGCACGTTGGGGTTGCCGGCGCGGTCCAGCCCCGGCCGTGCCGGATCGGGGTCGAACCAGGCGCCGGTGGGCATGACCGCGACGCCCCGCCGACAGCCCGGGTCGATGCGGACCCGGGCGAGGCAGGCCCCGCGCGCGTTCCAGACCCGGGCGATCTGCCCCTCGGTCAGGCCGCGGTCGGCGGCGTCCTGCGGCGAGAGCTGCACCGGCGCCGGGCCCGGGGGCGCGACCTGATGGAGCTGGCTGTGGAGCTGCCCGGCCGGCTGGTTGGTGACGAGGTGCAGCTCGTCGGGCTGGGCCGCGCCCAGCCACTCCTGCGGCGGGCGCCAGGTGGGAAGCGGCGGCACCCCCGGCATGGCCGCGGCGATCTGCGGCGCATGCAGCACGATCCGGCCCGAAGGCGTGGCGAGCGGCGCCCCCTCCGGGTCCGCGCGGAAGCGGTCGAGCAGGATCTCGGGGGTCTCCGGCGCGGGCACCCGCCAGACGCCGGCGGCGCGGAGCGCGTCGAAGCCGGGCACCTCCACCCCCTCGGCCCGCCCGCGGCCTTCGGTCTGCGCCCAGAGATGGCGCAGCCAGCCTTCGGCGTTCCGCCCTTCGTCGAAACGGTCCGCACAACCGAGCCGCCGCGCGATGTCGCCGAAGACGGCAAAGTCGTCGCGGGCCTCGTGCTGCGGCGGGATCAGCGCCGGCATGTGAAAGACATGGCCGTCGCGGGAGGAGCCGCCGATGTCCTCGCGCTCGACCGTCGTGGTGGCGGGGAACACGATGTCGGCGCGCCGCGCGGTGGGCGTCCACCAGGGCTCGTTGACGATGACGGTCTCGGGGCGGGTCCAGGCACGCTCCAGCGCGAACAGGTCCTGGGCGTGGTGGAAGGGGTTGCCGCCGGCCCACCAGATCAGCCGGATGTCGGGGAAGGTGACCTCGCGGCCGTCGAAGCGGATGCGCCGGCCGGGGTTGGCCAGCGCCTCGGGGAAGGCGGCGGCGGGGATGCCGTGGCCGGCCGGGTTGGGCAGGCCGGGCAGCGAGGGCACATGGCCCCGCCGCGCGCCAGCCCCCACCGCGTTCATCGAGCCATAGCCGAAGGAGAACCCGCCCCCCGGCAAGCCGATCTGCCCCAGCACCGCGGCCAGCGCGATCACCGCCCAGAAGACCGCCTCGCCGTGGTCAGCCCGTTGCAGCGACCAGGCGGCGGTCAGCATCACCCGGCCCTCGCGGATGGTCTCCCACAGCGCGGCCAGCTCGGCCTCGGGCACATCGGCAAGCCGGGCGGCCCAGCCGAGGGTCTTGGGCGTGCCGTCATCCTCGCCGCGCAGATGGGCGAGGAAGGGCTCGGCCCCGCTGCAATAGCGCCGCAGGAAGGCGTGGTCGGCCCGCCCCTCGACCAGCGCCTGATGGGCGAGCGCGAGCAGGATGGCGGTGTCCGACCCCGGTCGCGGCCGGATCAGCCGCGCGGGCACCCCCTCGGGCACGTCGCCCGCCTGCGGCGAGACCACCACCAGCCGCATGCCCCGCCCCACCGCCCGCGCGAGCGCCCCCGGGATGCCATGGTCGCCCGCCCCGCCCGAGGTCACGCGCCAGTTCTTCGGGTTCAGCCCGCCGAAGGCGACCAGCGTGTCGGTCGCGCCCGCGATGCTGTCCCAGGCGGTGGCGGCCGCGCTGACCGCCTCGGAGGAGCCCAGCACATGCGGCAACAGCCGGTCCGCCGCCCCCCAGCTGTAGTTCGAGACCTGGTCGGTGAAGCCCCCCGCCGCCGCCAGCAGCCGCCGGAGCTGGCTGCGGGCGTGGTGGAACCGCCCCGCGCTGGCCCAGCCATAGGAGCCGCCGAAGACCGCCGCCGGCCCGTCGCGCCGCTGCACCCGCTCCAGCGCCTCGGCCGCGAGGTCGAGCGCGCGCTCCCACGCGACCGCCACCATCTCGTCGCCGCAGCGTCCGGCGCCGCCGTCACCCGCGAGCCAGCCGCCGCGGACATGCGGCCGGTCGATCCGCAGCGGCGAATGCACCAGCGCCGGCAGCGCACCGATCATCCCCGCATCGCCGCCCGTGACGCGCCCGCCGTCGGTCCAGGGCCGGGCGGCGACCAGCCGGCCCCCGGCCACCTCGGCCTCGAAGGCGCCCCAGTGGGTGAGGCTGAGGGCCATGCGCCTCAGGCCGCCTCCAGCCGCGCCGGGTCCAGCCGGAAGCCATAGCGCTCCTCCAGCCCCAGCCGGCGCACGGCGTCGAAGCCCGCCTGAAGCGCCGCGCCCGAGATCGGCTGCAACGGCCGGCGCAGCGGCCCCGACGGCAGCCCCAGCGCCCGCATCAGCGTCTTCACCGCCACCGGGTTGATCGCCGAATAGGCGAAATGCAGCATCGGGAGGTTCCGAAGCCACGCCTCGCGGCAGGCAAAGGCATCCTCGCCGCTCTCCCACGGTTTCGAGATCACGGCCATCTCGCGCGGGATCAGGTTGCCGGTCATGTTGGCGGTCCCGTGCCCGCCCAGCGCCATGGTCGGGATCACGAGGCCGAGGTTGGGCGAGCAGCAGCACATGATCGCGATGTCGGGCCGCGCCGCGCAGACCTGCGCCACCTGCCCCACGCGGGTGGTCGATTCCTTCAGCACCACCATGTTCGGGTGCTCGGCCAGGGCGAGAATGTCGGTCCAGTGCAGGTCGGTCTTCACCCGCGGCGGATTGTTGTAGAAGCCGATGGGCAGGTCGGCGCTGTCGCAGACCTCGCGGACGTAGTCGACGATGGCGGCGTTGTCGGCGCAGATATAGGCGGGGGCGGCGATGATCGCGCCGTCCGCGCCCTCGGCCTGCGCGTGGCGGACATGGTCGATGGTGACGTCGGTGTTGTTGCCGGTGCAGCCATAGTAGAACAGCATGCCCCCGGTCTTCATCGCCGCTGTCCGCCGGACGATCTCGCGCCGCTCCTCCGGCGTCAGCATCGAGACCTCGCCGGTCGAGCCCATGATGAGCACCGCCTCGGTCCCGTTGGCCGCGTGCCACTCGAGCAGGCTGCGAAAGCCCTCATAGTCGATCGAGCCGTCGGCGTTCATCGGGGTGACGAGGGCGACGAAGGAGCCCCTCGGTCTGACATGTGCCATGGTATCGTCCTTTCCGGTAAGGGTTTCAGAAGAGGTTCGGCATCGCCAGCCGCGGCAGGCCCAGGATGATCCCCGGAAACCACAGCGACAGGCAGGCCACCACGAGGGTGAGTCCGCAGATCGGCAGCACCGCCAGGATCACCCGCCCGATCCGCACCTCGCCGATCTGCGCGGCGATCAGCAGGCAGATGCCATAGGGCGGCGTGATCAGCCCGGTCGAGAGCACGATGGTCGTCAGCACGCCCAGGTGCACCGGGTCGACGCCGGCCGTCCGCCCCAGCGCCTGGATGATCGGCAGGAAGATCAGCACCGCCGAGATCGGGTTCAGCACCGTGCCCACCAGCACCAGAAAGCCGATGAGCAGGAGCATGATGCCATAGGGGTTCGTGGTGGTCGAGGTGATGAAGGCCACGACCATCTGCGCCGCCCCCAGATAGGCGATCAGCCAGCCGAAGATCCCCGCCCCCGCGACGGTGAAGAGCGGCACGGCAAAGTCGATGGCCCCCGCCGTCAGGATGCCCGGCAGCCGCCGCAGCGGCACGTCGCGATAGAGCACGAAGGTCAGCAGGAGCGCCCAGGCAAGTGCCGCGATGGCCCCCTCGGTCGGGGTGAAGACGCCCCCCACGATGCCCCCCAGCACCAGCACCGGGATCATCAGCGGCAGCGCGCCGCGCCCCAGCGCCCGGCCCAGCGCGCAGGCGCCGGGGAACGGGTTGGCCGGATAGCCCCGGCGCAGCGCGAGGATATAGGTATAGACCATCATGAACATCGCGATCAGGATGCCCGGCACGATGCCGCCCAGGAACAGCGCCCCGATCGAGACATTGCCGAAGGCGCCATAGATGATCAGGATGATCGAGGGCGGGATGATGACCCCCAGCGTCGACGAGGCCGCGGTCAGCGCGGCGGCAAAGGCGGGGTCGTAGCCGGCCTTCTTCATCGCCGGGATCAGGATGGAGCCGACCGAGGCGGTATCCGCCGCCGCCGAGCCCGAGAGGCTGGCGAAGATCATGGACACGAAGACGTTCACATGCCCGAGCCCGCCACGGACATGCCCGACTGTGGCGTCGGCGACCTTGAGCAGGCGTTCGGTGATGCTGCCGGCGTTCAGGATGCGGCCGAGCAGCATGAAGAAGGGCACCGCCAGCAGGGTGAAGCTGTCGATGCCCGAATACATCTGGTTGACGACCGAGGTGAGCGGGAGGCCCTCGGACAGGATCACCAGCACCGACGACAGGATCAGCGCGAAGGCGATGTTCACGCGCAGCGCGATCAGCACGAAGAACGACACGAGCAGGAGCGCCAGCGGGTTCACGCGCGCAGCCTCCGCGCGGTATCGGCCACATGCTCGACCCAGAACAGCAGCATCAGCGCGCCGCTGACCGGGATCGGCAGGAACATCCAGAACCGCGAGATGCCCAGCGACTGCACCGTGCCGCTGCGCCGGATCTCGGCCAGCGTCCAGCCATGCACGATCAGCACATAGATCACCACCAGCGCCAGCGCGAAGCCGAAGAGGTCCAGCACCCGGCGCCCGGCATCCCAGCCCTCGGGCAACAGGTCGACGGTGTAATGCACCCCGCGGCGATAGGCGCAGGCGGCGCCGACGAAGATCAGCCAGCCAAACAGGAGCTGCGCCATGTCGCCGGTCCAGATGAGGGGGATCTTCAGCACGTTGCGGGCAAGCACCTGCAACCCGACCGTCAGGATCAGCGCCGCGAAGCCGGCGGCCAGAAACGCCTCCGCGAGGCGCGCCACCAGGGTGCAGATGCGGGTCAGCACGCGCGCGGCCTCCGGGACGGGTGACGGGGGCAGCCGCCCCCACCGGCGGGATGGAAGGCAGGGGCGACGACCGCCCCCGCCGGAACTCCGCGGCCGGGATATCCCCGCCGGAATGCCTCAGCCGGGGCGCCTCAGTTGGCCCCGCCCATCAGCAGCGCGAACTCCGCCTGCAGCCCCAGCCGCTGCGCCAGATCGGCCTGGATCGGCTCCAGCATGGCGCGGAACTCGGCCGTGTCGGGGCGGGTGACGTTCACGCCATGCTCGGCCTGAAGCATCTCGACCAGCTCCTCGTCATAGCGGATCGACATCTCGATGCCATGCAGGTTGGCATTCAGCGCCGCCTCGGCGACGATCTCCTGCAGATCGGCCGGCAGACGGTTCCACGTCCGCTCCGAGATCGAGGTGTGGTTGACCTGGATCGTGTGCGCCGTCAGCGCGAGGTTCGGCGCGACCTCGAACAGCTTCGAGCCGGTATAGCCCGGCAGCGACGACTCCATCGCCTGCGCCACCCCGGTCTGCATGGCGGCATAGAGCTCGCCCCAGGCCACCGTCACCGGCAGCATGCCCAGCGCGGCCCAGGTCTCGGCGTCCATCGGCGAGGGCGGCGTGCGCATGGTCAGCCCCGCGAGGTCGCCCACCCCGGTCACCGGCACCGCCGCCGTGGCCATGTTGCGCGTCCCCGACCCGCCCAGCGCCAGGAGCCGCATGCCGATCCCGCGGTCCTGGAACACCTGCACGAAATGGTCGTGCACCGGCGTGCCCGGCCCCACCGTCTCGGCCAGCTCTTCCATGCTGGCAAAGAGATAAGGCATGGTGAAGATCGCCAGCTCCGGCACCTGCTGCACCGCGTTCGAGGTGGTCGAGATCATCATGTCGATGGTCCCGAGCCCGATCTCGCTGATCACCGCGGGGTCCTGCCCGAGCTGCCCGCTGTCGAAGATGCGCACCTCGATGCGGCCGTCGCTGCGGGCCTCCACCTCCTCCTTCAGGGCGGCGGCCATGTCGTTGTAGGGATGCGGCGACTGCACCAGCGTGTGCACGCGCAGCGTGAAGTCCGCCGCCGCGGCGCCGGTCGTCCCGACCGCCAGCGACACGCCCAGCGCCGCAAAGGCGCCGATCACAGTTCTTCGAGACATCTTTCGCCCCTCTCCTGACCCGGGTTCAGCGTATCGACAGCTTCCATGAAGTCAAATGCCAAAAAGCGGATGGGGTCATTCGCGAAAATCATGGAAGCACGTCCGGGTCACAGCAGCCGGCGCAGGTCGGGGGCCTGCCCCTCCAGGATCCCCTCCATCGAGAAGAGCCCGGTCACGGTGTCGAACTCGAAGCCGGTGATGAGCCGCTGATAGAAGGCGTCGTAGCCGGCCATGCCCCGGGTCACGACCTTCAGCATATAGTCCCAGTCGCCGCCGATGCGGTGACAGTCGATGACCTCGGGCAGCCCGGCGACATGGCGCGCGAACGCCAAGGCCCAGTCGCGCGAGTGATGCCGGGTGCGGATCATCACGAAGACCGTCAGGTCGAGGCCCAGCGCCGTCAGATCGACCGTCGCGCGCGCGCCACGCAGCACGCCCGAGGCCTGCAACCGCTGCAACCGCCGCCAGCAGGCATTCTGCGACATCCCCACCCGCTCGGCCAGCTCGCGCTGCGACAGGCTCGCGTCGCGCTGCAACAGGGTGAGGAGGCGCAGATCGATATCGTCGAGTTTCTCCATATCGACGATCATATGACACAGGAACATCGCCGATCAACCGATCATCGGTGATGATTTTGCACCCTGCCTGCGTATCCTGACCCGACCGTCAGCAGGAGGCCGGACCCATGCGCGACACCCCCTTCGAGGCCGAGGATGCCCTGGACCCGTTCCGCGCGACGCTCGCCGGCCCGGGCCTCGTGCAGCGCCTGCGCGCGGGGCTGATCGGCGAGGATGCCCGGATCGAGACCCCCTTCGGCACCCGCCCGCTGGTCTATGCCGACTATACCGCCTCGGGCCGCGCGCTGTGGCAGGTCGAGCGCTTCATGCTGGAGCATGTGCTGCCCTTCTACGCCAACAGCCACACCGAGGGTTCGTTCTGCGGCAGCCACATCTCGCGGCTGCGGGCGGCGGCGCGCGCGGCGGTGGCCCGGGCCTGCGACGCCGACGCCGGGCATGCGGTGATCTTCTGCGGCGCCGGGGCGACGGCGGGGCTGAACCGGCTGGTGCGGCTGCTGGATGCGGGGCCGGGCGCGCGGGTGATCCTGGGCCCGTGGGAGCATCACTCGAACATCCTGCCCTGGCGCGAGAGCGGCGCCGAGGTGATCGTGCTGGACGAGGACGCCGCCGGCGGGCCCTGTCGCGACGGCCTCGCCCGGGCGCTGGCCGAATGCCCGCAGGGCCGCACCATCTGCGCCTTTTCGGCCGCCTCGAACGTCACCGGCCTGATTGCCGATGTCGAGGGGCTGACCCGGCAGGCGCGGGCGGCCGGGGCGCGCGTGGTCTGGGACTATGCCGGCGGCGGCCCCTATCTGCCGATCCGGATGACCCCGGCGCCCGACGCCGCCATCGACGCCATCGTGCTGTCGCCGCACAAGTTCCTCGGCGGGCCGGGCGCCTCGGGCGTGCTGATCCTGCGGCGCGACGCGGCCTTGCCCGACCGCCCGACCTGGCCCGGGGGCGGGACGGTGCGCTTCGTCTCGCCCTGGGGGCACGACTACAACACCGAGCTGGAGGTGCGCGAAGAGGCCGGCACCCCCAACATCCCCGGCGACATCCGCGCGGGCCTCGCGCTGATGGTGAAGTCCGCCCTGGGCGAGGCGCGCATCGCCCGGCGCAACCGCGCGCTGCTGGCGGCGGGCGAGGCGGCATGGCGGGGCCATCCGGGCATCGAGATCCTGTCGCCGGCGGTGGAGGGGCGGCTGCCGGTGTTCTCGCTGCGCCTGCGCGACGGGCGCGGCGGCTACCTGCCGCATGCGCAGGCGACGCGGCTGCTCAGCGACGCCCACGGCATCCAGGCCCGCGGCGGCTGCGCCTGTGCCGGGCCCTATGTGCACCGGCTGCTGGGCATCGACGCGGCACAGTCGGCGCGCCTGCGCGCGGCGATTCTCGCAGGCGACGACGCGGCGAAGCCGGGCTTCGTGCGGCTCAACCTCGGGCTGCTGCTGGGCGCGGGCAAGCTGCGCCATATCCTCGACGGGGTGATCGACCTCGCCGAACGCGCGGAATCCTTGCGCTGACCGGCCCGCGGCGGCGGGGTCAGCCGTCGCCGCGCGGCGTCTCGATCCGGCGGATCTCGGGGGTGGCGGCGATATGCGCGGCGGCGGTGTCGATCAGCCCCCGCGTCGCCCGCGAGACCGGCGCCGCGGCCGGCACGATCATGCGGAACTGGAACGGGACCGACGGCCGCAGGGGCCGGGTCACCAGCCCGGCCCCGGCCATCATCCGCGGCGTGAGCGGATCGACGATGGCGATGCCGAGGCCGCGCCGGACCAGCGCACAGGCCACGAAACTGGGCTGGCACTCGGCCGCCACCACCGGATGCACGTGATGGCGCAAGAGCATCTGCGCGATGTGCCGCGCGGTGACGGTGTGGCGCGCCAGCGTCACCATCGCCGCCCCGTCCAGGTCGGCCGCCTCGATCAGCGCCTTGCCCGACAGCGGATGGCCCTCGGGCATGGCGACCACGCAGTCCATCTCGTAGCTCTCCAGCACGGTGACCTCGCGGGTCGGCGCCGGCAGATGGGTGAACCCCACGTCGAAGGCCGCCGCCGCCACCAGATCGACCACCCGGGCGGCGGTGTGCACCTCGAGGCTGACGCGGATGGCGGGATGGGCGGCGCGAAAGCTCGCCACCGCCCCGGGCAAGAGGTCGGTCGCCAGCGCCGGGAGCGCGGCGAGGCGGGTCTCGCCCCGCTCGACGTCGCGGATCTCGGCCGCGGCCTGGGCGAGGCGTTCGAGCCCGAGGAAATGCCGCTCCACCGCCTCGGCAAAGGCCAGCCCCTCGGGCGTGGCGGTCACGCCGCTGCGGCTGCGGCGGAAGAGCGGAAAGCCGACCACGGCCTCCAGCCCCGCCACCAGCTTGCTGACTGCCGGCTGGGTCAGCCCCAGCACCTCGGCCGCCCGCGTCAGCGAGCCATGCGCCAGCGTGGCGCGGAAGGCATCGAGCTGTTTTTGGGCAAATCGCGGGGGCGGAGCGCTTTTCGCGCCGGTCCGGGCCGCGCCGATGTGCTGCGGATCGGGGGGGGGCGTCACGGAGCCTCGCTGCTGTTTCAGGGCGTTGCGGGGCGTCGGCCCGGGTGGGGCGCGCCGCGCGCCGGACCGGGGCACGCAAGACGCGCTTGCCGGGCGTCGCGGATTAAGCATAACTGAGCCCCGCGACGAATATCAACATGCATTCCAGGGGGGAATGAAGTGCATATGCGACCGGCATCCCTCGCGCAGCGGCGCCCCAGGTCGGGGGGCCGTTCCGGCATCCGGCCCCCGGCAGGATGAGCGCCAGCGCCTCGGCCCGGATCGCGCGCGTCGTGCTGGTGACGGGGGCGGCCAGCGGCATCGGCGCGGCGGTGGCGCGGCGCCTGGCCGGGCCCGAGACCGCGCTGGTGCTGACCACGCGGGCCAATGCGGCGGGGCTGGGCGCCGTGGCCGAGACGGCGCAGGCGGCGGGCTCTCCGGTGATCACGCCGCTGGCGGATCTGGCGACGCCCGGCGCGCCCGAGGCGCTGGTGGTCGAGACGCTGGAGCGGTTCGGGCGGCTCGACCAGATCGTCTCGAACGCCGGGCGGGCGCAGAAGGCGCAGTTCGGCGGGTTCGGCGCGGGCGAGCTGACCGAGGCCTTCGCGGTGAACACCCTGCCCTTTCAGGCGCTGGTGACCGCGGCGCTGGCCGCGCTGGAGGCCTCGCCCTGGGGCCGGGTGGTGGCGATCAGCTCGTTCGTGGCGCACAATGTCGGGGTGAACGGCACGTTTTTTCCCGCGACCGCCGCGTCGAAGGCCGCGCTGGAGGCGCTGGCGCGGGTGCTGGCGTTGCAGCTTGCGCCGCAGGGGGTGACGGTGAACTGCGTCGCGCCGGGCTTTACCCGCAAGGTGGGGGGCCACGCCGCGCTGGGCCTCGCCGCCTGGGAGGCCGCGGCCGCCGCCACCCCGGCCGGCCGGCTGGCCGAGCCCGAGGACATCGCCGCCGCCGTCGCCTTTCTGCTCTCGCGCGAGGCGGGGCACATCACGGGCCAGATCCTGCGGGTCGACGGGGGGTTGTCGTTGCGATGAGCGCTGAGGCAAGGGCAACGGCGATCGAGCTGCCCCACGGGGTGCGGCTGGCGGTCGAGGCGGCGGGCGCGGGGCCGGCGGTGGTGCTCCTGCATGGCATCGGCGGGCATCGCGGCCAGTGGCGGCAGCAGCTGCGGGCGCTGTCGGACCGCTTCGGCGTGATCGCCTGGGATGCCCGCAACTATGGCGACAGCCACGGCCCGCGGGTCGAGCGGTTCGAGGCCTTCGCCGGGGACCTCTTCGCGCTGCTCGATGCGCTGGGGCTGGGGCGGGTGATCGCGGTGGGGCATTCGATGGGCGGGCGCATCCTGATCGAGGCGGCGCTGGCCCGGCCCGGGCGCTTTGCCGGGCTGGTGCTGTCGGGGGCGCAGCCGGCCTATCTGGAGCACATGACGCCGGAGGGGCGCGCGGCCTATGTCGAGAAGCGCACGGGCATGTTCGCCGGCGGCGTGGTCCGCCCCGAGACCGCCGCGCGGGTGGCCGCCGAGGTGCTGCCGCCCGACGCGCCCGAGGCGCTGCGGGCCGAGCTTGCCGCGGGGTTCGCGCGGCTGCGCCCCGAGGGGTATCTGGCGGCGCTGGAGGCCTCGGCGGGCTGGAGCCGGGTGGCCGGGCTGGGTCGGCTGCGGATGCCGGTGGCGGTGCTGGGCGGCGCGCTGGACACCGTCTGCCCGCCGGCCGAGTGTCACCGGCTCGCCGCCGCGCTGGGTCAGGGGCCGGCGACGATCCTGGAGGGGGTCGGCCACATGGCACAGATCGAGGCGCCCGAGGCGGTGACGAGCTTTGTCCGCGCCTTTGCCGCCGACCATGGCGCCGGCGCGGACCGGTTCGACGCCGGCCTGCTGGAGGCGAGGACATGAGCGCTTCGGACCTCGCGGCCCTGCCGGCGGCCGAGATGGCACGCCGCTTTCGCGACCGGAGCCTCGGCCCGGTCGAGGTGCTGGAGGCGGTGCTCGCGCGGCTGGACCTGACCGAGCCCTTCATCAACGCCTTTGTCCATGTCGACCGTGCCGGCGCCATGGCCGCTGCACAGGCGGCAGAGGCGCGGCATGCCCGGGGTGAGGCCCTCGGCCCGCTCGACGGCGTGCCGGTGTCGGTCAAGGACATGCTGGCGACCCGCGGCATGCCCACGCGCAAGGGCTCGCGCACCACCGACCCCGACGCGCCGCAGGACACGGATGCCCCGGCGGTGGCGCGGCTGCGCGCCCGGGGCGCGGTGCTCTACGGCAAGACCACCACCACCGAGTTCGGCGGCAGCCCTTACTCGATCAGCCCGCTGACGGGGGCCACGCGCTCGCCCTGGCATCTGGGGCATGGCTGTGCGGGCTCCTCGATGGGGGCGGCGGCGCATCTGGCGGCCGGGGTGGGGACGCTGGCGCTGGCCAATGACGCGGCGGGCTCGATCCGGATGCCGGCGAGCTTCGGCGGCGTGGTCGGGCTGAAGCCGACCTTCGGCCGCGTCGCCACCTGGCCGCCCAGCGCGGCCGGGATCCTGGGCCACACCGGGCCGATGGGCTGGAGCGTGGCCGACACCGCGCTCCTGTTCGACGCCATCGCCGGCCCCGACCCCCGCGACGCCTGGAGCCTGCCGGCGGGCGAAAGCACGGTCCCCGAGGCCGCGCCCGACCTCAGCGGCCTGCGCATCGCCTACAGCCCGACCCTGGGCATCCGCGCCCCCGACCGCGAGGTGCGCGCCGCCACCGACGCCGCGGCCGCCACGCTCGCCGCCCTCGGCGCCGAGGTCGACGAGGTCGACCCGCCCCTCGACGGGCTGTTCGAGGCCTATGACACGCTGCGCATCTGCAACCGCGCCGCGGCCTATCGCGCCAGCGGGGCGGCGGCGGCGCGGGGGCAGATGGACGAGCTGGTCGCCCGAGTGCTGGATCAGGCGGCGGCCTATACCGTGGCCGACTACATCGCCGCGCTGGCCCGGCGCGAGGCACTGACCGCCGCCATGGCGGCGTTTCACGAGCGGTACGCGCTCTTGGTGACGCCGACGCTGGCGGTGCCGCCGCTGCCCATCGGCGCCGGGCCGGGGCCGGCCGATGCCCACTGGTACCAGATCGGCGGCGAGATCTGGTCGCCCTATACCTTTGCCTTCAACATGACCCACCAGCCGGCGCTGAGCCTGCCCTGCGGGCTGACCTCCGGGGGAGTCTCGGGGCTGCCGATCGGGGTGCAGATCGTGGGCGCGCGGCACGCCGATGCGCTGGTGCTGCGGGCGGGGCAGGCGCTGGAGGCGACGCGGGGCTGGGAGCGGCCTGCCTTTCCGTTCCGGGGGGAAGCATGACCCTCCGCCCGGATATTTTGCGCATCGCCGTCGGCGGCCTGCAGCACGAGACCAACAGCTTCGCGCCCGGCGGGGCGGGGCTCGCGGACTTCGCCGCGCCGCGGGGCTGGCCGCCGCTGTCGCGGGGCGCGGCGATGCTCGCGGCGCTGGCGGGCACGCCGGTGGCCGCGCGCGGGGCGCTGGAGGCCGCGGAGGGGGCCGAGGTGGTGCCGCTCTTGTGGGGCCTCGCGCTGCCCTCGGGGCCGGTGGATCAGGCCGCCTATACTGCGCTGCGGGGCGAGATGCTGGACCTTCTGCGGGCGGCGGGGCGGCTGGACGGCGTGTATCTGGACCTGCACGGGGCGATGATGACCCCCGCGCTGGAGGATGCCGAGGGCGATCTCCTGGAGGCCGTGCGCGAGGCGGTGGGGCCCGCGGTGCCGGTGGTCGCGAGCCTCGATCTGCATGCCAATGTCACGCCGCGGATGGTGGCGGCGGTGGACGGGCTGACGGCGTACCGGACCTATCCGCACACCGACATGGCCGAGACCGGGGCGCGCGCCATGCGCCGGCTGCTGGCGCTGGCGCGCGGGGCGCCGCGGCGGCGGCTGGTGCTGCGCCAGCCGGGGTTCCTGATCCCGCTGGTGGCGCAGGCGACCGCGGCCGAGCCGGTGGCGGGGCTCCATGCCCGGGCTGCGGCGCTGGAGGCGTACGGCGGGGTGCTGACGGTGACCCTCGGTTTCCCGCTGGCCGACATGTCCGATGCCGGCCCCGCGCTGGTGGCCGAGCATGAGGACCCGGCCCGCGCCGAGGCGATGGCCGAGGCCGCGCTGGCCGACTGGGAGGCGGCGCGGGGCGCCTTTTCGGCCAGCCTTCTGGACGCGGCCGAGGCGGTGGCGGCGGCGCGCGCGGTGCCTCCCGGCCCGGGGCCGGTGGTCATCGCCGATGTGCAGGACAACCCCGGCGGTGGCGGGACCAACGACACCACGGGGCTTTTGCAGGCGCTGCTGGCCGCCCGGGCCGAGGGCGCGCTGATGGTCCATGTCGCCGATGCGCAGGCGCTGGCCGCCGCGCTCGCGGCCGGCGCGGGCGGGCTGGCCGAGACCGACCTCGGCGGCCGGGCCGACCCCGCCAGCGGGGCGCCCCTGCCCGGTCCCTGGCGGGTGGAGCGGCTGGGCTGCGGCCGCTTCACCGGCGAGGGGCCGATGTATCGCGGCACGCCCATCGCCATGGGGCCGGTGGCGCTGGTCTCGCAGGGCGGGGTGCGGGTGATCCTGGCCGGAGGGCGGATGCAGGCCTCCGAGCCGGGCCTGCTGCGCCATCTCGGCCTGGAGCCGGCCGAGGTCCCGATCCTCGCAGTGAAATCCTCGGTCCATTTCCGCGCCGCCTATGAGCCCATGGCCCGCGCCGTGATCCTCGCGCGCGCCCCCGGGCGGGTCGAGATGGACCTTGCCCGCCTGCCCCTGACCCGGGCGCGTCGCCGCGGCGCCGTGGCCGGATCGCCCGCCACCCTCACCAACGAAACGCCCTGATCGACAAGGAGGACTGCCATGTTCGGACGATCCAGACACCTGCTGCTCGCGGCCGCCATCGCGCTGCCCACGGCGCTCCATGCGGGGCCCGCCGACAACAGCCTGACCATCGCGCTGGGCGAAGAGCTCCCGGGCTTCGACGGTTACATCTCGACCTCGCGCGACGGGGTGGTGGTGACGCGGCATCTCTTCGACATGCTGATCTATCGCAACCCCGAAACCTTTGACTACGAGCCGCTGCTCGCCACCGCCTGGCGCCGCATCGACGACCTGACCTGGGAGTTCGACCTGCGCCCGGGGGTGACCTTTCACAACGGCGACGCCTTCACCGCCGAGGATGTGGTCTGGACGCTCACGACCTATGCCGACCCGGCCACCGGGGCGCGCAGCCAGGCGGCGGTGTCCTGGATCGACCGGGTCGAGGCGGTGGACGAGCTGACCGTCCGCATCGTCTCGAAGGAGCCGTTCCCGGCGGCGCTGGAGTTCGTGGCGGGCTCGTTGCCCATCCACCCGGCCGCCTATGCACAGGAGGTCGGGCTCGAGGGCTTCGCCCAGGCTCCCGTGGGCACCGGCCCCTATCGGCTGGGCGAGGTGCGGGGCGGCGACTTCACGCTGTTGCGCAACGAGGCCTATTTCGAGGGCGGCGGCAAGGGCACGCCGGCCATCGACCGCATCGACGTGCGGCTCATTCCCGACACCGCCACCCGCATCGCCGAGATCCTCTCGGGCGGCGTCGACTGGACCTGGAACGTGCCGGCCGACCAGATCCCGCAGCTCGACGGGCTGCCGCATGTGACGGCCGAGCTGGGCACGACCATGCGCACGGCGATGATCCTGCTCGACGGTGCCGGCCGCGCCAACCCCGACACGCCGCTTGCGGATGTGCGGGTGCGCCAGGCCATCAACCACGCCATCGACCGCGAGGGCATCGTCGCAGCCCTGGTGGGCGGCACCGGCGAGGTCATCCACGCCCCCTGCTATCCGCTCCAGTTCGGCTGCGTGAGCGAGGCCGCGGTGGTCTACGAGTTCGACCCCGCCCGCGCGCGCGAGCTGCTGGCCGAGGCCGGGCATGCCGACGGCTTCACCCTGCGCATGGGCTCGTTCCGCGACCGGGCGCGCGCCGAGGCGGTGCAGGCCAACCTCGCCGCCGTGGGCATCCGGGTCGAGGTCGAGATGCTGCAGGCGCGGGCCTCCTTCTCGTCCTGGCGCGAGGGGCAGATCGACATGTGGTACGGCGACTGGGGGTCGTTCTCGATCGCCGACAACTCGGCCGCGATGGGCAACTTCTTCGACGGCAGCCCGAACGACGGCGCGCTGGACGAGGAGATCAACGCGCTGGTGGCCGAGGCCGCCCGCATCGTCGACCCCGACGAGCGCCTCGCCGCCTATGCCGAGGCGATCCGGCTGGCGACCGAGCGCGCGCATTGGGTGCCCATGCACACCATCGTGATGGGCTATGCCTACAACGCAGGCCTGAACTTCGCCGCGCCGGTGGACGAGGTGCCGCGGTTCTTCCTGTCGTCCTGGAACTGATGCAAACGCGGCCGGCCCCCGGGCGGGGCCGGCCGCACCACTGGCAAGCACGGGGGCCCGCGTCCGGCCATGCTCTCCTTCCTGATGCGGCGGCTCATCCTGTCGGTGGCGGTGGTCAGCGCGATCTCCGTCATCACCTTCGTGCTCAGCCATGTCGCCATCGACCCCGCCGCGGGCATCGCCGGCGACAGCGCCACCCCGGCCGACATCGCGCTGATCCGGGCGCAATACGGCTTCGACCGGCCGCTGGCGGTGCAATACCTCGCCTATCTGGGCCAGATCGCGCAGGGCGATCTGGGCCGGTCCTATCTGACGCGCCAGCCGGTGGCCGACATGATCCTCGCCCGCGCGCCGGTCACCGCGACGCTGGCGGGGCTTGCGATCCTGCTGGCGCTGGCACTGGCGGTGCCGCTGGGGGTGCTGGCGGCGCTGCGGCCGGGCTCGGGGGTGGACCGGCTGGCGCTGGCGATCGCGGTGACCGGGCAGGCGATCCCGAATTTCTGGGCGGGGCTTTTGCTGATCCTGCTGTTCGGGGTGACGCTGGGCTGGCTGCCGATCTCGGGCAGCGCGACCTGGGCGCATTTCGTGCTGCCGACGATCACGCTCGGGACCTTCGCGACGCCGGCGCTGATGCGGCTGGTGCGCGCCGGCATGATCGAGGTGCTGGAGGCCGACTATATCCGCACCGCCCGCGCCATGGGCCTGCGCGAACGCACGATCCTGTTCCGCTTCGCCCTGCGGCCCGCGATCCTGCCGGTGATCTCGCTGACGGCGGTGCAACTGGGGTTCATGCTGGGGGGCTCGGTGGTGGTGGAGTCGGTCTTTGCCCTCCAGGGGCTGGGCTATCTCGCCTGGCAGTCGATGACGCGGGCGGACATGCCGGTGATCCAGGCCATCGTGCTGATGGTGTCGCTGATCTATGTGGGGCTGATGCTGCTGGCCGATGCGCTGAACGCGGCGCTCGACCCGCGCATCCGGGCAGCGCAATGAGCGCGGGCGCGGCGAGGCGGGGGCTGAACCCCGGCGTGGCGATCGGCGGCACGGTGGTGGCGGTCTTCGTGCTGGTGGCGCTGTTCGCGCCGCTGATCGCGCCGCATGACCCCTATGCGCAGAACCTGATGATGCGGCTGAAACCGCCCTTCTGGCACGAGGGCTGGGACCCGGCGCACCCCCTCGGCACCGACCAGCTCGGCCGCGACTATCTCAGCCGGCTGATCCACGGCGCGCGGGTGTCGCTGATCGTGGGCTTTGCGGCGGTGGCGATCTCGGCGGTGATCGGGATCACGCTGGGGGTGATCGCGGGCTATGCGGGGGGCTGGACCGACACCTTCATCTCGGCGGTGGTGACGACGCGGCTGAGCCTGCCGGTGGTGCTGGTGGCGCTGGCGGTGGTGGCCATCGTGGGCGGCTCGCTGACGGTGGTGGTGCTGGTGATCGGGGGGCTCTTGTGGGACCAGTTCGCGGTGGTGGCGCGGACGGCGACGCAGCAGCTCCGCAACGCCGAGTTCGTGGGCGCGGCGCGGGCGATGGGGGCGGGGCATGTGCATGTGCTCGCCCGCGAGATCCTGCCCAACATCGCCGCGCCGCTGATCGTGGTGGCCACGGTCGAGATCGCGAATGCGGTGCTGATCGAGGCGGCGCTGTCGTTTCTGGGGCTGGGGGTGCAGCCGCCGCTCCCCTCCTGGGGGCTGATGCTGTCCGAGGCGCGGAACTTCATGTTCTTCAACGCCTGGCTCATCACCCTGCCGGGGCTGTGCCTGTTCGTGCTGGTGCTGGCGGTGAACCTCCTGGGCGACGGGCTGCGCGATGCGCGGGGCGCGCGGCGATGAGCGCGCTGCTGACCATCCGGGGCCTCTCGGTCCGCATCGGCGAGGTCGAGGCGGTGCGCGGGATCGAGCTGAGCGTCGCGCGCGGCGAGACGCTGGCGCTGGTGGGCGAGTCCGGCTCGGGCAAGTCGATGACGGCGCTGGCGGCGATGGGGCTGTTGCCGCGCGGGGCCGAGATGCGGGCCGAGGCGCTGGAGCATGCCTCCGGCGCGCCGCCCGCCCGGCTGCGCGGCGACCGGGTGAGCATGATCTTTCAGGAGCCGATGACGGCGCTGAACCCGGTCTTCACCATCGGCGCGCAGCTTGCCGCCGTCCATCGCCGGCACCGCCCCGGCGGGCCGGCGGCGGCACGGGCCCGGGCGCTGGACCTGCTGGCCCGGGTGCAGCTGCGCGACCCGAAGGGGACGCTGGCGAAATACCCCCACCAGCTCTCGGGCGGGCAGCGGCAGCGGGTGCTCATCGCCATGGCGCTGATGTGCGGCCCCGACCTGCTCATCGCCGACGAACCCACCACCGCGCTCGATGTCACCACCCAGGCCGGCATCCTGGCGCTGCTCGACGGGTTGAAGGCCGAGATGGGGCTGGGGATGCTGTTCATCACCCATGACCTCGGGGTGGTGGCACGCATCGCCGACCGGGTCGCGGTGATGCGGCAGGGCGAGATCGTCGAGACCGGCACCGCGGCCGAGGTGCTGCGCCGCCCGCGCCACCCCTATACCGCCGGGCTGCTCGCGAGCCTGCCGCGGCCGCAGGCCCCGCGCCCGCCCCGCCCCGGCGCCCGCCCGGTGCTGGAGGCCGAGGGGCTGAGCCGGACCTATGGCCGGGGCGGGTTCTTCGGCCCGCCGCCCTTTCGTGCGCTCGACGGCGTCGGGCTCAGGCTGGAGGCCGGCGAGATCCTGGGCGTGGTGGGCGAATCCGGCTCGGGCAAGTCGACGCTGGGGCGGATCCTCGTGGGCCTCGACCGGCCGGATGGGGGGCGGCTGCGGCTGGCGGGGCAGGAGGCCGGGGCGCTCGACCGCAAGGCCCGCGCGCGGCTGATCCAGCCGGTGTTTCAGGACCCGTTCGGCTCGCTGAACCCGCGCTGGACGATCCGCGACATCCTGGAGTTCCCGCTGAAGCTGCACGGGCGGCTGGACGGGCGGGCGCGGCGGGCGCGGGTGGCCGAGCTGATCGAGAGCGTCGGCCTGCCCGGGCGGGTGCTCGCTGCCCTGCCCCGGGCGCTGTCGGGCGGGCAGCGGCAGCGCGTGGCGATCGCCCGCGCGCTGGCGGTGGAATCGCCCATCCTGATGTGCGACGAGCCGACCTCGGCGCTGGATGTCACGGTGCAGGCGCAGGTGATCGCGCTGTTGCGGGGCCTGCGCGACAGCCGCGGGCTGTCGATGGTGTTCATCACCCATGACCTCGGGGTGGTGGAGGCGCTCTGCGACCGGGTGGCGGTGATGCAGGCCGGCCGCATCGTCGAGGAGGGCCGCACCGCCGAGGTGATGTCGCGGCCGCAGGCCGAGCACACCCGCGCCTTGCAGGCCGCCGTGCTGCGGGTGCCCGACGCGGCGCTGTCGGAGGGCGGGGGCGAGGTGGTCGGGGGCGGTGCCCGGGGGCGGGCGGCGGAGGGGGGCCTTCTGCCCCCCGTCTCCCTGCGGGAGCCTCCCCCCGAGGATATTTGAGGAAAGATGAAGGGCCGCGGGCGGGGCCGGGGTGTTCTGGGCGCGCGTCGGGGTGGGGGCTATCGGCGGCTGTCGCCGGGGGGCTGGCGCGGGGGAGGGAGGGCTCGGGCGAGGCGCAGCGCGGCGGGGACGGTCAGGCCGAGGCCGGCGAGGAGCCCGGCATGGCCGAGAAGGGCGAGGACGAGGCTGGGGCGGATCACGCCCGCGACCATGGCGAGTTGCAGGCCGAGGGCGGCGAGGATGGTCAGCAGGGCGGCGAGGAGCGGGACGGCGGCGGCGCGCATGGGGACCTCCGGTCAGCGGTGGAGCCAGCACCAGCCGGTCTGGCCGGGGCGGGGCTGGAAGCCGGGCGGGGCCTCGCGGTCGCACAGGCCGGGGATGGCCTGGGGGCAGCGGGGGTGGAAGCGGCAGCCGGCCGGCGGGTTGATCAGGCTGGGCGGTTCGCTGTCGGGCACCGGGCGGTCGTGGTCGGCGTTCTCGGGGTCGGGGTCGGCGACGGCGGCGAGCAGCGCCCGGGTATAGGGGTGCTGGGGGGTGTCGAGCAGCGCCTCGGTCGGCCCGGTCTCGACGAAGCGGCCGGCGTACATGACGAAGATGCGGTCGGCGAAGTGGCGCACGGTGGCGAGATTGTGGGTGATGAACAGCAGCGTCAGCGACCGGGATTGCTGGATCCGGCGCAGGAGCCGCAGGATGCCGGCGCTGACCGAGGCGTCGAGCATCGACACCGGCTCGTCGGCGATGATCAGCGACGGCTCCAGGATCAGGGCGCGGGCGATGACCACGCGCTGTTGCTGGCCGCCCGAGAGCATGTGGGGGAATTTCTCCAGCACCTCGGCGGCGGGGGTGAGGCCGACCTCCTCCAGCGCGGCGGTCAGGCGGTCGCGGCCGTGGGGCAGGCCGTGGATGCGCAGGGGTTCGGCGAGGATCGTGGCCACGTCCATGAAGGGCGGCAGCGCGGCGTAGGGGTCCTGCTGGACATAGCCGATGCTGGCGCGCAGCCGGTGCAGCGCGGCCTTGTCCATCGTCCCCAGGGGCGTGCCGTCGATGACGATCTCGCCCGCGCCGGGCCGGTCGAGGCCGAGGAGCGTGCGCGCCAGCGAGGACTTGCCGCAGCCCGATTCGCCGACGATGGCGACGGCCTCGCCGCGGGCGAGCTCGAACGACACGCCGTCCACCGCGTGCACGGTGCCGGCGCGCAGGAAGCCCCATTTGCGCAAGGCAAACCAGGTGCGCAGCTCCTGCACGGCGAGGAGGGGCGGGGCGCTGTCCTTCATGCCGCGCCTCCGTGGAGCCAGCAGAGCGCGCGGCGACCGTCGTCGAGCCGCGCCTCGGGGGGCGGTCGGTCGCAGGGGGCAAAGCGTCGCGCGCAGCGGGGGGCGAAGCGGCAGCCCGCGGGCGGGTCGATGAGGGGCGGCGGCGTGCCCTCCAGCGGCTGCGGCTCGGTGCGGTCGCGCAGGCGCGGCACGCTGGCCATCAGCGCCTCGCCATAGGGGTGGGCGGGGGTGCGGAAGAACTGCCGCGCGGGGCTCCTTTCCACGATCTGGCCGGCGTACATCAGCGCCACATGGTCGGCGAGCTCGCTGGAGGTGCCGACGTCATGGGTGATGAGGATGAAGCTGGTCCCGGACTCGCGCTTGATCCGCTTGAGCACGTTCATGATGCCGGCCTGGGTCAGGAGGTCGAGCGCCGAGGTCGGCTCGTCCAGGATCACGAGCTCGGGCTCGGTGATCAGCGCCATGGCGAGGACGACGCGCTGGCGCATGCCGCCCGAGAGCTCGAACGGGTAGCGGTCCATGAAATCGGCCGAGACGCCGACGCGGGTGAGCGCCCGGGCCGCGCGCTCCATGGCCGCGGCGCGGGGGGTGCCGGCGTGGATCGTCAGCGGCTCGGCCACCTGCTCGCCCACCCGCACCACGGGGTTGAGCGCGTTCATGGCCGCCTGCATCACGATCGAGACGCGGGACCAGCGGATCTCGCGCCGGAAGCGTTCGTCGGAGAGGGCCATGAGGTCGGTGCCGCCGAGGGATACGCGGCCCGAGTATTCGGCCAGGTTGCGCGGCAAGAGGCGCAGCAGCGCGCGCGCCAGCGAGGTCTTGCCGCAGCCGGATTCGCCGAGGAAGACCAGCGCCTCGCCGCGGTCGAGCTCGAACGAGACGCGGTCGAGCGCCTTCAGCACGCCCGCCTCGGTGCGGTAGTGCAGGCTCAGATCCTCGACGGCCAGCAGCGGCGCGCTCATGCCGACCTCAGCCGCGGGTTGAAGATGCGGTCGAGGGCGAAGCCGAAGAGCGCGAAGCCGAGCCCCGTCAGCATCAGGAGGGCTGCCGGCGCCACCACCCAGTAGTAGAAGCCGTTGTAGAGCGCGCCCTGCGCCTGTGCGTCGTTGAGGATCTTGCCCCAGGTGGGCAGCACCGGATCGCCGAGGCCGAGGACGGCGAGCGAGGCCTCCAGGAACACATAGGTCGGGATCAGCGTCACGAAGGCGGGGATCAGCACCGGCAGGATGCGCGGGATCATGTAGCGCAGGATGATGCGCATGTCCGAGGCGCCATAGGCGCGCGCCGCCTCGATGTAGGGGGCGTTGCGCAGCGGCAGCAACATGGCGCGGTACATCTTGATCGAGGCGCTGAAGATCCCGAGCGCGATCACCACCCCCAGCATGAGCCAGATGCTGGTGGAATAGAGCGTGCCGACCATCACCAGCACCGGCAGGACCGGCAGGATCATGGTCACCTCGGTCAGCCGCTGGATGGTGGCGTCGACGAGACCGCCGAACCAGACGCCGGCCGCCGCGATCACCAGCGTGGTGACGGTGGTGCCCACCGCCGCCAGCAGCCCGAAGGCCAGCGCCACCGGCGTGCCCCACAACAGCGCCAGCATCAGGTCGCGGCGCAGATGGTCGGTGCCGGCGAGGCCGTGGACGCGGCCGAAGGCCACCAGCTCGGCCCGCAGCTCGGCCCCGGGGTCGAAGAGCACGGCCTCCAGCGTCAGCCGGTACGTGCCGGGCAGGACGGCGGGCCGGCCCGGGCCGGTCTGGTCGGTGAAGAGGCCGATGTGCGGCACCTGCCCCAGCCGGCCCTCCAGCGCGCGGTTGCGCGAGATCGCGATCCGGTCCTCGCCGGCGATGCGGTGGGCGCCGAGGCGGACCTCCGAGCCGTCGGGCCGCTCCCATGTCGCCTGCACGAAGGCCGGGCGGTCGGTCCCGAGGACCGACAGCAGGAGCGTCATCTCGCTGGGAAAATCGTCATAGGCAAAGTCGAAGGCGAGGGGGATGCGGAGCTGCCGGCCGCCCTCGAACACCGCGCTCTCGACCTCGGCGCCGTCGCTGGAGATCGTCAGCGTGGGCGGGGCATTGCCGCCGAAGAGGCGGTTTGTCCAGACCGGGCTGGCGTTGGCGGGGTTCATCCGCCATTGGTCGCCGCCGCGCCAGTCGGCCATGGCCTGCGCATGGGGGATGGCCACGACGGTATAGACCGCCACCCCCACCAGAAACAGGATGATGGCAAGGCCCGCCACCGCCGAGGGGTAGCGGCGGATGCGGGCCAGCGGGCTGCGCGCACTCATCGTCCGCCTCCGTCGGGACCGAGCCGGACACGCGGGTCCAGCGCCGCATAAAGGAAATCGAGCAGGAACACCGTCACCGCCAGCAGATAGGCAAAGATCACCACCCCGGCGATGATCACCGGCGTATCGCGAAAGCCGATGGCCTGAAACAGCAGCGTGCCCAGCCCCGGCCAGTTGAACACCTGTTCCAGGATGATCGCCCCGCTCCACAGCCCGATCAGCATCAGGAGGAACGACGTCACGATCGGCGGCAGGGTCGGGCGCAGGATATAGCGCCGCTCGATCATCCGGTCGGGCAGGCCCTTGGCGCGCGCCATCTCGACATAATCCTCCGACGAGTGGATCAGGAAGAAGGTCCGCCAGGAATAGATCGACACGAAGATCGAGGAGATGAAGATCGCCAGCACCGGCAGGACCATGTGGCGCAGCACGCTGAGCGCATAGGCGAGCGGGCTTTCGGGGGGCGGCACGGCGACCATGCCACCCGGCGGGAAGACCGGCACGACGAAGGCGAAGACGAGGATCAGGAAGATGCCGTAGAACCACCCCGGCGCCGCCGAGGTCGGCGCCAGCGCGACCACCGTGCGGTCCAGCCCGCTGCCATAGCGGCGCGAGAGGCCCAGCGCCACGAGGATGGAGACGACGAACACCAGCACATTGGCGGTCCCGAACAGCAAAAGTGTCGCCGGCAGCCGCTCGACGATGATGGCGGAGACCTGCCGCGAGCCGGCATCCGAGGTCATCTGCTCGGCGCGGCCGAGGTCCAGCAGCATCGCCCGGCGCAGATAGTCGATGCTGCGCCACAGGAACGGCTGGTCGAGGTTCAGCCGCTCGACCTCCAGCGCGACCTGTTGCTCGATCAGCGCGGCGCGGTCGGCCGGGGCGATGCCCGGGTCGCCCCGGACCGCCTCGCTGACATCGGCGCGGATCTGGATGAGGCGGAGCTCGTCCACCTGCCCGCCCATGTTGGCCACGACGATGGTGAGGTACACGCCCACCATCACCGTCAGCACCAGCGCCACCACCCGCCGGACGACGAAGACGCCGAAGGCGGAAAGCTCGCGCAGCCGGCGGTCGCGCCCGGGCGACAGCATGGCCATCAGCGCCACGCCGCGGCGCCCGCGGGCACCGTCGCAAAGGGTTGGCTGGCAAAGACCGGCATCGCCACATGGCGCGAGGTGAACACCACCTCCAGGCTGTTGGGCCCGAGGCCGAGGTCCTGCACCCGGGCCGCGGTCAGCCCGACCTCCCAGCGCCCGCCGCCGAGGCTGGTGGCCTCGCCCGACTGCACCAGCGCGCCGTCGCCGTCGAAGAGCAGGAAACGCGCGGTCTCGATGTCCTGCGCTGGCAGGGGCTCGCCCCGGAAGGTCGCGCGGATGGTGAAGCGCGCGGCCTGCCCCTGCTCCACGATCAGCGGGCCGTCCATGTCCAGCTCCGGGACCGGCGGGTCGGCAAAGCCGAGCCAGCGGTCGGCGGGGTCGGGAAAATCGGGGAAATGCCGCAGCACCAGCGCGCCCTCGACCGGGTGGACCGAGTGCAGGTAATAGGGCCCGTCGCCGATCTGGAAATGCCGCCGCCCGGCCCGCCAGGCGGCGATGGCGGCATAGCGCGCGGCGATCTCGTCGGGGTCGACATGGGCCCCCAGCAGCGCGGGAAAGGGCAGGAACGCCTCGGCCCGCGCCCGCTCCAGCATCCGGTCCAGCACCGCGAGGCTCGGGCCGGCCACGAGGCTCAGCCACTCGGCGCGGATCCGGTCCGCCTTGGCCGAGGAAAACGCGAGCTCGCCCCCTTCCTCGGCCAGGATCGCCAGCGCGATGACATGCCACGGCAGCACCCCGGGCGCGCGCTGGGCCACGATGGTCTCGGCATCGAGCGAGATCTGGTCGGAATAGACCTCGACCACGAAGGGCTCGGTGGAGACGATGCGCCAGCCGCGGAACTGTCGGCGGAAGACCTCGAAGGCGGGGACATGGCCGGGGTCGTAGAGCGGGCTGTCGGGGTCGGCGCGCGAAAAGGTCAGCGCCCAGGACACCAGCACATCGGCCGGCGAGACGGTGGAGCCGTCGTGCCAGAGCCGGTCGAAATAGCCGTCCTCGAAGCGGATGACGCTGCGGGTGCGGGCGGTGAGGCCGCTCTCGCCGGCCTCAAGCACGGTCAGGAAGCGGCCCGCGCCCTCGTCCCAGGCGAGCCAGGCGTCGTCCGGCACGACGATCTCGCCTGCGACATCCACCGTCACCCAGTCCAGCGTCGACGAGACCGGCGTGCCCTCGCGCACGGTCAGGCGGGCATCCTGCACCCGCTGCGGCCGGTGCAGCCCGGTGAAGGGGTCGGGCAGGACCGGCGCGTCACTGATCGCCCGCAGCACCATCCGGTCAAAGAGCCAGTTGGTGCCGGCCACGGGGTTCCACGGCTCGGTCAGGACGCTGGGCGTGGCGACGCGAACCTGCCCGCCGACCCGGTCCCGGAACCGGAGCGTCAGCGGCCAGATCTGCGAGCCGCGCACCCCGCCCGCGAGGTCCGCCGCCACCTGCACCCCGGCCGAGCGCGGCACGATCTGCGACTGGTCCACCAGCCAGACCCGCACCGAGTCCTCCATCGCCAGCTCCAGCGCCCGCGCCATCAGCGCCGCGCGCTCGTCCAGATCGGCGAAATCGCCCTGGCTGAGGCGGGACGACACCTCGTCGAACTCCGGGCTGGGCGTATAGGCCTGCCACAGCGGGTCCGACCGGCCGCGCGGCGTGAAGTAGAAGTCGAAGTCGTCCGAGCTGTCCCGCCGCACCAGGATCGACACCCAGGCGCCGGTATAGATGTGCCACTGCCCCGCCGCCGGGTCCGAGGCGATCCAGATCCGCGAGGCCTCCTCGGGGCTGCGATAGAGCCGCTCGGTCAGGAAGCCCACATCCTCGAGCAGGTTGGCGACATGGTCGCCGACCTGCCGGCGGATGTCGTCCGAGCGGATCAGGACCCTGAGTGTCAACGGCCGGCCGGCGTGGTGCCAGACGCCGCCGCGCCGCTCGGCCCCCATCGCCGCCATCTCGGCCTCGATCACCGCCAGCGCGCGGGCGCGGTCGGGCTGATAGCGCATCTCGATGGCGCGGGCCTCGGCCGCCAGCCGGGCGTAATCGGGCACCGCCGTGCCGATGGGCAGCACGCGCGGCCGGGCGAGACCGCCGAAGATCTCCTCGGCGATGTGCCGCCGGTCGATCAGCCAGTTCAGCGCCTCGCGCATCGCCGGCACGTGAAAGGGGTTGAGCGTGCCGTCGCGAAACTCGGGGCCCACCGGGTTCAGCGTCAGCTCGACCGAACCGCCGAAGGACAGGTCGTAGTCCACCACCGCCGACTCGCGGATGCGCTGAAAGATGGTCTGGTCGGTGATCCCCTGCGCCGAGAGCTGAAAGGCGCCGTCGCCGATCAGCCCGGCGATGCGGGCCGCGTCGCCCTCGGTGGCGAAGACGATCTCGTCCACCAGCCCGCCCCGACGCTCGCCGATGTCGGTCGCGGCCGCCGGGGCCGCCGCCAGCAGCCCCGCCAGCGCCACCCCACGCCAGATGCCGAAGCCGGCCCGCATCCGCATCCTGCGCCCCTCCCCTGCTTGCCCGACATGAGTTACGCTAGAGCACCGCCCCCCGCAGCGCAAACCCGCACAAGATGTCGTGACAGGCCGGAGCCGGGCGGGCGGTTTCGGCGCCGTCGGCTGCCGCATCCTGCGGCGATTTCCCCCCGGCGCGTCAGCGCGGCGGGCTGTCGGGGGCCGGACAGCTGCGGCGGAAGCGCTTGTCGTTCCCCTCGGTCCGCGCGATGCGGCAGGGGCGGACCTCCGGCGCGCCGGATCGAGGCTGCGCCCGTCAGCACATTGGCGCGCAGCGCGTTCAGGCGGTCGATGGCCTCGTCGATCGGGAGCATCGTGTGCAGGTGGTGCAGCGAGACCAGCGGGCCGTTGATGTCGGTGCCCCCCGGGCTGAAGACCCGCAGGAGGAAGGCGATGCGGAACGGCAAGGGGCGCAGGGCCACCCCGCTGCGGGCCAGAAAGGCACAGGGCAGCCGCCGGCTGATCGCCCGGTCGGTCAGATGGAGCCCGCGGTTGCCGCTGGTGCCCGAGGACAGGCCGACGACACAGCGCTCGCGGAAGCAGCCGAGTTGGCGCTTGTCCCGCTCGGCCGCGAGGGCGAAGGCCATCGCCTCGTCGACCGGCGTCAGGACAGCTCGGCCCGGACGATGGCCGCGCCGTCGGCCATCGCCTTCATCTTGCCGAAGGCGACGTCGCGGGGCAGGTACTTCAGCCCGCAGTCGGGCGCGACCACCACCTTGTCGGCGTCCACATGCGGCAGCGCGCGGCGGATGCGGGCGGCGACGGTCTCGGGCGTCTCGACCGTGTGGTCGGCGAGGTTCAGCACCCCGAGGATGATGGTCTTGCCCCGCAGCGTCTCCAGAATGGAGGTGTCGAGGTTCGCCTGCGCCGTCTCGATGGAGATCTGGTCGCAGTGGCAGGCGGCGAGCTGGGGCAGGAAGGAATAGCCCTCGGGCCGCTCCCTGGTCAGCGCCGCATAGCCGAAGCAGATGTGCACCGCGGTGGTGCCCGCCGCCCCCTCGAGCGCGGCGTTCAGCGCGGCGAGGCCGTAGTCCTCGGCCAGCTCGGGTTTCGCCTGCATCCACGGCTCGTCGAGCTGCACGACATCGGCGCCGGCGGCGAAGAGGTCGGCGATCTCCTCGCGGACGGCGCGGGCATAGTCCATCGCCGCCTCGGCCGCCGAGGGGTAGTAGTCGTTCACCGCCTGCTGGCTCATGGTGAAGGGGCCGGGCAGCGTGATCTTGACCTTGCGGTCGGTGTGGGCGCGCAGGAACTTCAGGTCCTCCACCTCGACCGGGCGGGCGCGGCGGATGGGGCCGGTGATGCGCGGCACCGGCACGGGCTTGCCCGAGCGGGTCAGCACCTCGCCGTGATTGTCGAGGTCGAGCCCCGCCAGCGCGGTGGCGAAGCGGTTGGAGTAGCTCTCGCGCCGGATCTCGCCGTCGGTGATGATGTCGAGCCCGGCCTCTTCCTGTTCGCGGATGGCGACGCGGGTGGCGTCGTCCTGCGCCTCGGCAAGCCATGGCTCGGGGATGCGCCAGAGTTCGCGCGCGCGGGTGCGGGGCGGGAACTGGCCCTTGAGCTTTTCGCGGTCGATCAGCCAGTCGGGCTGGCAATAGGAGCCGACGAGGGAGGTCGGAAACAGCATGGGGGTTCCCCGGGGGTCTGGGGGGCGGGCCGGCGCCCGCCCCGGTGTTGCGGTCAGGCGAAGAGGTCGCGGGCGATGCCGGCCTTTTCGTAGATGTGGTCGCGGCTCGCCTCCAGCTCGCGGCGCAGCTTGTCGAGGTCATGCCCGATCAGCCGGCCCTGCCATTTGCGGATCTGCCCCGCGACCATGACGGTGTCGACATTGGTGCGGTCCATCAGCGTGACCACCGCGCCGGGGGCGTTGTTCAGCGGCGCGACGTTGATCGCTTCGGCGTCGAGCAGGATGATGTCGGCCTCCTTGCCCGGCGTCAGGCTGCCGGTGCGGCGGTCGAGCCGCAGGCCGCGGGCGCCCTCGATGGTGGCATGCCGGATCGCGTCGGCGCAGCGCATCAGCGCGGGAAAGTCCTCGGCCCCCGACAGCGCGGCCTCGTTGGCGTGCATCCGCTGAAGCGTGATCAGCCCCCGCATCTGGGTGAAGAAATCCGCCGACATGGTGCATTCGACGTCCGAGGACAGCGACAGCGACATGCCCAGATCCAGCGCCTTCTGGATCGGCGGCTGGCCATGGCGCATGTGCATCTCGATCGGGACCGACAGCGAGACATGGGCGCCGGCGTCGGCCGCGGCCTTCCAGGCGTCGTCGGTCATGCCGGTCATGTGGATGAAGATGTTGTCGGGGCCGAAGACGCCCTTCTTCGCCAGCGCGTCGAAGGTCGGCGTCATGCCGAAGGTGGTGACGACATGGAGCGCGACCTGAAGGTCCAGCTCGCGGCCGATCGCCCAGGCCTCCTCGTAGCCCTCGATGTAGATCTCGCCGCCCATGACCATGGTCAGGAGCCCCGCGTCGGACGAGAAATACTGCTCGCGGATGCGCCGGGCGTCGCCGGGATACTTCTTGCCCTCGCCCCAGCCCTCGAAATAGCCGAAGACGGCGCGGCGGCCGGCGTCGCGCAGGCCCTTGATGGCGGCGTCGGAGTGCTCGGGCGTGTGGTGGATCTGGCTGACGTCCATCACCGTGGTCACGCCGGCGTCGAGCTGCGCCAGCCCGCCATAGAGCTCGTTGATGTAGACGTCCTCGGGGCGGTAGTGCTGCGAGAAGTTCAGCAGCATCGTCTGGTAGTAGTTCACCGCCGTCTCGGGCCGGCCGTCGGGCACCACGATCGCATCCGAGAGCGACGAGCGCAGGCCGGTCTCGAACTGGTGGTGGTGGGTGTCGACGAAGCCGGGCATGACGATCTTGCCGGCGGCGTCGATCACATGGGCGTCGGCGGCCTCGATGCGGGCGCCGACCTCGAGGATGCGGTCGCCCTCGATCAGCACGTCGCCTTGGGCGAAGTTGCCGACGTCGGGGTCGACCGACATCACCACGCCGCCCTTGATGAGGACGCGCACGCCGCGCTGGCCCGCGAGCTGCGGCAGGCTGGCGGCGGTGACGGGGGTGCGGGCGGCGGCGGCGGCCTCGGCGCCGCCGGTGCCCTCGCCGGGGGCCGCGCGCAGGATCGGCCCGGCGGTGGGGCACAGCATCGCCGGCGTGGTGGGGCTGCACAGTCTGCACATGGTGTGGGTCTCCTCCCTCGAAACTCGGTCGTGTCAGCCGGCCAGCACCGATTGCAGCACCGGAAAGCGGACGATCTCGTGCCCGATATGGGCGGCCGCCTCGCGCAGGGCGGGCAGGCGTTCGGCGATGAGCTGCTCGGGGGTGACCATGCCGGTATAGCCCGAGCTGTTGAGCGCGGCGATGGTGCGCCCCTCGGCGTCGCGGATCGGGACCGCGAGCGCGGTGATGCCATAGTCCAGCTGATCCACCGTGGTGGCATACCCCGCGGCGCGCACCCGGGTCAGCTCGGCCCGCAGCGCGCAGGGGTCGGTGCAGGTCTGCGAGGTCAGCGGCACGAGGGTGGCCCCCGCCAGCCGGGCGTCGAGCTCGGCCTCAGACAGCCCGGCCAGCAGGACGCGGCCCATCGAGGTGGCATGCGCCGGATAGCGCGCCCCCACCACCGCCGCCGCCCGCCGCGCCCGCTGCACCGAGACATGCGCCACATAGATCACGTCGCAGCCGTCCAGCGCGCCCACCGACGAGGCATCGCCGAAGCGGTTGACCAGCTCGCGCAGGTCGGGCTGGAGCAGCTCGTCGATGCGGGCGGCGAAGTAGAAGGCCGAGCCCAGCGCCATGATCCGCGGCTTGAGGTGGAAGCGCTTGCCGCGCTGGCCGACATAGCCGAGCTCGGCCAGCGTGATCAGCGACCGGCGCGCCGTGGCCGGCGACAGCGAGACCCGCCGGGCCACCTCCGAGAGGGTCATCTCGGGGTGGCCGGCGTCAAAGGCTTCGAGGATGGCGAGGCCGTTGGCCAGCGCCTCGACGAACTCCGCGGGCCTGTCGCCGGATTTCGGCATCGCCGCTCAGGCCGGCGCCAGCACGAAGTCGAACTCGACCACCGCGTCGGGGGACTTTTCCAGCCGATAGCCGTGCTCAACCCCCTTGGCCGGCTTCAGCTTTGCGATCAGCGACTTGCGCACGCCGAAGACGGCGTCGTTGTCGAGGTATTCCATGTTCTCGAAGAACACCTCGGTGGTGATGGCGTTCATGCCCGGGGCGCGCACGATGTAGTGGAAATGCGCCGGCCGCCAGGCATGGCGGTTGCCCGCACGCAGAAGCTCGCCCACCGGCCCGTCATAGGGCACGGTATAGGGCTTGGGCAGGACGGTGGTGTACCAGTAGCGGCCCTGCGCATCGGCCTCGAACACGCCGCGCAGGTCGAACTTGTCCTGCCCCTGCGCCTGTTCCTGGATCGGATAGGTGCCGGCGGCATCGGCCTGCCAGGTGTCGAGGATCGCGCCCGGCAGCGGGTTGTGCAGCGAATCGGTCACCTTGCCGTGCACAAGCACGGTCACGCCGTCGCGGCCGTCCGACAGGTCCGCCCCCAGCGCCTTGCGCGGCGCGTCGTCCAGATAGAACGGCCCGAGGTTCGAGCCCTCGGTCGCGCCGCCCTTGGTGTTGATCATGTCCACCAGCGCCGAAAAGCCCAGCACGTCGCTGAGCAGGATGAACTCGTGCCGCTCGGGGGTGGAGATCTGGCCGCAGTCGTAGAGGAACATCAGCACCCGCATCCACTCGTCATGGGTGAGCTGATGCTCGCGGGTAAAGTCGTGCAGGTGGTCGATCAGCCCGTGCAGCAGCTTCTCGAAGCGGCTGTCGGGTTCGGTCCGGAACGAGGCCTTGACCGCCTCGGTGATGGTGAACTGGTTGATATCGCGCATTTCTCTGCCCCTCCCGCGCCGGCTCCGAAATTGGTGCTTGACCGGACGGTAGATCGGGACAATATTTTCGGCAAGGGAAATTTCGTGCGCTAGGCGAAATTTCAGGTTTGCGACGATCTGGAGGGACCATGCGTATCGGCAAGCAGGACCAGGCCTTCACGGCCATCGCCACATCGGATGCCGAGAGCGTCACCGTCCGCGGCCGCGACCTGTGCGACGAGCTGATCGGGCAGATCGGGTTCAGCGACTATTTCTGGCTGCTGGTGCTGGGCGAGGCGCCGACGCGCGAGCAGCGCGCGATGCTGGACGCCTGCCTCGTGGCCATCGCCGAGCATGGGCTGGTGCCCTCGGTGCAGGCGGCGCGGATGACACTGGCGGCGGGGCCGGACGCCTGGCAGGGGGCGATGGCGGCGGGCCTTCTGGGCATGGGCAGCGTGGTGGCGGGCAGCTCCGAGGCCGCGGGGCAGTATCTGGCGGCGCTGCTGGCCCGGGCCGAGGCCGAGGGCGATCTGGAGGCCGCGGTGATCGCGAGCCTGCACGAGCACAAGGAACGGCGGCAGAAGGTGGCGGGGCTGGGCCATCCGCAGCACAGCGCGGGCGATCCGCGGGCCGACCGGCTGCTGGCCATCGCCGACGGGCTGGGGCTGGCGGGCCGGCACATCGAGGCGCTGCGGCTTCTGGGCAGGCACGCGACGGGGATCATCGAGCGGCCGCTGCCGATCAACGTCTCGGGGGCGATCCCGGCCTGCATGCTGGACGCGGGCTGGCCGCTGGCGGCGCTGAAGGCGGTGCCGCTGCTGGCGCGGACCGCGGGCCTCTCGGCGCATCTTTACGAGGAATCGCAGCGCCCGATCGGCTTCATCATGTCCCACAAGGCCGATCTGGCCATCGCCTATGACGGCAAGCCGTCGGGCCGGAAACAGGCTGCGGAGTGAACGCAATGGTCAAGATCCTCAAGGACATCCGCGTCGTCGAGCTGGGCACCTACATCACCGGGCCGGCCGCGGGCATGCATCTGGCCGACCTCGGCGCCGATGTCATCAAGGTGGAACGCCCCGGCACCGGCGATCCGTTCCGCGCCTTCAAGGGCGGCCTCTACAGCCCGCATTACCAGACCTACAATCGCAACAAGCGCTCCATCGCGCTGGACACCGCCGACCCGGCCGACCGCGCGACGCTGCACGACCTCGTCTCCACCGCCGACGTGTTCATCCAGAACTTCCGCCCCGGCGTGGCCGAGAAGCTGGGCGCGGGCGAGGCCGACCTGCGCCGCGTCCGCCCCGACCTGATCTATTGCGCCATCTCGGGCTTCGGCACCTCGGGGCCTGCGCGTGACCGGCCCGCCTACGACACCGTGGCGCAGGCGGCTTCGGGCTATCTGCGGCTGCTGACGCCGCCGACGAACCCGCGCGTCATCGGCCCCGCCATCGCCGATGCGGTCACCGGGCAGTATGCCGCCATGGCCTGCCTCGCCGCCCTGCTGGAGCGGGGCAAGACCGGCAAGGGCCGGCGCATCGACATTTCGATGCTGGAGGCGATGGCGCATTTCAACCTCGACAGCTTCACCCACTACTATTCCGTGGGCGAGGTGATGGGGCCGCTGTCGCGCCCCGTGGTCTCGCAGAGCTACACCTTCGAGTGCGCGGACGGGAAATGGGTGGCGATCCACATGTCCTCGCCGGCCAAGTTCTGGGAGGGGATGCTGCGCGCCACCGGGCAGGAGGCGCTGGCCGAGGACCCGCGCTTTGCCGAGCGGCTGGAGCGGATCAGGCATCAGGACGAGCTGATCGAGATCCTGACCCCGATCTTCCGGCAGAAGACCCGCGACGACTGGTGCGCGGCGCTGCTGGCCGAGGGGGTGCCGCATGCGCCGGCCTACGATTCGGACGAGGCGCTGGAAGACCCGCAGGCGGTGCATCTGCGGCTGAAGACCTCGGCGCCCTCGCCGGTGCTGGGCACCTTCACCACCGTGCGCGCGCCCTACAACTTCGATGGCGCGCCGGACCTCGACGTCCGCCCGCCGCCCACGCTGGACGAGCACGGCGACGAGATCCGGGCCGAGCTGCAACGCCGCAAGGCCGGCTGAGGAGAGAACGATGCCGAGACTGCTGTTCATCCCCGGCAGCCTGCGCGCGGCCTCCTCGGCCCGCGCCACCCTGCGCGCGCTGATCGAGCGGCTGGGCGACGCCGCCGAGACCGACGTGGCCGACCCCGGCGCCCTGCCCCACTACAACGCCGACGTCACCGGCGACCCCGCCGTGGCGGCCTTCATCGAGCAGGTGCGGGCCGCGGACGGGGTGGTGTTCGTGACGCCGGAATACAATTACTCCATCCCCGGCGTGCTGAAGAACGCCATCGACTGGGCCTCGCGCCCGGCCTACGAGTCCGTCTTCAAGGGCAAGCCCTGCGTCATCGTCACCGTCTCGGGCGGGGTGATGGGCGGCGTGCGGGCGCAGGCGCATCTGAAATACGTGCTCAATGGCATGCTGGCCGAGGTGTTCCCGGCAAAGGAGATCCTCGTGCCCATGGCCAACGCCAAGGTCGTGGACGGGCGGATGACCGACGAGGGCATCCTCGACTTTGCCGGCGCGACGCTGCAGGACTTTCTCGCCCGGCTGGGCTGAGACCGGCCGCGGCGGGACCCAGGGAAAAAGGACGGAACATGCGGCTGGTATCTTTCGAACGCGCGGACGGAACGGCCTCGTTCGGCACGACGGACGGCACGGTGGTGCATGACGCGGGGGCCGCGCTGGCGGGTCGGTTCGCCGACCTCGCGGCGGTGCTGGCGGCGGATGCGGTTGGCGAGCTGGCCGGGACGGGCGCGGCGATCCCGCTGGCCGAGGTGCGGCTCCTGCCGCCGATCCCGACGCCGGGCAAGATCCTGTGCATCGGCCTGAACTATCTGCCGCATATCCTCGAGACCGGGCGGCCGAAGCCCGAGAAACCCTCGATCTTCACCCGCTATCCGGACTCGGTGGTGGGCCAGGGCGCGGCCATGGTGCGCCCGGCCGCCAGCCGGAAATTCGACTATGAGGGCGAGCTCGCGGTCGTCATCGGCAAGCCCGGCCGCCACATCGCCGCTGCAGACGCCTGGGACCACATCGCCGGCTATGCCTGTTTCAACGACGGCTCGATCCGCGATTTCCAGAACCACACCACGCAGTTCTGGCCGGGCAAGAACTTCGAGCGCTCGGGCGCCTTCGGGCCGTGGCTCGTGACCCCGGACGAGGTCGGCGACATCACCGCCCAGAGCCTGACGACCCGCGTCGACGGCAACGTCGAGCAGCACACGCCCATCTCCGACCTCGCCATCCCGATCCCCGAGCTGATCGCCTATGCCTCGACCGTGACGACCCTGCGGCCGGGCGACGTGATCGCCACCGGCACCCCGGGCGGCGTGGGCAACCACCGCAAGCCGCAGCTTTTCCTCGCCCCCGGCATGACCGTCGAGGTCGAGATCACCAATGTCGGCACCCTCGCCAACCCGATCGTGGACGAGGGGGCCTGACCGGAACCCCGCGCGGGCCACAGGGGTGTGGGCCCGCGCGGTCGCCGCGACCGACACCCCGTCAGGGAGGAGACACCAATGAAGCGACTTCTCGGCCTCGCGCTTGCGGGCTCCGTGCTCGTGCCCGCCACCGCCATGGCGCAGCAGACCATCAGCCTCACCATCGCGTCCAGCCACCCCACCTCGATCCCCTGGGTGGGGATGATGCAGACGCATTTCATGGCCCGCACCGACGAGATCCTCGCCGAGGGCGGGAACTATCGCATCGACTGGCAGGAGGCCTTCGGCGGCACGCTCTATCGCGCCAACGCCACGCTCAGCTCGGTCGAGGACGGGATCACCGACATCGGCTGGGTGTTCTCGATGCTGGAGGGCGGGCAGCTGCCGCTCAGCCAGGTCTCCAGCTATACCCCCTTTGCCACCAACAACCCTCCGGTGCAGCTGGAGGTGATGTGGGACCTGCTGGAGAACAACGAGGACTTCGCGAACGAGTGGTCGCAGTACAACCTCGTGGTGCTGGGGCTGACCGGCACCGACAGCTATGACATCTATACCGTCCGCCCGATCCAGAGCCTGTCGGACCTGAGCGGCATGCGCATCTCGGCGCCGGGCGCGCTGGCCAACTGGCTGCGCGGCACCGGGGCGAGCGCGGTCGACGGGGCGCTGACGACCTTCTACACCGACATCCAGACCGGCGTGTCCGAGGGCGTGCTGTCGCTCGCGCTGGGCGTGCTGCCCGCGCGGATCTACGAGGTGGCGCCCTACATCACCCGGGTCGACATGGGCACGGCGTTTTCCGGCGCCATCTCGATCAACCGCGACGTCTGGGACACCCTGCCCGCCGAGGTGCAGGCGGCGATGCAGGAGGCGGGCCGCTACTATACCGAGGCGCATGCGCGCGACCTGCTGGACCGGCGCGAGGCCGCGCTGGCCCGCATCGTCGAGCTCGGCGCCGACCAGCGCACCCCGGTGACGATCTTCGAGCTGCCCGAGGAGGAGCGGCTGGCCTGGGTCGAGGCGCTGCCCGATCTGGCCGGCGAGTGGGTGCAGGCGCACGGGCCGGCGGCGGCGGCCTTCCTGTCGGCCTACATGGCCGGGCTGCGCGCGGCCGGCGAAGAGCCGCTGCGCGACTGGGACGCCGGCATCTCGAACTGAGGCGCCGCGCGGCATGGGCCCCTCTCCGCAGACCCCCGACGCGCCGGAGCCGGCGCGTCGGAGCCCCGGCGCCCGCGTGCTGGGCGTCTGGAACCTGCTGGTCGACGGTCTGGGCGCCCTCGGGACGCTGCTGATCGTCGCGCTGATGTGCATCATCTGCGCCGACATCGTGGCGCGGAACACGATGGGCGCGTCGCTGCCCATGGTGGCCGAGCTGGGCGCGCTGACGCTGGTGATGATCGTGTATCTGCAACTCGCGACCACGATCCGGCACGACCGGCTGTCGCGGGCCGAGCTGTTCCACGGCGCGCTCCGGCGCGGCTGTCCGCGGGCGGCGGCGGTGCTGGACGCGGTGTTCCATCTGGTCGCCGCCGGGGCGCTGGGGGTGATCGCCTGGGCCACGGTGACCATCGTGCAGCGCGACCTGACCCGGGGCGAGCACATCGGCGTCACCGGCATCGCGACGCTGCCGACCTGGCCCTTCCGGGCGCTGATCCTGCTGGGGATGGCGGTGGCGACCGTGCAATGCCTCGTGCAGCTGGCCGGCGCGCTGCGCGCGGCCGCCGGCCCGGCCCGGCAGGCGGCAGGGGGGGACCGGCCATGACGGGGCTCGAGATCGGCGTCGCCGCCATCGTCGTGCTGATCCTGCTGATCCTCATGGGCATGCCCATCGGGATCTCGATGCTGGTGGTCAGCTTCGCCGGCGTCATGCTCATCCGCAACGAGACCGTCGCCATCCGCATGGCCGGCGCCGTCGCCAACGACAGCCTGCGGCAGTATCTCTTTGCCGTGGTGCCGCTCTTCGTGCTGATGGGGCTCCTGGTCACACGTTCGGGGGTGGGCAAGGACACCTTCGACGTGTTCCAGAAGCTCCTGCGCAAGGTCACCGCCGGGCTGGGGGTGGCCACGGTCTTTGCCAACGCGGTCTTCGCCTCGATCACCGGCATCTCGGTGGCCTCGGCCACCGTGTTCTCGCGCGTGGCGGTGCCCGAGATGACCCGGCACGGCTATTCCAAGAGCTTCTCCACCGGGGTGGTGGCCGGCAGCTCGGTGCTGGGCATGCTGATCCCGCCGTCGCTGTTGATGATCGTCTATGCCGTGCTGGCCGAGGAGTCGGTGGGGCGGATGTTCCTCGCCGGTGTCGGGCCGGGGCTGCTGCTGGCGGGGATGTTCTCGCTCACCATCATCGCCATGGCGCGGCTGCGGCCCACCATGGTGTTCGACCGCCGCGACACCGCGGCCTATGAGGACATCACCGGCCTCGAGGCGCTGCGAAAGGGCGTGCCCATCGTCGGGCTGATCCTGGTGGTGCTGGGCGGGCTCTATGCCGGGTTCCTGAACCCGACCGAGGCCGGGGCGGCGGGGGCGCTGGGCGCGCTGGCGATCGCGCTGGCGCGGCGGTCGCTGGACCGGCGCAGCTTCTGGGGGATCCTGGTCGAGACCGGGCAGATCACCGTCTCGGTGCTGTTCCTCATCATGGCGGCGACGTTCTTCTCGCGGATGCTGGCGCTGTCGGGGGTGCCGGCGGCACTGGCGGATGCGCTCCTGTCGGGGCCGATCGGGCCCTGGGGGTTCCTGCTGATCTATCTCGCGCTGATCATCGTGCTGGGCTGCATCATCGATTCCATCTCGATCATGCTGATCGTGCTGCCGATCGCGCTGCCCATCGCCCATGCGGCGGGGTTCGACATGATCTGGTTCGGGGTGCTGACGGTGATCGCGGTGGAGATCGGGCTGTTGACGCCGCCCTTCGGGATCTCGGTCTATACCATCCGCTCGGCCATCTCGGACCCCGACCTGACGGTCGGGAAGATCTTTCGCGGCGCCTTTCCCTTCGTGCTGACGATGATCCTGTCGCTGGGGGTGATCATGGCCTTTCCCGGCATCGCGACCTGGCTGGCCCGGCTCTGAGGCCCCCCCGGGGGGCGACAGGCGTTGGCGTCGCAGGGGGGCCGTCTGCCCCCCGTCGCCTTCGGCGACTCCCCCCGAGGATACTTTCGGAAAGATGAAACGGGGGGCGGGGCGCCGGAGGGTGACCGACCGCGACCGGGACGAGCGTCGGGATCGGGGGCGCGGGCAGGAGGGGCGGAGCGGTCCTCGGCAGGTGGCGGGGGGCACGGCGCCTCGGGTCTGCTGTGTCGGGGACGCAGCGGGCGCCCTCGGGGCGGGTGCGGGGCCGGTGTCGACATGGCCGGGCGCCCGCGCTAGGCTCGGGTCCCGGAGCGAGGGAGACGGATGCCGGAGTTTCACCTCTTTGCGCGCGGCCCGCGGCCTGTCGCCCCCTTTTCGCACGCGGTGGAGACCGATGGCTGGGTGATCCTGACCGGCCAGATGCCCACCGATCCCGCAGCGCCGGACGCGCCCCTGCCCGAGGGGATCGAGGCGCAGACGCGGCGGGTGATGGACAACCTCGCGCTGATCCTCGGCGAGCTCGGCCTCGATCTGTCGCATGTCGTGCAGTGCCGCGCCTATCTCACCGCGTTCGAGCGCGACTATGCCGCCTTCAACGAGACCTATGCCGGGTATTTCCCGCCCGAGCGGCGGCCTGCGCGCACCACCGTCGGGGTGACCGCGCTGGCCGTCGGTGCGCTGGTCGAGGTCGACTGCGTGGCACGCCGCCCCTTGGCGCCGGAGCGGGCGCCGGAGGCCAGCTGATCCGCGTGGCCCCCGGGTGCTCCCGGCCGCCCTGCCAGGTATGGTGACCAGCGATGTTGCGCCTCTTTTCCCTCTTCGGCCGCTCTGCGGAGATGAACGCGCTCGAGGACGCGTTGCGTGCCGCTGGCCTGCACCCGGTCCTCGTGCCCGATGCCGTAAAGCTGACGGTGATCCGGCTGTGCCGGCGGACGGGGGCGGAGGGTGCGGCATCGCGGGCGGGGGCGGCCGAGCTTCTGGCCTTCTGCCTGCTCGGCCGCAGCGGCCATGCCGAGGCCAATGGCGAGGCGGCGGCGGAGATGGCCGAGCGCCGGCTCGAGGCGGCCATCGCCGAGGGGGACTCCTTCGATGCGAGGATCATCCTGCTGGCCCTGCATGCCGGGCTGATCGCTCCCGAGATCGCGGAGCGCTGCGAGATCGGGGAGCGCTGAGGCCGGGCGGGCCCTGCGCCGGCAGCTCGGCCGCGCAGGGACCCGGCGGACCGGAGCAGATTGTGGCCGACCGTGCAGGTGGCAGTCTGCGGCATCGGTCCCGAGGGGCCGCCCCCTGTGGTGTCGAGGCCCGGGGTCCGGTGCCGCATCGGGATCGGGAGTCGGGGGAGCGCTTGCTGCACCGTCCCGTCGGTGCCGGCGTGGCTTCGGCCGGGCGAGGCCGTCGCGCCCGACCGCCAGCGGATTGGCGCAGATCCGGGCCGCCGTGCGGCGACCCTGTCCCGGCAGGCCTGCCGACGCGGCCGACCCCTGCGACGGGAGGCTCGCAACCGCGCCGTCGCCCGCGGCCACGGGTCGCCTGCCCCGGGCGATCCCGGCGTTTGCAGAGGCGGGCCTCCCCCAGTCCTTGCAGGCGGATCGGCGGGGGGCGTGTCCGGCGCGGCCATGGCCGACGGCCCGCCGCCCCACCGACAGGCGGGGCTGAGGTTGGACGTCGATCCATCAAATCCGACGGGTTCGCTTAACCGTTCGTTCCGACGGGTCGGGTAGACATCGGAGGTTGTGGGGTGACCCGCCCGCAGGCGCTCTGCCCGGCCCGTGGCAGGACCTCCGACCGGCAAGACCTCCGACCGGCCAGACCTCCGACTGGCCAGACCCGCAACTGTCGAGACCGAAGGGCGGCGTGACCGATCAGCGCCGCCTCCCCGACGTGGCGAAACCGATGAGTGACGAGACCGATGAGTGACGAGACCGATGAGTGACGAGACCGGCCCGGCCCGCCGCCCCGATGCGGACATCAACGACGAGCTCACGGCGCTGCGTCGGCCGGACGTCGTCGTGGCGCCCGGTTCCACCGGCGCCGCCCTGCAGCCGCAGGTCCGGACCGAGGACGGCAGGCTGGAAACCGTGCAGTTCCTGCGCCCGGACGATCCACAGGCACATCCGCGGACCTTTCGCGACGGTGAGGGCGCGGCCGTCGCCTCCCCGACCGAGGTGCCCGCGGCCCCTTCGCCCCTCCCCACCGCCTTGCAGGACAGTCCCGCCGCCCGCGCCCCGACCGATGCGTCCGCCCCGACACCGCCGGGCGGCGAAAGGGAAACGCCTGTGACGACCGCTCCGGCCGCGGAACGGGACGGCACGGCGCCTGCCACGCCCCCCCATGACGTCCCCTCCCCGGGCACAGGAACCCCCACGGGGGACGACTCAGCCGACCGCGCGGCACCTGTCGTGAACACCCCGGCCGCGCCGGCCCCCGCCGCGCCCGAGGCACCGCAGCCCCCGGCATCCGTCGCCCCGCCCGAACCCGACTCCCCCCCGGCAGCCGAGGCGCCGAGCCCGGCGGAGCCCCCGAGCATCGCCCCCTTCCCGGGCGACGCCGCGCCGGCCCCCGCCGCGCCCGAGGCACCGCAGCCCCCGGCGTCCGTCGCCCCGCCCGAACCCGACTCCCCCCCGGCAGCCGAGGCGCCGAGCCCGGC
>Ga0213835_100159_pt1 | contig 83205 bp, 79 predicted proteins | sample SWPATP01_FD_160576 | JGI IMG/M metagenome (GOLD analysis project Ga0213835, IMG submission 160576) | Coastal seawater microbial communities from Marineland, Florida, United States - SWPA TP0 #1 | ecosystem: Environmental > Aquatic > Marine > Coastal | place: USA: Florida | collected 2016-08-05 | reverse complement strand
ACTTCTCAACCACATCCGGCAACGTCACCGATGAAATCATCACGCGATATCTCGACCGGCATACCCACAAAAACGGCTTCAGCCCCTCGCCATGATCCTACCGGCGTCAGCCGGTAAGTAATTCAGCGAGGCGAACCGGCTGATCGCTTGGAGCAAATGCCCCAGACGATTTCCTCCGGTGCTTAGCAGGGCCGACGTGTGGTGAGTCCGGCCAGTTGCGACGTGGCGCAGTGCACTTCGTCAGGACTGTCAGTTTCGTTATGAGTGGCTTGCTCTCATGACCGAGGGGCTTGCCGAAATCCGTACGGGAAGGGTGAGCCGTTGCCAGAGCGCAGTAATCGCTGCCCTAGCTATCATGGCCAATCAAAAAAAGGGGCCGGATTTCTCCGGCCCCTTTCAAAATTCCACGTAGGGAAATCGATTACATGCCCGAACCGGGGCCGTAGGTGATTTCCACGCGACGGTTTTGCGGCTCGCGCACTCCGTCAGCGGTCGGGACGCGCGGACGCGATTCACCGAAGGCTTCGCTGCTGATGCGTGTCGCAGCGATACCACGGCCGACGAGATACTCGCGTACCGAGTCGTTGCGGCGCGCTGCCAAGCCCATGTTGTACTTTGCGCTACCTGCACGGTCGGTGTGGCCAGCCAGCATGACGTTAGCGGTGCCGCAGTTCGCATAGGCTGCAACCGCGTTGTTGAGCACCGAGGCTGCTTCTGCCGTGATTGCCGACGAGTCAAAGTCGAAGAAGACGATGTACGGGCCAGTGTTGCACGGCGGCGGCGGCGGCGGCGGCGGGGGCGGCGGGGGCGGCGGGGGCGGCGGGGGCGGCGGCGGCGGCGGGGCAACTACCGGAGCAGCCTGCTTGGCGCCGAAGTTATAGGTTAGAGTGCCAAGCAACGAATGGCTTGTAAAATCAGTGTTGAAGGTCCGACCAATTGGGTCAACCATATTGACATTGGGGGCTACAAAATAGCGATATCGAAGCCCAACATCCCAAGAACTGCTAATCGGAGCGCGAACGCCTGCAAGCAATTGATATGCAAACCCTGTGTCTGAGTCGTCAATGAAACCGGTACCAGCTGCATTTTGACGGTCAAGAGTACCCTCTAACCCAATACGTGCGACACCAACGCCGCCGCCAATGAAGCCCTGCAGTCCGCCATCACTGCCAAAATCAAGCAGGCCGTTCAACATAAAGCTAAGCGCATCAACGCTGCCCTCGGCAGGGGCCCTTCCAGTGAATAACCGTGTGTTCCCGCCGGTACGGTCAACGGGGAGTCCCGGAGGGTTTGAGGACGCTGCATCTATCGTTGCCCTGCGGTAACTAGCTTCAGCCTCAAGGCGGAATGCTCCGAAATCGTACCCAACCAAGCCTCCAAAGTCGTAGCCCGTGTTGTAGTCTAACGCTGCTGAGTCAACAGCTCCGGTGATATCAACGTTGCTGTCTTGAACGATCATAGCGCCGGCGTTACCCTCAATATACCACTGGCCATCGCGGGCCATGGCGGGTGCGGTCAGCGCGGTTGAGGCCATTGCCATCCCGATGACAATTTTGCGCATTATCTCATTCCCCTTCGTTATCGAACTTAGGCACGATTGGTCTGTATCTTTTTCGCCACCGAGAGGCAAGAGATCGCTCAGATCAAAGACACTCTAGTGTTGCAATAAAGTACCAATAAGCCGCAATCGCTCACGACTGTCGAACCATTTTTGTTTTGACCGGCTTGACGGAGAGGAATCCCTGAATCACGCCGGTTGGGTCGCCACTAGCCCCAGTTTGGCAAGTGCGTCAATGACCTGCGCACGCAAAGCACGCGCCTCAGCATAAATCGATGCACCACCCGTCGCTCCAGCGGGTAAACTTGCGCTGTGCCAACTGCTATCAAAATGCAGGCATTGCTTTTGCGAGGCGTCGTGAATCATCATGCCTTGTTGGGGCGCGATGAAGTGCCAATCCCCGCCAACCCGCAGAGCAAGGCAGTCCTCGCGATCGGCCCACCCGTCAACCGCTGGTGCGACAACTCGAAAACAATCGCCTTCATGTGGGTCGGCTGGCGGACTGGCAAGTGAGGCCACAATCGTTCGGCTCGCCAACGCATCCAGCACCGCAAGATATTGATTGACGAAAAATTGCTTCTACGATTGCCTGACAGGCGTGGCTGTGCTGCGGCCCGCGCAGGCTTTCGGGTTCCTGCGCGGGATAGATCAACGCCTGGGCCCCATTGGGAAAGCGCAGCCGCTTGAGCGATGCCTCGAAAACCGGGCGGCGGTCGGGCGGTGAACAGGCGATGATGCCGCTTTCGCCTTCCACCATGACTGCACGCGCTTCCGAAAGCGTTGCTGCGACAAGCGCGATGCGCGCTTCGGGACAACGTTCTGCGATGTCGCGCACCCATTCAGCACCAGCGCGCGTTTTGCCAAAGCCGCGTCCGGCGAGGATCAGCCAGATCCGCCAGTGGCCCTGTGGGGGCAATTGTTCATCGCGCGCCTGTATGCCCCAGTGATAAGGCCACTCATCGCTTTCACGCTGATCGAGCGCTGCGGTGATTTCTGCTGCTGCTGTCGAGTTGTCATCGGCAAGCCAGTCAAAGCGATCGATGTTCATTCGCCCTTGGCCTTGCGCGCCTTTTCCTGTTCGATCCGGCGGCGGATGCCCTCGACCTTGCGGTCAATCGAGGCGCGCACTTCGGCCGCGCTGACATTGCGTTGCTGCGCCTCGGCGTGCGCTGCGTTCTCGCGGTGGGCTGTCAGCAAGCGCAAGGCGTTGACGAAATCATAGCGCTCGCCCTCCTTGGCCTTTTGATCGCCCTCGCGCAGCCGCCGCAACACCTCCATTTCGAGTAGAAAATAACCTTCGCCAAGCGCAGCGAGCCAGGCCCTGGCAAATTCCGGATTTTGCCGCCGCTCGCGATAGAGCCGACTGGTCGGCACCCCGACGCGATTTGCCGATGCTGTGATGTTCGAGCTTTCGGCGAGATGTTCAAGAAAGTGGTCGCGCCAGCGTGAGCCACAGCGGCGCTTGCCGGAGGCCTTGGTTGTGCCATCGTCGACCATGGCCATTCTCCCGGTTGCCGAAACGCCGAAGGGCGGCGCTTGCTTCCCGGCAAGGCCGCCTGTCGGCGAATCACAATTTTTCGATGATGTCCTTTGCTAACCAAATAGCGTTACGATGTCAACAATAAAACACCAAATAGGTTATACAAGGGCGCTTGCTTGAGGGCCGTCCCTCGCCTAGGGCCCGCCCCATCGTCTGATAGGAGCGATGCAGGTGACGTGGCTGCGAAGTCTTTACGACTGGACAATGGATAAGGCCGCGCACCCCTATGCGCAGGGCTGGCTGGCATTCTTCTGCTTCATCGAGGCGAGCTTTTTCCCTGTCCCGCCCCATCCCCTGCTGGGGCTGATGTGTCTGGCTGAGCCCAAAAAGGCGTTGCGGTTCGGGATTATTGCCACGCTCGCCTCGGTCGCAGGTGGGTTGTTTGGCTATTTGATCGGTGCAGCGCTTTATGATTCGGTGGGTCAATGGCTGTTGGCAGCGATTGGCCTGTCGGAAAAATTTCCTGTCGCGGCCTGCTATCTCAAACAATATGACTGGGAAGCGATCATCATTGCCGGCGCAACGCCTGTGCCGTTCAAGCTGCTCACGATTACTGCCGGTTTTGTCGATATGAACCTCGTCACCTTTGTGGGGGCAAGCCTGATCGGGCGCGGGATGATCTTCTTTACTGTGGGCGCCCTGTTCCGCCTCTTCGGTGCACCGATCAAGAGTTTCATCGATCGTTACCTCGGCCTTGTCACAGCGGCCTTTGTGGCGCTGGTGATCGGCGGGATTTTCATCATCACGCAGGTTGGCGGCGACAGCGGAAAGAAAGAAGACCCCTGTTCTGCGGCCAGTTTGCAACAGATAACCACCGCTCCATAATCCGAATGTTACAATTCAGATTGAATTCACGAATTTTTGTGACACTCTGATTGCGCGGGGCTTGTCTTCCCGCCGCAGATCAGAGGAGCGTTGATGAGCGATTCCGATTTTCTCCGCCAGATGCAGGGCTATGGTCTTGCGACCATCCACATCCATTATTTCATGCCCGATCACCGCAGCCTGCTGCAGCAATTCGTGATCCAGAAATATGATGTCGCCCCGCAATTTCCCGAGCTTCACAATTTCCTCGATTTCTGGCGGCGCGAGATCGAGGCTGTGATCCATTCCGTGCGGGTCGCGCATCAGCACCTGATCGGCCCGCAGGAATGGCGCGCGGTGGACGGGATTATCTCGCTGCATTGAGAGGCGAAAGCCCCCGCCCTCTAAACCCTACCCGAGGGGAGGAGGGCTCTCAGATAATCCCGATTGCCTTGCCAGCGCGTTCAAACATGCCGAGTATCGTCTGCACTTCCTCCGAGGAATGTTCCGCGCATAGCGAACAGCGCAGCAGTGTCATCCCCGCAGGAGTCGCAGGAGGGCGGGCGAGGTTCACATAGAGCCCCTCGCGCAGCAGCGCCTCCCACATCATCGCGCCCTTTTCGAGATCCGGCATGATCACCGCAATAATCGCGCTTTGCGGGGTCTCGGTGCCCAGCTTGAAGCCCATTGCGGTAAGACCTGCGTGCAGCGTGCGCGAATTCTCCCACAGATGCGCGCGCTTGTTATGCCCAAGCATCAGCTTGCGGATCGAGGTGGCCGAGCTCGCCATCACCGAAGGCGGCAGCGCCGCGGTGAAGACATAAGGCCGGCACACCAGCCGCAGCACTTCGAACTTGGGGTGGTTCGAGACGCAGAAACCGCCGACTGTGCCGACGCTTTTGGAAAAGGTTCCGATGATGAAATCGACCTGGTCGATCACGCCCTGTTCTTCGGCGACGCCGCGGCCATGTTCACCGATAAAGCCCATGGAATGGGCCTCGTCCACCAGCACCATCGCGCCGTAGCGCTTGGACAGTTCGACCATTTCCTTCAAGGGCGCGACATCGCCCATCATCGAATAGACGCCTTCGAGAACCACCAGCTTGCCTGCTTCTGCCGGCAGACGCTTCAGGCGCTTTTCGAGCGCTTCGATGTCGTTGTGCTTGAACGGCACCACCTCGGCGCGGCCCATCGCACAGCCATCATAGATCGAGGCGTGACTGTCGATATCAAGGATGATGTAATCGCCCTTGCCCGCGATGGTCGAGATAATGCCGAGGTTCGCCTGATAGCCGGTGGAAAACACCATGGCATGATCCATGGCGTAGAATTCGCGCAAGGCTGCCTCAACATCGCGGTGATCGCGGAAGGTGCCATTGAGCACCCGGCTGCCGGTCGTGCCCGCGCCGAATTCGGTCATCGCCTGACGGCCCGCTTCGAGCACGTCGGGGTCAAAGGTCATGCCCATGTAATTGTAAGTGCCGAGCAAAATCGTGTCGCGCCCGTTGCAGATCGCGCGGGTCGGGGAGAGCACTTTTTCCATCACCAGATTGAACGGGTCTTCCACGCCGCTCGCCAGCAAGGCTTCGCGGGTCTGGATGATGGGATCGAATTTCGCCAGCAAATCGACAGGCGCAGCGGCAGCTTCGGCGGTGGTCAGGGTGTCGCTCATACGCGGCTCTTATCAGCTATTGGCAAGCTTGTGGACTGCCGCGACCAATTGACCCCAGTTTTCGATCTCGGCCTGCTGGTTCATCGAGATTATGACGTCAAAGGCGTCTTCGATTTCGGCGACGAAATCCATCACCGTGAGGCTGTCAAATTCGAGATCATTGGCAAAGGTCGTGGCGTCAGTGATGTCCACGCCCTTCTTGTTGAAGGGTTCGACCAGAGCACGGATGCGCTCATCAATTTCTTGGGGGGTCATGGCAGCAATACGCTCTTTTGCAGTTGGTTGTGAGGCGGGCCCTAGCCAGCTATTACGGCTGCAAAGCGGCGGATGATGCAGCTTGTCAAGTTTGGCGCGGTGGCAGGGGGAAGGCAATGGCAGATCGGCAATTGGGAGAAACACCGTTGGCCGACACCCAGCGCACTGAAAAAACGTCTTTTTCGGTCAATAGCGTGCACGCGCTGCGCACCGCCCAGCTGGCAGCCCTGACCCTTTCGCAAATGGCTGACCAGAAAGCCAACATCCTGATTGGTGCAACATTCGTGGTGTTTTCGCTGTTGATCAGCCAAGCTTTCAGCGATTCTACAAGCGCAGCGATGCTGTGCCTTGCCGCAACCGCCTTTCTTTCGGCATTCTTTGCCGTGCTTGCCATCATGCCGCGCATCAGCATGGGCAAGGTTCCCAAGGATCAGATCAACCCGCTGTTCTTCTCGCATTTTGCTGACTTGGACGAGGAAGAATGGGCCGATGACATCTTGCGCCGGGCGGCTTCGGAAGAACAGCTTTACCGAATGATGCTGCGCGATCTTTACCAGAACGGGCAAGTGCTGCATCGCCGCAAATATCGCTATCTGAGCATTGCCTATTGGATATTTCTGGCCGGCCTTGCGCTGACGCTGGCGGTTTTTGTGGCCGAGAACACGCTCTAGCCAGCCTCAGGCAGGCAGCAATTCGCGCACCGCATTCATGAAGGGGCTGATCGAAACCGGCTTCGAAAGATAGCCCGCAGCGCCCGCAGACCGGATGCGTTCCTCATCACCCTTGGCCGCAAAGGCAGTGACGGCCAGCACCGGAATTTCGCACAAGGCCCGGTCGCGCTTGGCAGCGGCAATCAGATCGACACCTGACACGCCGCCCAGCTGGATGTCCATGATGATGAGATCGGGCGAAACATTGCGTGCCGTCTCCAGCACCTTGGCTCCATCCGCCACAGGCTCGACCTCAAAGCCGTTCGCGCGCAGCACATCGCAGAACAATTTGCGGTTGAGGTCGTTATCCTCGACAACCATTATACGTTTTGTCACTGCTCGCCCCGCATCTGACATGAACTCAGACTAACCACGCATTAAGGCTAGGACAATCCCGCACAACCCCTCATCCTCGAATGATACGCCTGACATGCAGCCCGATATGTTGGCGCTTGCGGCGCTTGGCTGGCTGCTGGGGGAGCCTGCGCGCGCCCAGCGTTATCTTGATTTGACAGGGCTTGATCCTGATGGTCTTCGCCGCAGCCTTGATAATCCTGCGGTTCTGGCTAGCGCGCTTGATTTCCTAAGCGGTCATGAACCCGATCTCGTTGCCGCAGCAGAAGCGCTGGCGGTAACTCCTGAAGACCTTATCCAAGCTGCCAAGGAACTGACCCGATGACCCGCCCGCTGATTATCTCCGATTGCGACGAAGTGCTGCTCCACATGGTCGCCCCGTTCAAGGATTGGCTGGAGGCGACCCAAGGCGTCAGTTTCCATCTTGAAGGCCATGATTTTGCCCACGCGATGCGCTGGCAATCAACCGGCGAATTTCTGGAGCCGTCAGACATCTGGCGGATGCTGGGGCGGTTTTTCGACACGCAAATGGATAGCCAACAGGCGATTGCAGGCGCGGTCGAATCGATCAACACCATTGCCGAAGTGGCTGATGTGGTGATCCTCACCAATCTGGTGGACGAACGCCGCGACAAGCGCGCTGCACAATTGGCCGCTATTGGCATTCACGCCGAGGTTTACACCAATCAAGGCCCCAAAGGCCCCGCCTTGCAGAAGATTATTGCCGAGCACGCGCCGACCAAGGCGTTGTTTATTGATGATCTGGCGCAGCATCATGCAAGCGTGGCGGAACTGACCCCCCACGTCACCCGGCTCCACCTGTGCGGCGAACCGATGATCGCCCATGCCATTGATTGCGCCCACAAGGCAGGCCATGCCCATTCGCGGATTGATCGCTGGGACGAGGCATTGCCGTGGATTCTCCAGCGGCTTGAAGAGACTGAATGATTGGAAGGACAACAGCATGACTATTGCAGCCCGCCTCGCTGAACTCGGCATCACCTTGCCCAAGCCCGCAGCCCCCGTCGCCAGCTATGTGCCGGTCGTGGTGACCGGCGGCATGGCCTATGTTTCCGGGCAGATTGCCTTTGCCGATGGCAAGGTGATGACCGGGCGGCTGGGCGAGAATGTCAGTCTTGAAGACGGGCAGGTTGCCGCGCGCGCCTGCGGCTTGATGATTTTGGCGCAGCTCGAAGCAGCGGGCCTGCTCGAACAGGTCGAGCGCATCGTCAAGCTGGGCGCGTTCGTGTCTTCGACGCCCGATTTCTACGACCATCCCAAGGTCGCCAATGGCGCTTCCGATCTGATGGAGCAGGTGTTCGGCGGCGCGGGCCAGCACGCCCGCGCAGCCGTTGGGGTGGCCGCGCTGCCGCTGAACGCTGCGGTTGAGGTGGATGCGATTGTCGCTTTGAAGGCATGAGTGCAAGGCCCGCTCCCGCTTGGCTGACCCAGTGGGAATATGCCCACCGGGGGCTGCATGGAGCGGGCGTGCCGGAAAATTCGCTCGCCGCTGCCGAGGGCGCGATCGCGCGGGGAATGGGTATCGAATGCGATATTCAGCGCAGCCGTGACGATCACCCGATGGTGTTCCACGACTGGGAGCTCGAACGGCTGACTGGCAGGCCTGAGGCGACCGAGGAACTTGACGCCGATAATCTCGAAACGCTCCGCCTGCTCGGAACCGATCAGCACCCCGTGCGGCTGGCGCGCTTTCTTGAAGTGATCGCCGGGCGCGTGCCCGTGCTGATCGAGATCAAGTCCAAGCCCGGCTATGATGTTGATTGGACGTGCCTTTATGTCGCTCGCCTGCTTGAGGGCTATGCTGGCGATGTTGCGGTGATGAGTTTCGATCCGCGGGCAGGCCAATGGTTTGCGAAACACGCCCCCCCTATCACGCGCGGGTTGGTGGGAACCGATTCGCTCCAGAACGGCTTTGAAGGCGTGTGGCGCGAACCCGACAATCTTGCTTTGGCGCAGCCGGATTTTCTGGCGATTGATGTGCGCGATCTTGCGCGCCCCGAAGCCGCGGCGTGGCGGACTGCGCAGGGGCCCTTGCTCACCTGGACGGTGCGTTCCCCCGAAACCCGCGCGATCGGATTGGCGCACGCCGATGCGCTGATTGCCGAAGGGGCGGGGCTCGCGTGAGCGGCAACGAGTTGACTGTCCGGCTTGCGCCTTCGGTTGGCCAGTTCGCGCCCTCCGAATGGAATGCGCTGGGGGGCAATCGTAACCCGTTTGTCTCCCACGAATTTCTCACCGCGATGGAGGATTCAGGGTCAGTCGGCCCCGGCACCGGGTGGGAGCCTGCCCCGATTGTCATCACCGATGAGGCGGGCACGCTGCTTGCCGCGATGCCGTCTTACGCCAAGGGGCATAGCCAGGGCGAATATGTCTTCGATCATTCCTGGGCCGATGCCTGGCACAGGGCAGGGGGGCGCTATTACCCCAAGTTGCAGATCGCAGCACCCTTCACGCCTGCCAATGGTCCGCGCCTGTTGATGCGTGATGCAAGCCTTGCTGCGCATCTTTTGAAGGCCGCCGAGACAGTCTGCGCGAACAACGGTTTATCGAGCGCCCATGCGACCTTTATCGAGCCGGAACAGCGCGCTCTGTTCGAGGCAGGCGGCTGGCTGATGCGCAGCGATATCCAGTTCCATTGGCTTAATCGCGGCTATCGAAGTTTCGACGATTTCCTCGCCGCGCTCACTTCGCGCAAACGCAAGGACTTGCGCAAGGAACGCGCGGCGGCGTGTGAGGGCCTCACCATCCGGCACTTGTCGGGGAGCGATATCCGTGAGGAGCATTGGGATGCCTTCTGGGTGTTCTATCAGGATACCGGCGCGCGCAAGTGGGGCCAGCCTTACTTAACGCGCGAGGCCTTCAGCCTCTTGGGCGAGCGCATGGGAGAGCGGATCATCCTGATCCTTGCCTATGATGGGCAAACGCCGATTGCAGGCGCCCTGAACTTTGCAGGGTCGGATGCGCTTTACGGACGATACTGGGGCTGCACGCGCGATGTGCGCTTTTTGCATTTCGAGCTGTGCTATTATCAGGCGATCGATATCGCGATTGCGCGAGGGCTCGAACGGGTCGAGGCAGGCGCGCAAGGCGGGCACAAGCTGGCGCGTGGCTATGAGCCGGTGCAGACGATCTCGGCGCACTGGATTGCGGACGCCGGTTTTCGCAGTGCGATTGCCGATTTCCTAGAACGCGAGCGCGCCGGTGTGTCGCAGGACCAGTTCTATCTGGATGCGCGCACGCCCTTCAGGAAAGCGTAATCAGGCAACCTTGCGCTGGCCTGCGCTGAGGAATTCGCGTGCCCGGCGCTGGGCTTCTGCGATTTCGCGGGCGGTCATTTCATCGGAGATATCCGCGCGGCAATGGGCGGCTTCCCCATGACCGCGGGCAGCGGCCAGATTGAACCACTTGTGGGCCTCGATCAGATCATACTCGGCGCCGCTGCTGCCGGTGGAAAAAGCCACTCCCAGATCAAAGCAGGCATTGGCATCGCCGCGCGCGGCATCTGCCAGCAGCCGCGCGAGTGCCAGATCGGTCACAGCCGGTGCAATCTTGGTTGCTCGGTTCGTTTCAATCGCAGTCAGGTGCATGAATCTGTCCCCCTTCTCGTGCCGGACCACTTTGCCCCCAAAGGGCCCCTCCAATTGGGCGGCTCCGGCATCTGCGAAACTCGCTGAACATGGCTAACAAATGATTAACGATGTTTTCGTCGGCCATTCAGTCCGTTTGCGTGGGGATAGGAGGCACAAGCCGCTTGTGCGCGTAAGGGTGCTTGCCTATAGGCTTGGCCCAAGCTTTGGCTGGCCGTTGATCGGGTGTGGTCCCGCAGCGTTCCCGGTGAAAGCTCATGGGATTAGAGGGCCACATGCCATCGGCACTTTCTGACGACATCGACGTTCTCGAAAAAGCCAAGCGCATGCTCGCACCGGACTATACGCCGAGCGAGGATGAGGAATATATGAACGAGGCGCAGCAGGCCTATTTCAGGATGCTGCTGATCGAATGGAAACGCTCGATTCATTCCGCTGCTGGCCAAACTCTGCAATCGCTGCAGGATGGCCCGATCCGCGAGGCTGACCTCACTGATCGCGCGTCGAGCGAAACGGACTGGGGCATCGAATTGCGCACCCGCGATCGCCAGCGCAAACTGATCGCCAAGATTGACGCTGCGCTGCGCCGCATCGACGAAGGCGAATATGGCTTTTGCGAAGTGACCGGCGATCCGATTGGTCTCAAGCGTCTGATTGCCCGGCCGGTTGCCACCATGACGGTTGAGGCTCAGGAAGCCCACGAACGCCGCGAAAAGATCTCCCGCGACGATTGATCCTGTGCGCGGGGTAAGGCTCTGGCGCGAAGTGGTGCCAGTTTGGTACGCTTGCACATTCGAGACCCCCGGCGCGGCGACGATTTACCGCTGATTAACTCTGATTTGCCAAAGCCTGTGTGGAACCCTGTGCTGCAAGGCGATAGGGTGATGGCAACTGCAAACGCGGCACGAAAGGCAGATCATCAATGACAGGAATGGAGACTCGCAGTGTGGCGCGCGACAGCCTGTTTCTGCTCGCCAATGTCCAGATCGAACGAAACAGCGAACGCCACCGGGTCCGGGTCCGCAACCTGTCCGATGGCGGCATGATGGCCGAGGGCACCAACATCAAGGTGCAGCGCGGCCATCGTGTGGCGGTCGAACTGCGCAACATTGGTGAGGTGATGGGCTCGGTTGCGTGGGTGCAGGACAATCGCTTTGGCATCGCCTTTGATATTGAAGTCGATTCGCAGCAGGCACGCCGTCCCTTGAACACCGATGCCGACCCGGCGCTGGGCATGGTTGAGCGTTCGTGGGCCCACCGCGCGCTGCCGCCGCCTAACCTTGACGCTTTCCGCAAGGTCTGACCGACTTCGAACGTTGTTTGTCGCAATGTGAGACCTGACCGCGGCGGCGTTAGCTGCTAGGGGGCAGGCGATGCAGCGCTTTTTCGTTCTTCTGGCGGCCTGCCTTGGCCTTGCTGCCTGCGGCCCTTCCGACGGCAGCGGGACGCTAAATCTTGCCATTATCGGCGACCAAGCTGGGCTTTACACACAGGGGGTCCGCCTGCCGCCCGGTGCGCAGGCCGTGCGGGCTGCAACCGAAGAAGGTCTGGTGGCGCTTGATCCGGCAGGACAGGTCGTCCCGGCCCTGGCGGAGCGTTGGATCATCACTGACGACGGGATGAGCTATATCTTCCGCCTGCGCGACAGCGATTGGCCGGGCGGTCAACCGATCACTGCGAGCGAGGTGCGCAATTTGCTGCGCGAGGTGATTGCTCGCACGCGGGGCACATCCCTGGGGCTTGATCTCGCCAAGATCGCGGAAATCCGCACCATGACCGAGCGGGTCATTGAAATTCGTCTGACCGGCCCCATGCCCGATTTCCTGCGGCTGCTTGCTCAGCCCGAACTCGGTCTTGTCAAAAGCGGCAGCGGGGCAGGGCCCATGGTGCTGGCGCGAGATGAGGAGATGGGTGTGGTGCGGCTCAGCGCCTTGCCGCCCGAGGCCCGAGGGCAGGCGGCGCGAGAGAATTGGCAGGCGCTGTCGCGTCCTCTGGCGCTGCGCGCCTTGCCTGTTGAGCGCGCGGTCAAGGCCTTTGCCAATGGCGAGGTTGATCTGGTGATGGGAGGGCGCATTCAGGATTTCCCATTGGCGCGCGTCGGGCCATTGTCGCGCGGGACGATCCAGGTTGATCCCGCAATTGGCTTGCTTGGCTTTGCGGTTATGAATGAAAAGGGCCTGCTCGCAGATCCTGCGCGGCGGCAGGCGCTTTCTATGGCGATTGAGCGTTCGGCCTTGACGCAGCCCTTCGGACTTGGCGGCTGGCAGCCGTCGAGCTGGATTGTGCCGCCTTCGGCCTTTACCGAAGCGCCTTATCCGGCCGACCGCTGGGAGGGCATGACGCTGGCTGAGCGCCGTGCTGCGGCGGCGCGGCGGATCGCCGCTTGGAAAAACGCCAATGACGGGCAGGCCGCCAGGCTGCGGGTCGCCTTGCCACAGGGGCCGGGCAGCGACTTGCTGTTGCGCGAATTGGCGCGGGCATGGGGTGAGATCGGCGTCGAAGTGGTGCGGGTAGCCTACAGCGAGGCGCCTGATCTCGAACTGCGCGATACGCTCGCGCGCTATGCCTCGCCGCGCTGGTTCCTCAATCAGTTCCATTGCTCGTTGAAAGCCGGGCTGTGTTCGCGCGAGGCTGATGAACTGGTGCGCCAGTCATTAGTGCAGCGCGATTCAGCGACCAAGGAGAGGGTGCTGGCCGAAGCGCATCAGGTCTTGATGTCGGCCGAAGTGTTCATTCCGCTGGGTGCACCGGTGCGCTGGTCGCTGGTGCGTTCAACAGTGCGCGGCTATCAGGCCAATCCGTGGGGGCTGCATCCGCTGTTCCCACTGTCGCAGCCTGACAGTTGAGGAGTAAGAACGGCGCATGACGCGGCGCATCCGGGATATTTCGCAAAGGCTTTCGTCCGCCCTGCCGGTGTGGCCGGGCGACACCCCTTTTGCTCAGGCGGGCACTTGGCAAATGGCTGCAGGTTCGCCGGTCAATGTGTCGGCGGTGACGCTCTCCACTCATGCGGGCGCGCACGCCGACGCGCCTTTGCATTATGAAGATGGCGCGGATGACATCGCGAGCGTGGCTCTGGAGCCCTATCTGTGGGAATGTCTGGTGGCAGATGTGCGGGGGTGCGGCCCGCTGATCCTGCCCGAACATCTCCCCGCGCTGGATGGCGCCGAACGAGTGCTGTTTCGCACTTTCGATGCCTTTCCGCATAGTCACTGGCCGCCTGAAACCACGGCAATCGCGCCTGTGACAATTGATGCACTGGCGGGGGCGGGCGTGCGGCTGGTGGGTCTGGATGGGCCTTCGCTCGATCCGCAGGATTCCAAGGATATGGCCGCGCACAGGACCGTGCTGCGCCATGATATGCGGGTGCTCGAAGGGCTGGTGCTCGATGATGTTGCGCCGGGGCGCTATGAACTCGTCGCGCTCCCCTTGGCGATTATCGGCGGGGATGCATCGCCCGTGCGCGCGGTGCTCAGGGACTTGGCGTGAGCGTGCTGGATAAGGCGCGCGCGCTCGATGCCGCCGATGAACTTGCGCCTTTCCGGGAGAGGTTCACGCTGCCTGCGGGCGTGATTTATCTCGACGGCAATTCGCTGGGCGCCTTGCCGAAGCGAACCGCCGAGGTGCTCGCCCGCGTGGTGGCGCGCGAATGGGGCGAGGGGCTGATCGGCTCGTGGAACAGCGCCGGGTGGTTCGAGATGGCCGCGCGCGTCGGCGGCAAGATCGCGCCGCTGGTGGGCGCTGCGCCGCATGAGGTGATCGCCTGCGATTCGACCAGTGTGAACCTGTTCAAGCTGATCGCCGCCGCACTGGCGATGCGGCCCGGCAGGCGGGTGGTGTTGTCCGAGCCCGGCAATTTCCCGACCGATCTCTACATGATCGCAGGGCTCGAAGCGCAGGGCCTCGCGACACGACGGCTTGCCGAGCGGGAGCGGCTCGCAGAGGCGCTCGATGAAGACGTAGCGCTGCTGATGCTCACCCATGTCCATTACAAGACCGGCGCGCTGCATGATATGGCGGCGCTCACCCGTGCGGCGCATGATGCGGGCGCGCTGGTGCTGTGGGACCTGTCGCACTCCACTGGCGCGCTGCCAGTGGATTTGCGCGGGGTAGGCGCGGATTTCGCGGTGGGTTGCGGATATAAATATCTGTGCGGCGGGCCGGGCGCGCCTGCTTTTGCTTTCGTGGCCGAGCGCCATCATGCGGACCTTGCCCAGCCGCTTACCGGGTGGTTCGGCCATGCTGCGCCGTTTGAATTCAGCGATGATTACGCGCCCGCGCCCGGCATTAATCGCCTGCAATGCGGCACGCCGCCGGTGCTGGGGTTGGCCGCGCTGGAGGTTGGCGTTGATCTGATCGCAGAGATTGGCGCGGCGCGGCTCTACGCCAAATCGCGCGCGCTTTCGGAGTTTTTCCTGGAATGCCTCGCTGAATTCGGCGCCCCTCTCGAACTCGTCAGCCCTGCGGACAGCGACCAGCGCGGCAGTCAGCTCAGCTTTCGCCATCTGCACGCCTATGCCCTGTGTCAGGCGCTGATCGCGCGCGGAGTGATTGGCGATTTCCGCGCGAGCGATGTGCTGCGGCTGGGCTTTGCACCCGCCTATTTGCGCTTTGCCGATATGGCCGAGGCCGCGCGCCACCTGTCCGAGGTTCTCTCCAGCGGCGAATGGCAGCGCGCCGAATTTCGCACCCGCGCCGCTGTCACCTGACTAGTCGGGGATAGGGCGCCCCCACAGGCTCCCTTGGCGCGCCCCCTTGCCCTAGGCAGGGCGGGATGAGCTCTTCGCTGCCCGATGATATTTACGCGATCTTGCGCCGCACTTTCGGCTTTCCCGGCTTTCGCGGGCAGCAGGAGGCGGTGATCGCGCGCGTACTGCGGGGGGAGCACAGCCTTGCTTTAATGCCGACCGGCGCGGGCAAGAGCCTGTGCTATCAGGTGCCAGCCTTGGCGCGGGCCGGCACAGGGATCGTCATTTCGCCGCTGATTGCGCTGATGCACGATCAGATCCGTTCCGCGCGCGCGGCGGGCATTCGCGCAGCGTCGATGACATCGGCTGACAGCGACACCTTTGCCACCGCCGAAGCCTTGCGGCGGGGCGAGCTGGACTTGCTCTATGTCGCCCCCGAACGCGCCTCAACCGCGGGGTTTCAAAGCCTGCTCGAACAGGCGGACATCGCGCTGTTTGCTATCGACGAGGCGCATTGCGTGTCCGAATGGGGGCATGATTTCCGGCCCGATTACCGGATGCTGCGCCCGGTGCTCGATCGCTTTGGGCACGTCCCACGCCTGGCGCTCACCGCCACGGCCGATCACGCGACGCGCACCGATATTCTGCGCCAATTGGGCATTCCTGACGAAGGCCTGATTGTGTCGGGCTTTGACCGGCCCAATATCCGCTACACCATCACGCCCAGAGACAGCGCCGCGCGCCAGATCACCGATCTGCTCGCCCGCCTGCCGGGCGCTGGCATTGTTTATGCGCCAAGCCGCAAGGCCACCGAGGAAATCGCCGCCCAGATCGCGCGCACGGGCCGCGAGGCGGGGTTTTACCATGCGGGCCTGCCGCCCGAACGCCGCGCCGCGGTGCAGGCGCAATTCGTGGCATCAGAAAGCATGGTGATGGTCGCAACCATTGCCTTTGGCATGGGGATCGACAAGCCCGATGTGCGCTTTGTCATCCATGCAGGCCTGCCCAAATCGATCGAGGCCTATTATCAGGAAACCGGGCGTGCGGGCCGCGATGGCGATCCGGCCGAAGCCCATCTGTTGTGGGGCATGAGCGATTTTGCGCTTGCTCGCCAACGCTTGTCCGAGGTGGAGGCAGAGCGCCTGCCCGCTGAACAGGCGCGGCTCAATGCGCTGGCTGGATTGGTCGAAACGACGGAGTGCCGCCGGGCGGTCTTGCTGCGGCATTTTGGCGAAAACCCGCCTGCGCAATGCGGCAATTGCGACCGCTGTCTTGATCCGCCGGAGGTGATCGACACCAGCGAGCTTGCTCAAAAACTGCTCTCGGCGGTGTATCGCACCGGGCAGAGCTTTGGCATCGCCCATATCGAAAAAGTGCTCACCGGCGCGCGCGATGAAAAAGTGACTTCGCGCGGCCATGATGGGCTTTCGGTGTTCGGGATTGTCAGCGCAGATGATGCGCGCCTTTTGCGCCCACTTGCCCGCACGTTGGTGGCGACAGGTGTTCTGGCTCCCAGCGAGCATGGCGGCTTGATGCTGGGGCCTGAGGCGCGTCCTGTTCTGAAAGGCGAAGCGGGCGTTACCATCGCCAAGCCGCCCGAGCGCGCCCGCCGCAGCCGCCGCGCGCGTGGCGGTTCAGCCGGGGCAGCGGGCCTTACCGCCAATCCGGTCGGCAATCCGCTGTTCGAGGCCCTGCGCGCGCGTCGCCGCGATCTGGCAGCCGAGCACGGCATCCCTGCCTATGTGATCTTTCACGATTCAGTGCTGCGCGACATGGCGTTGCAACGCCCCAAAACCTTGGCGGAACTGGGGCGCATTTCAGGCATCGGGGCGAGGAAGCTTGAAACCTGGGGCCCGGATTTCTGTGCCGTGGTGCGCGAACATCTGGGCAAGGAAGGCGCCTGAGGTTCAGGCTTCGAGCTCAATGTCCCAATAAAGCCAGTCGCGCCAGGTTTCGTGCAGGTAATTGGGCGGGAACAGCCGCCCTTGCTGCTGCAATTGCCAGGATGTGGGCCGGATTGGGGCGCGGTGCAGGTGCATCCCGGCCTGTTTCGGCGTGCGCCCGCCTTTCTTCATGTTGCAGGGCGCACAGGCGGTGATGATGTTTTCCCACGTAGTGCGCCCACCAAGCCGCCGCGGGATCACGTGATCGAAGGTCAGGTGATCGGTGCTGCCGCAATATTGGCACTGAAACCGGTCGCGCAGGAACAGGTTGAAGCGCGTGAAGGCGGGAAATTCGCTTTGCTTTACATATTGGCGCAATGCGATGACGCTGGGGATTTTCATGTCCAGCGAAGGCGAATGCACCTCGCGGTCATAGCTGGCGACAATATCCACCCGGTCAAGGAACACCGCCTTGATCGCGGTCTGCCATGGCCACAGGCTCAAAGGATAATAGGAAAGCGGGGTGTAATCTGCGTTGAGCACCAGCGCAGGGCAGGCCGACAGGTTGCGCGTCGGGTCTTCATCAGCCCCGCGGAAGCGGGCGGCATTTTCGATCAGTTCGGCATTGAACACGCGTCGCGCTCTCCCTGATTGATGTCCATCCTGCATTGCCAAGCCAAAGAGTCAAAGCTGTGACAGCGCGGATATCCACAGGATGAGCCTGTGGATAGCTTGTGGATAGGCTAAGGATATTGCCTGTGGCATGGAGATCGCCGTGGAAATCGTCACCCGCTTTGCTCCTAGCCCCAATGGCCCGCTGCATCTCGGCCATGCCTTCAGCGCGATTGTCGCGCATGACCTGGCGCGCGCCGCGCGTGGCCGGTTTTTGCTGCGCATCGAGGATATCGACGGGCCGCGCTCGCGCCCTGAACTTTCGCAGGAATTTCGCCGCGATCTGGAATGGCTCGGGCTCACATGGGAGGAGGTGCCCGCGCAGTCCACGCGCCTTGCGAGCTATGCGCTCGCCGCTGAGCGGCTGCGCGCGCTGGGCGTGCTTTACCGCTGCACTTGCACGCGCAAGGAGATCGAGGAGGCAGGGGCGCAGCCCGGTTCGGACGGCCTGATCTATCCCGGCACCTGCAAGCGCACGCCGCCCGATCCCTCGCGCCCTGCGGCGTGGCGGCTCGATGCGGCGAAGGCGTTGGCGCTGACCGGGGCGCTGGTGTGGGAGGATGTGCTGGCCGGGCCGCAAAAGGTCGATTTGGCCGGATTGGGCGATGTCGTGCTGGTGAGGAAAGACTTGCCCGCCAGCTATCATCTGGCTGCAACGCTCGATGATGCAGCCGACGGCGTCACGCTGGTGACGCGCGGGGCCGATCTGTTTGCCGCATCCCATGTCCACCGCACGCTACAAGCCCTGTTGAGGCTGCCCGTGCCGCGCTGGCATCATCATCCCTTGCTGCGGGATGAGACGGGTGAAAAACTCGCCAAGCGGCGCGGTTCGCCCGCCTTGGCCGCGCGGCGCGAAGCGGGTGAAGATGGCCGCGCGCTTGCTGCAGAGCTCAGGTTGCAACATTTGCCACTTGGAACCTGAGCCGAGGCAGTCCATTGAGCACCTATGGCTTATATTCTTGTTCCTGCACTCGTGATCTTGTGCATCATGGTGGTTGTTTCGCTGGTGCGCGGCGTTGTGGCTTTCCTGCAAACCACCAAAATCGACCTTGAAACCGGCGAGGGCGAAACCGCCACGGATATGCAACTGGCGCAAAACAAGGCGATGTTCGCGCGCATCAAGTATCAGGCGCTCGCCATTGTGGTGGTCGCGATCCTGATGGCAACCGCCCGTTAGAGCCCATGGTCAAGCTCAACAAGATCTACACCCGAACAGGCGATGATGGCACAACCGGGCTCGTCGACGGCTCGCGCTGTGCGAAATATTCCGCGCGGATCACCGCGATTGGCGTGGTTGACGAGGCCAACAGCGCGATTGGCCTTGCGGTCTGCGCGCTTGCTGATCCGGCGCTCGCAGCGATGCTGACGCGCGTCCAGAACGATCTGTTCGATTTGGGCGCCGATCTGGCCACTCCTGCAGAAGATGGCGATTTTGCACCCGGCGAAATGGTGCTTCGCATGGTGCCCTCGCAAAGCGAATGGGTCGAGGCGCAGATCGATGCGCTTAATGATCGGCTCGAACCGCTCACCAGTTTTGTGCTGCCCGGCGGGAGCGAGGCCGCAGCCCGGGTCCATGTGGCGCGCGCCACCACCCGCGCAGCCGAACGCGCGATGGTGGCGCTGGCAGCCGAAGTGCCGGTAAACCCCGCCGCCCTCACCTATATTAATCGCCTGTCCGATCTGCTCTTCGTGCTTGCGCGCGTGGCGAATGATGATGGCAGGGCCGATGTGAAGTGGGTTCCCGGCGCAAACCGCTAGCTTTTCGGCTGCCTGATCGCTAACAGCGCGGCCAATTGCTGCACTTGCGAAGGAAAATGCCATGCACACAGTCGCCGTGATCGGAGCGGGCCAGATGGGGACGGGCATTGCCCAGACCGTTGCGGCTCATGGTATGCAGGTGCTGCTTGCCGACGTTGATCTGGCGCGCGCCGAGGCAGGCAAGCTCGCCGTCGAAAAGGCGCTCGCGAAACTGATGGGGCGCGGCAAGATCGAGGCAAGCGAAGCGGACAGCTTGCTCGCCCGCATCACGCCGGTGGCCGATTATGCCCCCATGGCCGAGGCCGATCTGATCATCGAGGCCGCCACCGAGCGCGAGGAAATCAAGAACGCGATCTTCGAAAACGCCGGTAAGGTGTTGAGTGCGGAAGCGATTCTTTCGTCCAACACGTCTTCCATCCCGATCACCCGCATGGCCAATCATTCGCCGGATCCGGCGCGCTTTATCGGCCTTCACTTCTTCAACCCGGTGCCGGTGATGGGCTTGATCGAGGTCATCCCCGGACTGGCCACTTCCAAGCAAACCACTGCACGCGTTACGGCTTTTGCCGAAGGGCTGGGCAAGCAGGTGGTGCTGAGCCAGGATGAACCGGGCTTTGTCGTCAATCGCATTCTCCTGCCGATGATCAATGAAGCGGTGTTTGTGCTGGGCCAATCAACGGCGGGCATCGAGGATATCGACAAGGGCTGCCGACTTGGCCTCAATCATCCGATGGGGCCTCTGCAACTGGCTGATTTTGTCGGACTTGATACCTGTCTTGACATTATGACGGTGCTTTATCGCACCACGCGCGACAGCAAATATCGCCCTGCGCCGCTGCTGGTGAAATATGTCGAGGCGGGCTGGCTGGGCCGCAAATCGGGCCGCGGCTTTTACGATTACACCGGCGAGGCGCCCGTCCCGACGCGCTGACTATTGCGGCTCAATCTTGATGTAACGCGAAGTCACCACAGCCTCGCCGCGCGGGGCCTCGGAGGCATCGGCAAGGTCGTTGCCGCCACCGCCTGAACTGATCGCTTGGGGTGAAAGCGGCGCTGTGGCCGGATTGGCATATTGCGGCGAGCCACCATAGCCTCCGCTCGTGCCATAGCTGTTTCCCGGGCCATGATTGGCGAAGGGGTTTGCCCCGAGATTGTGATCCACCATCGGGTTGGCGTCCCATGCGCTTGGTTTCGGCGGCTGGGGTGCAGGCTGAACTTGCAGGGCGCTTAGTTCGCTGGAGGCGGCAGCAGCGCCTTCGGCAATCCGTTCACGCTCGCCCAGATAGCCCTTCGAGACTGCGTCCAGCACGCCGTTGCCTTCTCCGGGGCCAACCAACACCAAAGTTGTGACAATCACCGATCCGGCAAAGATCAGCGCGGATTTGCTGCTTTGAAAGACATTGAGCGACATGGGACAAAGGCTAGCCCAGCACTGGTTAAGGTTTGGTAGCCTGTGCCCCGCCCAAGTCGCGCTTCCACTGGTACAAGAGATCGAGCGCTTCGCGCGGGGAAAGCGCATCAAGATCGGCGGCGCGCAGATTGGCGGCCAGCGTGTCGGCGGGCGTGGTCGCAGGCGGCGCTGCCTGCACGCTCGCGGCAAAGAGCGGCAGATCGCCAAGCCCTGCGGCAATCCCGCCGGTCGTCTCGCGGGTGGCCTCAAGCTTTTCGAGCACGGATTTGGCGCGCGCGATGACGGGGGCGGGCAGGCCAGCAAGCTTCGCCACCGCCAGCCCGTATGAGCGATCCGCTGGCCCCTCGGCAAGCTCGTGCAGCAGCACCAGATCGCCCTGCCACTCGCGCGCGCGGACATGGTGCAGCGAGAGCCGCTCGCAGCTTGTCCCCAAGCGGCTGAGCTCGTGGTAGTGCGTCGCAAACAGGCAACGGCAGCGGATGTGCGAATGCACCGCTTCGGCCACGGCCCAAGCCAGCGCCAAGCCATCATAGGTCGACGTGCCGCGCCCGACTTCATCGAGGATAACGAAACTGCGGGCTGTGGCTTGGGCAAGGATCGCTGCGGTTTCGACCATTTCGACCATGAAGGTCGAACGCCCGCGCGCCAGATTATCCGATGCGCCGACGCGGCTGAACAGGCGGTCAACCAGACCGATGGTGGCCGCCTCGGCAGGCACGAAGCATCCCGCTTGTGCGAGCAGCACGATCAGCGCGTTTTGCCTGAGGAAAGTGGACTTGCCGCCCATGTTCGGCCCGCCGATCAACCACAGGTGATTATCGGGGGTAAGCTCGCAGTCATTGGCAACAAAGCGTTCGCCAGCCTTGGCCAGCGCGGCTTCAACCACCGGGTGCCGCCCGGCGGTGATGGTTAGCTGGGTGTCTTCGGTGATGTGGGGCCGCGTCCAGCTGCCTTCCGCGGCGCGCTCGGCATTGCCCGCTGCCACATCCAGACGGGCGAGGGCCGCAGCGGTGCGGGCGATAGGCTCGCGCGCGGCAATCGCCTCGTCCACGAGCCGCGCGAAATGGGCTTCTTCGGTGGCGAGCGCGTGGCCGCCTGCCTCGGCAATCCGGCTCGCCTCGGCATGGAGCGTGATCGAATTGAACCGCACCGCGTCCTTCATCGTCTGGCGGTGGGTAAAGCCGCTATCGGGCGCCATCAGCCGGTCAGCATGGCGCGCGGGCACTTCGATGAAATAGCCCAGCACGCCGTTGTGTTTGATCTTGAGGCTGGCAATGCCGGTTTCGTCGCGGTAGCGCGCTTCCATCGCGGCAATCGCGCGGCGGGCATTGCCAGCGGCGGCGCGCAGTTCATCCAGCGCCGGGTCGAAGCCTTCGGCGATGTAGCCGCCATTGCCGCGTTCAGTCGGGGGCGAGGCGACCAGCGCGCGGGCAAAGTGATCAGTCAGCGCGCCGTGGCCGGTCAGCGCGCCAAGGATTTCATCGAGCAGGGCGGGCCGATCCGGCGCGCCTGTAAGCCAGCTGTGCAGCCGCTGCGCTTCGGCCAGCCCATCGCGCAATTGCCCCAAGTCACGCGGGGAGCCGCGCCCTGCCACCACGCGCCCCAGCGCACGGCCAATATCGGGCAGCGCGCGCAAAGCCTCGCGCAGCCGTGCGCGTTCAATCGGGCGGGTCTGCCAGAATTGCACCAGATGAAGCCGCGCTTCGATCGCCGCCTTGTCGGTGAGCGGGGCGGACAAGTCTTCGGCGAGCAGCCGCGCGCCTGCGCCGGTCGAACAGCGGTCAATCGCCCCGATCAGACTGCCTGAGCGCCCGCCGGTGCTGGCCTCGAGGATTTCAAGGCTCGTTCGGGTTGCCTCGTCCATCGCAAGGCCCGCATCGCCTGCGCGCGCCACCGGGGGGAGCAGCAGCGGCAGCTTGCCCCGCCCGACATGATCGAGATAGGCGATCAGCCCGCCCGCCGCCGCCAGCATGGCGCGGGAGAACTGGCCGAACCCGTCGAGTGTCGCCACGCCGTGCAGCGCCCGCAAGCACTCAGCGCCTGCATCGCTGGAAAAGCGCGCGCGCGAATGCAGGATCGCGTCTTCCGGGCCGTGCTGCCAGTCTTCGGGCACCACCACCTCGCTCGGCCCCAGCCGGGCGAGAGCCGCGCCGAGCAGGTCGGGCGCGCAGTCCTCCAGCACCATTGCGCCTGTCGAAATATCGCAGGAGGCAAGGCCGATCACGCCCCGCACCTCGGCCAAGGCCACCAGAAGATTGGCGCGGCGCGGCTCCAAGAGCGCTTCTTCGGTGAGCGTGCCGGCGGTGACAAGGCGCACGATGTCGCGCTTCACCAGCACCTTCGATGAAGGCAGTCCCTCGCGCTTGGCGCGCTCTTTGGCTTCATCAGGGGTTTCAACCTGTTCGGCAATCGCCACCCGGCAGCCTGCCTTGATCAGGCGCGCCAGGTAACTTTCTGCCGAATGCACCGGCACGCCGCACATCGGAATCGGCTCGCCGCCATGTTCGCCGCGCGAGGTGAGCGCGATGTCGAGGATTTGCGCGGCTTGCCTCGCATCATCGAAAAACAGCTCGAAAAAATCGCCCATGCGATAAAACAGCATGGCCTCGCCTGCCTCGGCCCGCAGCGCGAGATATTGCGCCATCATCGGGGTGGGTTTGGTGGGGGACGCATCGGCCATAGGCTTCGCCTAACTGCCCTGTCTCCGATTCGCCACTGTCCGGCTAAACGCTTTCCCCCAAACTCGCCCCTATCGCTTTGCGTTCACCCAAGCTAAGCGCTTAACCCGTGTTCGCGGGCGGGCAGGGCAGGAAAGACTGGATTATCATGGCTGACGACAACAAAAGCGGCTTCACCACGCGCGAGGCGCTGTTTTATCACGAGACGATCCGCCCCGGTAAGCTGGAGATCGTCGCCACCAAACCGATGACAACCCAGCGCGATCTCAGCCTTGCCTATTCGCCGGGTGTGGCCGCGCCAGTGGAAGCGATTGCCGCTGATCCTTCGCTTGCTGCACGCTACACCGCGCGTTCCAACCTTGTGGCGGTGATTTCCAATGGCACGGCCATCCTTGGCCTCGGCAATCTCGGCGCGCTGGCATCCAAGCCAGTGATGGAAGGCAAGGCGGTGCTGTTCAAACGCTTTGCCGATGTGGATTCGATCGATCTCGAACTCGCCACCGAAGACCCCGAAGCCTTCATCAACGCCGTTGCCTTGATGGAACCGAGCTTTGGCGGCATTAACCTTGAAGACATCAAGGCGCCCGAATGCTTCATCATCGAAGCCGCGCTGCGTGAGCGCATGAAAATCCCGGTGATGCATGATGATCAGCATGGCACCGCAATCATCACGGCTGCCGGCTTGCTCAACGCCTGCCATCTGACAGGCCGCGACATTCGCGATGTGAAAGTGGTGGTGAACGGCGCAGGCGCAGCCGCGATTGCCTGCACCGCTTTGATCAAGGCGATGGGCGTGCGCCATGACAATGTGATTCTGTGTGACCGTTCTGGCCCGATCACCCCCGGACGCGATAATGTCGATCAGTGGAAAAGCGCCCATGCGGTTGCGACCTCTGCGACCAATCTTGAAGAAGCGCTGGTGGGCGCGGATATCTTCCTCGGGCTCTCGGCAGCTGGTGCCTTAAAGCCCGATTGGGTGAAGAAGATGGCGGACAAGCCGATCATCTTTGCCATGGCCAATCCGGTGCCAGAAATCATGCCCGATGAAGCCAAGGCGGTGCGCCCCGATGCGATCATCGCCACCGGGCGCTCTGATTTCCCCAATCAGGTCAATAATGTGCTGGGCTTTCCCTTCATTTTCCGCGGCGCATTGGATGCGCAGGCCACCACCATCAATGAAGAGATGAAAGTCGCCGCTGCCGAAGCGATTGCCGAACTTGCGCGTCAACAGGTGCCCGAAGAAGTCGCAAGCGCCTATGGCAAGAACCAGAAATTTGGCACCGACTATATCATTCCGGCCCCGTTCGATCCGCGCCTGATTGAGGTCGTCTCCTCGGCCGTCGCCAAGGCGGCGATGGATTCGGGCGTTGCGCGTGCGCGGATTGACGATTTTGACGCGTACCGGGTGCAATTGCGCTCGCGCCTCAATCCCACCACTTCAGCGCTGACTGGCATTTACGAAACCGCCAAGGCGAACCCCAAGCGGATGGTGTTTGCCGAAGCCGAAGAAGAAGTGGTGCTGCGCGCCGCGATCCAGTTCCGCGATTTCGGCTATGGCACGCCCATTCTGGTGGGCCGCACCAAGGCGGTGCTTGACAAGCTGCACCAGCTTTCTGTCAGCGATCCCGGCAGCTTCATCATCGAGAACTCGGCTGATAGCGAGCACGTGCCCGCGATGGTCGATTACCTCTACAAGCGGTTGCAACGGCGCGGGCATACGATGCGCGACGTGCGCCGGCTGGTGAACCAGGAACGCAACGTGTTTGCCGCGCTGCTGGTGGCCTTGGGCCATGGCGACGGGATGATCACCGGCATGACCCGCACTTTTGCGCAGACTGTGCGCGAGGTGAATATGGTGCTGGGCCGCAAGCAGGGCGCGCTGCCTTTCGGCATCCATATGATGATCGGCAAGCATCACACCACCTTCCTTGCCGACACCACCATGAATGAACGCCCCAATGCCGCGGAACTCGCCCACATCGCGCGCGAGACTGCGGCGGTCGCTCGCCGCATGGGGCATGAACCGCGCGTGGCGTTCCTCTCCTATTCGACCTTCGGCAATCCGTCGGGCCAATGGCTCGCCAACATCCGCGAAGCCGTTGCGATCCTCGACCAGGAGGATCCCGGCTTTGAGTATGAAGGCGAGATGGCGCCCGATGCCGCGCTCAATCCCAAGGTGATGGCGCTTTATCCCTTCAGCCGCCTGTCCGGCCCTGCCAATGTGCTGATCATGCCGGGTCTGCAATCAGCCAACCTGTCGGCAAAGCTGCTGCGTGAACTCGGCAGCAATGCCACCGTAGGCCCGATGCTGATCGGGATGGAAAAGCCGGTGCAGATCGTGCCGATGACAGCGCTTGCCCCGGATGTGCTGACGCTTGCGGTGCTGACCAGCGCGGGCGTGGTGGGGTAATGGTGCTGCGCGCTGCCATCGCCTATTGGGCGGTGGTGTTCGCGCTCGGCTTTGTGCTGGGAACGGTGCGCACGCTCTGGCTCGCGCCTGCAATCGGCGTCACGGTGGCGACGGCAGTGGAATTGCCCATCATGCTGGCAGCAAGCTGGTGGGCGGCTGGCTGGGCGGTGCGGCGCTTTGCGATTCTCACCCGCGGGGCAGCGCTGGCGCTGGGCGGATTGGCTTTCGGCCTCTTGATGGGTGCCGAATTGGCGCTGGCTGTGTTGATGATTGGCCAATCGCTGCCCCACTGGCTTGGCGGGTTCGCCGCTCTCCATGCGCAGCTCGGCCTTGCCGCGCAAATTGGGTTTGCCCTGATGCCGTGGTGGCGGGTTCGCAGCGGCGCTATTTCCGCCTGAAGCGGAAATACCAGACCTCATGCCCGTAGGTGTGCCGCGCCTTGTGTTCATAGCGGGTTTCGGGCCAGCCTGACGGGCGCACCTGCCAGTTGGCGGGCTTGTCGACCACCCATTCGAATCTATCGGTGTGGCGCTGCATCACCATCAGCGCGTGGCGCAGATAGACCGCATGATCCGTGCCGAAGCGCAACTCGCCGCCGGGCTTGAGCTTGTCAGCGAACATCTGCACCGGCCCATCATTCATCATCCGCCGCTTGGCATGGCGCGCCTTGGGCCAGGGGTCGGGGTGAAGCAGGTAGATCATCGTCAGCGCACCGTCCGGCACGCGGGCGAGCACTTCGAGCGCGTCGCCATGCTGAATGCGGATATTGGCAAGGCGCTGGTCTTCGATATGGGTGAGCGCCTGCGCGACGCCATTTACGAAAGGCTCGGCCCCGATAAAGCCGTGATCGGGCAGCAAATCGGCGCGGTAGGCAAGGTGCTCACCGCCGCCAAAGCCGATCTCGAAATGCAGCGGGCGCTCGTCGCCGAACAGGATTTCCGAGGTGACAGGGCCTGCCGGCGGGACGGCGATCTGCGGCAGGAGATTATCGACCAGCGATTGCTGATGCTGACGGAGCTTCTTGCCGACAGAGCGGCCATAGAGGCGGTTCAGGGTGGTCGGATCGCCGGGTTTGAAAGCAGTCATGCGCGGCCCATAGAAAAACGCCCGAGGTGTTACCACCCCGGGCGTTCTGATATTCAAGCAATTGCTGATCCGGCCCGCAGGGCCGCAAGCGCGACCGCGCGCCCGCAGGTGCTCGATCCTGAAAGGATCGAAACGCACCGAGGACGAGGGCGCGGAGGCGCCCTCGCAACATGTCAAGCCGCTTCGGCTTCCTCGCCTTCATCGCGCAGCACGTAGCCGCGGCCCCACACCGTCTCGATGTAGTTTTCGCCGCCGCAAGCCAGCGCCAGCTTCTTGCGCAGCTTGCAGATGAAGACATCGATGATTTTCAGTTCCGGCTCGTCCATCCCGCCGTAAAGGTGATTGAGGAACATTTCCTTGGTGAGCGTCGTGCCCTTGCGAAGGCTCAGCAGCTCCAGCATCGCATATTCCTTGCCGGTCAGATGCACGCGGGCGCCATCGACTTCGACCGTCTTGGCATCGAGGTTCACCGCCAACTTGCCGGTGCGGATCACCGATTGGCTGTGGCCCTTGGAACGGCGCACCACGGCGTGAATGCGGGCTACCAGTTCTTCGCGGTGGAACGGCTTGGTCACATAATCATCGGCGCCAAAGCCGAAGGAGCGGATTTTCGAATCCATCTCCGAAACGCCCGAAAGCACCAGCACCGGGGTCTGCACCTTGGCGACGCGCAGCTTCTTGAGCACGTCATAGCCATGCATGTCGGGCAGGTTCAGATCGAGCAGGATGATGTCGTAATCATAGAGCTTGCCCAGATCGAGGCCTTCCTCGCCCAGATCGGTCGAATAGACGTTGAAGCCTTCGGTGGTAAGCATCAGCTCGATCGCCTTGGCGGTGGTCGGCTCGTCTTCGATCAACAGAACGCGCATTGCAGTCCCCTATCTTGCCCCTGGTAACCCCCGCTTAGGAGAGGTTGCCGTGAATTAACCACGCCATGTGTCACCAAAAAAGGTTAATAAGATGTTTAAGCCGTTAACACTTTTTGAGTGAGTCTCTTGCGCCACACCCGGGAGGGAGCCTCGCAAGATGTGAATATGGCACAAGCCGCGGGTTAAGGCGCCTCTGGGCAAGCGCCTAGGTCAGGCCCGCCAGCTTCTTGGCCCGGCGCCGCTCGGCGCTTGATCCCAGCCCGATGGCTTCGCGGTATTTGGCGACCGTGCGCCGGGCGAGATCGAAGCCTTCTTTCTGGAGCATTTCGGCCAGCGTCTGATCAGACAGGATGCATTTTACATCTTCTGCATCGATCAGCGCCTTGATTCGCGCCTTGATCGCAGCCGAGGAAGCCCCTTCGCCTTCTGCCCCTTCGCCGGTGCGCCCCACTCCGCTGGTGAAGAAGAATTTGAGTTCAAACGTGCCGCGCGCGCAGGCGAGATATTTGTTGCTGGTGACCCGGCTGATGGTGCTTTCATGCATCTCAACCTTTTCAGCCACTTCGCGAAGGGTGAGCGGGCGCAGGTCTGATACGCCCCGGCGAAAGAACCCATCCTGTTGGCGCACGATTTCAGCGGCGGTTTTGAGGATGGTGCGTTGCCGCTGGTCAAGCGCACGGATCAGCCAGTGCGCGTCCGCCAGTTTTTCCTTCAGCCAGGCATTGGCCGCCGGATCGCCCGCCGCGATTTCGGTGGCATAGGAACGGTTAACGACAAGGCGCGGCAGGGTTTCCTCGTTAAGCGCAATGTCCCAGCCGCCCTTGCCATTATCGGTGACGAGAATGTCGGGCATGACTGTGCTGATGGCAGCGGGGGCAAAGGCGAGGCCGGGCTTGGGATCATAGCCGCGCAGCTCGCGCAGCATGTCGGCGAAATCTTCGTCATCCACCCGGCACAGGCGTTTCAACCGCTCCACCTCGCCGCGCGCCACCAGTTCGAGATTGGCGATGAGCGCGGCCATGCAAGGATCATAACGATCCGCCTCGCGCGCCTGAATGGCGATGCATTCCGCGAGATCGCGTGCTCCCACGCCAACCGGATCAAGCGATTGAACAAGCATCAGGGCGGCTTCGGCGGCGGGTTCTTCGATCCCTAAATCAGTCGCAATTTCGTCTAGGGGGAAGGGTAGATAGCCCGCATCATCGAGCAGGCCGATAATGTGGCGCGCGGCGAAATCCTCCTCAGGGCTGCGGGCCAGCGCGCCGACCTGCGCTTCGAGATGTTCGCGCAAGGTGACCTCGGCTGCCTGCCGCTCCGAAAAGTCGCCATAGTCCTCATCGCCGCCGCCCGCGCCTGCACCGCCGCCTGCGCCCCATTCGGCGTCCCTGAGCGAACGCGCGCCGTCGCCCGTATCCACATCGCGGTCGAGCGCCGCGCCGCCGAGATCAAGCGGTGCATCGGCCTCGCCGCGCCCGCGCATCATCAATTCATCGGCGGTCGGCGCTTCGGGCGGCAGTTCGGGGGTATCGCCAGTGGGGGCCGCCGCCACCTGCCGCACATCGCCGGCCTCAAGCAGTGGGTTGGCCTCCAATGCTTCGGATATGAAGGTTTCGATTTCGAGATTGGACGCTGCCAGCAACCGGATTGCCTGCTGCAATTGCGGCGTCATCACCAGCGATTGCGATTGGCGAAGATCAAGGCGGGGACCGAGCGCCATTATCAATCGATCCGCATTTCGCTGCGCAAAATGCTGCGCACCGCGACAGCCCGCTCCCCCGCCCTTCCGCTCGGTATCATATCCTGAAGGGCGGAAGGGCGGGGGAGTGGGCTGGCTTGGACCCCGGTGGACCAAGACCTGCCCAAGATCATCACATCGCCCCCTACCGGAAAATCACAGCGTAAAGCTTTCGCCCAGATAAAGCCGCCGCACGTTTTCATCCGCGACCAGTTCCTGCGGGCTTCCTGCAAACAGCACTTGCCCGCCATAGATGATGCAGGCGCGATCAACGATATCGAGCGTTTCGCGGACATTGTGATCGGTGATCAGCACGCCGATGCCGCGACGTTTCAGATCCTTCACCAGATCGCGAATATCGCTGATTGAAAGCGGGTCGATGCCGGCGAAAGGTTCATCGAGCAGCATGATCGAAGGCTTGGCCGCCAGAGCGCGCGCGATTTCGCAGCGCCGCCGTTCTCCGCCCGATAGCGCCATCGCAGGCGAGGCGCGCAGCCGGGTGAGGCCGAATTCATCGAGCAGGCGTTCCAATTCGCCCGCGCGGGTGGCGGCATCGGGCTCCACCAGTTCGAGCACGCATTCGATGTTCTGTTCCACCGTCATGCCGCGAAAAATGCTGGTTTCCTGCGGCAGGTATCCAAGCCCCAGCACTGCACGGCGATACATGGGAAGTTTCGTCACATCTACGCCGTCCATCAGGATGCGGCCCGAATCGGGTTTGACGAGGCCCATGATCGAATAGAAGCAGGTGGTTTTCCCCGCGCCATTGGGCCCCAGCAGGCCAAGCACCTCGCCCTTGGCCACGGTGAGCGAAATATCGGTCAGAACGCTGCGCTTGTCATAGCTTTTGGCAATTGAGATCACTTCCAGTCCGTCGCCCGAAGGTGCGAGGGCGGCGGAGGTGGCCTGTGTCTCAAGAGCGTCCGTGTGCGTCATGGCGGGCCATCTTTAGCAGGCTCGCCGCGCCCGCAAAGCCCCCTAAGCGATTAATATCGGCGTTTGGCAGGATTTTTGCTGGCGACTGTGCAGTTATCCGCCGCGCGCCGATTGTGAGCGAGAAAAGTGAAGCTTTCCGGTAGCTTGAAAGGCTTGAATTGCGTTTTGTGAAACAAAAATGCAATTTCGTTGGCGATATTGCAACAAGCCTGCTTGTTTGCGATAGTCTGTCTGTACAGGGACTCTAACCGTCGGGGAGCGGTGAGATGGCAAAAACAAGCCGGGCAAGCACGCAAACGAGCGCTAAAGGGCTCGATTGGCGGCGTTCAATAAGTGATCACGTCGCCTATGCTCTGTTGGTTTACACCGCCTTGCAGATTTTCTTTACCGTCCACGCCCTGACACAAGGCGCATCGGGCCTGTTGCCCTATGCCGCGCTGATCGTGCTGGTGGGCGGGATTATTCCCGTGCTGCGTCGGTTTGAAGCGCGCTGGCGCGACCTTGACGATGTCGAGGCGGCAAACCCTGCCTATGCGAGGGCGCATCGCCGCGATCTCACGGCGCTTTGGGCATTGGCGATTGGTCTGCCCTTTGCTCTGACGCTGCTGTTCAAGGCGCTGCTGGCCACGCTGTAACGCGCGGCCTGTGCCCTTTGCTCAGCCCTGATAGCGTTCGATCGCTTCGGTGACGATGCGAAGCGCATCGGCAGCGTTGCCCCATTCGCCAACCTTGACCCACTTGTTGCTTTCCAAGTCCTTGTAGTGGGTGAAGAAATGTTCGACCTGCGCCACCAGATTGGCGGGCAGATCGCTCGCTTCGGCCACATTCGAATAATGCGGCAAAACGCTGTTGACCGGCACGCAGAGCAGCTTTTCATCGCCGCCCGCTTCGTCTTCCAGATTGAGCACCGCGACAGGCCGTGCGCGCACCACGCTGCCCGGCACAAAAGGCACAGGCGCAATCACCAGCGCATCGAGCGGATCGCCATCGGGGCTCAGTGTGTGCGGGATAAAGCCGTAATTGGCCGGATAGCGCATCGGGGTGTGGAGGATGCGATCGACAAACACCGCGCCTGATGCCTTGTCGATTTCATACTTCACCGGCTCGCCGCCCATCGGCACTTCGATGATGATGTTGAGATCGTGGGGCGCGTTTTCGCCAGCGGGGATCTTGTCGATGTTCATGGCTGTCTCTTTGGCTGGAGGGCCGCGTGCGGGCCGAGAGGTGACAAAAGGTGATACCCGCGCGCCCTTAATGCCTCTGGCAGGATTGCGAAAGGGGCTGCGTGGCCTTAATCGCGCCCATCATGAGCAAGAACACCCCCAAGGCCATTCGCGGCACTCAGGATATTTTCGGCGCCGATGCCGAAGCTTTCGCCTTCGTGGTCGAAACCTTTGAACGCGTGCGGCGGCTTTATCGCTTTCGCCGGGTGGAAATGCCGGTGTTCGAAAAGACCGAGGTTTTTGCGAGGAGTCTCGGCGAGACGACTGATGTTGTGTCGAAAGAGATGTATTCTTTCGAAGATCGCGGCGGGGACTCGCTGACGTTGAGGCCGGAATTCACGGCAGGCATCGCGCGCGCGTTTTTGACGAACGGCTGGCAGCAATATGCGCCCTTGAAGGTGGCGACGCATGGGCCGTTGTTTCGCTATGAGCGCCCGCAAAAGGGCCGCTACCGCCAGTTCCACCAGATTGATGCCGAGGTGATCGGCGCTGCCGAACCGCAGGCCGATGTGGAACTGCTGGCCATGGCGGATCAATTGTTGAAAGAGCTGGGGATCAATGATGTGACCCTGCACCTCAACACTTTGGGCGATGCGGAAAGCCGCGAGGCTTGGCGGGCGGCTTTGGTGGAATATTTCCGTGGCCTGAAGGGCGATTTGTCCGAGGAATCGCAGGAGCGGCTGGAGAAGAACCCCTTGCGGATTCTCGACAGCAAGGACTCGCGCGACAAGCCGTTTCTGGCCGATGCGCCGAAGATTGACCAGTTCCTGTCGGAGGAGGCGTCGGCGTTCTTCGCCGCTGTCACCAGCGGGCTGGATGCAGCAGGGGTAAAGTGGGTGCGCGCCGAAAGCCTCGTGCGCGGGCTTGATTACTATCGCCACACCGCGTTCGAATTCATCCCCGATGAAGGCAGCGCCTCGGCGGCGGCCTTGGGATCGCAAAGCACGGTGCTGGGCGGCGGGCGCTATGATGGGCTGATGGAGTCGCTTGGGGGTGCAGCGACACCTGCGGTCGGCTGGGCGGCTGGGATTGAACGGCTGGCGATGCTGGTGGGGGCGCGGGAGGAGGTAAATGCAGATGTAGTCGTTGTTGCTGAAAGCGATGACCTTTTGCACGCTGCGATCAAGGCGACCTCTCGATTTCGGGAGCTGGGTTACTCGGCAGACATCGTTGCTACCGGCTCGCCCCGGAAACGTTTTGATAAAGCTGTGAAGTCTGGCTCAACTTGTATCATCAGCCTGCGGACCGACGCGACCGGCGCGAGCGCAAATGTGCGGCGGACTGATCCTGATGCGGCGAAGATCGAACAGGAATGGCTTGCGATGAAGCCGTTCGTTCTGGATTAGCTAAGCTCGTCACCCTGAACTTGTTTCAGGGTCCACCGCGCCGCTCAAGCGGCGGCTAGAAACGGCAAATGGATCCCGGATCAAGTCCGGGATGACGAGTAGGAAAGCCAAGAAATGCAAATCCCCCCCGAACGCCTTGATCAGATCGCGCACCGCTTTGCGGAGCTGGAAGCGCGCATGGCGTCCGGCACGCTGGAGGGCGAGGCCTTCGTGCGCGCCAGCCGCGACTATGCGGAACTCGAACCCGTCGCCAAAATCGCGGCGCAAGTGAAAGCCGCGCGGGAAGAAATGGCGGGACTTACCGAAATGCTCGCCGACCCGGAAATGAAGGCGATGGCCGAGGAGGAACTGAGCGCCCTCAAGGAAAGCCTGCCCGATCTTGAACGCCGCCTCGCCATTGCGCTGCTGCCGCGCGATTCTGCCGATGCCAAGCCCGCCATGCTCGAAATCCGCGCTGGCACCGGCGGCGATGAAGCTGCGCTGTTCGCCGCTGATCTCTACCGGATGTATGAACGCTATGCCGCAGAGCAAGGCTGGCGGATCGAGCCGATCAGCGTCAATGCGTCTGACATTGGCGGCTACAAGGAAGTCGTCGCCAACATCACTGGCACGGGCGTCTTTGCGAAACTCAAATTCGAAAGCGGCGTCCACCGCGTCCAGCGCGTGCCCGTCACTGAGAGCGGCGGGCGCATCCACACCTCGGCGGCGACTGTCGCGGTGCTGCCTGAGCCTGACGAGGTCGACATCGCGATTGAGGACAAAGACCTCAAGATTGATGTTTACAGGGCGAGCGGCGCAGGCGGTCAGCATGTCAACACCACCGATTCGGCGGTGCGGATTACCCACTTGCCCACCGGCACAGTCGTCACCTGTCAGGACGGGCGCAGCCAGCACAAGAACAAGGAAAAGGCGATGCAGGTGCTGCGCACGCGCCTTTACGATGCGCAGCGCGAGGCCACCCAGGGCGCCGAGGCCGAGGCGCGCAAGGCCATGGTCGGCAGCGGGGATCGTTCCGAACGCATCCGCACCTATAATTTCCCGCAAGGCCGCGTCACCGATCACCGCATTGGCCTCACCCTGCACAAGCTGGAAGAAGTGCTGGCGGGCACTGGCCTTGTCGAATTGATCGATGCGCTTATTGCCGAGGACGAAGGCAAGCGGCTCGCGGCGCTCAGCGAATAATGACTGTGGGTGAGGCGATCCGCGCCGCTGCCGATCGGCTCGCGCCCACCAGCGACACCGCGCGGCTGGATGCGGAAATTCTCATGGCTCACGCGCTGGGAATGACGCGATCGGATATGCTGCTTAAAGCGATGCGCGAGCGTGCGCCGGAGAGTTTCCCGGCGCTGGTGGAGCGGCGCTGCGCCCATGAACCGGTCGCTTATATCACGCGTGAGGCCGAGTTTTATGGCCTGACGCTCAAGGTCACGCCCGCCACCTTGATCCCGCGCGGGGATAGCGAAACGCTGGTCGAGGCCGCTCTGCAATGGGTGGGCGATTCGGGCCGGGCGCTCGATCTCGGCACGGGTTCGGGCGCGCTGCTTTTGGCGGTGCTGGCAAATTGCAGCGGCTGGCAGGGCGTCGGCCTTGATGCCTCGGCGGACGCGCTGGCGGTGGCGGTGCGCAACGCTGCCTCGCTTGGTTTGGTGCAGCGCAGCCAATGGCTGGTGCGCAACTGGCATGAAGCTGGGTGGAGCGATGATCTTGGCACGTTTGATCTCCTCCTGTGCAACCCGCCCTATGTCGAGGCTGCCGCCGAACTTGAACCGCAGGTGAGTGCATGGGAGCCCGCCAGCGCGCTGTTTGCCGGGTCTGCGGGGCTGGACGATTACCTTGTGCTGATCCCGCAACTTCGCGCGCTGATGAACCCGCAGGCGATCGCCATTCTCGAAATCGGTGCGAATCAAGGCGATGCGGTTGCCGCGATTGCTGAGGCTGCTGGTTTTGCCTGCACACTGCGCCGCGATCTGGCTGGCAGGGCGCGCGCATTGATCTTGCAGGCATGAATTTCAGTCGGGGGCTTGGCAAATGCCGCGCTTGCGGCTAACCCCGAATCAGGTCAGACGACTTGCGAAGGGCGCAAATCGCTGAACCAAGCTCCAAAACTCAGCTGATCGGCCGCACGGGTCACGCCCAAGGTCACAGCGGCGCGGAGTGCGCCAGCCGCATTTGCAACAAGGTGGCACCGCGCGAGAACAAGGGGTCTGTGGACCGCGAGCGGACAGTTTTCGCATCGCTGGTCACTGATGAGGAACCGCTTCCTTGAATAATAACCGCAATAATCGCCGCCGTGGTCGCGGCAATCGCAATCAGGCTGGCAACGGCAATCAGGTGAACCGGATTGACAGCCGGGCGCGCGGCAATGCTCCGCAATTGCTCGATAAATACAAGAAACTCGCGCAGGACGCCCAGCACAATGGCGACCGCGTGCAGATGGAATATTATCTGCAATTTGCCGATCACTATTTCCGCGTGATCGCCGACAACAAGGCCCGTCAGGAAGAAGCGCGCGGCCGCCGCTTTGAAGAACGTGAAGCTCAGGGCGACGACAGCGATACCGACACTGGGGACGATTTCGATTTCGACCGCCCGCGTCGGTCGGAGCGCAGCCAGCGCCCGCGCGCCGATGAGGAGCAGGTGGCGAGTGGCGACGAAGGCGACTTTGCCAGCGAAGGTGAGCCGGGCACCGAGGGCGAGCCTTTCCTGGGCGATCCCGCAGAAGATGCTGCTGCCGCCGCCGATGCCGCTGCGGAACGCGCTTCGGCCCGACGCAGCCGCCAGCGCAAGCCGCGCGAGGAGCGCGCCGAACGTTCTGAACGCGCCGAAAAGCCCCGCCGCAAGCCACGCCGCGCCAATGGCGCGGAGGCGAGTGACGATGCGCCGGCCGGGATCGATTCTGCTGTGCTCCCGCCCTCGATCCGCGCGGACGAGGCTGGCGACAGCGACGGCAATCTCGAAGCGGTCGGTTAAGCGCGCCGCCTAACAAGTTTTCATCAGGGCAGGGCGCGATGGGCAATCCTGTGCACAAGCTGCCCGGTCTGATGCAGCGCTTCCCCGGCTGGAGCGCGCTGGCGCTGGGCCTTGTGGCCGCCTACGCCTACCCGCCACTCCACCTCTGGCCGCTTGGCCTCGCGGCGCTGGCCGGGTTCGTCTGGCTGATCCATCAGGCGCCGACATGGCGTGCGGCGCTGGCGCGGGGTTGGTTGTTTGGCTGGGCGCATCTGACGCTGGCGAACAACTGGATTGCAACCGCTTTCACCTTTCAGGATGAAATGCCCGCAGCGCTTGGCTGGGCAGCCGTGCCGCTCCTGTGTGTCTATCTGGCGATTTACCCGGCGCTGGCCGCGCTGGCAGCCCATCTCTTGGCCCGGCGCGCGCCTGTGTGGGCCTTTGGGATGGTGCTGGCAGGGGCCTGGATTGTGACCGAGTGGATGCGCGGCTGGGTGTTTACGGGTTATCCTTGGCCGCCGGTTGGGTTGATGCTGCTCGGGACATGGGATGCGCCGGGCATCGCAAGGTTTCTGCCATGGCTGGGGACCTATGCCCTGTCCGGTCTGGCCCTGCTGCTTGGGGCGATCATTGCCAATGGGATTGTGCGGCGCGAGCAGTTGGTCGGATGGGTTGGGTTCGGGGCGGTGCTTGCCCTTTTCATGGTTCCGCCTTCGGATAAGGGGGCTGACAGCGCACTCGCCTACACCCTCGTCCAGCCGCTGATCCCGCAGGACGAGATCAATGACGGCTCCAAATACGAGGAACAATTCGCGCGCCTTGCCCGCCTGACGGCCAAGGGCCGCGACACCTCGCGCCTTGTGCTGTGGCCGGAAAGCGCCGTGCCCGACTATCTCGAAGATGGCTATCCCGAGCGTTACTATCTGCAAATGACGGTGCGCGGCGATCCCGTCTATGCACGCGGCCGGATCGGCAAGGTGATCGGGGAGCAATCGACGCTGCTCACCGGCGTTGTCAATCTTGATATTGGCAAGAAAGATGATGGCGTCATCGGCGCGGTCAGCGCGCGCAATTCGGTGCTGGCGCTGAACGGGGCGGGCGAGATCACCAGCCACTACGCCAAGGCGCATCTTGTCCCCTATGGCGAATATCTGCCCATGCGCGAGATACTGGGGCCGCTCGGCCTGTCGCGGTTGGTGGCAGGCACGATTGATTATGTGCCGGGGCCGGGGCCGCGGACGCTGGACTTGGGTGAACACGGCAAGGCGGGCATCCAGATCTGCTACGAGATCGTCTTTTCCGGCCATGTCGTCGACCGCAAGAATCGCCCGGATTACATCTTTAATCCGTCCAATGATGGTTGGTTTGGCAGTTGGGGCCCGCCGCAGCATCTCGCACAGGCGCGGATGCGCGCGATCGAAGAGGGGCTGCCCGTGCTGCGTTCCACCACCACCGGCATCAGCGCGGTGATTGATGCCAATGGCGTGGTGCGCGCAAGCATCGCCACCGGCAAGGCCGACGCGCTTCACGGGCTGGTTCCCGCGGCCAAGCCGCCGACATGGTTTGCGCAATGGGGCCACGCTCTCACTCTTGGCTGGGCAGCCTTGCTTGCGGCGCTGGGTCTCATCACACCAAGATTGCTTGCGCGCCGCCTTCAGCACGGCTAGGGCAGTGGGCGAAGGCCGGACATAAAGGTTTCCTTATATCTGCATAAGGTTGCCTATCTGGTGCAACACCCATCCTCACGGAGGCTCCCTTGCGCGCAAATTACCTGTTCACTTCCGAAAGCGTTTCTGAAGGCCACCCCGACAAGGTGGCAGACCAGATTTCCGATGCGATTGTCGATCTGTTCCTGTCGAAAGACCCAGAAGCGCGCATCGCCTGCGAAACGCTGACCACCACAGATCTGGTGGTGCTGGCGGGTGAAATCCGTTGCAAGGGCGTCTATGAATATGGCCGCGAAGAGTGGAAGGATAACGACTACTGGGCGCCGGGTGCCAAGGAAGAAATCGAACAGGTGGTGCGCGCCACAGTGAAGCGCATCGGCTATGAACAGAAGGGTTTCCACTGGGAAACCTTTGAATTCATCAACCGCCTGCACGGCCAGTCCGCTGAAATCGCGCAAGGCGTGGATGCGTCCGACAATAAGGACGAAGGCGCAGGCGATCAGGGCATCATGTTCGGCTATGCCACCGATGAAACTCCGGGGCTGATGCCGGCAACGCTTTACTACAGCCACAAGATTTTGGAGCGCATGGCCGCCGATCGCCATTCGGGCAAGGCGCCCTTCCTGGAGCCTGACGCCAAGAGCCAGGTGACCTTGCGCTATGAAGGCTCGCTGCCGGTTGCGGCGACCGCGATTGTCGTCTCCACCCAGCACAAGCGCGGCTATTGCTTGACGGGCGATCACGCAGACCCTGCAAAATATGCCGAGCTTGAAGCCTATGTGAAGAAGGTCGTGTCCGATGTGATCCCGCCGGTCCTGCTGCGCGAAACCAAGTATTACATCAACCCCACAGGCGCCTTTGAAATCGGCGGGCCCGATGGTGATGCCGGGCTTACCGGCCGCAAGATCATCGTCGACACCTATGGCGGTGCGGCCCCGCATGGCGGCGGCGCGTTCAGCGGCAAGGACCCGACCAAAGTTGATCGCAGCGCCGCCTACATCACTCGCTATCTGGCGAAGAACGTGGTCGCCGCTGGCCTTGCCACGCGCTGCACCATCCAGATTGCCTATGCGATCGGCGTGTCAGAACCGCTCTCGCTTTATGTCGACACCCACGAGACCGGCACTGTTGGCGATGACAAGATCGAACAGGCGATCCTCGGCATTGCCAAGCTCGGCGGGTTGACCCCGCGCAGCATCCGCACGCATCTGGGCCTCAACAAGCCGATCTATCAGCCGAGCGCTGCCTATGGCCACTTTGGCCGCGATGCGGACGGCGATTTCTTCCCGTGGGAGCGCCTCGATCTGGTCGATGATCTCAAGGCTGCGCTGGCTTAATTCAGGCTGCGCTCACGCGCGGTGCAAACCACCCGCCCCGCCTCCCCACCCGGCCACCAATAATGCCATTATTCTATGGTGGCCGGGTGGGGAGGCGGGGTGGGTGGTCTGAGACTCATGATCAAACATCGTCTTGCCCCAGCATCGGCGAGGGCCGGTCGAGCGCCAGTTCGGCATCGGAGAAAGTGAAGGGGCTGCGCACGCCTGCCATCCCGCCAAGCTCCACCCGCAAGCCCCGCGCGATCACTTGCGGGTCGGCAAACACCTCGTCCAGCCGGTTGATTGGCCCCGCCGGAACCCCTGCTGCATGGCAGGCATCGAGCAGGGCCTGCTTGCTCCACCCCGCTGTGGCAGCCGCGATCTCGGCATCAAGCGCGCCAGCATTGGCGGTGCGCGCGGCGTTGGTGGCAAAGCGTTCATCGCTCACCAGCGCGCCAAGGCCGAGCACGTCCATGAGCTTGGCAAACAGCCGATCATTGGCAGGGGCAAGGATGACATGGCCATCTGCCACCGCAAACACCCCATAGGGCGCAACCTGCGCGTGGGCATTGCCCATGCGCGGCGGGTTTTCGCCGGTGGAGAAATAGTAACTGGCCTGATTGGCCAGCAGCGCCACCGAGGAATCAAGCAGGCTGAGATCAACCTGCTGTCCCCTGCCAGTGCGATGCCGCATCAGCAGCGCCGCCTGAACGGCATTGGCGGCCCAGATGCCGGTGGCAAGGTCCGAGATTGAAACGCCCATCTTGACGGGATGGCCCTGCGGCTCGCCGGTCAGGGACATCAGTCCGCTCATGCCTTGCGCGACGAAATCATAGCCCGCCTCGCTTGCGCGCGGCCCGGTCTGGCCGAAGCCGGTGATCGAACAGGTCACGAGCGCTGGATTGGTTGCGGCTAGGCTCGCATGATCGAGCCCGAATTTGGCAAGCGCGCCGGTCTTGAAATTTTCGATCACCACATCGGCGCCCGCCGCCAGCGCTTTCACCTGCGCAAGATCTTCGGACATTGTAAAATCGGCGATGATCGAGCGCTTGCCCCGGTTGCAGGCGTGGTAATAGGCGGCTTCGCGGTGAACCTTCCCGCTGGCATCGACGCGCTCGACCCATGGCGGCCCCCATGCCCGTGTGCCGTCGCCTTCGGGGCTTTCCACCTTGATGACATCAGCGCCCAGATCAGCGAGGATTTGTCCGCAGAATGGCCCTGCCAGCACGCGGGCGAGTTCCAGCACTTTCAGCCCGGCCAGCGGCGCATTGGCATTGCGCGGCACAGTCAGCCACTCGGTCATACCGGCCCTGTCATACGGGTTTTGCCACCATCAACCACAAAACCGCGACCATCGGCACGGTGCTGATAAGGCCCCAAGTGATCCAGCGCCGTGACAGCGCGCGGTATTCGACCGGCACCTCGCCCCCGTTTTCAAACCCGCGGGCAATCCGCGCCTGTTTGATCTGGATCGGAACCAGAATGCCCAGCCAGATCAGGCCGGCAAGCACGAACAGCGCCTGACTGGCGATCAGCCAGAAATCCTCGAACAAGGGATAGCCCATCAGGATCGCCGCTCCATAGCCGCCCGCCATTGTGAGCACGATGCCGGGAATGGTGAGGCCGAAATCCGTGCCCGTCACCAGCCGTTGTCCGAAAGCGATGATGCGCGCGTCCCCGGTGCGATTGGCAAAGACCTTCCACACCGCCGTCACCGTGATGTTGCCGACCAACAGGATAACGCCCGTATAATGGACGAATAACAAGGTGTAATAGCCCGTCATGCAAGCGCGCTCAGGCGTGAGCCAGCGCCACTTCGTAATGCGCGGTGGTAAAGGCGGCGATATCGGCCTCGGTGACGCCCGGCGCCAGTTCGATCAGGCGAAACGGGCTGGCATGGTCGGGGCGCTGGAACACGCCCAGATTGGTGATGATCATGTCGACCACGCCCTTGCCAGTGAGTGGCAGAGTGCATTGGGGAATGAACTTGGGGCTGCCGTCCTTGGCCGCATGGTCCATCACGACGATGATCTTTTTGACGCCAGCGACCAGATCCATCGCGCCGCCCATGCCCTTGATCATCTTCCCGGGGATCATCCAGTTGGCGATATCGCCATTTTCTGCGACTTCCATCGCGCCGAGCACGGTGAGATCAATATGCCCGCCGCGGATCATCGCAAAGCTTGTGGCGCTGTCGAAATAGGCGGAGTGCGGCAGTTCGCTGATAGTTTGCTTGCCGGCATTGATGAGGTCGGGATCGACTTCATCATCATAGGGAAAAGGACCAATGCCGAGCATCCCGTTCTCGCTTTGCAGCGTGACCACCATGCCTTCGGGGATGTGATTGGCCACCAACGTGGGGATCCCAATGCCGAGATTGACGTAGTAGCCGTCGCGCAGTTCCTGCGCGGCGCGTGCGGCCATCTGATCGCGGCTCCAGCCGGTCGGCGGGGTCTTGGCGTCAGTCATGGTCATGGAGTGGGCGTCCCGGTGCTGGAGGTGGAGGGGAAAATATTGCGGATGAGGAACCAGGGGCCCTCGCCGATCAGGGTTTCGAGCTTTGCGCCGACTGACGGATCGCGCAGATAGCGGAAGCGTTCGTCGAAATCGGCGCGCTCGTCGCCAGCGATCGCGACAATACAGGCGCTGCGAGCAAAGGATTCGCGCAGCGATTGCTTGCGCTGGTCATCCTGTGCAATCAGCAGCAAGACATCCTGCCCCTGCGGGTCGAGGCCGGATTGTTCGAGCGCGTTTCTCACCGCCCCGGTGGCGCTGATCGAGCTTTGCGAAACCCACCCGACGATAATGCCTGCCTCTCGCAAGCTCGCCAGGGCTGCGGCGTGTTCGGGCAGGGGGGTGGGACCTGTTGGCGGCACAAAGGTGGCCCCTTCCGGATCGAGATCGATCACCAACGCGGGGCTTTGCTCTGTCAGACATGGTTTGCGCACTCCGTCCAGCGCCACCGGGTCAATCAGCAGGGCTGACATCGGCCCGGTTTCCGGATCATTTGCTGCAGCGGCTTTGTGGGCTGCAACCAGATCGAGCGTGCGCTGTGCCATCAGGGCAGAATTGGGATCAAAACTGGTGAGTTGCAGACTGGCAAGCGGCCCAGCAACGGGCAAGGAGGCGGGTAAGCTTGGCGCCAGTGCTTGCACCGGGCTGGCGGCGGGCTCCCTGCCAGCAGGGCGCGCTGCGCCCGCTGCCGCCGTGGCGGGTTCGTCGTCAGTGTCGCTGCTTGCAGCAACCATGACGCCGCCTGCGACCACTGGAACAAGGGCCAGGGCACAGGCATTCAAAGTGCCCATGGCCGCAAGGATCATCGGTACTCGCCAATGGCGCAGGGTTAACACCTTGTTCTTCCTTCCGCCTCAGGCCTGCTCACGCTCGCGTTCGCGAATGGTGCGGAACTCAATCTTCTTGTTGTAAGGCGCGCCAACAATCATGCGGTTCACATAGACGCCGGGCAGGTGGATCTGATCGGGATCAAGCGCCCCTGCGGGGACGATTTCCTCAACCTCGGCAACACACATCTTGCCGCAAGTCGCAGCCGGCAGATTGAAATTGCGCGCGGTCTTGCGAAACACCAGATTGCCGGTCTCATCCGCCTTCCAGGCTTTGATGATGGCAAGATCGGCAAAGATGCCGTGTTCCAGGATATAGGTTTGCATCACGCCGTCGCGATCAGGGAACTGCTTGTGCTCCTTGCCTTCTGCCACCAGCGTGCCGACCCCTGTGCGGGTGTAGAAGCCAGGAATCCCTGCGCCACCTGCGCGCATTCTTTCAGCAAGCGTGCCTTGCGGGCAGAATTCAACCTCAAGCTCGCCGCTGAGATATTGGCGTTCGAACTCTTTGTTTTCGCCCACATAGGACGAAATCATCTTTTTCACCTGGCGGGTGCGCAGCAGCTTGCCGATGCCTTCATTGTCGATACCGGCATTGTTGCTGACAAAGGTAAGGCCCTTCACACCGCTGTCGCGAATGGCATCCAGAAGACGTTCGGGCAGGCCGCATAAGCCGAAACCTCCGGCAGCGATCAGCATGTCATCGCGCAAAACATCACCAAGGGCGGCGGCGGCATCGGAGTAGAGTTTGCTCATGGCCGCCTGCCTAGTATTTGCGCCAGGTTTTCACAACACTCAGGAACGTTTGAGAGTGCAATTCGCTTGTGTTGGGGTGCGCGGAGTTGGCGCGATTGCCTCTGCGCATTTGCTGCATCGCAAAATCTTTTCCGGCGGCGAAAATGCTCACTCTTTGGGCAAATGCCTATTCAATTGGCAATAGTGTGCAAATTTTTTCACTCTTATGTCAATTCTGATGCGTTTCGCGCGAAATTTGCAACTCGATATGCGCCTTTCGCACTTGCGCAAGCGCAAATTTTGCTGCAATTGCGAAAGTGCCTTTCAGGCATCCTCTCCCAAACTTTCAAAGCCCGGCCCCAGTGCCGGGCTTTTTTTGCCCGGCACAAATTAAGCGGCTTGCCGGGCCTTTTGTGCCCGGCACACTTTCTTCTGCCCTGCACAAAGGCAATGGCCCGCCGGGCTTTTTTGCTGCGCATAATCGTGATCTCAATGTGTGTCGCATCACTGCGGCAGGCCAAGTGTTTGCGCAGCCGACCCGATTGCATTCGCACAGGACCCTTCCTAGCTTGGCGATATGACCACTGATTGCGAGATTGCCCATGGCTGATGCCAACACCGCCACCACCTCCAGCAGTGTGCGTCTGCAAGTCGCTCCTGCGCGGCAGGAAGAATCGGGACAAGGTATCGCTCGCTTGCCGCGCACGGCCTTGCAGCGCCTTGGCATCACCGAAGGCGATGTGGTCGAGATCACAGGCAAACGCGTCACTGCGGCTATTGCCATGGCTGCCTACCCCGAAGATGATGCGCTCGATGTGGTGCGGCTGGATGGCTTGCAACGGGGCAATGCCGAGGCGGGATCGGGTGAACACGTCGCCATCGCCCGCGGCGAATCGCGCCCTGCAACGCGGGTGGTGTTCGCGCCTGCCATGCGCGAAATGCGTCTGCAGGGGCCGACCAATGCCTTGAAGCGCAATTTTTTCCGGCGCCCGCTGGTGGCGGGCGACCTGGTGGCGACAACCGGCCAGCAGCCGGTGCAGAATATGCCGTCCGAAGTGCGCCAGTTGCTGCGCGTGCCGGCCTATGCGCTGACGCAGATCCGTCTTTCGGTGGCGGCGACGACACCCAAGGGCATCGTCCATATTGATGAAAACACCGAAGTAGAGCTGCGCACCGAATTCGAGGAACCGCGCGATGCGCGTGCCGTCGTCAATTATGATGATGTCGGCGGGATGGAAGAGACCATCCGGGCACTTCGCGAAATGGTTGAATTGCCGCTGCGCTATCCCGAATTGTTCATCCGTCTCGGCGTCGAGCCGCCCAAGGGCGTGCTGCTGCATGGTCCGCCCGGCACCGGCAAGACGCGGCTTGCGCAGGCGGTGGCAAACGAATCGGATGCCGAATTCTTCACCATCAACGGCCCGGAAATCATGGGCTCGGGCTATGGCGAATCGGAAAAGCGCCTTCGCGAGGTGTTTGAGGAAGCCTCACGCGCTGCCCCTGCAATCATCTTCATCGATGAAATCGATTCGATCGCACCCAAGCGCACGCAGGTGCCCGGCGAGGCGGAAAAGCGGCTGGTTGCGCAACTGCTCACCTTGATGGATGGGCTGGAAAAGCGCGCCAATCTGGTGGTGATCGCCGCCACCAATCGTCCCGACGCCATCGACGAGGCGCTGCGCCGTCCCGGCCGGTTCGACCGCGAAATCGTGATCGGCGTGCCCGATGAACGCGGGCGGCGCGAAATCCTTGCCATCCACACTCGTGGGATGCCGCGTGAAGAAGGCGTTGATCTGGGAGAACTCGCCCGCGTGACGCATGGCTTTGTGGGTGCCGATATCGCAGCGCTCGCACGCGAGGCCGCGATTGAGGCGGTGCGGCGGATCATGCCGCGGCTGGATCTGGATGAACGCACTATTCCGGCCGATGTGCTTGAAGACCTGTGCGTGACACGAGAGGATTTTCTCGCTGCCCTCAAGCGGGTGCAGCCCAGCGCGATGCGCGAGGTCATGGTGCAGGTGCCGGGTGTCGGATGGGACGATATCGGCGGCGTGGGTGATGCGGTGGGCAAGCTTAAGGAAGGCATTGAACTGCCTTTGAAAAACCCCGGTGCTTTCCGCAGGCTCGGGATCCGTTCGGCCAAGGGATTTCTGCTTTATGGCCCGCCGGGGACCGGCAAAACCCTGTTGGCGAAGGCCGTGGCGAAGGAGGCCGAGGCGAATTTCATTTCGATGAAATCCTCCGACCTCCTGTCCAAATGGTATGGCGAAAGCGAGCAGCAGATCGCAAAGCTGTTTGCCCGCGCGCGTGCGGTGGCGCCTTGCGTGGTGTTTATCGACGAGATCGACAGCCTCGTGCCTGCCCGCGGCTCAGGGCAGGGCGAACCGCAGGTGACGGGCCGCGTCGTCAACACCATTCTGGCCGAAATGGATGGGCTGGAAGAACTGCAATCGGTGGTGGTGATCGGTGCGACCAATCGCCCCAATCTGATGGATCCGGCTCTGCTGCGTCCGGGGCGGTTTGATGAACTGGTTTATGTCGGAACGCCCGATAAGGCTGGCCGGGAACATATCCTGCGCATCCACACCGCCAAAATGCCGCTTGCCGCGGATGTCGATCTGGCGAGGCTTGCTGCCGAGACAGAGCGTTTCACCGGCGCGGATCTGGAAGACGTGGTGCGCCGCGCCGGCCTTTCGGCGCTGCGCCGGGTGGGCGGCGAGGTCAGCGAGGTTGCGGCTGAGGATTTTGCGAGCGCGCTCAAGGATGCGCGCGCAACAGTGACGCCCGAAATGGAGGAAGAATACAAGAAGATGCGCGGCGAATTGAAAAAGCGCGCTGCCGCCGTGCAGCCGATCGGGTTTCTCTCACCCGACATGCTCACGCCCACGCGCGAGAAGAAGCACGATTGATCTGAGGGTCTGCGCGCGCGTCAGCGCGCTCGAAAATCAATGCGCCGCGTCCCAGCTTGCCCCGGTGCCGATATCGACACCCAAGGGCACGCTGATCTCGACCGCTGGCAGCGCGGCATCGGCCATCACGCGGCGGATGACCGCGCTGGCCTCCTCGACGCGCTCCTCGGGCAGTTCGAACACCAATTCATCGTGCACCTGCAAGAGCATCCGCACATCATCGAGCCCGGCTTCGGCCAGTGCTGGCAGCATCCGCGCCATCGCGCGCTTGATGATATCGGCACTGGTCCCCTGAATCGGCGCGTTGATCGCGGCGCGTTCCGAGCCTTGCCGTTCGGCCTGATTCTTCGAATTGATGCGCGGGAACCAAGTTTTGCGGCCGAACAGGGTTTCGGAATAGCCCTTAGCCCGGACGCTTTCCAAGGTCTCCATGATATAGCGCTGGATGCCGGGGAAGCGCTGGAAATAGGTGTCGATCATCGCTTGCGCTTCTTCGGGCGTCACTTCGAGCCGGGTGGCAAGGCCCCAGCGGGAAATGCCGTAAAGGATCGCGAAATTGATCGTTTTCGCCCGCGCACGGGTGTCGCGCGTTACCTCTCCGAACATTTCGGTCGCGGTGCGGGCGTGGATGTCCTCGCCATTGGCAAAGGCTTGCTTGAGCGTCTCGACGCCTGCCATGTGAGCCGCCAGCCTGAGCTCGATCTGCGAATAGTCCGCCGCCAGCAGCACATTGCCAGCCTCGGGCACAAAAGCCTCACGGATCTGGCGGCCTATTGCCGTGCGCACCGGAATGTTCTGCAGATTCGGATCGGTGGATGACAGCCGCCCGGTCTGCGCGCCGACAAGCGAATAGCTGGTGTGGACGCGGCCTGTCGACGGATTGATCGCCTCTTGCAGTGCATCGGTGTAGGTCGATTTTAGCTTGGAGAGTTGCCGCCATTCCAGCACCAGCTTGGCAATGGGCGCGCCCTCGGCAGCGAGCCTTTCCAGTACCGAGACATCGGTCGAATATTGCCCGCTCTTGCCTTTCTTGCCGCCCTTGTAGCCAAGCTTGTCGAACAGAATGTCGCCCAATTGCTTAGGGCTGCCGACCGTGAATTCCTGCCCTGCGACCGCGTGGATCTCGCCTTCGAGACGAGCGATTTCCTTTGCGAATTCTTCGGATAATTTCGCAAGCCGCGCGCGGTCAACCTTGATGCCCTCGCGCTCCATCGCGGCCACCACCGGGATCAGCGGGCGATCCACACGCTCATAGATGCGCGTGCCGCCTTCTGCGGCGAGGCGGGGTTTGAGGACGCGGTAAAGCCGCAAGGTGACATCGGCATCTTCGGCGGCGTATTCGGTGGCGCGATCAAGCGGCACTTCGCCAAAGCCAATCGCCTTCTTGCCTGTGCCGCAGATGTCCTTGAAGGCGAGCGGGGTGTGGCCAAGGTGGCGCTCGGAGAGTTCATCCATCCCGTGGCCGCCGCCCATGCCGACATCGCCCTGCCCGGCATCGAGCGCAAAGCTCATCACCATGGTGTCATCAATCGGGGCGACCATGATGCCGTAGCAGGCAAACACGTTGAGGTCATATTTGCCGTTCTGGAAGACCTTCACCACGCTGTCGGCTTCGAGCAGGGGTTTGAGCGCTGCCAGCGCTGCGTCCATCGCCACCTGCTGCGGCTTTTGCGCGAACATATCATCGCCGCCCCCGCCTTCGTTAAGGTGCGCGAGCGGGATGTAGCACGCATCATTCGGGCCGAGCGCGAGGCTCACGCCGACGAGGTCTGCGCGCATGGCATCCAAGGAGGTTGTTTCGGTATCGACCGCGACCAGCCGCGCGGCCATCGCGCGCGCCACCCATTCTTCCAGCCGCTCCAAGGTCTGCACTGTCTCATAGGCTGCGCGGTCCACCTTGGGCGCTTCGGGCAGGGGCTGGCGGTTTTCCTCACCCTTGCCATTCGCGCCTGCGGTGCTCGCTTTGGGCGGGTTCAAGTCGGTGGTGCGCGCTGGCGAGCCATTGCCGGTTTCAAGCCGCTTCAGGAGCGAGGTGAAGCCGTGTTTCGCCAGGAACGCCGCGAGCGGTTCGGGCGGGATCGGGCCCAGCTTCATCTCCTCGATCGGCTGGGGCAGGTCGCAATCCTCCTTCAGCGTCACCAGCACCTTGGAAAGCTCCGCATCAGCCCGGCCTTCGATCAGGCGTTCCTGCAGCTTGGATTTCTTCATGGCAGGGGCGGCATCAAGCGCGGCGGTCAATGAACCGTGTTCGGCGATCAGCTTGCTCGCCGTCTTTGGCCCGATGCCGAAAATGCCCGGCACATTATCGACGCTGTCCCCCATCAAGGCCAGCACATCGCCCACCAGTTCCGGGCCAACACCGAATTTCTCCTCGACTTCTTCAAGGTAAATCCGCTGGCCTTTCATGGTGTCGAGCATATCAATGCGCGCGCCATCAATTTCGCCCACCAGCTGCATCAGATCCTTGTCCGATGAAACGATGGTGACGTTCCAGCCCATGCCTTGCGCGCGGCGGGCATAGGTGGCGATGAGATCATCCGCCTCCAGCCCCGGCACTTCGATGCAGGGCAGGCTGAAAGCGCGGGTCGCATCGCGGATCAACGGGAATTGCGGGACGAGATCTTCGGGCGGGTCGGGCCGGTTGGCCTTGTAATCGGCATAGATTTCGTTGCGGAAACTGACCGAACCTGCATCAAGGATAACCGCAAGGTGCGTCGGCCCTTCGGCCTCATCAAGATCAGCCGCCAGCTTCCACAGCATGGTGGTGTAGCCATAGACCGCGCCCACGGGCGTTCCTTCGGGGTCCGTCAGCGGCGGCAGCCGGTGATAGGCGCGGAAGATATAGGACGACCCGTCGACGAGGTAGAGGTGCTGCTTTGGCTCAGTCATGATGCTTCGCTAGCAGGGGTGCAGGCGCGGCGGTAGAGGGCGCGAGCGGCAGGACGAATTGTAGCACAAATGGGGCGGGCCTTTGTGCGGCGGGTTGCATGAGGGAGCCTGTGTATCTAGTTTTCACGGCACAGTGAGCGCTCAGGCGCTGCATTGTTGTGCGCTGCTATAGTGCTGCGTGCGCGGTGTTCTTGCACGAATAAGGAGTTATCGTGATGCGTAAGATTATTCTGGCTGCTGCCATTGCCACTTCGGCCCTGACGCTTGCTGCTTGCGGCGAAACCGCCAGCGAGGCCGACACCATGGCCGATGCCATGGCGGCTGATGCAGATGCTATGGCAGACGAGGCCACGATGATGGGCGAGGACGCGATGGAAGCGACCGAAGCGACTGCTGATGAAGTCAAGGAAGCTGCGGAAAAGGCTGCAGCTGATGCTGAAAAGATGATGGCGGGCGAATAAGCCCCTTGCCGCTATGACATGAGAGGGCGGCGCCACGCGGCGCTGCCCTTTTTTGTGGTTAACGCCCACCCACGCCGTAGGGCGCGCTGGTCCAGGTGCGGTTTGGATTGGTGATCATGTTCTCACGAGCGCGAGCGGCGAACCCATCGTAGAGCGCGCGGGCGATTTCCGCGATCTTGTCCTCGCGCGCAGCGCGGGTTCCTTGTCCGGTGACATAGATGGCAACCGCGATAACGCGGCCATCGGGAGTCTCGATCAGGCCAATATCGCTTGAAGTGTTGTTAAGCGAGCCGGTCTTGTGGCTGACCCGCGCATCATAAGGCATTTGTGCCGGAATGCGGCGCTTGCCCGTCACCGTCCGGCTCATCGCGCCAAGCAACACCTGACGGCTTTGCGGCGAAAGGAAATCGCCTCGATAAAGTCCCTGCAGGAACCGCACCATCGTGCGCGGCGTCGCTGCGTCACGCGGGTCAATGCGGCTTGCCGGATCATATTCCCCATCATCACGCACCAAGGTTGCAATGTCGCGGTTGATGCTGAAATCATTAAAGCCATGGCGGCGCATCCAGCTTGTGACTGTGGCCGGCCCGCCGACCGCAGCCAGCAGAGAGTCGGTTGCAGGATTACTCGAACGCGTGATCATGATCTCGATAAGATCAATCGCAGGCATATAATTGCCGGGGCGCACCGGGGCTTTGGGGGAAGAAAACTTGGGCGAGGCCACCGGCAGCAGCAGGGCATATTCTGATGTCAGCGAGGCCTGCCCGCGATCCACCATCTCAAGATAGGTCGCCGCCACCGCCACTTTGCTCGTTGAGGCCATCGGGAACAATTGATCGCCCAGCACCATCACTTCCTCACCCGTGGTGAGATCGACCGCAGCCACCCCGATCCGCCCGCGTGCCGGATTGGCGAGATAGGCAATGCGTGCCTCGAGACTGGTGGCGTAGAGCGTCTCCACGCTTTGCGGAGCGCGCAGCTGGGTGCCGAAAGTGCTGTCGAAGGCGGATTGCACATCATTGTCGCGGGCAGCCGCTGGTGCGGCAGACAGCGCCAGCGCGGCCAGTGCAGCAGCCCCCAGGGCGAACAGGCGGTGTGCGATCATGACGAGAGGCTACCCCTTATATGCTTGCCACCCTGTTAACAGTGTGATTATGCCCTGCCCTTCTTTGAGAGCAAGGCCTGAAATGACCAATCCGGGCCCAAGCGAGGCTGGCCCGCGACCAGAGTCGCCCGCGCGCCTTGTTCAAGCGCGCAAGGGCATTGCTCGAAACAGATGCGTGGTTGGTCGATTGCTGCCTCCAGTGGCCGGAACGCCACTTGACTGCATCGGCCAAGGCGGCACTCTGCATCTTTGCTTAGTCACGCCCCCCAACCTTCATCCACAGGACAATCATGACCGCAATCAAGCCTCTGCTTCTGACCTCGCGCGCTCTGGCCACTGCCTTGCTGCTGGGCGGCTCTGCCCTTGCGCTGGCGCAGGCCGTGCCGATCATCCAGCCCGGAGCGCCGGGGCAGGACAGCCGCGTGCTCACCGCTGATGAAGCGATCAAGCTCGCCGCGGCCAGCTATTCCCCCGCTGATGTCACTTTCATGCAGGGCATGATCATGCACCACCAGCAGGCTGTTGATATGGCGGTGCTGGCCAAGGATCGCACCAACCGCGCCGAACTGGTGTCGATCGCAGGCCGGATCGAGTCCAGTCAGGCTGACGAAATCGCCTTCATGCGTGGCTGGTTGGCCGAGCGCGGCGAACCGTTCGAAATGCCGGGCATGAAGGGCCATGCGCATCACGCGCATCATTCAATGGCAGGGATGGCGAGCCCCCAGCAGATGAAAGCGCTGGCCGCGGCCAAGGGCGTGGAATTTGATCGCCAGTTTCTCACCTTGATGATTGCGCATCACGAAGGCGCGCTGATCATGGTGAAAGATCTGCTGAAAGAGCCGGGTAGTGCCGCGGATCCGGTGCTGTTCCAGTTTATCAGCGACATCGAGACCGAACAAAAGGGCGAGATTGACCGGATGGATGCGCTGCTCGCCGGATTGTCATCCGATCCGCGCGCAGGGCTCGCGGCAGGCTTTGACAACGCGGGTGAAGCGATCTGGAACCTCACCAAGGTGGCCAGCTTCCGCAAGCCTGCCGGCTTCTTCAATCCCGATAACCCTGCAGATCTGCGCCCCGCCAAGCCTGCCAAGGGTAAGAAAGCGGATGAGGCAGCAGCAGCAGATCATGCCGGGATGGATCACTCGCAGCACAAGATGCCCGGCGCAGACACGCCGGATGATGCAAGCGAGACGGGCGCAACCCCCGAGCGCGGAACCGAAGAGACACTCACCCAGTTTGCCGAACGTTCGCCGCTGCTGGATTTTGCCAACACCGACATGGCGTTTTTCAATGATGTGATGGTCGCGGGCAATTACCACGGCTTCAACATTTACAAGCTCGGTGAGAACGGCGTGCCTGCCCTGATGAGCAGCGTGGTGTGCCCAGGCGGGCAGGGCGATGTTTCGGTGGTGGGCAATCTGCTGATCATGAGCGTCGAGCAAACCCGCGGGCGGGTTGATTGCGGCCTGCAGGGCGTGGTGGGAGATGTCAGTCCCGAACGCTTCCGGGGCTTGCGTATTTTCGACATCACTGATCTGGCGCGTCCGCGTCAGGTAGGGCTTGTCCAGACTTGCCGGGGCAGTCACACCCATTCGATTGTCAGCGCTGATGATAGCAAGATCATCGTCTACAATTCGGGCACAGCGGGCATTCGCGATGGCAAGGAACTGGCTGGCTGCGTTGGCGAAGTGCCGGGCGACAGCCGCACCGCGCTGTTCCGGGTGGATGTGATTGAAATCCCGGTTGCCAACCCCGCGCTTGCACGCATTGTGAAAAGCCCGACAGTCTTTGCCGATGATGAAACCGGGGAGATTGCCGGGCTCTGGCAGGGCGGCGATCACGGCGATGGTACGCAGCGCACCAGCCGCACCGATCACTGCCATGATATCACCGTGTTCCCGTCAAAGAACATCGCGGCAGGGGCGTGTTCGGGCAATGGCATCCTGTTCGACATCTCCGATCCCTACAATCCCAAGCGGATCGACGCTGTGCTGGATAAGGGCTTTGCCTATTGGCACTCGGCCACTTTCAACAATGATGGCACCAAGGTGATCTTCACCGATGAATGGGGCGGCGGCGGGCGTCCGCGTTGCCGTGCGTCTGATCCGATGACCTGGGGCGCCAATGCGATTTACGATATCGTTGATGGCAAGCTCGTCTTCCGCAGCTATTACAAAATGCCCGCTCCGCAAACCGACAAGGAAAATTGCGTCGCGCATAATGGCTCGATCATCCCGGTGCCGGGGCGTGATCTGTTTGTGCAAGCCTGGTATCAGGGCGGGGTGAGCGTGATGGATTTCACCAACAGCGCCAAGCCCCGCGAAATCGCTTATTTTGATCGTGGGCCCATCAGCAATGAACAATTGGTGGTGGGCGGTTATTGGTCAACCTATTGGTATAATGGCCGGATTTACGGAACCGAGATCACGCGCGGGATTGATGTCTTCGCGCTTGAACCCAGCGAATTCCTGACCGAAGCGGAAATCGCAGCGGCAGGTCAGGCAATCTATGAAGGCGATCTGTTCAACCCGCAGACACAGACTGAGGTGACTTGGCCTGCAGACGTGATCGCCAGCATCGAGGCCAGCCGCAAGGGCGGGTAAGGCGATGGTGAGCGCCCCGGCTGAGGTGCCGGGGCAATTCCCTATTGGGGAGTTGGCCAAACAAAAAACCCCGGTGGATCGCTCCACCGGGGTTTTGTTTTGTTTGGGCCGGGCCGCCTCGGACAAAGCCTGGGGCGTCAGTCGCAGCACCGCTGCGCTGGCCGGCCTGCGGCGTGGACGAGCCAGCTTTAGCTGGCCCGCCCGCCTTGGGCTTAGAAGCCCATGCCGCCCATGCCGCCCATGTCGGGCATGGCCGGAGCCGCTGCCTTGTCTTCGGGCTTTTCGACGATGGCCGCTTCGGTGGTGATGAGCAGGCCTGCAACCGAAGCTGCGTCCTGCAGCGCGGTGCGCACCACCTTGGTGGGATCAATCACGCCGGCCTTCACCAGGTTTTCATAGGTGTCGGTCGCAGCGTTGAAGCCCTGCGTTTCGTCATTTTCGCGCAGCAGGTTGCCAGCGACAACCGCACCATCGTGCCCAGCGTTCTGGGCAATCTGCTTGATCGGCGCGGAGATCGCGCGGCGGATGATGTCGATGCCGCGGGTCTGGTCTTCGTTCGCGCCCTTGAGGCCTTCCAGAGCCTTGGTGGCGTAGAGCAGCGCCGTGCCGCCGCCCGGAACGATGCCTTCTTCAACCGCAGCGCGGGTTGCGTGCAGCGCATCATCAACGCGGTCCTTGCGCTCCTTCACCTCGACTTCGGTCGCGCCGCCAACCTTGATCACGGCCACGCCGCCAGCAAGCTTGGCGAGACGCTCTTGCAGCTTCTCGCGGTCATAATCGCTGGTGGTGTTGTCGATCTGGGTGCGGATTTCCGCCACGCGCGCCTTGATGTCGTCAGCCGAGCCGGCACCATCAACGATGGTGGTGTTGTCCTTGTCGATCGAGACCTTCTTGGCCTGACCGAGCATACCGATGGTGACGTTTTCGAGCTTGATGCCGAGGTCTTCGGAAATCATCTCGCCCTTGGTCAGGATCGCGATGTCCTGCAGCATCGCCTTGCGGCGATCGCCGAAGCCCGGAGCCTTAACCGCTGCAACCTTGAGGCCGCCGCGCAGCTTGTTGACCACGAGGGTCGCGAGCGCTTCGCCTTCGATGTCTTCTGCAATGATCAGCAGCGGGCGGCCCGACTGCACCACCGCTTCGAGGATCGGCAGCATCGACTGGAGGTTCGACAGCTTCTTCTCGTGGATCAGGATATAGGGGTTGTCCAGTTCCACGGTCATCTTGTCGGGGTTGGTGATGAAGTAGGGCGACAGGTAGCCGCGGTCGAACTGCATGCCTTCGACGACATCGAGTTCAAATTCGAGGCCCTTGGCTTCCTCGACGGTGATCACGCCTTCCTTGCCGACCTTTTCCATGGCTTCGGCGATCTTCTCGCCGACTTCGCGGTCGCCATTCGCGGAAATGATGCCGACCTGCGCGATTTCTTCCGAGCCCGAGACGGCCTTCGAACGCGACTTGAGGTTTTCGACCACCGCGATCACGGCCTGATCGATGCCGCGCTTCAGATCCATCGGGTTCATGCCGGCGGCAACCGACTTCATGCCTTCGGTGACGATGGCCTGGGCGAGCACGGTGGCGGTGGTGGTGCCATCGCCAGCCGCATCATTGGCCTTGCTGGCCACTTCGCGCAGCATCTGCGCGCCCATGTTTTCGTACTTGTCCTTGAGCTCGATTTCCTTGGCGACGCTCACACCGTCCTTGGTGATGCGCGGCGCGCCGAAGCTCTTGTCGATCACGACGTTGCGGCCCTTGGGGCCCAGCGTCACCTTCACAGCGTTGGCGAGAATGTCGACCCCGCGCAGAATACCTTCGCGCGCGTCGCGGCCGAACTTGACGTCCTTTGCAGCCATGATTGTTTCTCCTGAGATATTGTTTCTGGGGGTAGAAAAAGCGGTTGGGAGTCAGGCGATTAGCCCATGATCCCCATGATGTCGCTTTCCTTCATGATCAAAAGGTCTTCGCCGTTGATCTTGACTTCGGTGCCCGACCACTTGCCGAACAGCACGCGGTCGCCGACCTTGACGTCCAAAGCGATGCGGTCGCCGTCATCGTCACGGGCGCCTTCGCCCACAGCGACGATTTCACCTTCGCTCGGCTTTTCCTGAGCGCTGTCGGGGATGATGATGCCGCCAGCGGTCTTCTGGTCGGCCTCGATGCGGCGCACGACGACGCGGTCGTGCAGCGGACGAAATGCCATGTCTATGACCTTTCCTTGAATAGGGGTTTCTCTCCGCTGGCACTCTCACTGCAAGAGTGCCAACGCGCCGCAGATGGTTGCGCGGGTGTGGAGAGTCAAGCGGTGGGCGGTGAAAAATTTTTGCCGGTTTGGCGAAGGCGCGCTGTCATGTTAGAATGCGTGCGTCATGGCTTGGGGATCGCGCCGTGGCTCCATCACATGGGGAGTTCAGCATGGCAAGCAATTCGAGTGGCGGGGGTTTTCAGCGCGGCGGGCGTCCCGCGCCTGCCCCTGAGGGCGGTGATTTCTTTGGTCTGGCGGCGCTGGTGTTTGGCGCGGGCTTCACGATCATGATCGTGGCGGCGATCATCGCCATGTATATCAGTTCCAAGTCGGAAGATGCCGTCGCTGCCCCGCCGGAAGTGGCGGCTCCGATGGTCATGGAAGAACCCGAAGCAGCCACTGAAGACGCTGCCGAGGGCGAAGATATGACCGACGGCATGGGCGAGGACATGAGCGAAGGCGAGGCTGAGGGGGCAGAGCCGGCAATGCCCTGAACCGCGAGGCGGCTTGCGGTGCGTATCAAACCCTAGCTAGTACTGGCGCCCGGCGCAGATCTCGCACAGGTCAAGGCGCGCGCGGTGGCCTTTATGGTTTATGGCTTCTAGGCAATCGACGTGCAGCGCTGCTAGTCTGTGCGCGTCAATTCTGTTTGTGAGTGCTTGTGAACCTTCCTGCCGATACGCTTAGCCAGCTTACCACCGATCTCAATTTCGCAGGCCAGGCCTGGATCTGGCTGCGCGCCAATCTGATTGAGCTGGCAGGCGCCATCACCGTCCTGGTGGTCGGCTTTCTGGTCGTGCGCACTCTGGGGCGCACCGTTGACAAGGCGCTCGGCAATGCCGAGCGGATTGATCCCACTGTTGCCAAGTTTCTCGGCAATGTCATCCGCTATGCCTTGTGGGTGGTGCTCGGCGTTACGGTGCTCACCCAGTTCGGGGTGCAGACCACCAGCATCATCGCCGCGCTGGGTGGTCTGGCGCTGGCGGTCGGTCTTGCGCTGCAAGGCACGCTCAGCAATGTCGCGGCGGGCGTGATGATCCTGCTCCAGCGCCCGTTCCGGGTAGGTGAGGCGATCAGCGCGGGGCCGGTGATGGGCAAGGTCGAGGGCATCGGCCTGTTCACCACCGAAATCACCCAGTTTGACGGGATCTATGTGATGGTCCCCAATAATGAATTGTGGAACAAGCCGATTGTCAATTTCACCCGCCTGCCGACCCGCCGTTTTGAACTGGTGATCGGCATTTCCTATAGCGACGACATGGCGCTGGCGCGCTCCGAATTGCTCAAACTGGCCGCCGCTGACGAGCGCATTCTGAAAGACCCGGAGCCGGTCGCCTTCGTTGCCAGCCTTGGCGCGAGTTCGGTCGATATTGGCCTCAGGGTGTGGATCGCGACAACCGACTATTGGCAGGCCACCTGGGATTTGAACGAGGCGGCCAAGGCGCGCTTTGACGAGGTGGGTCTTTCCATTCCGTTCCCGCAACGCGAAATCACCATCAAGCAGGAGCCGCCGCTCCTGTCAGGCCCAGAAGGTCGCGCCGGCTCCACCGCCTGATCAGCAGCGCGGCGGCAAAGAACAGGCCGGTCGCCAGCCCGATCCACACGCCGGTGCCTTCAAGCGCGGTGAAAAAGCCGAGGCCCACGGCAAGGCCGATCCCCGGCACCCAGTAGCTGAAGATGGCAATCCACATCGGCACGCGAGTGTCCTGCAAGCCCCGCAAAGCTCCGGCGGCAACGGCTTGCACGCCATCTGCGAGCTGGAAAATCGCGGCCAGCAACAGATATTGCAGCGCGAAGGCAACCAGCGCTGCATTGGCCATGTCGGCCGGATCGACATAGATCGACAGCAGCAATTCAGGCGCGAGCACCATCGCGCTGGCGGTTATTGCCATAAAGCCTGTGCCAATCGCGAGCGCGACCCAGCCCGCGCGCTTGATCCCTTCGCTATCTCGCGCACCATAGAAATAGCCGACCCGGATCGCGGCGGCTTGTCCCACGCCGAAGGGAACCTGAAAGGCGAGTGCCGCCAGTTGCAGCGCGACTGTGTGCCCGGCAAGCTGCGCTGCGCCGAAATTGCCCATCATGAAAGCCGCTGCGCCAAAAATCCCGGCCTCCGCCGTGACGGTGAGGGCAATCGGCAGGCCAATCTTGAGCAGCAATCTGAACCGCTGCCAATCGGGCGCAAACAGACGGAAGAAGATGCGAAAACGATGCAGCGCCGGATCAAGCCTGATCGCGACGATATAGGCGGCCAGCGTGAACAGCGCGGTGATGATGGTGGCAATCGCCGCGCCGGTAAGGCCGAGCGCCGGTGCGCCAAGCTTGCCGAAGATGAAGGCATAATTGCCAAGCGCATTCACCCCGATGCCCAATGCGGTGATCGCGGTGGCAAAGATCGGGCGGCCAAGGGCGGAGACGAAATTCCTCAGCACCGAGGCAAGCAGCATCGGAATCAAGGAAAAGACAATCACCAGATTATAGCCATTGGCAAGGCCGATAATCTCCGGCTGTTGGCCGGATAGGCGCATGATCGGGTCGAGCAGCAGGCAGATGCCCATGCCGCCAAGGCCGCTTAAGACGGCGAGCCACAGCGCCATGCGCACCGAACGGCGCACCGGACGCGGGGAAGGGTTGCCCGAGCCCACGGCCTCGGCAATCAGCGGGGCCACCGCGCCGCACAGGCTGGCCAGCGCCCACAACACGAGGCCGAACAGCGAGACAGCCAGCGCCGAGGCCGCCAGCTCCATCTCGCCCAGCCGCGCGATGAACATGACATCAATCGCATAGGTCAGCATCTGCAACAGGTTCGCGAGCGCCAGCGGCGTTGCCAGCGCAGTGGTGGCGCGCAGTTCCTGCCCCCAGCCGGGCGTGTCGAGTTGAACAGAAGGTTGCATGATGATCGCGGGGTGATGCGGCCCTAGGTTGGGCGGGTGAGGGGTGCAAACGAAAAGGCGAGAGAAGCACGAGAGCCAAAGAAAAAAGGGCGGCGCCGCTTCCGGCACCGCCCCCTTTTTTGCAGAGGTCTGCGAAAGAAGCTTACTTGAGCTCGACGGTGCCGCCGGCTTCTTCGATCTTCTTCTTGACTTCTTCAGCTTCAGCCTTGCTGACGCCTTCCTTGAGAGCCTTCGGAGCGCCTTCGACCAGCGCCTTGGCTTCGGTGAGGCCGAGGCCGGTGATGGCGCGGACTTCCTTGATGACCTGGATCTTCTTGCCACCGTCGCCGGTGAGGATCACGTCAAATTCGGTCTGCTCTTCGGCAGCCGGGGCATCGCCGCCCGCAGCCGGGCCAGCAGCAACGGCCACAGCAGCAGCGGCAGAAACGCCCCATGCTTCTTCGAGGGCCTTGGCGAGTTCAGCAGCTTCCAGCACGGTGAGCTGCGACAGTTCTTCAACAAGCTTGGCGATATCGGCCATGATGTTTCACTCCAATTATGTGGCGGGGCGGAACGTGCCCCAATGTTGTTTCGTCTGACGAAAAGCGTCTCTTAGGCGGCGTCCTTGGCGGCATAAGCGCCAAACACACGAGCGACCTTGGCGGCGGGCGCGGTAACGACCTGTGCGATCTTGGTCGCAGGGGCGTTGATGAGACCCACCAGCTTGCCGCGCAGCTCATCGAGGCTCGGCATCGAGGCAAGCGCCTTGATCCCGGCTTCGTCGAGCACCACTGCACCCATCGAGCCACCGACGATTTCCAGCTTGTCGTTCGCCTTGGCGAATTCGACAGCAGCCTTGGCAGCCGCGACCGGGTCTGTTGACCAGGCGAGGCCGACCGGACCGGTGAGCATGTCACCAAGGCCGGTGTAATCGGTGTCTTGAATGGCGAGCTTGGCGAGACGGTTCTTCGCAACCTTGTAGGAAGCGCCAGCTTCGCGCATCTTGCCGCGCAAGGCGGTGGTCTGAGCCACCGTCATGCCGAGATTGCGGGTGACAACCACCACGGAAACCTCGTTGAAGACCGCATTGAGCTGGGCAACCGCGTCGGCTTTTTGCGAACGATCCATGCCATACTCCTTCACTTATGGCCGAATGCGAGGATGGCTCCATGCAAGCGGCCGGCTACGTTTTGTCCGGGCACGGGGCCGGCAAAGGCACCGAAACCGGGCGAGTCCGTTCGACGAAGGGAAGGAGGGGTGCATCATGGCACTGCCGGTTAATGGCCATGCCGTCAGCTAAGCGGATGCCCGAAGGCATGCCCGCGAAATCTCGTTTCCCCGTCTAGGCTGGAAATTAAGCAGGCCCGATTGCCTGCACCAACTGTCTCGGACGGATGACCGCCGAAGCGGTTGGAGCGGGCCTTTATGGGATTTGCCGCCTGAGTCAAGCGAAACTGCGCCATCCGCGATGCTCAGGCGTTGACACCTGCGCCTGCTCCTCCTAGCTCGCGCGCTCTCGTGTTGCTTCGAGCACGACCGATTCATGCGCGGGTGTCGGTCCCGGATGGAAGCAGTGGGCAAGCCATAGTCGCGACGCATTGCTGAAATGCTGCTGCCGGAAGCTGCCATTGCGCGCTTTTGGGCAAGCGGCATTTTCGTGCTTTGCGTTGTCTTGGGCTGCCCATAATCGCGCGGCGACACACGAATTTTCCTGTCCGCTGGCGAGGGTTTCTCGCGCGCGGCGCAACATAAAGAGGCACTTTCCTCCATGGCAACCAAGGCGAAATCGGGCCCCGTTCGCAGCCGTAAGGCGCAAGGCACCGCGAAAAAGCGCATCCGCAAAATCTTTGGCGACATCCACGAAGTCGTGCAGATGCCCAACCTCATCGAGGTTCAGCGCGAAAGCTACGAGCAGTTCCTGCGTTCCGACAAGGCGACCGGCTATGTCTCGGGCCTGGAAAAGACCTTGCGCAGCGTGTTCCCGATTCGCGATTTTGCCGGCACCGCTGAACTCGATTTCGTTCACTACGAACTTGAAGAGCCGAAATACGACACCACCGAGTGCCGTCAGCGCGGCATCACCTATGCGGCTCCGATGAAGGTGACGCTTCGCCTCATCGTGTTCGAGGTGGACAGCGAAACCGAAACCCGCTCGGTGCTCGACGTCAAGGAGCAGGACGTTTACATGGGCGATATGCCGCTCATGACCGAGAACGGCACCTTTATCGTCAACGGTACCGAGCGTGTGATCGTCAGCCAGATGCACCGTTCACCGGGCGTGCTGTTTGATCACGATCGCGGCAAGACCCATTCTTCAGGCAAGCTGCTGTTTGCGGCTCGTGTCATTCCCTATCGCGGGTCCTGGCTCGATTTTGAATTCGACGCCAAGGACATCGTCAATGTCCGGATCGATCGCAAGCGCAAGCTGCCGGTTACTGCGCTGCTCTATTCGCTCGGCCTCGATGCCGAGGGCATTTTGCACCACTTCTATGACACGGTGACCTGGGAGCGTGCGAAAGACGGCTGGAAGATTCCTTTCGTGGCGGAACAATGGCGCAATGCCAAGCCGGCCTTTGCGCTGGTCGATGCCGCGACCGGCGAGGAAGTGTTTCCTGCCGGGCAGAAGATTTCCCCGCGCGCTGCCAACAAGGCGGCGAAGGATGGGCTTGCCGAATTGCTGCTGCCGACCGAGGAAGTCGTCAGCCGTTATGCCGCTGCTGACATGATCGATGAAGCCACCGGCCGCATCTATATCGAGGCGGGCGACGAGGTTACGCTTGAGCACGTCGAAAAGCTTGATCAGGCAGGGATTGACCGGCTCGAACTGCTCGACATCGACGAAGTCAACACCGGCCCGTGGATCCGCAACACTCTGAAGGCTGACAAGGCCGAAAACCGCGATGAGGGCCTTGAAGCCATCTACAAGGTGATGCGTCCGGGCGAGCCGCCGACGAAGGAAACCGCCGAAGCGCTGTTCGAAGGCCTGTTCTTCGATGCCGAACGCTACGATCTCTCGGCTGTGGGCCGCGTGAAGCTCAACATGCGTCTGGGCCTCGAATGCGAAGACACCATCACCACCTTGCGCAAGGAAGATATCCTTGCGGTGGTGAAGGAACTCGTCGGCCTCAAGGACGGCAAGGGCGAAGTTGACGACATCGACAACCTTGGCAACCGCCGCGTGCGTTCGGTGGGCGAGCTGCTTGAAAACCAGTATCGCGTGGGCCTCTTGCGCATGGAGCGCGCCGTGAAGGAGCGTATGTCGAGCGTCGATGTCTCGACGGTGATGCCGAACGACCTGATCAACGCCAAGCCCGCTGTGGCCGCGGTGCGCGAGTTCTTCGGCTCCTCGCAGCTCTCGCAGTTCATGGACCAGACCAATCCGCTTTCGGAAGTCACCCACAAGCGCCGCGTTTCGGCATTGGGGCCGGGCGGCCTCACCCGTGAGCGCGCAGGCTTTGAAGTGCGCGACGTTCACCCGACGCATTATGGCCGCATCTGCCCGATTGAGACGCCCGAAGGCCCGAACATCGGTCTGATCAACTCACTCGCCAGCTTCAGCCGCGTCAACAAGTATGGCTTCATCGAAACCCCCTACCGCAAGGTGGTGGACGGCAAGGTGACGGGCGATGTGATCTACCTCTCCGCCATGGAAGAGCAAAAGCACACCGTCGCGCAGGCTTCGGCTGAGCTGAACGAAGACGGCAGCTTTGTCGAAGAGCTCGTCTCGGCGCGTCACAACGGCGACAACCTGATGGCGCCGCGCGAACAGATCACGCTGATGGACGTGAGCCCCAAGCAGCTTGTGTCGGTTGCGGCTTCGCTGATTCCGTTCCTCGAAAACGATGACGCCAACCGCGCGCTGATGGGCTCGAACATGCAGCGCCAGGCCGTGCCGCTCGTCAAAGCCGAAGCGCCGTGGGTCGGCACCGGCATGGAAGAAACCGTGGCGCGCGATTCGGGCGCGGCGATTGCCGCCAAGCGCGGCGGGATTGTCGATCAGGTTGATGCGACCCGTATCGTTATCCGTGCGATCGGTGATGTCGAACCCGGCCAGTCGGGCGTGGACATCTACACCCTGCAAAAGTTCCAGCGTTCGAACCAGAACACCTGTATCAACCAGCGTCCGCTGGTGAAGGTTGGTGACGTGATCGAACAGGGTGACATCATTGCCGATGGCCCCTCGACCGATCTGGGCGAGTTGGCATTGGGCAAGAACAGCCTCGTCGCCTTCATGCCGTGGAATGGCTACAACTACGAAGACTCGATCCTTATCAGCGAACGCATCGTGAAGGATGACGTCTTCACCTCGATCCACATCGAGGAGTTCGAAGTCATGGCCCGCGACACCAAGCTTGGGCCGGAAGACATCACCCGCGACATCCCCAATGTCGGCGAGGAAGCGCTGCGCAACCTCGATGAAGCGGGCATTGTCTATATCGGCGCTGAGGTTCACCCCGGTGACATTCTCGTCGGCAAGATCACGCCCAAGGGCGAATCGCCGATGACGCCGGAAGAAAAGCTGCTGCGCGCGATCTTTGGCGAAAAGGCAAGCGATGTGCGCGACACCTCGCTGCGCCTGCCGCCGGGCGTTGCTGGCACGGTCGTCGAAGTGCGCGTGTTCAACCGTCACGGCATCGAGATCGACGATCGTACCAAGCAGATCCAGGCCACCGAAATCGAAGCCCTGCGCAAGGATGCGGCGGACGAACGCAACATTCTTAATCGCGCCACCTACAACCGATTGAAGGACATGCTGATCGGCCAGACCGCCTCGGCTGTTCCCAAGGGCGGCAAGAAGGGCGAGCAGATCACCGAAGAAATGCTTGATCAGATTGAGCGCCACGAATGGTTCAAGTTCGCGGTGGCCGACGATAATCGTCAGGCGCAGATCGAAGCGGTGAAGTCGCAATATGATGAAGCCGTCAAGCTGATTGATGCTAAGTTCGAGGACCGCAAGGAAAAGCTCGAACGCGGCGATGAACTCGCTCCGGGCGTGCTCAAGATGGTCAAGGTCTTTGTCGCGGTGAAGCGCAAGCTGCAGCCGGGTGACAAGATGGCGGGCCGTCACGGCAACAAGGGTGTGATCTCGCGGATCCTGCCGGTGGAAGACATGCCTTTCCTTGAGGACGGCACGCCGGTTGATCTGGTGCTGAACCCGCTGGGCGTGCCTTCGCGCATGAACGTGGGTCAGATCTTTGAAACCCACCTCGGCTTTGCGGCGCGCGGGCTTGGCCATGAAATCAAGAACAAGCTTGATGAATGGCGCCGCGCCAACCCCGATGCCGCGCGCGATTATGCCAATGTGGCGCCGCCTGCAGCAGTGGTGGACCGCCTGAAAGACATCTACGGCGAACAGTATCACGAAGACTTGGACAGCCGCTCGACTGCGGAAATCGTGGAGCTTGCTGGCAATCTTGCTGCAGGCGTCCCGATGGGTACACCGGTGTTCGATGGTGCGCGCGAGGCGGACGTGTCGGAAATGCTGGTCAAGGCCGGGATCGATTCATCTGGTCAGTCCACGCTTTATGATGGCCGCACCGGCGAAGCCTTTGACCGCAAGGTGACTGTGGGCATTATCTATATGCTCAAGCTTCACCACTTGGTTGACGACAAGATCCACGCGCGTTCGATCGGGCCTTACAGCCTCGTCACCCAGCAGCCGCTGGGCGGTAAGGCGCAGTTCGGCGGCCAGCGCTTCGGGGAAATGGAGGTCTGGGCGCTGCAAGCCTATGGCGCGGCCTACACCTTGCAGGAAATGCTCACCGTGAAGTCCGACGACGTGGTTGGCCGCACCAAGGTCTATGAAGCGATCGTCAAGGGTGACGATACCTTCGAGGCCGGCATTCCGGAGAGCTTCAACGTGCTCGTCAAGGAAATGCGCTCGCTGGGTCTGAACGTCGAACTGAAGTCGATCCTCGATGAGGACGATGACGGCGAGATGCTGGAGGCAGCAGAGTAACAGGCGGCGCGGGAGCGCTGATGCGCTCCCGCTGCCCCTTTCGCTTCTTTGAAATTCATCCCCCTAAGGGAATATTGTCATGAACGACCTGACCAAATTCACCAACCAGCTGGCCAAGCCCGAAACCTTTGACCAGATCCAGATCGGCATCGCCTCACCTGAGCGCATTCGCTCGTGGTCCTATGGCGAGATCAAGAAGCCCGAGACGATCAACTACCGCACCTTCAAGCCGGAGCGGGACGGGTTGTTCTGCGCGCGCATTTTTGGCCCGGTGAAGGATTACGAGTGCCTGTGCGGCAAGTACAAGCGCATGAAGTACAAGGGCGTCGTGTGCGAAAAGTGCGGTGTTGAAGTCACCGTCACCAAGGTGCGCCGCGAACGCATGGGCCACATCGAGCTGGCTGCGCCCGTTGCGCATATCTGGTTCCTGAAGTCGCTGCCCTCGCGCATCGGCTTGCTGCTTGATATGCAGTTGAAGCAGCTCGAAGCGATCCTCTACTTTGAAAAATACGTAGTGATCGAGCCGGGTCTTACCCCGCTGGAAAAGTATCAGCTGCTCACCGAAGACGAATTGCTGGATGCGCAGGACGAGTATGGCGAAGACGCCTTCTCGGCCGCAATCGGGGCAGAAGCCGTTAAGGTGATGCTCGCCGAGCTTGATCTCGAAGCCGAGCGCGCTGATCTGCTGCAGGAACTGGAGACGACGAAGTCGGCGTTGAAGCCCAAGAAGATCATCAAGCGGCTGAAGGTCGTCGAAAGCTTCATCGATTCGGGCAACCGCCCCGAATGGATGATCCTTGAAGTGATCCCGGTGATTCCGCCCGAACTGCGCCCGCTGGTGCCGCTCGATGGTGGCCGCTTTGCTACCTCGGATCTCAACGACCTCTATCGCCGCGTGATCAACCGCAACAACCGCTTGAAGCGCCTGATTGAACTGCGCGCGCCCGACATCATCGTGCGCAACGAAAAGCGGATGCTCCAGGAAGCGGTCGACGCATTGTTCGACAACGGCCGCCGGGGCCGCGTCATCACGGGCGCGAACAAGCGTCCGCTCAAGTCGCTTTCCGATATGCTCAAGGGCAAGCAGGGCCGCTTCCGTCAGAACCTGCTGGGTAAGCGCGTCGATTATTCGGGCCGTTCGGTGATCGTGACCGGGCCTGAACTGAAGTTGCATCAGTGCGGCCTGCCTAAGAAGATGGCCTTGGAACTGTTCAAGCCGTTCATCTACGCGCGCCTTGACGCCAAGGGTCTTTCGATGACCCTCAAGCAGGCCAAGAAGTGGGTGGAAAAGGAACGCAAGGAAGTCTGGGACATCCTTGACGAGGTGATCCGCGAGCACCCCGTGCTGCTCAACCGCGCGCCGACGCTGCACCGCTTGGGCATCCAAGCGTTTGAGCCGGTGCTGATCGAAGGTAAGGCAATCCAGCTTCACCCGCTGGTGTGTTCGGCCTTCAACGCCGACTTTGACGGCGACCAGATGGCTGTGCACGTGCCGCTTTCGCTGGAGGCCCAGCTCGAAGCGCGCGTGCTGATGATGTCCACCAACAACATCCTCTCGCCCGCCAACGGCAAGCCGATCATCGTGCCTTCGCAGGATATGGTGCTGGGGCTCTATTATCTCTCGATGGAGCGTCAGGAAAAGCACCCTGAATTCATCGAGGAAGCAGACGGCACCAAAATCGAGAAGCTGCCGCGCTTTGCCGATATGGCTGAAGTGCATCAGGCGCTCGAAACCAAGGCGGTCACGCTCCACACCCGTATCATCGCTCGTGTTCCGCAGGCCGATGAAAATGGTGTCGTTGCGATGAAGCGCTTTGTCACCACGCCGGGCCGGATGCTGATTGGTGAATGCCTGCCCAAGAACCACAAGGTGCCTTTCGACATCATCAACCGCCTGCTGACCAAGCGTGAAATCGGCGACGTGATCGATCAGGTCTATCGTCACACTGGCCAAAAGGACACGGTGCTGTTCGCTGACGCCATCATGGCGCTCGGCTTCCGTCATGCGTTCAAGGCCGGGATCAGCTTTGGCAAGGATGACATGATCATCCCCGACGCCAAGGAAAAGCTGGTTGAGGAAACCAAGGAGTTGGTGGCTGGCTATGAACAGCAATATCAGGATGGTCTGATCACCCAGCAGGAAAAGTACAACAAGGTGATCGATGCCTGGTCGAAGTGCGGTGATATGGTCGCCGACGCGATGATGGCGGAGATTAAAGCGCAGCCGATTGATCCGGAAACCGGCAAGGAAGGCCAGATCAACTCGATCTACATGATGAGCCACTCCGGCGCGCGCGGCAGCCCGGCGCAGATGAAGCAGCTTGCCGGGATGCGCGGCCTCATGGCCAAGCCTTCGGGCGAGATCATCGAAACGCCAATCATCTCGAACTTCAAGGAAGGTCTGACCGTTCTTGAATACTTCAACTCGACCCACGGCGCGCGTAAGGGCCTTGCCGATACCGCGCTGAAGACGGCGAACTCGGGTTATCTCACCCGGCGCCTCGTGGACGTGTCGCAGGATTGCGTTATCGTCGAGGAAGATTGCGGCACCCAGAACGCGCTCGAAATGCGCGCCATTGTGCAGGGCGGCAGCGTGATCGCCTCGCTGGGTGAGCGTATTTTGGGCCGCACCGTGGCCGAAGACATCATCAACGCCTCGACCGGCGAAGTGATCGTCAAGGCGGGCACGCTGCTTGATGAAGCGATGGTGAAGGAAATCGAGGCGGCTGAAGTGCAGTCAGCCAAGATCCGCTCGCCGCTGATCTGTGAAGCCGAACAGGGCGTTTGTGCGACCTGCTATGGCCGCGATCTCGCTCGCGGGACGCCGGTCAACATCGGTGAGGCTGTTGGCGTTATCGCTGCCCAGTCGATCGGTGAGCCCGGCACACAGCTCACCATGCGCACCTTCCACATTGGCGGTGCGGCGCAGCTCAACGAAACCAGCCACCTTGAAGCGATTTCGGAAGGCCGCGTGACTTTGCGCGATATGCCGACCATCACCGACAAGCGCGGTCGCATTCTCAGCCTCGCGCGCAATGGCGAGATCGCGGTGATCGACGCCGAAGGGCGCGAGCGTGAAATGCACAAGGTGCCCTATGGTACGGTGCTGATGTTCAAGGATGGCGATCAGGTGAAGATCGGCGATCGCCTCGCCGAATGGGACCCCTTCACTTTGCCGATCATCACCGAACAATCGGGCGTGGTGAAGTATCAGGACCTGATCGAAGGCATCACGCTCGAAGAAGCGGTTGATGATGCCACCGGCATTGCCCAGCGTGTGGTGACGGAAAACCGCGCCACAGGCCGCAAGAAGAAGGAAGATCTGCGTCCGCGTCTGACCTTGCTTGAGGAAGGCGATGGTGAGACCGAGGCAGCGCGTTACATGCTGGCACCGGGTACCACGCTGTCGGTTGAAGATGGCCAGAGGGTTGAGGCAGGCGACATTCTCGCGCGTGCAAGCCGTGAGGCCGCCAAGACCCGAGACATCACCGGCGGTCTGCCGCGCGTGGCCGAACTCTTCGAAGCGCGTATGCCCAAGGATGTCGCAGTCATCGCCAAGATTTCCGGCCGGATTGAATTCGTCCGCGAATACAAGGCCAAGCGCAAGATCGCGATTGTGCCTGAGGAAGGTGATGCCGTCGAATACCTGATCCCCAAGACCAAGGTGATCGACGTGCAGGAAGGCGACTATGTGAAGAAGGGGGACACCCTGATTTCCGGATCGCCCAACCCGCACGACATCCTCGAAGTGCTGGGCGTAGAAGCGCTGGCTGAATATCTCGTCAATGAGATTCAGGAAGTCTATCGCTTGCAGGGCGTGAAGATCAACGACAAGCACATCGAGGTGATTGTTCGCCAGATGCTGCAGAAGGTCGAGATCACCCATGGCGGGGACACCACCCTGCTGCCGGGCGAACAGGTTGATCTGGCAGAAATGCTCGAAGTCAACGGCAAGCTGGAGAAGGGCAAGGAACCGGCGCAAGGCACGCCTGTGCTGCTTGGCATCACCAAGGCGAGCCTGCAGACCCGCAGCTTCATCTCGGCCGCCTCGTTCCAGGAAACCACCCGCGTGCTGACGCAGGCAGCAGTGGAAGGAAAGAAGGACACGCTGATCGGTCTGAAGGAAAACGTCATCGTGGGCCGCCTGATTCCGGCGGGCACGGGCGCGGGCATGAACCGTCTGCGTGTCACGGCCAACAGCCGCGATGCTGCTTTGAAGGCCGCGTGGAAGAAGCAACAGGAAGCCCTTGCTGCCTCGGGTCAGCGTGAGGTTGAGCCTGCCGCTGACGCCATCGGCTCGGAAGAGAAGATGAAGGCGGCGATGGCAGCCATGGCGGCTTCGGCTCCGGCAGCCGATATCGAGGATGCGGGCGAGGAGTAATCCGCACGCCACGCGCCTTTGGTGCTGAACATGAAGGCCTCGCCCAAGCCATGCTCGGGCGGGGCTTTTCATTGGCAGGTTGCCGCTAGACCATTTTGATAGATCGCTATTGCAAATCACTCGCAATATTGTATCAGGGAGTCGTTCTGCTCTTCCTGTCAGCGAGGTTCCATGTCCCAGCACCGCCCAACCATCACCGCGCGCCAGACGATTGCCGCACTGGCCGCGCCGCCGCGCATCGAATGCCTCGGGCCGGTGGCTGGTCGTTTTATCCATGCCTTAAGGCTGATCGCGTTGCACGAACGGGTGGGGCGCGATCCCGTGCCCGAACTCGCGGTGAAACTGGGCGGGGTCGAGATTGCAGCCAAGGCTTTGATCCTTGCGCACACGATATCTGCAGTCTGGCCCGAGAATATCCACGTGAACCGCTTTTGCTGCCGCCTGTTGAGCCACGACGAGAAAACTATCGGCGCATTTATCGATGCAGCGGCCATAGGCGATCGCATGGGCTTTGAGGCGGCGATCACAGGCCTTATCCGTCCCGCGCGCGCCCCGCGCCTGTGGGAGGCGGCGCTGGCTCTGGCTGCGGCCGAAATGCGCGCGCTTTAGTGCGCTTTGCGTCCAAGCTCGCGCGGGCGAAAAGTGCGGCGCGAACCAACATTATCAGGCGCCGCGCTAGCCTTTGGCATTTCCCGATCCTGCTTGATCGGGCGATACTCTAATCCTTGCGAGACTTCCCGCAGCGCTCTACCGCAAGCGCCATGACCACGACCCGTTTTGCCCCTTCCCCGACCGGCCGGCTCCATGTCGGCAACATCCGCACTGCGCTGCACAACTGGATGCTGGCGCATCAGGCGGGTGGCACTTTTATCCTGCGCATCGACGATACCGATGCGGAGCGCAGCCGCGAGGAATATGCCGAGGCGATCCGCGCCGACCTGACGTGGCTCGGCCTGACGTGGGACCGGGAGGAACGGCAATCTGCAAGGCTTGACCGCTATGACGCCGCGTTTGAGGCGCTGCGGGCCGCGGGAAGGATCTACCCCGCCTATGAAAGCGCGCAGGAGTTGGAGGTAAAGCGTAAGATTGCATTGGGACGCGGCTTGCCGCCGATCTATGATCGCGCAGCGCTGGGCCTCAGCGACGCGGAGCGCGCGGCCAAGGAGGCGGAAGGCATCGCCCCGCACTGGCGCTTCAAGCTTGACCATGATGAGGCCATCGAGTGGGATGACGGCATTCGCGGCCGACAGAAATTCGCCGCCAGCCAGCTGTCCGATCCGGTGATCCGGCGCGCTGATGGGTCATGGCTCTACATGATGCCCAGCACCGTGGATGACATCGACATGGGCGTCAGCCAAGTGCTGCGCGGGGAGGATCATGTATCCAACACTGCCGTGCAAATTCAGATCTTTACCGCACTTTTTGCTGCGGGCTTTGCTGCGCATGAAGGTGCAGCAAAATCCCTCCCCCAATTCGCGCATGAAGCGCTGCTGGTGGGCAAGGAAGGCAAGCTGTCGAAGCGCCTCGGGTCGCTCGGATGCGACGCATTCCGCGAGGCTGGCATTGAGCCCGAGGCGATTATCGCACTGCTGGCGAGGCTTGGCACGTCACAGCCGATTGAACCGATCGCCGACCGCGCGCTGCTCACGCAGAGCTTCGATCTGGCGACATTTGGGCGGGCTCCGGCCAAATTCGACGAGGCTGATCTTGAGCGGATCAACGCGGCTATCGTCCACCAACTGCCCTTTGATGCGGTAAAGGAGCGCTTGCCAGAAGGCATGGACGAGGCGGGCTGGCACGCGGTGCAGCCCAATCTTGCCCATGTCCACGAGGCGGCTGAATGGTGGCGGCTTGTTACCGGACCGATCGAGGCCCGCGAATTTTCGCAGGAAGACCGCGCCTATCTCGCTGAGGCCGCCGAGACGCTGACATGGGGTGATAATCCGTGGGGTGCGCTTACCATGGCGCTTAAGGAGGCGACCGGCCGCAAGGGCAAGGCGCTGTTCCTGCCGCTGAGGCAAGCGCTCACCGGCATGGATCACGGCCCCGACATGGGCGAACTCCTGCCGCTGATCGGCGAGGCTGAGGCCCGCGCACGGCTTCGGGCTGCGGCCGGATAAGTCGGCTTATTCAGGGCGCGGCATCTGCCATGCGGGCAGGCGGAAATTGATCACGCCGCCGTCGAGCGCGTCTGTCAGCACGAACACCACCGGCAAGCCCGGCTCGACATCGCGCACGATCTCTGCGCTGAACCCGCGTGACCGCAGAAAGGCCGCTGCGGCTTCGGCTGCGGCATCAGGGTCATCGGCAACTAGGCTGAGGCCCGCACCCCCGCCGCCAAGCTTATCCAGAACTGCTGGCGGGGAATGGTTGATGATCGTCCCGTCCATCATCACCGAACGCGCGATCCCGCCGCTGTCGGCGGTAAAGCGCTCGGCAATGCCATATTGCCCCAGCAATTCGACCAGCGCGGCCTTGGCCTGTGGCGAGGAGGCGGGGAAAATCCGCGAGCCGTGATCGGGCCAAGGCAGGGGATTGCGCAAGGTGGCGAGCGACCACGCAAATCCCGCCAGCAGCACCACCACCACGAGATTAAGCGCAATCGCCCACTTCGGAACCCGCATGGCCATGCCCCCATCGCCGTCTGATGGTGCGAAGGATATCAGGCGCGGGCCCGAAGGCAAAGGCGAGCTTTCAACCCTTGTGCTTTTCGAGCTCGTCACCCGTCACGGAAACAACGTGCAACAGATTGGTGCTGCCCGGCGTGCCGAAGGGTACGCCCGCGAGCACGATCAGCTTGGAGCCCGCGCTGCCAAATCCGTGGCGCAGCGCCATGCGCTTGCCCTTGCCGATCATCTCTTCAAAACTGTCGATGTCGCGCGTCGTCACCGCGTGTGCGCCCCAGAGCAGCCCGACCTTGCGCGCGGTTTTCACCGACGGGGTCAGCACCAGCATCGGCGTTGCGGGCCGCTCGCGCGCCACCCGCCTTGCGGTCGAACCGCTGGTGGTGAACACCGTGATCGCGCTGATCGGTAGGGTATCGGCGATGGTCATGCAGGCGTGGGAAAGCGCATCGGATGTCGTCGCATCAGGCGGCGTGTCGAGATAGCGCACCCGGCCCTTATATTCCGGATCATTTTCCACCTGTTCGGCAATCGCATCCATCATGGCGACGGATTCTTCCGGCCAGGCGCCCGCCGCGCTTTCTGCTGACAGCATCACTGCATCGGCGCCATCATAGACGGCGTTTGCCACGTCCGAGACTTCGGCGCGGGTGGGCGAGGGGCTCTCGATCATGGATTCGAGCATTTGGGTTGCCACAATCACCGGCTTGCCCGCGCGGCGCGCGGCGTTGACGATGTGCTTTTGCAGCGGCGGGACTTCCCATGGCTCCAGTTCAACCCCCAGATCGCCGCGCGCCACCATAATCCCATCGGCCATTTCGATAATGTCGTCGAGGCGTTTCACCGCCATCGGCTTTTCAATCTTGGCGCACAGCGCAGGGCCGATTGCGCCGCCGCGCGCGCCGATCAATTTGCGCGCTTCGGCGAGGTCATCGGGGCGCTGCACAAAGGACAGCGCAATCCAGTCCGCGCCGTGTTCGACTGCAAAGGCAAGATCACGGCGGTCTTTTTCGGTGAGCGCGGGGATCGGCACTTCGGCATCGGGGACGTTGACGCCCTTGCGATCCGAAATCACCCCGCCAACCTCGGCACTGCACAAGATGCGCTCGTCATCGGCCTCAAGCACCTTCAGCCTGATCTTGCCGTCATTGATAAGGAGGCGCTGACCGCGTTCGAGGATGCCAAAGAGTTCCGGATGCGGCAGGCACACCCGGTTTTCATCGCCGGGCGCAGGGTTGCGATCGAGCGTAAAGTGGCCCGAATGGCGGATCACCGCTTGGCCATCCGCGAAGGTGCCAACGCGCAGCTTGGGTCCTTGCAGATCGGCAAGGATGGTGATGGGCCGCGCCACCTGCTTTTCCAGCGCCCGGATCGCCGTGATAGCAGCGGCGTGATCCTCGTGGCTCCCGTGGCTCATATTGACGCGGAAAGCATCCGCGCCCGCGCGCAGCAGGCGTTCGAGCATTTCGGGAGAACGGCTCGCCGGGCCGATGGTGGCGAGGATCTTGACCTTGCGGCCGCGCGGATCAATTCGGGTGTGGTCGCGTCTTGGCATTTTCACTCATGTCGATTGCTATGCTCTGGGCTATGGCACAGGCGTATTGCAACTCAAGGGCGAGCGGAAAGGAATATCGCGATGAATAGCAATGCCGATGGTCTCGAAAGCCTTGATGATGCCGTGGCAGCAGCGGCCTTTCGCCGGCTGGTGCGCCATTTGCGCCATCGCCATGATGCCCAGAACATCGATTTGATGGGACTGGCGGGCTTTTGCCGCAATTGTCTCGCCGATTGGATCATCGAAGGCGGTTTTGAGGGCGATAAGGCCACAGCGCGCGAGGTTATCCACGGAATGCCGGCCGAGGAATGGAAGGCGCGCTTCCAGTCTCCGGCCACGCCCGAACAGCTCGCCGCGATGGAAGCCAGCCTGAAATTGAACGAGGCAGCGAAAAACGCACAGGATTAATTGGGCCGGGCGGTTCAATCGGCGCGGCGGGGTGGCTAGGGCAGGGGCAACCGATTCTGTTGCAAAGGAACCACCATGTCCGAAGACACCCAAGCCGCCGATGATCGCCTGCGCCTGTTGATTGAGCGCATCGAACGGCTCGAAGAAGAGAAAAAAGGCATCGCTGACGATATCCGCGATGTCTATGCCGAGGCCAAGGCGGTGGGCTATGATCCCAAGATCATGCGCCAGATCGTGCGCCTTCGCAAAATGAAGCCCGATGATCGCAGCGAGCAGGACATGCTGCTCGAAACCTACAAGACCGCGCTCGGGATGGTATAAGCGCGCGGATTGGTCATTGTCTTGTCGCGGGGCTGTGTTATCAACCTAACACAGCAAGCGGAGATGAGAGCCATGCCCAGCCCTTGGAAAGACGCGCGCGGGGTGATTGTCACCACCACGCACACCATCGAAGGCCGCCCGATCCAGCAATATTGCGGCATCGTGACGGGCGAAGTGATTGTGGGGGCCAACCTGTTCCGCGATCTGTTTGCCAATATCCGCGATATCGTCGGCGGCCGGGCGGGCTCCTATGAACAGGTGCTCGCCCGCGCGCGCAAGGAAGCGATCGAGGAATTGCAGGCCGAAGCCGCTGCGCTTGGCGCCAATGCGGTGGTGGGCGTTGATCTCGATTACGAGGTGATCGGCTCAAACGGATCAATGCTGATGGTGTCGGCCAGCGGCACGGCGGTGAAGATTTAACCCCACTCCTCCAGCGCCATTGCGAGCGCATTATAGGCGGCGTGGTGGGCCATCGCGGCGCGCAGGCCCAATCGGGTGCGCACATAGGCGAGAAACAGCCCGCCAATCAGTTGCGGGGTCACCACCAACACGCCCAACGGGTGGGTCAGCGCTTCGTAATTGCCAAGGTGGATGAGGGCGAACACCACGGTGCTTACCCACACCAGCGCAGCGAAATGGCGGGTAAACCACGCGGGCACCGCGACATCGCGTTCGCGCGTTTGCAGCCACAGGATAAATCCGAACAGCGCGATCACCACGCCTGCGCCGGCAAGGATCGGTTCCCATTGGGGCCGCGCCCATAGGCTGGCGAAAAAGCAGATTTCCGCTGCAAAGCCGAACAGCGCAAAGCGCAGCGCCGCCACGCGCCCACTCATCCACCCGCGATAGACCGCCTCTTCGAGCAAGGGTGCGACCAACAGTGCAAAGAACGCTTCTTGCGCCAGTGAGCCTTCGCCTTCGACCGGGGTTGGCAGAAAACCAAGCGTGCTGTCTGCCTCTTCGATCAGCGAGGTCGCCAGCCAATCCACCGCCAGATCGAGCGCGAATATCGTAACCAGCGCTGCCACCAGCGCCGCGCTCCACGCATGGCGGGTGAAGACCGGGGTGGGCCTGGCGATAAAGCGCAAGGCGTCCATCGCCCAGCCCCACGGGCTGCGCTTGGGCAGCGGGGTGAGCGGATCGGATGAAAACAGCGCCCTTGCGCGCCCATCAAGCATCGGAGTAAGGCCTGCGCCGCAACTCAAACCCCAACAACAAAGCACATCCCATGGCAGGCCATTCCAAATTCAAGAACATCATGCACCGCAAGGGTGCGCAGGACAAGAAACGCTCGGCAATGTTCTCCAAGCTGAGCCGCGAGATCACTGTGGCGGCCAAGATGGGCCTGCCCGATCCCGACATGAACCCGCGCCTGCGCTTGGCCGTTAACGCGGCCAAGGCGCAATCCATGCCCAAGGACAATATCCAGCGCGCCATCGACAAGGCTGCGCAAGCAGGCGGCGAGGATTACGCCGAGGTGCGCTATGAAGGCTATGGCCCCGGCGGCGTTGCCCTGATCGTCGAGGCGCTGACCGACAACCGCAATCGCACCGCCACCAATGTGCGAACCGCCTTTTCGAAGAACGGCGGCAATCTGGGCAGCGAAGGCAGCGTCAGCCATGGCTTTGAACGGCGCGGGCTGATCGAATATGCGGCAAGCGCGGGCGATGAAGAAGCGATGCTCGAAGCCGCCATCGAAGCCGGCGCGGATGATGTCGAAAGCTCCGAAGACGGCCACACTGTGTGGACCGCGGCAGATGCCTTGCACGGCGTTGCAGGGGAGCTGGAAAAGGTGCTCGGCCCAGCCGACAATGTGAAGCTTGCCTGGAAGCCCTCGCTGATGGTCGAGGTGGATGAAGGTACGGCATCCACGCTGATGAAGCTGCTCGACACGCTCGATGATGATGATGACGTGCAGACCGTGTGGGGCAATTACGACATCCCCGATGAGGTGATGGAGAAGCTGGGCTGAGCCGGGCTGAGTGGCTCCTTGCGATAGCGCTGGGCGCTGCGTTTCTGCTCGCAGCGGCGTGGCGCATCGGGCTGACGATTGGGCTGTGAGGGGCGCGCGGCGTGATTATCCTCGGCCTTGATCCTTCGCTGTCCTGCACCGGCTGGGGCGTGATCGCCACGCAAGGCGCGCGCATCAGCCATGTGGCGAACGGCGAGGTCAAAACCGATCCCAAAGCGCTCATGCCTGCACGGCTCGATCACCTCTATGCGGCGATAGCTGCGGTGATCGGGCAATATGCGCCCGACCGCGCGGCGTGTGAGGAGGTGTTCCTCAACGCCAACCCGCAATCGACGCTGAAACTGGCGCAGGCGCGCGGAGTGGTGCTGGCGGCTTGCGGGCGGCACAATCTGGCGGTGAATGAACACGCCGCAAGGCTGGTGAAAAAAGCCGTCGTTGGCACAGGCCGCGCCGAAAAGCCGCAGGTCGCAAGCATGGTCAAAGTGCTGCTGCCCGGAATTCAGATCGCAGGAGCCGACGCTGCCGATGCGCTGGCCGTGGCGATAGCGGACGCGCATCTTGGCCCGCGAGGTTAGCGCCCGTGTATGTCGTCGTCTTCCGCAACCGCAAGCGCGCCGATATTGATCAGGCCGACTATGATGCGGTCGCCGCAGCGATGGAAGCCGCCGCGCTCACCCGCCCCGGCTATATCTCGTTCAAAAGTTACACCGCCGAGGATGGCGAAGTGGTGGCCCTGTCCGAATGGGCAGACGAAGCCTCAGCCCGCGCATGGGGCCGCGATGCCGAGCACCTGAGCGTGCAGGCGCGCGGGCGGGCCGAATGGTATGCCGAATACACCTTGTATGGCTGCGCCAATCCGCGCACCCACCATTTCCAGCATCGCCCCAAGCCCGACAAGGACACCTGATGACGGCCCAGCGTTAGGGCATCCCCAATCGCTCGCTGGGCAGGTCCACAACAGGGGGGTGAAGCCCTATCCGGGGATGTGAATCCCGCACAGCTTGTTGCCGTCGGGATCGCGAACGTAAGTCAGGTGGATCGTTCCCATTGCGGATTCGCGTGGGCCAGGAGCGTCTTCGATTGACGTTCCGCCGTTGGCTACGGCTACATCATGAAATTGCTGAACTTGCTCGGGCGAACTGCACGAGAAAGCAACGGTAGCGCCGTTCGCTACAGTGGCCGGTTCATCATTGATTGGCTGAGTGACGATGAAGTTGGTTCCGCCCGGGTTCGGATAGAACAGGCGCATATGTCCGCTTCCCGCAATATTGTTCATCGGCTCTGGCACTCCCAGAACACCCAAAACCGCGTTGTAGAACCGCCGCGACCGCTCAATATCATTGGAGCCTACCATCGTGTGGAACAGCAATTTATCTCTCCCTATCGTTTCGAGCATGCTTGTGGGGGAAGTGGGAGGTCGGAGCAAGCGGCGACTTGCGGCGATCTGCCGTTGGAAACCAAACAAGGCAACAGCAGGAAAGTCGCGTAAGCCGAACGGCAGCTTTTTTCGAAATCCATGGCCAAGCCGCCGCGATTTTGTGGCATAGGCGATCAGACTTTGAGTCCGCTCGAAAAATCATCAGGAACATCAATGCCCAAGCTAGATCTATACGGCATCCCCAACTGTGACACGGTGAAAAAGGCCCGCGTGTGGCTTGAGAGCCAAGGCCACGATTACACCTTTCACGATTACAAGAAGGAAGGCGCTGATCCGGAAAAGCTTGCCGCATGGATTGCAGCGGCTGGCCTTGATGTGGTGGTGAACCGCAAGGGCACGACCTATCGCAAGCTATCCGAGCCCGACAAGGCGCGTGCCTCGCGCCCGGAAACGGCGCCCGCGCTGCTGATGGAGCATCCCTCGGTGATCAAGCGCCCGATTGTGGAACATCCCGGCGGCGTGCTGGTGGGCTTTGTGCCTGACGAATGGACAGCGGCGCTCGGCTGAACGGGCAGCTTCCTTGAACACGCTGGAAATGATCGCGGTCGCGCTGGGGCTGGCGAACATCGCTTTGCTCGTGCGGCGCAGCATATGGAATTACCCTTTTGGCATGGCGATGGTGGCGCTTTATTTCGTGATCTTTCGCGAGGCGCGGCTGTATGGCGAGGCGGCTTTGCAGGTGTTTTTCTTTATCGTGCAGGGCTGGGGCTGGTGGCTGTGGGCGCGCGCCGGGGGGCTTGCCGAGATGGTGCGCGTGCATTTTATGAGCGCGCGGGCGCGCGGTGGGGCGATTGCCATGGTGGCAGCGGCCTCGCTGTCGCTGGGCTGGGCGATGGCGCGGTTTACCGATGCGGCCCTTCCCTATGCCGATGCGACGATTGCCGGGGCGAGCGTGGTGGCGCAGATCCTGCTGGCATTGCGGCGGGTGGAGAACTGGGCTGTGTGGATCGCGGTCGATGTGCTGGCCATCGGCGTCTATTGGAACCGCGAGCTTTATCTCACCGCGGCGCTTTATGCGGTGTTTCTGGGCTTTGCGATTGCCGGGATGATTGCCTGGGCGCGCGCGGCCCGCAGCGGTGAGGCGGTGGCGGCGTGATGCGGCGGGGGTTGATAAAGGGCCGGTTTATGCCGCCCCACGCTGCGCATCTGGCGCTGATCCGGGCGGCGCGCGCGCTGGTGGATGAACTGACCATTTTGGTGTGCTGGCTGCCGGATGATCCGATTGCGGGCGGCGTGCGGCTGCAATGGATGCAAGCCTTGCTACCCGATTGCCGCATCGTTGGGCACGGCGGGCCTGTGCCGGATGGCGCCGGGGCTGCCGACACCATCACTGCCCTTCATCCAGAGCCCATCACCCACCTGTTCGCAGGCCACGCCTCCGCCGCGCCGCTGGCTGAGGCGCTGGGCGCGCTGTTTGTGCCGCTGGGCGGGCGGGTGCTGGGCATGGGGCATGATCCGCTTTGGGGCCTTGTCAGCGCTGCGGTGCGCGCCGATCCGGCGGGGCATTGGCGCTATCTGCCGCCCCCCGTGCAAGCCCATTACCGCCGCCGGGTGTGCCTGCATGGCGCAGAAAGCACCGGCAAGACCACGCTCGCCAAGGCGATTGCCGCAGAGAGCGGCGCGATCACCGTGGGCGAATATGGCCGCAGCCATTGCGAGGTGCATAAAGGCCCGCTCACTCGCGATGATCTGCTGCTGATCGGGCGTGCGCAGACCGCAATGATTGCCGCTGCCGAGGAATGGGCAGGGCCGCTGCTGTTGATTGACACCGACGCGCTGATGACGGCGGCGTGGTGTGAAATGCTGCTGGGCGAGCGCCCTGCGGAATTGATGGCCGCGCCCAAGGCGGATCTCTACCTGCTGCTTGAACCCGATCTGCCGTGGGTGGCCGATGGCACGCGCTTTTTTGCAAAGGCGGATGATCGTCACAGATTTGCAAGGATCGTCGCCCAAGTGCTCGAAGATGCCGGCGTGCCGTTTGTGCGCATTTCCGGCGAGGGTGGGGCGCGCATCGAAGCGGCGCGCGCGGCAATAGGAGCGTTGGTATGACAAGGTTCGGGATAATCGCAGCCGCGCTGCTGGGCGCAGCTATTCCGGCAGTGGCGCAGGCGGCGGACAACACACCGCTTATCATCGCGCATCGCGGCGCCAGCGCCGAACGGCCCGAACACACGCTGGCTGCCTATGAACTCGCGATTGATCAGGGCGCCGATTATATCGAGCCTGATCTGGTGGTGACCAAGGATCTGCAGCTGGTTGCGCGCCACGAAAATGAACTTTCCGGCACCACCGATGTGGCCAGCCGCGAGGAGTTTGAAGACCGCCGCCGCACCAAGGTGGTGGAAGGCCGGCAGGTGGCTGGCTGGTTTTCCGAAGATTTCACCCTCGCCGAACTGCGCACCCTGCGCGCGCGCGAACGTGTGCCCAGCGTGCGGCCCGCCAGCGCGCGCTTTGATGGGCTTTATCAGATTGCGACCTTTGAAGAGATCGTGAAGCTAGTGCGCGCCAAGGAAGCCGCCACCGGGCGCACAATCGGCATCTATCCCGAATTGAAGCACCCCACGCTGATGCTCCAGCAAGAGCGCATCGACATGGTCGATCTGATGGTGCGCGAATTGCGGCGGCTTGATCTTGATCGCGAGGATGCGCGCGTCTTCATCCAGATTTTCGAAGTGACGCCGCTGCAACGCCTGAAACGGCAAGTGAAAGTGCCTTTGATCCTGCTGATTGGGCCAGAAGGCGGCCCCTTTGATGAACCGCGCCTGCGCTGGGCCGATATGATGACGCCTTCGGGCCTTGCTGAGGTTGCGAAATATGCCGACGGGATCGGGCCTTATCTCGGCCATGTGCTGGACCCTGCGACCATGCAGCCCACCGCGCTGGTGCGCGATGCCCATGCGGCGGGGCTGAAAGTGCACCCGTGGACTTTGCGCAAGGAAAACGGATTTCTGCCGGCTGCCCTGCAAAGCGCAGGCGGCCCGGCGGATGCGGGCAATTATCAGGCTTTGTTCCGCGCTGCGCTCGCCAGCGGGGCGGACGGGCTGTTTACCGATAACGTCAAGGAATTGGTCGCCATCCGCGCTGAGGCGCAGGGGCGTTAGGGCGTTTTTCCGGTCAAGCTGACGCGACCGGAAAGGCGGGCGCTCAGGCGCCGCGCGGGCTTATCGCATTGTCCCGATCCGGCTGATCGGAAAATGCTCTAGGCCCGCTGTGCGCTCAGGATATAATTCAGCGCCATATCATCGGACAGGTGCAGCCCCTTGCCGGGCCGCCATGCTATGCCGCGCTGCGCGGTGACTTCAAGGCCGACTTCACCCAGCAATTCGGCGAGTTCCTCGGGCGTGACAAAATCGCTCCAGTGGTGCGTGCCCTTGGGGACATAGCCGACCGCTTCGGCAGCCCCCACCAGCAGCACGCGTGACGCTGCGGTGCGGTTGGGAGTGGACATCACCAGCAGGCCATCAGGGGCAAGACGCGCAGCAACGTCCTTGAGGAAAGCCGCTTTGTCAGCAACGTGTTCGATCACCTCAACGCAAGTGACCAGATCAAAAGTGCCGATATCGAGCCCGCCGACTTCGCCCGCCATATAGCGGATATCAAGGCCGACGCCTTCGGCATGGGCGCTGGCCGCCGCGATGTTCTCAGCGGCAGCATCCACCCCCGTCACCTCTGCGCCAAGCCGTGCTAAGGGCTCACACACCAGCCCCGCGCCGCAGCCAATATCGAGCGCTGCCTTGCCTGCCAGAGGCTTCCCCGAACGTGCCGCATCCGGCCAATGGGCATCAATTGCATCCCGGATAAACGCCATGCGCACCGGGTTCACCTGATGCAAGCTGGCCATCGGGCCTTTGGGATTCCACCAGTCCCGAGCGAGGCCGGAGAAGAACTCCGCTTCTTCAGGACGGATGGTTACTCTTGTTACGTTTGCCTTATCCATATCCCCACACTAACAGCGCGCACGACAACTCACCAGCGGGAGCATTGGCACCTTGGCCCGAATAGTGATGAAATTTGGCGGCACGTCGATGGCGGGGACGGAACGCATCCGCCGCGTTGCCAATATCGTGCGCGCGCAGGCCGCGCCCAAGCCTGATGGCACGCGCGATCAGGTGGTCGTCGTCGTCAGCGCGATGGCGGGCGAAACCGACAGGCTCGTCAATTTCTGCCGCGAAGCCAATCCGATGTATGATCCGGCGGAATATGATGTGGTGGTCGCGAGCGGCGAACAGGTGACGAGCGGGCTGCTTGCGCTGACCCTGCAAGCGCTGGGCTGCAAGGCGAGAAGCTGGCTCGGTTGGCAGGTTCCGATCAAGACGATCGAGGCCCACGCCAAGGCGCGAATCGATGAAATCGACGCGCCCGAACTGCTTGCAGCCTTGGAAGCGGGCGAGATTGCGGTGATACCCGGCTTTCAGGGTATTTCCGAAGAAGGCCGCGTGACCACTCTGGGCCGCGGCGGATCTGACACTTCGGCAGTTGCCGTGGCCGCCGCGGTGAAGGCGGATCGCTGCGACATCTACACCGATGTCGACGGCGTCTACACCACCGATCCGCGCATCGTCGCCAAGGCTAAGAAGCAAAAAGCGGTGACTTACGAGGAAATGCTCGAACTCGCTTCTGTGGGCGCCAAGGTGCTGCAAACGCGCAGCGTGGGCCTTGCCATGAAGGAAGGCGTGCGTGTGCAGGTGCTCTCAAGCTTTATCGGGGAAGGCGCGCCGCCTGCCGATGATCTGCCCGGGACCATGATCGTCTCGGATGAAGAAATGGATGAATTGGTGGAGAATGGCCTGATGGAACGCCAGCTTGTAACCGGAATCGCGCACGACAAGAATGAGGCCAAGGTCATCCTTACCCGCGTGCCTGACCGGCCGGGCGCAGTGGCCAATATCTTTGAACCGCTCGCCGCTGCCAGCATCAATGTCGACATGATCATCCAGAACGTCGGGCGCGACAAGGGTGAGACCGACGTGACTTTTACCGTGCCGCAAGCCGATCTGGCGCGCGCGCAGGCTTTGTTAGAGGATCGCCGCGGTGAGATCGGCTTCAACCGCATCATCACCGACAGCAAGATCGCCAAGATCAGCGTTGTCGGCGTCGGCATGAAAAGCCACGCGGGCGTGGCCAGCACGATGTTCCGCGCGCTGTCGGATCGGGGCATCAATATTCAGGCGATCAGCACGTCGGAAATCAAGGTCAGCGTGATGATCGACGAGGACGAGACCGAACTCGCCGTGCGTGTGCTGCACACGGCCTATGGCCTCGATGCGGCGGACTGATCGGATTGTGGCTGCGTAAGCGGCTTAATGCGCGCAATTGTGTCAAGTTAGCTGAAAGAGCGCGCATTTGGGCGAAGTTAACCACGTCTGGTGACACCGTATTTACCTTTGCAGGCTGAGGGTTGGGCAACCCCCACATGCAGGCAAAGGGCGCAGACCATGGCTATCAAGGCCCATCTTCAATCTTCCGAAGGCCAGCGCACCACTCCGCGCCGGGCCTTGATGCTGGCGACGAGCGGACGCCTTGCCGGTGGCGCAGAAGCCAATGTCACGGTGCACAATATCTCTGCGGCAGGCCTGTTGCTTGAAACCACGCTGGAATTGGGTGTTGGCGATCAACTCACGATAGACCTGCCCGAAGCGGGCGAGGTCGATGCGGTGATCGTGTGGCGTTCGCAACATCTCTACGGCTGCGCTTTTGCTCAAGCGCTGGGGCGTGCGGCGCTGGCTGCTGCGCAATTGCGTGCCGAGGCATCGCCGCGCGCGCTGGGGGGTGAGGCGGTTCCCGGCGCAGATGCGTTTGGCCCTGCATTCGGAAACAAGCTCAACCGCTTGCGTCGCGAGCGCGGACTTACTCTGGCCGATGTTGCCGATGCGCTCGGCGTGAGCAAGCCAACTGTCTGGGCGTGGGAAAAGGGTAAAGCGCGCCCCTTGCCTGAACGGCTTGAGGCGATCGCCACAGCGCTCGGTGTAACTGCACAAGACCTTGTGGAAGTGCGGGCCGCCAACGCCGAGGCCAACGCGCTGATCGAGGACTGCCGTTGTCGCATTGCGCAGGCTTTCCATATTGCGCCCACCGCGGTGCGGATCATGATCGAGCTGTAAGCGCTGCGCGACCTGATTCCTATCCAAAACGCCTAGAGTATCGGTGATGATCAAGCGAGAGATTGCTGGCAGCACTGATCTGCTTTGAGCAGGGCGTTTGCGGTGACGAGAAGCTTTCGCATGACGGCGGTGATGGCGATTTTGGCGGGTTTTTCTGCTG
>Ga0213835_100158_pt1 | contig 83416 bp, 81 predicted proteins | sample SWPATP01_FD_160576 | JGI IMG/M metagenome (GOLD analysis project Ga0213835, IMG submission 160576) | Coastal seawater microbial communities from Marineland, Florida, United States - SWPA TP0 #1 | ecosystem: Environmental > Aquatic > Marine > Coastal | place: USA: Florida | collected 2016-08-05 | reverse complement strand
CAGACTTCCCCGTTGAATATCCCGAGCGCTAGTCGATCTGGCTGCGGTGTTCCAGATACCATTCGACGAAAGCGCCGACGCCCTCGTTGAGGCCGATCTCGGGTTTGCGGCCGGTCAGTGCGAGCAGCAGGTCGGGGCTTGCGAAAGTGCGGGGGACGTCGCCCTGCTGCATCGGCAGCATTTTCCGCTTGGCCGGCTTGCCCATGATCTTTTCGATCGTCTCGACAAAATCCATCAGGCCGGCGGGCTGACCGCCACCAATATTGACGATGCGGAACGGACCCTGATGCGACAGCGTGTCGATACCGGCGACGCGGTTTTCCTCAGACGGAATGATCGACGCGAGATCCACGATCGAATCGACGAGGTCGTCGATATAAGTGAAATCGCGGCTCATCTTGCCTTCGCCGTAGATCTCGATCTCCTGATCCTCGATCATCGCCTTGACGAATTTGAACAAAGCCATGTCCGGCCGGCCCCAGGGGCCGTAGACGGTGAAAAAGCGGAAGGCCGTGGTCGGGATCTTGTAGAGATGGGCGTAGCTATGGGCCATCGCCTCCATTGCCTTCTTGCTGGCCGCATAGAAGGTGAGTGGCTCGTCGGCCTTGTCGGTTTCGCGGAAGGGAATATCCGGATTGGCACCGTAGACCGAGGAGGTCGAAGCCAGCAGAAGGTGGCCGACATTGGCTTCGCGGGCCGCTTCGAGCACGTTCCACGAGCCGATCAGATTGCTATCGAGATAGGCCTTGGGGTTTTCGAGACTATAGCGGACGCCCGCCTGGGCGGCGAGATGGACGATCACGTCAGGTTTGAATTCGCGGGTTGCCGCCTGCAGCGTTTCCCGGTCTTCCAGCATCGCCTCGACGGGGCGGAAGGATGGAAACTGCACAAGGCCGGCGACGCGCGCTTCCTTGAGCTTGAGGCTGTAATAGGGCGTCATTCCATCGAAGCCGAGAACCTCGTGACCATCCTGGAGCAGACGCCGCGCCAGATGGAAGCCGATAAATCCCGCCGTGCCAGTGATGAAATACCGCATCAATCGTCCCGCAATTGCTTTGCGTAACGTCATAACCGCTTGATGCGGCTATGGACAGACCAATTAGTGGAACAGCCGCAGCCTTGCCGGCGGCGTTCCCTGACGGCCATTCTTGCGATCCACCGCAAACTGGATGAGATCCATGGAGGCCTGATCGGTCAGGGGCTTTGCCATAACGCCCACAACGCCTGAAACTCCGGATGCGACAAGGCCCGGATTGCCGGTGATCATGATGACGATGATGCCGAATTCGGCAAGCGTCTTGGCGATTTCAGGACCCGTCTCGCCGTCTGCCAGCCTGACATCCACGAAAGCGATGTCGGTCTCTCGGGTGTAGTTCAAGGCGACGGTCATGTCGGGTGCAATGCCCACGACGTCGTGCCCGCTGCGATGGACGGCATCCTCGATGTCCATGGCGACAAGCAAGCTGTCTTCGACAATCAGAAATCGGTATTCCACATCAAATTCCTCTGCGCGTTGAAGGAAAACATAGGCGGAAGCGCGGCAGAGGCAAGCCCTGCTCCACATCCGCCGATGCCAAGAGCGCCGCACAACGTTACATCCGGTTACGAAAGGTGACAACCGCTCCGGAACGAGTTTGCGCGTTCTACCGTTGTTAGGCCCGAGCGTATAGAAAAAGGAGAACCACCATGAAGAAGCTGACATTTGCTTCCTGCATCATCCTCGCGACAGCCTTTACCGGCCAAGCCTTTGCACAGCAGGGTACTGTTACAGGCGCCGCAGGCGGCGCGGTCACCGGCGCGATCGTTGGCGGCCCGGTTGGCGCTGCAGTTGGTGGCGTTATCGGCGCTGTTGCCGGGACAGCAATCGACCCGCCACCGCGCGAAGTCGTGACCTACGTCCAGGAACAGCCGCTGCCTACCACCGCCTACAGGGTCGAGCAGCCGATCGCCGTCGGCAAGCGGATCCCGCAGACCGTCGTCGTGACGCCTGTGCCAAGCAATCCGAAATACGCGTACACGGTCGTCAACAACCAGCGCGTCATCGTTGATCCGGAAACCAACACCGTGGTTCAGGTGATCGAGCAGTAAGTTCGATCTGACATCACCAGACAGACAAGGCCCGGCGAGCTTCCTCGCCGGGCCTTTTTGATTGCGGAAATGACTAGACGACGACCTTTTGGTCGACGCGGTCTTCCTGACCGAAGAATTTGAGATACCGCTCGACTTCCGACGGTTCGCCGGTTGCCTTGCGGGGATTGTCGGAAAGCTTGACGGCGGGGCGGCCATTCGCTTCGGTCACCTTGCAGACGACCGAGATCGGCTTGAGACCGGCGATTTCCTGTGGCGCACAATCGGCAAAATCATTGGTGAGGTTTGTCCCCCAGCCGAAGCTCATGCGTGCCCGTCCCTCGAAATGGCGATAGGTATCGACGATTGCTTCGACATCCAGACCGTCCGAAAAGATCAGCAGCTTTTCTCTCGGATCACGCCCCATCTTGTTCCACCAGGCGATGATCTTTTCGCCGCCTTCAATGGGCGGTGCGCTGTCCGGCCGGAAGCCGGTCCAGTCGGCAACCCAGTCCGGCGCGTCGCGCAGGAAGGCGGCCGTGCCGAACGCATCAGGAAGCACGATCAAGAGGTTGCCGTGATAAAGCCGGTTCCAGTCTTTCAGCACCTGATAGGGTGCCTGACGCAGGTCCTCGTCGGTCTCCGCCAAGGCTGCGGCGACCATCGGAAGTTCGTGCGCGTTGGTGCCGACGGCTTCGAGATCGGAATCCATTGCCAGGAGCACGTTGCTCGTCCCGGTAAAGGCGCCGCCGATGCCTTCCTTCAGGGCCTCGACACACCAGCGCTGCCACATGAAGCTGTGGCGGCGCCGCGTGCCGAAATCGGAGATACGAAGACCGGGAAGCGTGCGCAGACGCTCGACCTTCTCCCACATCTTGGCCTTGGCACGGGCATAGAGCACATCGAGGGTGAAATAGCCGAGCGTCCGCATGGCGGAGCGGGACCGCATTTCGTTGATGATCGCCAATGCGGGGATTTCCCACATCGTCGTCTCCATCCACTTGCCGTGGAAGGTCAGCTCGTATTGGCCGTTATGCTTGGAAAGTTCGTATTCCGGCAGTTTAAAGGTCGACAGCCAGGTCAGGAATTCCGGCTCGAAAATCTGCTTCTTGCCGTAGAAGGTGTTACCGGTGAGCCAGATCATTTCCTTCTTGGAAAGACCGACAGTGCGGGCATGGTCGAGCTGCTCGCGCAAGGCAGCCTCGTCGATTTCCTCGGCGAGTTTCACGCTGGTCGTCCGGTTGATGACCGAAAAAGTCGCGTTGACGTCCGGATAAAGTTTCCAGATCATCTGCAACATCAGCAGCTTGTAAAAATCGGTGTCGATCAGACTGCGTATGATCGGGTCGAGCTTCCAGGTGTGGTTATAAACCCTGGTCGCAATATCAGTCTTCGTCATGCCTGCCCCTGCCCGGCCAGACGGCCGGCTCCACCACATCGGCGTCTCGCGAGATTTCGAAACCCTGCGCCAATCCCGGGCAAAGTCTTATCGGCAAATGACTTGGCAAGTCCAGAACGCAATTCGGCCGCGAGATCGCGGCCGAACGAGACGGGCCAATCATGGATTTCCGGAGGGACGATCATTGGTTGTCGGGGCCTGCGGCTGGGTGACCGGTGCGTTGCTGGGTGCTGCGCCGGTAGAGTTGCCAGGTGTCGTGCTACCAGCCGGCGGCGTGGCGGTTTGCTCCGTCGGAGCATCTGTCGATTCGCCCCACCACTCGGCGCCGCTCCAGGCGACGACCGCAAGAACGAGACCGCAAACCAGCACGATCAGCATCGGCTTGCCGTAGGAACCCTGCCGCGCTTCGGTCGCAGTTTCCTGAACCGGTGCGCCGTTCGGGTTGGAACTTGTGCCGCGCGAAACGTTCGGTGTGGGTTTGTCGGCATCGAAACGGGTGTTCATGATCACTCCTCCATTGCCGGCCTCATCGTCGTCGAGCCGGTCCATGCCAGCTAAACCGCGGGTTGGTGCGAATGGTTCCGTTTCGGCCCCGAGGGATCGGAACAGGGGCTAATAGCCGGCTGTGCGGTCCACGACGTGCTGCAGTGCCTCACCGGCTTCGAACCGCTGCATCTGCACCTCGGCATTGCGAAACAGTGCGCGGATATCCGATGCGGAGGCTGCATGCGGCGTCACGATGACGTTGTCCATGGACCAGAAAGGGCTCTCCTTCGACAATGGCTCCTGTTCGAAGACATCCAGTGACGCTCCACCCAGCATGCCAGTCTCGAGCGCCGACACGAGATCGGCCTCGACCTGGCTGCCGCCGCGGCCGGCGTTGATGAAGACCGGTTTGCCAAGAGCGCCGCCCTGGCGAAGTTTTGCAAACAGCGAGGAATCGAACAGGCCGCGGGTCTCCGGCGTCAGCGGCAGGAGGCCGACAAGGATATCGGTGCGGCCGAGAAATGCATTCAGCCCATCGGCATCGAACGTCTCGACGCCTTCGATCACTTTGGCACTGCGTGACCAGCCGACGACGTTGAAGCCCATTATCTTCAGCTTGGCGACGGAATCGAGACCGAGCTTGCCGAGACCCATGACGCCGACCGTCAGGTCCTTCGCCTCCGGCTGGGCGAGCTCGCGCCACTCGCTGCGACGCTGCTGGGCAAGGTAGGTCGGCATCTGTCGCAGGTGGCTCAGCGCCTGCAGGACAACCCATTCGCTCATGCGTGTCGTCAGGCTCTGATCGACGAAGCGGACGATCGCGCGATCCGGCAGTCCGGGTGTGGCCAGGATTGAATCGACGCCGGCGCCGCCGGAAAAGAGCACGTCGAGGTTCGGCGCGCGCTGGAAGAGATCGACATCCGGCTTCCACATGACCGCATAGCGCGCCTGGGACAGATCCGCCGACTTGTCTGCGGCATGCAGGATGGTTCGCCCGGGAAACGCTCCCTCAAGGGCCGCGTGCATTTCACGCTGCTCGAATTTGAGATCGATGACGACCGCGCCTTTTTCGGACATGTCCTGTTCCCGGATTTTGAGATTACTGATTGATGGCGCCGGCTTCGACGGCTTCCAGGTTGAAGGCGGCGGCCATCAGGGCGCGGGTATAATCCTCGCGGGGTGCCCGGAAGATCTGATCGGCCGGGCCCTCTTCGACCACCTTGCCGAGCCGCATGACGATGACGTGGTTGGCGAGCGCCTTTACCACCTTCAGGTCATGGCTGATGAAGAGGTAGGCGAGGTTATGCTTCTTCTGCAGGTCGCGCAGGAGATCGACGACCTGCGCCTGCACGGTCATGTCGAGCGCGGACGTCGGTTCGTCCAGCATGACGAAGCGCGGCTTCAGCACCATGGCGCGGGCAATCGCGATACGCTGCCGCTGGCCGCCCGAGAATTCATGCGGATAGCGCCAGCGCGTGGCCGGATCGAGCCCGACTTCGCCAAGCGCCCAGACGACGCGGGCATCCCGCTCATCGGCCGAAAGCTGGCTCTCATGGACCTTGAGACCCTCGGCAATGATTTCGCCGACCGGCATGCGCGGGCTGAGCGAACCGAACGGATCCTGAAACACGACCTGCAGCCTGTCGCGGAACGGGCGCATCTGCTTGAAGGAAAAGTTGCCGATATCGTTGCCGATAAAGACGATGCGGCCTTCCGACGAAATCAGCCTTGCGAGTGCCAGGCCCAGCGTCGTCTTGCCGGACCCGGATTCGCCGACGACGCCGAGCGTTTCACCGGCGCGCAACGTCAGGTCGACGCCATCGACCGCCTTGACGTGATCGACCACCTTGCGCAGGAAACCGGCCTTGACCGGGAACCAGACACGGATGTCCTTGCCTTCCATTACCACAGGGCTCTTGGGATCGACGACCGGCGGTTCGCCGCGCGGTTCGGACGCCAGGAGGTGCTGGGTATAAGGATGCTGCGGCTTGGTAAAGACGTCCTCGACGCTGCCTGCCTCGACGATCTTGCCCTTGGTCATGACGCAGACGCGATCGGCGAATTTCCGCACGATGCCGAGATCGTGGGTGATGAACAGCATCGACATGCCATGCTCGCCCTTTAGCGCGCGCAACAGATCGAGGATCTGTGCCTGCACCGTGACGTCAAGCGCCGTCGTCGGTTCGTCGGCGATCAAGAGTTTCGGCCGGTTGGCAAGCGCCATGGCAATCATCACGCGCTGCCGCTGGCCGCCGGACAGTTCGTGCGGATAGGCCTGAAGGCGCTTTTCCGGCTCGCGGATGCCGACCTGGTTCAACAGTTCCAGCGTGCGATCCCGCGCCGTCTGGCCGGAGACGCCCTGATGTAGATCGAGGATCTCGCCGATCTGCTTCTCGATCGTGTGGAGCGGATTGAGCGAGGTCATCGGCTCTTGAAAGATCATCGTGATGTCGTTGCCGCGCACGCGGCGCAGGTCGGGTTCCGATGCCTTCAGGAGATCGCGGCCATCAAACAGGATCTGGCCGGAGGGATGGCTTGCCGACGGATAGGGCAGAAGCTTGAGGACGGAATTGGCGGTTACAGACTTGCCGGACCCGGATTCGCCGACAAGCGCCAGAACCTCGCCCGGGTTTATGTCGAACGACACCTTGTCGACGGCAAGCGTCGTTGCGCCGCCCTGATGGAAGGCGACCGAGAGATCACGCACGGAGAGAAGCGGTTCGGTCATGGTTTCACCCAAACGTCTTTCTCGGATCGAAGGCATCACGCACCGCCTCGCCGATGAAGATCAGCAGCGACATCATGATCGACATCGTGAAGAAGGCCGTGAGGCCGAGCCATGGAGCCTGCAGGTTGTTCTTGCCCTGGGCGATCATTTCCCCGAGCGACGGCGATCCAGCAGGCATGCCGAGGCCCAGGAAGTCGAGCGAGGTCAATGTTGCGATGGAGCCCGACAGGATGAAGGGAAGGAAGGTCAGGGTGGCGACCATCGCATTCGGCAAAAGGTGCCGATACATGATCGTGGCATTGCCGACCCCCAAAGCGCGGGCGGCGCGGACATATTCGAAATTGCGGGCGCGCAGGAATTCCGCACGCACGACGCCGACAAAGCCCACCCAGGAGAACAACAGCATGATGCCGAGCAGCACGAAGAAGCCCGGCGGCAGGATGGCTGCGATGATCAGCAGGATATAGAGGACCGGCATGGACGACCAGATCTCGATGAAGCGCTGCATCAGAAGATCGACCCAGCCGCCGAAATAGCCCTGAATGGCGCCTGATGTCACGCCGATGACGGCCGAACAGATGGTGAGCGCCAGGCCGAACAGGACGGAGAGCCGGAAACCGTAGATCATCCGCGCCGTCACATCGCGCGCCTGGTCATCCGTGCCGAGCCAGTTGAGGTTGCCGAGGCTGCAATTGGGATCCTGTGTGCCCTGCGGATAGGCCTTGCAGCGTTCATCTGCCGACATCAACCAGAAGGGTTTTGTCGGTGCCGAGTGCGGGATCTGCGAATTCACCGTCTGATAGGAATAGCGGATCGGCGGCCAGATCATCCAGCCATTGGCCTCGATTTCCTGCTGGATGAAGTCGGAGCGGTAATCGGTCGTGGCGAGGAAGCCGCCGAATTTCTCTTCGGGATAATCAATCAGGACCGGATAGAGGATTTCGCCCTTGTAGGACGCGATGATCGGCCGGTCATTGGCGATGAACTCGGCGGACAGCGCCAGAACGAACAGCACCATGAAGATCCAGAAGGACCAGAAGCCGCGCTTGTTGGCACGGAAATTGGCGAGCCGTCGCCGATTGGTCGGCGACATCAGCGGGCGCTTGACGGGTATTGTTTCAGGTGCGGTCGCGGCAGGTGTCTGCATCACACGTCCCTCCGCTCGAAATCGATGCGCGGATCGATCCAGGTATAGACGAGGTCGGAGATCAGGCTGACGACAAGGCCCATCAGCGAGAAGATGTAGAGCGTGCCGAACACGATCGGGTAATCGCGGTTGATGATGGAGAGGTAACCGAGGCGGCCGAGCCCATCCAGCGAGAAGATGTTCTCGATTAGCAGCGAGCCGGTAAAGAAGGCCGAGATAAAGGCGCTCGGGAACCCGGCGATGACGATCAGCATGGCGTTGCGGAAGACGTGGCCATAAAGCACCTGGCGCTCGTTGAGACCCTTGGCGCGCGCGGTCGTGACATACTGTTTCTTGATCTCGTCGATAAAGGAATTCTTGGTCAGAAGCGTCGTCGTGGCAAAGGCCGACAGAGACAGCGCGATCAGCGGCAGCGTCAGATGCCAGAAATAGTCGATGATCTTCTGCCACCAGGTGAGCTGGTCGAAATTATCAGAGACGAGGCCACGCAAGGGGAACCAGTCGAGGAAGGATCCGCCCGCGAACATCACGATCAGAAGGATGCCGAACAGGAAGCCCGGAACCGCATAGCCGACGATGACGATGCCCGACGTCCAGACGTCGAATGTCGAGCCGTCCTTGACCGCCTTGCGGATGCCGAGCGGGATCGAGATCAGATAGGACACGATCAGGATCCAGAACCCGAGCGAGATCGACACCGGCAGCTTGTCGATGATCAGGTCGATCACGGACGTGTTGCGGAAGAAGCTTTCGCCGAAATCAAAGCGCGCGTAGTTCCACATCATGTCGAGGAAGCGGGTGAGCGGCGGCTTGTCGAAACCGAATTGCTGCTCAAGCTTCTTGATGAATTCCGGATCGAGCCCCTGGGCGCCGCGATAACGCGATTCATCGCCACCGCCACCCTGGCCCATGAGATCGCCACCGCCGCCCGAAAGGCGGTCGCCACTATCCTGTCCCTGAACCTGCGCAATGATCTGCTCGACAGGCCCGCCGGGCGCGAACTGCACGACAAGGAAGGAGATTGCCATGATGCCGACCAGCGTCGGGATCATCAGCAGCAGGCGACGAAGAATATAGGCGCCCATCAGAGCACCCTGCTTTTCGGCTGTGGCCTGATATCGGACGAAACTCCGGACGCACGTCCGCTTCGCACGTCTGCTGGGACTGCTCTCGCATCACCGAAATCCGGCGCAGGGGTCAAACGGCAATCCTCATCGTAGGTGCGAATCAATCGGGTCATTTGGAACAGGTGGCGTCGCACGGCGCAAGCCTTCCGACGCGCATCACTTGGATGCGGTTTTCGACCACCAGATATCCGGAAAGCCGATGCCGTATTCCGGCAGGTTCGCAGGCCGGTCGAACTTGTCCCAGTAAGCAATGCGCATCGCCATCATGTAATAAAGCGGCACGACATAGTGGTGCGCCAGAAGCACGCGGTCGAGAGCGTGGGTGGTCGCGATCAGTTCAGGCCTGTCCTTGGCGAAGATGATCTTGTTGATCAGGCTGTCGATGGCCGGATCGGCGATACCCGCATAGTTGCGGCTTCCTTCCATCGCGGCGGATTTCGAGCCCCAGTAGAACAGTTGCTCGTTGCCGGGATTAAGTGTCTGCGCCCAGATGCTCCAGGTCATGTCGTAATCGAAGCTGCGCGCCCGGTTGGTATATTGCGCAGGATCGACCGTGCGGACTCGGGCATCGATGCCAATGCGCTTGAGGGTCTGGGTATAGGGCAGAACGATGCGTTCCAGCTGCGGGCTGCTGAGCAGGATCTCGAACGAGAACGGCGCCCCGGTCTTGGCATTGACCAACCTGTTTCCCTTCAGTTCCCATCCTGCGTCCTTGAGCAGTCCGACGGCCTTGCGCAGATTGTCGCGCGCCTTCTGGGCATCGCCGGCTACGGGGTTCTCATATGGAGCGGTGAAGACGTCTGCGGGGACCTTGCCCTTCATCTCGTTGAGGATTTCCAGCTCGCGGCCCTGCGGGAGGCCGGAGGAGGCGAGTTCCGTTCCGAAGAAGAAGCTGTTTAGACGGACATACTGACCGTACATCACGGTGCGGTTGATTTCCTCGAAGTCGAAGGCAAGGTTTAGCGCTTCGCGAACACGCTCGTCCTTGAACATGTCGCGGCGCATGTTGGGCACCAATGCCTGCATGATGCCGGTCGCGCGGAACGGGTTGGGCAGCTCCTCGCGTTTGACGCGGCCTTCCTTGAAGGCCGGGAAGTCGTAGCGCGTCGCCCAGCGCGTCGCCTGATTCTCCTGCCAGAAATCGACGGTGCCGCCACGGAAGGCCTCGAATTCGACGTCGCGGTCCGCGAAATAGGTGTAGTTCACCGTACGGAAATTGTTGGTACCAACATTGACCGGCAGCGCCTTGCCCCAATAATCGTCACGCAATTCGTAGCGGATGGTTGAGCCCGCCTGGTAGCTGGCGAGCTTGTAGGGGCCGGACCCGACGACCGGCTCCAATGTCGTCTTGGCGATGTCGCGCTTTACCCCCTGGGCATTCGCACCTTCCCACCAATGTTTCGGAACGATCATCAGCTGACCGACGATCGACGGCAGTTCGCGGTTGTTCTTTTCGTCGAAGCGGAAGGTGACCTCGCGGTCCCCGGTCTTTTCCGCGGCAGTCACGTGGTTGTAGTAGCCCGCCTGAACCGGATTGAGTTCCTTGATCTTCTCGAACGTAAAGACGACGTCTTCGGGGGTGACCGGCTGTCCGTCCGACCATTTTGCCTCGGCCCGAAGCCGGAAGGTTGCCGATGCCACGTCATCCGGATAGCTGACGCTTTCGGCCAGCAACCCGTAAGAGGTGGAGACCTCATCCTCGCTCGGCTTCATCAGCGTGTCGAACACCATCGGCAGGCCGGTCGCGGGCTGGCCCCGCAGACCAAGAACGGGGTTGAAACTGTCGTAGGTTCCGTCACTCGACATATTGAGCGTGCCGGCCTTGGGAGCTTGCGGATTGACGTATGGAAAGTTGGGAAAGTCCGCAGGCAGTTTCGGTTCGCCCATCAGCGTGACGCCATGCCGCCATCTGGTGCCAGCATCCTGTGCCGCAACGGATGTGCTGAGGACCGCGACTGCCGCCACGGCTGCAAAACCCATCTTCCACCGAGCCAAGCCCATGCAATATCCCTTTGTCATTCGTGTTGCGGTGAAGCATAGGGCAAATAACAGCAAAAGACAGGCAGCCGATGTCACAAGCGATTTATCCGCGAAATCCGGCACCGGTTGCGATCTCCATTTCAACAAAATCGCATTTCACGGTAGAAGAAGGACTGATTTGATTTGCGGCGGATGTGCATGAGACCGATTTCTAAGACCATTCTGGGCCTGGCTGCTGCCGCTTTGTTCTGCGGCGCGATTTCCGAACCGACGTTCGCCCAGGAGGAAAAGACTGCCAAACAGCTATTCGGATCCGTGAAACTGCCCAACAGAGGCGATGCCGAACCGCTCGGCTTTTATGCCAAGGGCTGCCAGTCCGGCGCCGTGGCCTTGCCGACGGACGGGCCGACCTGGCAGGCGATGCGCCTTTCGCGCAATCGCCGCTGGGGCAATCCGGCGATGATCTCCCTGCTGGAACAGTTCTCACGCGATGCGGCCGGTCTCGGCTGGGGTACGGGCATTCTGGTGGGTGACATCTCGATGCCGCGCGGCGGCCCGATGCCAAGCGGCCATGCCTCGCACCAGATCGGGCTCGATGCCGACATCTGGTTCACGCCGAAGCCGCAGCGGCCACTTTCGCCGGCGCAGCGCGAAGACATTCCGTTCACCTCGATGCTCGACAAGAGCAAGTTCCTGACGGTCGACAGCCGCCGCTGGAGCCCCACCCATGCCCGTCTGGTGATGCAGGCTGCCAGCTATCCGCAGGTGCAGCGCGTTTTCGTCAATCCGGCAATCAAGAAGAAGCTGTGCGAGACCTGGACCGGCGACCGGAGCCTGCTTGGCAAGGTGCGGCCGGTTTACGGCCATGACGAACACTTTCATATCCGCATGAACTGCCCGCCGGGCGCTGCCGGCTGCGAACGCCAGGCATCGACGCCTTCCACCGACGACTGCAACAGCAAGGCGCTTGCCTGGTGGTTTACCAAGGAGCCTTGGGCGCCGCCGAAGCCTGCGGATCCGAACAAGAAGCCGGTAAAGCCGCGCCAGGTCATGCTGTCCAACCTTCCCAAGGCCTGCGCTGCGGTTCTTAGCGCCCCCTCCCGCTCCGAGCAGGACGCGACTTTCCAGGGTGGTGGCCAGGGTGGCGGCGGGATGGCCTACTCGCCATCGGTACCGCTTCCTGCCGCGGCCAGCAGTCTGGATACGATGACGGACGGCGATATGCCCGGCCCGGGCTCCGACGTTCCGCTGCCGAGCCCGCGTCCTTCGCGCTGACCGGGATTCCGTCGGGACCATCTTTTCTTCCCGCCGGAGGCAGGCTAGAAGGCCAGCATCAATCGCCAGCAATCCGATCGACGGCTTTGCAGAGGAATTCCATGTCGACGCTTCCCTGCATCGCGCTTATTGCCCACGACCTGAAGAAGGACGAGATGGCGGAATTTGCGCGCCGGCATCAGGCGGCACTATCCAAGTTTCGCATCGTCGCGACCGGTACGACCGGCGGCCGCGTTCTTGAAGCTGCTCCCAATCTCGATGTCACCCGTTTGAAAAGCGGTCCGCTTGGCGGGGACCAGCAGATCGGCGCGATGATCGCAACCGGCGAAGTGGGCATGCTGATCTTCTTCATCGATCCGCTGAGTGCCCTTCCCCATGACGTCGACGTCAAGGCGCTGACACGGCTTGCGACGGTCTACGATATTCCGATGGCGCTCAACCGCGCCACGGCCGAAAAGCTTGTTGATTTCCAGTAGGAGGAGAGAATTCGCCATGGCTGAAGTGCAACCGCACACATTCGCCTTCCCGATCCTGATCGGCGATATCGGCGGCACCAATGCCCGCTTCTCCATCCTCGTCGATGCAACGAGTGCCCCGGATCAGTTCCCGCATGTGCAGACGGCCGACTACGAGACGATCGACGATGCGATCGCCGATGTCGTCCTGAAGAACTCCGTGCACAAGCCACGCAGCGCGATCCTTGCGGTCGCCGGCCCGATCGATGGTGACGAGATCGACCTCACCAACTGCGACTGGATCGTGCGTCCGAAAAAGATGATCGGCGAACTTGGCTTCGATACGGTTCTCGTGCTCAACGATTTCGAGGCGCAGGCACTGGCTGTCGCTTCGCTCACTGCAGCCGACCGCCAGCCGATCGGTCCGATCGCCGAAGCGACCGAGGCATCGCGCGTTGTCTTGGGTCCCGGGACAGGTCTCGGCGTTGCAGGGCTTGTCCATGCCCGTAACACCTGGTTCCCGGTTCCCGGCGAAGGTGGGCATGTGGATATCGGTCCGCGTTCGAAGCGGGATTTCGAGATCTTCCCGCATCTGCGTCGCATCGACGGCCGGGTGTCGGCCGAAGAAATCATTTCCGGCCGCGGTCTTCTCAACATCTACAACGCCGTTTGTGCTGCCGATGGCATTGCCCCGAGCCTGGACGCTCCGCCCGAAGTGACCGAACAGGGACTTTCCGGCGAAAACCCGCAGGCGGCGGAAACGATTGAGCTTTTCGTTCGCTATCTCGGTCGCCTTGCCGGTGACCTCGCGCTCATCTTCATGGCACGCGGCGGCGTCTTCCTCGGTGGCGGCATCTCGCCGCGGATCCTTGATGCATTGAAGAAGCCCGAGTTTCGTGAAGAGTTCGAAGACAAGGCGCCGCACAACGAGCTGATGAAGACCATTCCGACCTTCGTCGTCACGCATCCGCAGGCGGCCCTTGCGGGTCTCGCCAGCTTTGCGCGCTCGCCTGCGACCTACGGAATTGCGCTGGAAGGCCGTCGCTGGCAGCGGTAGTTGCGCCGGGCCGACGTGCCCGAATGCAACAGCGCGATGGAATCACCCGCGATTGGCTGGCAAAAGCCTGCCCAAGCGTTTAATAGCGCCTTCGGAAATATACTCCGGCATGACGCCGAAACGGGAACGCCCTATTGAACGCCGCAAAAGACAAGAAGCGCCACGTGGATTCCGTCACCATCGTGAGCGTGCTCAAGCGGGTGATCGCCGAGAATGGCCGGGATCACGTGCGATCCTACGCGTTTGCAATATCCTGCCTGGTGATGGTCGCCCTTTCGACAGCCTTCACAGCGTGGATCATGGAAAAGGTCGTCAACGAGGCGTTCGCCAACAAGCGGGCGGATATCGTCTGGCTGATCTGCGGATCGATCCTCGCCGCCTTCGTGCTGCGCGGCTTTGCCACCTACGGCCAGGCCGTGACGCTGTCGAAGATCGGCAACAATATCGTCGCCCGCTATCAGCGCCGGATCTACTCGCACCTGATGTCGCTGTCGGTCGGCTTCTTTGCCGAAGCCCGATCCGCCCATCTTGCAGCCCAGATCAGCCAGAACATCAACGGCGTTCGTGACGTCCTCAACCTGACGGTCACCTCCACGGCGCGCGATCTCCTGACGCTGGTCGCGCTGATCGGGGTGATGGTGACGAAGGACTGGGTCCTGTCGCTCATCGTCTTTGCCGTCGCACCGCCGCTTCTTTATGCGCTGCGCTATGTTTCCAAGCGCCTTCGCGCCGCCACAAGAGAGGCTGTTGAACAGAACAGCCGCGTGCTTGGCGCCATGCAGGAAACCATCCAGGGCATCGCCGTGGTCAAGGCTTTCACCATGGAAGGCGAACTCGACAGCAAGGTGAGCCGCATCATCAAAGCGGCAGAAGGCCGCGCCAACCGTATCGCCCGTCTGTCGGAGCGCACGTCGCCGCTGACGGAAACCTTTGCCGGCTTTGCGATCTCAAGCGTGCTGGCCTATGCGGCGTTCCGCTCGATCTATGACAACGTACCTCCAGGCGCTTTCTTTGCCTTCGTCACCGCGCTGCTGATGGCCTATGACCCGGCAAGACGCCTCGCCAAGCTGCAGGTGCAGCTCGACCGTGCCGTCGTCAACGCGCAGATGATTTATGCCCTTCTCGACATGCAGCCGGCACAGCGGGAAATGGTTGGCGCCAAGGATCTCGTGGTCGACAAGGCGCGCGTTGAACTGAAGAACGTCGTGTTCTCCTATGGGACCGGCAGCCCCATCCTGCGCGGCGTCGATCTTGTGGCCGAAGGCGGCCAGACCACGGCGCTCGTCGGACCATCGGGCGCCGGCAAGTCGACCATCATCAGCCTCATTCCGCGTTTCTACGACCCGGCGGAAGGTGCCATCCTGATCGACGGTCAAAACATTGCCGAGGTCACCAAGTCGTCGCTGCGCCATCAGCTCGCCTATGTCTCGCAGCAGCCCTACCTGTTTGAAGGAACGATCCGCGACAACATCCGCTACGGCCGGCCGGAAGCGACGGATACCGAAGTCGAGGAGGCGGCAAGACTTGCCTATGCCCACGACTTTATCTTGGCGCAGCCGCTCGGTTACGAAACGCCTGTCGGCGAAAACGGCATGAGCCTCTCCGGCGGCCAGCGGCAGCGGCTTTCGATTGCCCGCGCCCTGGTGCGGAATGCGCCGATCCTGCTGCTCGACGAAGCGACGTCTGCACTCGACAACGAGTCCGAGGCCGCCGTTCAGAAGGCGCTCGATACCGCCATGCGCGGACGCACCGTCATCGTCATCGCGCATCGTCTTTCCACCGTCGTCAAGGCCGACAAGATCATCGTGATGCACGAAGGCCGGGTGATGGAAGAAGGCACGCACGAGGTTCTTGCGCAGCGCAAGGACGGGCTCTACGCTCGCCTGAACAACCTGCAACTGCCCGTCAAAGATTTTCCGTAAACTCTCTAGGAAACCCGTCGCCCATGGCCGCAAACGACATGAAGCTTGTAGTGGTTGGCGCGGCAGGCCGTATGGGCCAGGCCCTGATCCGGATCATCCACGAGACCGACGGCGTCACGCTGCATGCCGCAATCGAACGGGAAGGCTCAGCTTTCGTCGGCAAGGATGCCGGTGATCTTGCCGGAACCGGGCCGCTTGGTGTCATCGTCACCACCGATCCCCTGAAGGCCTTTCTCGACGCCGATGGCGTTCTGGATTTCACGGCACCCGCAGCAAGCGTGACGTTTGCCGCGCTCGCCGCACAGGCCCGCATCGTGCATGTGATCGGCACAACCGGCTGCGGACCGGAGCACGAGGAAAAATTCGAGGCTGCCGCCCGGCATGCACGGGTCGTGAAGTCCGGCAACATGAGCCTTGGCGTCAATCTGCTCGGCGTGCTGACGCGCGATGCGGCGAAAGCGCTTCCGGCTATCGGCTGGGATATCGAAATCGTCGAGATGCACCACAAGCACAAGGTGGATGCGCCATCCGGCACCGCGCTGCTGCTTGGCGAGGCAGCGGCTGCCGGGCGTGGCATCGATCTTGCCACGCAATCGGTTCGGGTGCGCGACGGCCATACCGGCCCCCGCCCTGCCGGCACGATCGGCTTTGCGACCCTGCGCGGCGGATCGGTGGTCGGCGATCATTCGGTCATCCTTGCCGGCGAAGGTGAGCTGGTGACGCTGTCGCACAGTGCCCGCGACCGCTCGATCTTCGCGCGCGGCGCGGTAACTGCTGCCGTCTGGGCGCGCGACGAAAAGCCGGGTTTCTATTCCATGCTCGACGTTCTCGGGCTTTCTTGACACTATCGGAGGAATTCAATTCATGAGCGGTACACTCGTCCTCGTTCGCCACGGCCAGAGCGACTGGAACCTGAAGAACCTTTTCACCGGCTGGAAGGATCCCGAGCTTACTCCGCTCGGCATTCAGGAAGCCGAGACCGGCGGCCAGGCGCTTGCCGATACCGGCATCAAGTTCGATATCGCCTTCACCTCCGACCTCAAGCGAGCCCAGGATACGCTGAAGATCGTGCTCGACAAGCTCGGCCAGACCGACCTTGAAACCATCCGCGACCAGGCCCTGAACGAGCGCGACTACGGCGATCTCTCCGGCCTCAACAAGGACGATGCGCGCGCCAAGTGGGGCGAGGAACAGGTGCATATCTGGCGCCGTTCCTACGACATCCCGCCGCCAGGCGGCGAGAGCCTGCGCGACACCGGTGCCCGGGTATGGCCCTATTACATGACCGAGATCCTGCCGCGCGTGCTTCGCGGCGAAAAGGTTCTCGTTGCCGCCCACGGCAATTCGCTGCGCTCGCTCGTGATGGTTCTTGATCGTCTGAGCAAGGAAGAGATCCTCAAGCTCAACCTCGCGACCGGTGTGCCGATGGTCTACGTGCTGAACGCGGATTCGACCGTCGCTTCCAAGAAGGTTCTGGGCGACATGTCGGCCGCCCACTAAGAAGCGCCAAGTCTTCAAGATCGCGCCGGCTCGCATGGACAATGCGGGCCGGCGTTTTCGTTTGTCAGTTCTCGATTGTGAACTGCACCATGTCGGCCGGAAAGCGGCTGATCGCATATTGCACGGGAACGCCATCGGGATCTGCGTTCAGTGCACGCGTTACCAGCATGATCGCCCCCGGCGACAATTCCAGATCCGCAAGGTCGCCGCTTTCGGCGTGGACCGCCGTAACCTCGGTCGAGACGCGGAGATAGTCGGTCAGGCCGATTGCCGCGAAGGCTGCGGTTATGGAGCCGCTCTCGCGATAGGCCTCTGCGATCCCTGAAAAGCGATCGGCCGGGAACCAGGCGGTTGCCCGTGATACCGGACGGCGATCCGCTTTGCGCAGGGTTTCAAGCCGGATCACGGCAGCGCCGACCGCAAGCTGCAGGCGCGACGCCAGGTCCGGTGTCGCCGGTTCCTCGGATGCCGCCAGCAGCAGACCTTCCTTTTCTTTCGCCTGATCGCCGATGCCCTCGCTGAACCGGGTTCGCCTGGAAATCGGGAAGTTCAGCCGCTCCTTGCGCTCGATCAGCGTTCCCCGTCCCTGAACGGCCCGCACAATGCCCTCCTGCGCCAGCGCTGCCAGCGCGCTTCTCACCGTATGGCGGTTCACGCCGAACTCCGCCGCCAGCGAGATCTCCGGCGGCACCTTGCCGGTCGCATCGTAATCGCCGTTTGCGATCGCCGTGCGGATACGGTCGGCTATCTGCCGCCACAACGCGACGCCGCTCTGCCTCTGAACAATCACCCGATCAGTACCCCTGTCACACGCTTGTTATACGCCGCCTATATTGGTACATGTAATTTGTATGGTTGTCTATATAAATAGACATTTAGGAGATGACCGATGGATCTTGCGGGAAATCACATGGCGCTGGCGGAACCGGAACAGCGGCGCCGCTGCATCGAACTTCTGGCGCAGACTTCGTGCGACGAACTGAAGGCCGCGTGGAACGGGCTATCCGAAAAGCCAACCGTCAAGCCGGTGCGTGGACCGGAAACCGGTCTGGTGATGGTTCGCGGCCGGATCGGTGGCGGCGGTTCGCCCTTCAATCTGGGTGAAGCAACAGTCACCCGCGCAACGATCCTTCTTGCCTCCGGCACGGCGGGCCATGCCCAGGCGCTCGGCACCGACAAGGAAAAGGCGTGGCTGTCTGCGATATTCGATGCCCTGTGGCAGGAAGCAGAGACGCGCAATTTCGTCGAAACGGCGCTTCTTTCACCCACGGAAAGCCGCATCGCCGCTGAGGACAGACAGAACGCCGAAGAGACCGCGGCAACCCGCGTCGACTTCTTCACAATGGTACGGGGAGACGATTGATGGCCGTTCATGCACAAGCACTCGCCGGTGGGTTCACCGATCCGGTCTTCCAGTCCCAGACCATTTTCAAAACGCTGATGGACGGAATGGCGCGGCCCGGAACGATCAGCAGCACCGAACTTCAGGCCGGGCAGCCGGAACCGCTCGGCAATGCTGCCGGCGCGATTGCGCTCACGCTCTGCGATCACGATACCCCGGTCTGGCTGAGCAACGGTCTTGCAAAGTCTGCGATGCCGGAATGGATCGGTTTCCATACGGGTGCACCGATAACCTGCGAGAAGGCGCAGAGCAGCTTTGCCTTTATCGAAGCCGGGACAGCGCCCTCTTCCTTCGGCCTGTTTGCCGCCGGTACCCAGGAATACCCTGACAGGTCCACGACGCTGATCCTCGAAGTCGCCGCTCTTGGCGAGGGTGAAAAACTGAGCCTGACCGGACCAGGGATCCTCGGCACCAGGACGGTCGCAGTCTCGGGACTGCCGGATATGTTTCAGAGGCTCTGGGACGACAACAGGGCGCTCTTTCCCCGCGGAGTCGACGTCATCCTCACCGCCGGAGCGCAGTTCCTGTGCCTGCCGCGCACCACCCGGATTGCCGGCTGAGCCGAAGGAGATCAAACCCATGTATGTTGCAGTCAAGGGTGGCGAGGCCGCCATTACCAACGCTCACGCATTGCTTGCCGACCGCCGTCGCGGCGACCGGGCGCTTCCCGCACTCACGATCGAGCAGATCGCCGAACAGCTTGGCCTTGCCGTCGATCGGGTGATGGCGGAAGCCTCGCTCTATGATCGGTCGCTGGCAGCGCTTGCCGTGCGCCAGTCGCGTGGCGATCTGATCGAGGCGATCTTTCTGCTTCGCGCCTACCGCACTACGCTGCCCCGCTTCGGCTCTTCCGTTCCGGTGGATACCGCGGCCATGAAGGTCGAGCGGCGCGTCTCGGCGACCTACAAGGATCTGCCGGGCGGCCAGCTGCTTGGTCCCACCTTCGATTACACCCATCGTCTTCTCGATCCCTCGCTGCTGACGGATGAGGTGATCGCCGATCCTGCACGCAAAGAGGCGTCCGGCGAGGAGATGATGCGCGTTTCCGACATTCTCGCACACGAAGGACTGATCGAGCCGGATGGCGACCTGCCCGATGACCACGCGGCAGGAGACCTGACCCGCGAGCCGCTGGAATTTCCGATGGGTCGTGACCTCAGGCTGCAGGCACTCGCCCGCGGCGACGAGGGCTTTCTGCTGGCGCTCGGCTACTCGACGCAGCGGGGCTACGGCCGAAACCACCCGTTCGTCGGCGAAATCCGGATCGGCGAGGTGGAGGTGGAGGTAGACATGCCGGAACTCGGCTTCCCGGTCTCGCTCGGGCGCATCCAGCTGACCGAGTGCCAGATGATCAATCAGTTCAAAGGCTCCTCCATCGCGCCGCCGCAGTTTACCCGCGGCTACGGGCTCGTGTTCGGGCAGAGCGAGCGCAAGGCGATGTCGATGTCGCTGGTGGATCGTGCGCTTCGTGCGGAAGAGCTTGGCGAAGACATTACGGCGCCGGCGCAGGACGAGGAGTTCGTCATTTCGCACTCCGACAATGTGCAGGCGACCGGCTTCGTCGAACACCTGAAACTGCCCCATTACGTCGACTTTCAGGCGGAGCTTGCCATGGTGCGCAAGATGCGCGCCGACATAGAGGCCACTCGCCACGGCGATACCGAGATGAAGGATGCCGCCGAATGAGTGCCGATCTCGCCACCTACAATTTCGCCTATCTGGACGAACAGACGAAACGGATGATCCGCCGGGCGATCCTGAAAGCGATCGCGATACCCGGCTATCAGGTACCGTTCGCGTCGCGCGAAATGCCGATGCCCTATGGCTGGGGTACCGGCGGCGTGCAGGTGACGGCCGCGATCATCGGCCCGGACGATGTGCTCAAGGTCATCGACCAGGGTGCCGATGACACGACCAATGCGGTCTCCATCCGCGCTTTCTTCCAAAAGGTCGCCAATGTCGCGGTAACCACCCACACGAAGGACGCGACGATCATCCAGACGCGCCATCGCATTCCCGAGCAGAAGCTGACCGAGGGCCAGGTGCTGGTCTATCAGGTGCCGATCCCGGAACCGCTGCGTTTCCTCGAGCCGCGCGAGACCGAGACCCGGAAAATGCACGCGCTCGAAGAATACGGGCTGATGCATGTGAAGCTTTACGAGGACATTGCCCATAACGGCCGGATCTCCAAGACCTATGCCTATCCGGTCAAGGTCGACGGTCGGTATGTGATGGACCCCTCGCCGACCCCGAAATTCGACAATCCGAAAATGCACATGTCCGATGCGCTGCAGCTGTTCGGCGCCGGACGTGAAAAGCGGATCTACGCGGTTCCGCCGCATACCGAAGTGGTCAGCCTGGATTTCGAGGACCACCCGTTCGAGATCCAGACATTCGAGCAGGATTGCGCACTCTGCGGCGCACACGGCGTTTATCTCGACGAAGTGGTGCTCGACGACCAGGGCGGACGGATGTTCGTCTGCTCGGACACGGACCATTGCGAAGACCGCCGCGAACACGGCCATGTCGGCGAGATGCTTGCCCCGAACCAGGAGGCTGCGGAATGAGCGACAATCCTCTTCTCAAAGTCAGCGGCGTTTCGAAATTCTATGGCAGCCGGATCGGTTGCCAGGATGTCAGTTTCGATCTGTGGCCGGGCGAAGTGCTCGCCATCGTCGGCGAATCCGGCTCCGGCAAGACGACGTTGCTCAACTGCCTGTCGACCCGGCTGATGCCGAGCGCCGGCAGCGTCGAATACCGGATGCGCGACGGAAACTTCCGCGATCTCTACCACATGAGCGAGGCCGAAAGGCGGTTCCTGATGCGCACCGACTGGGGTTTCGTTCACCAGAACCCGGCCGATGGTTTGCGCATGACGGTATCGGCGGGCGCCAATGTCGGCGAGCGGCTGATGGCGGTCGGTGACCGGCATTACGGCAAGATCCGCGAAACGGCGACCGACTGGCTGGGACGCGTGGAAATCTCCGCGGATCGCATCGACGACCAGCCGCGCGCCTTTTCCGGCGGCATGCGCCAGCGTCTGCAGATCGCCCGCAATCTCGTGACAGGTCCGCGCCTCGTGTTCATGGACGAACCGACCGGCGGCCTCGACGTCTCGGTACAGGCACGGCTGCTCGACCTTGTGCGCGGTCTGGTCAACGATCTCGGTCTCTCGGCCATTGTCGTCACTCATGATCTCGCGGTCGCCCGCCTTCTCTCGCACCGGATGATGGTGATGAAAGACGGTCATGTGATCGAACAGGGGCTCACCGACCGTGTCCTCGACGACCCTCGCGAGCCCTACACGCAGTTGCTCGTTTCCTCGATTCTCCAGGTATAGGACAGACCGATGGCCACTCCACTCGTCGTCTCGGAAGTCTCCAAAAGCTTCATCATGCATCTGCGCGACGGCATCAAGCTGCCGGTCGTCAACGACGTAAACTTCTCCGTGGCCGGCGGCGAATGCGTCGTGCTCGGCGGCCCCTCGGGGATCGGCAAGAGCTCCATCCTGAAAATGCTTTACGGCAACTACGCCGTCGATGCGGGCCAGATCCTGGTGAACCACCGCGAGAAGATCGTCGACATCGCGGCAGCCGACCCGCGCACGATCATCGAGGTGCGCCGGCACACGATGGGTTATGTCAGCCAGTTCCTGCGCACCGTGCCGCGTGTTGCAGCCGTCGACGTGGTCGCAGAGCCGCTCGTTGCCCGCGGTATCGACGCGGCGGAAGCCAAGGACAGGGCGGTGGAACTTCTCGCCAGGCTCAATCTTCCGCGCGAACTCTGGTCGCTTCCGCCCGCCACCTTTTCCGGCGGCGAGCAGCAGCGCGTCAACATTGCCCGCGGCTTCATCACCAGCCATCGCATTCTGCTTCTCGACGAGCCGACCGCATCGCTCGACGCGACCAACCGGCGTGTGGTGAACGAGATGATCGCGGCCAAGAAAGCTGAGGGCGTTGCCATGCTCGGCATCTTCCATGACGAGGAAGTGCGCGAGGCCGTTGCGGACCGTATTCTCGATGTCAGCGCGTTTTCACCACGAAAGGCAGTTGCCGCATGAGTGCCAAGGTCGGTATCAACCCCGTCATCCACGCGACGGCGAGCGTCAGCAATTCGACGATCGGTCGCTATACGGAAATTTCCGAGCGCTGCCGCATCGACGAAGCAGAGATCGGCGACTACTCGTACATCATGCAGGACGGCTCCATCTGGTGCGCGACGATCGGCAAATTCGTCAACATGGCCGCTTCCGTGCGCATCAATGCGACGAACCATCCGACATGGCGCGCCACGCTGCATCACTTCACCTATCGTGCCGCCAACTACTGGGACGACGCGGAAGACGAGACGGACTTCTTCGAGTGGCGACGCGACAACCGGGTGACGATCGGCCATGACGTCTGGATCGGCCACGGTGCCACCTTGCTGCCGGGCGTAACGGTCGGGAACGGGGCGGTGATCGGCGCCGGAGCCGTGGTGTCAAAGGATGTCGCCCCCTACACGATCGTCGGCGGCGTGCCGGCCAAGCTCATCCGGGAGCGTTTCACGAGGGAGGTCGGTGACGGCATGGACCGGCTCGCGTGGTGGGACTGGGATCACCAGACGCTGCGCACGGCACTCGACGATTTCCGTGCCCTCTCTGCCGAGGCCTTCCTTGCGAAATATGCGGCATAGCAGGGCGTTCAAGCCGGGCAAATATGTAACAAAACCTACATAAAACCGACATTCAGGGTTCATCAACGAAGTCTAATCCGATCCTCACAAGGCAATGGGACGGATTGAAAAACATGAAGTTTGAATTGAGGAATGTCACCCGACGTTTCGGCGATCATATCGCAGTCAACGCCGTCAGCGTGGAGATACCTCAAGGTCAGATGGTCGGCGTCATCGGTCGCTCCGGCGCCGGCAAATCGACCCTCCTGCGCATGATCAACCGCCTGCAGGAGCCGAGCTCCGGTTCCATCCGGTTTGGCGATCTCGAGGTTTCCGCTCTCAAGGGCGCCGACTTGCGCAACTGGCAGCGCGACTGCGCGATGATCTTCCAGCAGTTCAATCTGGTGCCGCGACTCGACGTCATGACCAACGTGATGCTCGGCCGCTTGAACCACCGATCCAGCATCATGAGCCTTCTCAACATCTTTACCGACGACGAGCGCATGGCGGCGATCGCAGCGCTCGAGCGTCTTGGTATCGAGCAGACTGCCATGCAGCGCGCCGGCACGCTTTCGGGCGGTCAGCAGCAGCGCGTGGCCATCGCCCGCGCCCTGATGCAGGCCCCGAAAATGCTTCTGGCCGATGAGCCGATCGCCTCTCTCGACCCGCTCAACGCCAAGATCGTGATGGACGCGCTTCGCGACATCAACGAGCGCGAGGGCATTACCGTCATCACCAACCTGCACACGCTCGATACGGCGCGCGCCTACTGCGAGCGGATCATCGGGATGGCCGGCGGCCGCGTCGTCTTCGACGGCACGCCGTCGCAGCTGAACGCGCAGGCCGTCAGCGAGATCTACGGATCGGACCGCGACGGTGCCGGAATCGACGAGACGATGACCTCGACCAGCATCAACAATCCCGTGGCCCCCGCGGCTGCCGCAAAGCAATCGGCCGGAATGGGCAGCCTGGCAAGCGCCAGGGCCTGAGCCGCATCCAGATCGTCTGCCCACGTTAAGGGCGCGTTGCTTCACGACCCAACTCCGGATGATCCGGAAACAGGAGATCACCATGTTCAGAAAAACTATGCTTGCTGCCGCGACGCTCAGCCTGCTCGCCGGTTCCGCCGCCCTTGCCCAGGACGTCAAGGTTCTGCGCATCGGTCTCGACGGCTCGGAAAACGAAGCCGACCAGATCCGCAACACCCAGTGCGTTGCCGATGGCCTGAAGGCTGCGACCGGCGTATCCGAAGTGAAGCTGTTCCCGTCGCCGAACTATAACGGCGTTATCCAGGGCCTGCTCGGCGGCACGATCGACATTGCTTCGATGGGTGCGGCTTCCTATGCAGCCATCGCGCTCAAGGACGACAAGGCTGTCGACCCGATCCTGACCTACACGGGTTCGGACGGCTCCAGCGGTTACTACTCGATCATGGTTGCCCGCAAGGACAGCGGCATCAAGACGCTGGCTGACCTGAAGGGCAAGAAGATCGGCTTCGCCGACCCGGATTCGACCTCGGGCTATCTCGTCCCGAACGTCGCGCTGCCGAAAGAAATCGGCATGCCGGTCAAGCAGTATTTCTCCGAAACCGGCTTCGGCGGCGGCCACGAGAACCTGGTTCTCGCAGTCCTCGACAAGAAGTTCGATGCCGGCACGACCTTCGGTTCGGGCGTTGGCAAGTGGGAAGAAGGTTATAGCGGCGGCAACCTGCACCAGATGGTCGCCAAGGGTAACCTCGACATGGACGATATCGTCCAGGTCTGGAAGTCGCCGCTGATCCCGAACGGTCCGCTGATGGTCTCCAACAAGGTTCCGGCCGACATGAAGGCCAAGGTCAAGGCCTTCTTCATGGAACTGCCGAAGAAGAACCTCGCCTGCTTCCAGTCCTTCACCCAGGGCAAGAACAAGGATTACATCGAAGTCAATCCGGCCTTCTACCAGACGATCGTCGACGCCCGTAAGTCCGTTATCGGCGGCTGATCACCCTTCAAAAGACCTGGGGGCGGCATCTGCAGAAGGTGCCGCCGTTCTGCAACGAGAGACACGGGCATGGCGACGATCAGCAAACAGACGACCGGACATCTCGGCGGCGCTCCCGCTAGCAGACTGGGACCGGCGGCATCCCTGATGATGCAGCACTACCGGCAGCAGCTGCGAACCCGCCGCGTCTATACCGCTATTACGATTGGCGTGTTTCTGCTCGTGCTGTTCGCCTCGCTGAAATTCGCCAATGACGCCAATGCGGGCAAGTTCTTCGAACGCCTGCCCTATATGTTCGATTTCATTCGCAGCTTCGTGCCTGACAGCCCGATGGAAATCATCCGGGCGATGTTCGACCTTCCCTCCCCCTATGCCGACGGCTCGCTGAAATACGATTATACGGCCGATCGCCACTATCTTACCGACACGTTCTACATCCCGAATTTCTTCTACCAGCTGATCATCACCATCAATATCGCGCTGGTTTCGACGATCATCGGTTCCGCCATCGCCTTTCTGCTGTGCTTCTTCGCCTCCACCAATCTTGTCGGTGCCGGGCCTGTGCGTTTCGTCGTTCGCCGCATCATGGAAATCCTGCGTGCCTTTCCGGAAATCGTCATTGCCGGACTTCTGACGGCGATCCTGTCGATCGGGCCGATTGCGGCGATCATCGCGATTACCGTCCACACGATCGGCGCGCTCGGAAAGCTGTTCTTCGAGGTGGTCGAGAATTCGGACATGAAGCCGGATGAGGGTCTTCGCGCCGCCGGTGCGTCCTGGGTCGAGCGGGTGCGTTTCGCGATCGTTCCTCAGGTGCTGCCGAATTTCGTCTCCTACACGCTGCTGCGCGCCGAGGTAAACGTGCGCGCCTCGACCATTATCGGTGCGGTCGGTGGCGGCGGTATCGGCGAGGTGTTCCGGCTCGCTATCGGTCGCGATCATGCGGCCAAGACCTATGCGATCATCATCCTGCTGCTGGTCAGCGTCATTGCGATCGACCAGTTTTCCTCCTGGCTTCGCCGCCGGCTGATTGGTCAGCAATCCTTCGAATTCGGCAGGGGAGCAGCCTGATGCCTTCGGTACCCGCCATCAATGCATCCGACAGAGAGCGCCTGCGCGAAACCTATCCGCAGGTGTTTCAACGGTCGTTCCTGCAGCGCTACGGACTGGTGATCGGCTCCGGACTGATCCTCGCCTATCTGGTTGCCTGCTTCTTCGCGTTCAACGTTGGCCCGGCCTTCAGGAACGGCCAGTGGGACCGAGCCTCGCTCTATCTCCAGGACTGGTATTCCTGGCGCGCCCAGCCGCGCCTCCGGTTCCAGGACGACGGCACCGTCAAGCCGCAGTGGTCGAGCCGCGGACAGTATGCCGAAGGTTCCGACATTTCCTGGCTAAAGCCAACCGAAGGCGGCGGTTACCGCGTGACCTATGGCAGTGATGCGGACCGTCTGGATGTGACGCCGGGCCGGGTCGATGTCTATCTGAACGGCACGGTCTATCCGGTCACGATCGACAGCAACGCAGCGACTGCGCCAGCCGACGCGCCCTCGGCCCTCCGCCAAGACGGAGCCAAGGTGCTGGTCGACTACGGCCTCGAGGGCCAGGCGGAAATCCGCCCGGCGCAGGTCTATGTGCAGCGTCGCTTCCTTGGTTGGGCAAACTTCCTGTTCGACACCAAGTCGGCATTCTGGGGCAAGAGCTGGGGCGAGCTTGCACACCTTGCAACGATCGGCGAGCGGCTGGATCCGGAACGCTCGAACATCGGCCACATGCGCGACGACTTCCTTGGCAATAATGTCTGGCAGCATGCGGACATTCTGTCGAAACTGCTTCAGACGCTGGTCATGGCCTTTGTCGGCACGCTGCTCGGGACGCTGTTCGCCTTCCCGCTCGCCTTCATCGCGGCGCGCAACATTACCCGCAACCGGGCCGCCAACTGGGGCATGAAGCGCTTGTTCGACTTCCTACGCTCGGTCGACATGCTGATCTGGGCGCTGTTCTTCACCCGCTCCTTCGGCCCCGGACCGATCCCCGGTATCGCGGCGATCTTCTTCACGGATGCGGGTGCGCTCGGCAAGGTCTATTCGGAAGCCGTCGAGAATGTCGACGACAAGCAGCGCGAGGGTGTTAAATCGGTCGGCGCGCCCTCCGTCATCGTCAACCGCTTCGGCGTCGTGCCGCAGGTGCTGCCGGTGTTCATCTCGCAGTCGCTGTATTTCTGGGAATCGAACACCCGTTCGGCGACTGTTATCGGCGCCGTCGGTGCGGGCGGCATCGGCCTCAAGCTGCTCGAAGCGATGGGCACCAATGCGGACTGGGACAAGGTTGCCTACATGGTTCTGCTCATCCTGATGGTGGTCTTCCTGTTCGACAATGTGTCCAACGCGATCCGCTCCCGTCTGATCGGTGGCCCGACACATTAAAAGGTTGCCGCATCATCATTCTGTCATGGAAATCTTTTAGCCGAAGGCTGTCTCGAGGCGCGACAGATGGTTAGTCTCGGACATCGCCCCTTTTCCTGATTCCGGAACCATGCCTTGCGATATGCTCTCTACTTTTCGCCCGCAGCGGATCATCCGCTGACGAAGACCGCCTCCCGTTGGCTCGGCCGCGATGCCTTCAACGATGAGCGCTTCGAGACAGCGGTCGTGGATGGCATTTCCGCTGAGGACGTGCACGCGCTGACGGCCGACCCACGCCGCTACGCCTTTCATGCGACGCTGAAGGCGCCGTTCGAGCTTGCCGAGGGACGCAGCGAGGCCGAACTGATCGAGGCTCTCGAGAGGTTTGCAGCGGCGACACCGGGTTTCGACATTCCGAACGCTGTCATCGGCCAGCTCGGCCGTTTCTTTGCTCTGGTGCCAGACCAGGTCTATCCGGAACTTCAGGCCTTTGCCGTCCGTGTGGTCAAAGATTTCGAGCCGTTCCGTGCGCCGCTTTCGGAGGCCGATATTGCCCGGCGCAAGCCGGAGAGCCTGTCGCCCGAACACCGCGACAACCTGATGGCCTGGGGCTACCCATACGTCATGGACGAGTTCCGCTTTCATATGACGCTGACCGGACAGGTTCCGCCCGAACAGGCGCCTGCCATGCGCAAGGCGCTTGAAACCAGATTTGCAGATTTCACTAACGCACCGCTCTCCATCAACGGAGTTGCGCTCTTCATAGAGCCCGAGCGGGGCGAAGATTTTACAGTTCACCGCTGGCTGCCCCTGGCGCCGGCCTCCGATATCAGAAAGACGACCCCATGACCGTCGAGACCGTATTCACAAATGCCCGCATCGTGCTGGAGGACAGCATCGTGACCGGCTCCATCCAGATCCGGGACGGCAAGATTGCAGACATCTCCAGTGGCACGGCACAGGCTGGCGAGGACTTCGAGGGCGATTACCTGATCCCCGGGCTTGTCGAACTCCATACCGACCATCTGGAGCAGCACTATTCGCCGCGTCCGGGCGTGCGCTGGAATGCGACGGCGGCGATCCAGGCGCATGACGCGCAGATCGCCTCTTCCGGCATCACCACCGTGTTCGATTGCCTCCGTATGGGATCCGACGAGGATGGCGGCTTCGAGCAGGGCGAGATGCGCGCCATGGCCGACGCCATCCAGGCGGCAGAGCGCCAGGGCCGCCTGCGGTCCGAACATCTGATCCACCTTCGCTGCGAAGTTTCGGCAGACAATGTGCTTGATCACTTCGCCGATTTTGCCAACGATCCTTATGTCAGGCTCGTTTCGCTGATGGACCATGCTCCGGGCCAGCGCCAGTTCCAGACGATGGACCAGTACATCTTCTACTACCAGAAGAAGCGCGGGCTTTCCGACGAAGCCTTCAAGATCTTCATCGACAAGCGCGTCGAGGAGTCCGAGCGCAATTCGACGCCGCATCGCATCGCTATCGCGAAGGTCTGCGCCGATAACGGCATTACGGTTGCCAGCCATGACGATGCGACGCTTGCGCATGTGGACGAGGCGATCGGCAACGGTGTGAAGCTCGCCGAATTCCCGACCAGTCTCGATGCCGCCAAGGCCTCGCATCAGGCCGGTATGAGCGTTTTGATGGGCGCCCCCAATATCGTGCGCGGCAAGTCGCATTCCGGCAATATTGCCGCCCGCGATCTGGCTGAGAAAGACGTGCTGGACGTGCTTTCGTCCGACTACGTGCCACTCAGCCTGCTCTACGCGCCGTTCATCCTGGCGGATGAAGTCGACAGCATCTCGCTGCCGAAGGCGATAGCCATGGTGAGTGCGACGCCTGCCCGCACCGTCGGCCTCGACGATCGCGGCCGGATCGCCACCGGCCTGCGCGCCGATCTGGTCCGGGTTCATCGTCCGGAGGGCGTGCCGGTGGCGCGTGCCGTGTGGCGCGAAGGTCGGCGGGTCGCTTGATGGACGGCCGCCCGGCGAATAGCGACACTGGCAAAAGCGGCGTGATCGTCGTCGTGGTCGGCCCGAGCGGTGCGGGCAAGGACACGCTGATGGCGGAGGCTGCGCGGCATTTTGCGGATCGTGACGACGTGGTGTTTGCCCGCCGCACAATCACCCGGGACCCGGCTTCCGGCGGCGAGGACCACGACGGCGTCTCGGAGGACGAGTTCGCTGCGTTGGAAAAAGCCGGACGCTTTGCCGTCTCCTGGAATGCGCATGGGCTATCCTATGGCATTCCCAGGGATACGCTCGATGCCGTCGAAGATGGCCGTCTGGTCATCGCCAATGGCTCCCGTTCGGCGCTTGCGCACTTCCACTCAGCGTATCCGGCCATGCTGGTCATCAACGTCATTGCCTCGCGCGACGTGCTCGCCGCGCGGCTCGAAGCGCGGGGACGGGAATGCCGCGAGGACATCCTGCGGCGTCTCGAGCGCGGCTCCCTCGCTGTCGATGGCGACTATTCGGTCGTAACGATCGACAACAGCGGGTCCCTGAGCGAAGCCGCCCAGACACTGATCGACACGCTGGAACGACGTCTTTTCCGGCGCGTGTGATTTTGCGACTATCTTCACGACGGGCACTTTACAGTCCCGATTTTGCCTCTATGTGGACTTTCTAACATAAGGGGCGCAGCATGGACCAAACGCGAAGGCTTGATGACTTAGACGACGGGGAGGCTGCGGGAACGGCAAGGCTCAATTTGGAAGCCCGGATGACCGTGCTCGAGATCGTGTCCATCACCTCGCTCGCCATGGCGCTGGATACCTCCGAAAACGCGAATGTTGATCATGCCAAGGGCATTGCCAGCCTGATCCTCGACACCGTCCACCACCGCTGTCGTGAACTGGGCATGACGGATGAAGGCAGCCAGTCGGCGCACCGATACGCCGACGAGCTGCTATCGACAGCTCTTCTGTCTCTTTACCCCAACGGCTGATCAAACCAGATCAGTGCGCCTCGTCCCAGTTCGCGGCGGCGCGCGCGTCCACTTTCAGCGGCACCCGCATCGAAACAGCCGGCATTGTCGCCTCTTCCATAGTCGATACGATCAGCGGGATCGCTTCTTCGATCGCCGCATCCTCGACTTCGAAGATCAGTTCGTCATGCACCTGCAGCAGCATGCGGACCTTTTCGTCGAGACCGGCCTTCTTCAGGGCAGGCTCCATTCCAATCATCGCACGGCGGATGACATCAGCGGCCGACCCCTGGATCGGGGCGTTGATGGCAGCGCGTTCATTGAAGGCGCGCATCGACGGGTTGGACGACTTGATATCGGGATAATGGGAGCGACGGCCGAAGATCGTTTCCACATAGCCATGCTCACGGGCAAAGGCCTTCGTCTGCTCCATGTAGTCCTTGATACCGGGAAAGCGCTCGAAATACCGCTTGATGTAATCGCCTGCTTCCGAGCGATCGATAGACAGCTGGTTGGCAAGACCAAAAGCGGAAATTCCGTAGATGATGCCGAAGTTGATCGCCTTTGCGCGGCGACGGACCTCACTCGACATGCCCTCGACGGGAACGCCGAACATTTCCGATGCGGTCATCGAGTGAATGTCGATGCCATCCGCGAAGGCCTGACGCAGCTGCGGAATGTCGGCGACGTGGGCGAGGACGCGCAGCTCGATCTGGCTGTAATCCGCGGAGAGAAGCTTGTGGCCGGGGGTCGCGATGAATGCGGTGCGGATCTTGCGGCCTTCGGCATTGCGGACCGGGATGTTCTGAAGATTGGGTTCCGACGAGGAAAGACGCCCGGTCGTGGTCGATGCCAGCGAATAGGACGTGTGGACGCGCTTGGTCTGCGGATGGACGTAGCCTGGAAGCGCATCCGTGTAGGTGGATTTCAGCTTTGTCAGCTGGCGCCAGTCGACGATCTTGCGGGGCAGATCATGACCGGTTGCCGCCAGATCCTCCAGCACGCTTGCCGAGGTTGACCACTGGCCGGTCTTGGTCTTGGCGCCGCCGGGCAGGCCCATCTTGCCGAACAGGATATCGCCGAGCTGCTTGGGAGAGCCGATGGTGAATTTCTCGCCGGCGAGCGCATAGATCTCGTCTTCGAAGGCCGCCGCCTTCTGCGCAAGCTCGCCGGAAAGGCGCGACAGGATTTGCCGATCGATCGTGATGCCGCGTTCTTCCATATCGGCGAGAACAGAGACCAGCGGTCGTTCGAGCCGTTCGTAGACGCGCGTCAGGCCCGCTGCGGCGAGCTGCGGCTTCAACACCATCCAGAGACGCAGCGTGACATCCGCGTCCTCGGCCGCATAGGCAGTCGCCTTCTCGATATCGACGTAATCGAACGTCACCCCGCTCTTGCCGGAGCCGGCAACATCCTTGAACGCGATCGGCTTATGATTGAGCCAGCGTTCGGACAATGCGTCCATGCCGTGGTTGGCCTTTCCGGCCTCCAGCACGTAGGACATCAGCATCGTATCGTCATGGGCCTGGACGGTTATGCCGTGCCGCTTCATGACGAGGTAATCGAACTTGAGGTTCTGCGCGACCTTGAGGACGGTCGGATCTTCCAGCAGCGGCTTGAGGCGATCCAGCGCTTCGCGGCTGGCCATCTGGTTTTCGGCCAGACCACCGCCTAGGAGATCGCCGACACCAGTCTTGTGGGTGAGCGGAACATAGGCGGCGCGGACTTCGAGCCCGGACGGGCTGTCGGTATTGTCGGCGATCGCCAGCGAGAAGCCGACCAGTTCGGCCTGCATCGGGTCGAGCGAGTTGGTCTCCGTGTCGAAGGCGACGAAACCGGTCTCGCGCGCCGCGCGGATCCAGTCATCAAGCACTTCCACATCGCGGATCGTCACGTAGTTTTCCATATCGAGCTTCGCCTGCCCGAATGCGGCGATACGAGCTTCGGCAAAGGAGGCTGGCGTCGCTTCGCCGGTTACCTTTGCGACCGTCGAAACCGCTCGCTCGGCGGGCGCCGGAGCTGTGGCCTCTCCCGTATCGGCCTTCGCCGCCTCGCCCGCATCGAGGTCTGGACCGCGGGCGGCATCGCCCCATTCGACCTCGACATCCGCCGCTTCTATTTCATCGGCGTTGCAGTCGCAGGCTGTGGCAACCCTTCGCGTCAACGTTCCAAAGTTCATGGCCTTGAGGAAGCCGATCAGCTTTGGTCCGTTCTGAGGTTCGAGAACCAGCGCATCGAGTTCGAGCTCCAGGGGAACATCGGTGCGTAGCTCCACCAGTCGCCTCGACAGGCGCGCCTGCTCGGCAAAGGCGATGATGCTTTCGCGGCGCTTGACCTGCTTGATCTCTCCGGCGCGGGAAAGAAGCGTTTCGAGATCGCCGAACTCTTCCAAAAGCTGCGCTGCCGTCTTCGGCCCGATGCCCGGAATACCCGGCACGTTGTCGACCGAATCGCCGACCAGAGCCTGGAGATCGATCATCTTTTCAGGCGCTACGCCCCACTTTTCGACGACGTCGGGCACGCTGATCTGCTTGTCCTTCATGCTGTCGTACATGTGGACCATCGGCGTCACCAGCTGCATCAGGTCCTTGTCGGAGGACACGATGGTGACGTCGGCGCCCGTCGCTTCGGCCTGGCGGGCATAGGTGGCAATGATGTCATCCGCCTCGAACCCCTCCGTCTCGATGCAGGGGAGGTTGAAGGCGCGGGTCGCCTGGCGGATCAGACCGAACTGCGGAACGAGCTCTTCCGGCGGCGCGGACCGGTTGGCCTTGTACGCATCGTAGATCTCCTTGCGGAAGGTCTTCGAGGAATAGTCGAAAATGACGGCGAAATGCGTCGGCGTGACGCCGACAGACGTATCGCGCGCATCGGTCAGAAGCTTCCACAACATGTTGCAGAACCCCGACACGGCGCCCACCGGCAGCCCGTCTGATTTGCGGGTGAGCGGGGGCAATGCATGAAACGCCCGGAAGATGAAACCGGAGCCGTCGATGAGGAAGAGATGATCGCCTTTTTTCATGGGGATGGAATACCCCGAGGCATCTTCGGCGTCCACGAAAAGTTCGCCGACAGCGCCACCGAACGCTCACCGCAACGTTACCGATTTGTAATAGACCAATCCCTTGAAAAGCCGCATTCCGCCGCACATTTCAAGCTTACCGGCGATTGATCACGCCGCAGTCTGGCACCCGGCTTGCCCCCTGCCGCGTCAGACCGGACAAAGGCTCACCCCCCTCTCCGGGCCTTTGTTCTTCTATCATGCCGCCACGACCGCTCCCCTCCCGGTCGTGGCGGTTTTTGTTTGCGGCTCACAGCATCTAGCGAAGCGTTGCAGGGTTGGCGAAAGCACGGCGTGCGATATATCCTTCCGGGCAAGGTCTGTTTGGACTTTCAACCGGGAAGCAAGATACCGAAGCCATGGCATTCGATCGCTCTCATTCCGCAACCTATCTCGCCAACCAGCTTGCGAAGGGTTTTGCGCGATCCCTGCAACAGCGCTCAAGCAGCCTCGGCTTTTCCCCGGGCCAGTTTCCCGTTCTCCTGGAACTCTGGCAGCAGGATGGCCTTACCCAGAAGCAACTCCTGGACAAGCTCGAGGTGGAGCAGGCGACGGTCGCCAATACGCTCGCGCGGATGCAGCGCGACGGTCTCATCGAGCGTATCCCCCATCCTGACGACAAGCGGGCAAAGATCATTACCCTGACGGCGCTTGGCCGCAGCCTGGAGGCCCGTGCGGTGGAGGCGGCAGCGGAAGCCGACGCGGCCCTGTTTTCCGGGTTCAAGCGGTTCGAGCGTGATCTGATGATCGAATACATGCGGATGATTTTGGAGAACGCCCGCAAGCTCTAGGGGGCGCCAGAGACTTGTCAGTGCAAGGTTGCAGTCGACGTTACTGCCCGCTAGTTGTCCTGCACCAATCAGCCTTTTCCATTGTACGGTGACATAAAGGCTTGCTAGTTTCCGGAACGAGCGTCGCAAGCCACGTCTACAGCGGCGCCGAGCATCCACACACAGGATATTGTTATGACCGAACTTTCCCCCGTTCTTGACCGTGCCGACCAGAACCTCAGCGCCAGCATCGATCGGATGTTCGATCTCGTGCGCATCAAGTCGATCTCGACTGATCCGGCCTTCAAGGACGATTGCCGCAAGGCGGCTGAGTGGCTTGTCGAGGAATTGACGACGCTGGGCTTCGAAGCATCCTTGCGGGACACCCCCGGTCATCCGATGGTGGTCGGTCATCACGCGGGAGCAACGCCGGATGCGCCGCACGTTCTGTTCTACGGTCACTACGACGTGCAGCCGGTTGATCCGATCGAGCTCTGGGAAGATGATCCCTTCGATCCGAAGCTGAAGGAGCTCCCGGGTGGCCGCAAGATCATGACCGGACGCGGGACATCCGACGACAAGGGCCAGTTGCTGACCTTCGTCGAAGCCTGCCGCGCCTACAAGGACGTGCATGGCGCGCTGCCGATCCGCATCACCATCCTGTTTGAGGGCGAGGAAGAATCCGGTTCGCCGTCGCTGAAGCCTTTCCTCGAAGCCAATGCCGAAGAGCTCAAGGCCGACTTCGCCCTGGTCTGCGATACGGGCATGTGGGACACCGACACACCGGCAATCGCTGCCGCCCTTCGCGGACTGGTCGGCGAAGAGATCACTGTCACCGCTGCCGATCGCGACCTGCATTCCGGCCTTTACGGCGGTGCTGCCGCAAACCCGATCCACATTCTCACCGGTATCATCGCCGGCCTTCGCGACGACACAGGCCGCATCACCCTTGAGGGTTTCTACGACGGCGTCGAGGAAACGCCTGAAAACATCAAGGCAAGCTGGGAAACGCTTGGTCGCTCGGCCGAAAAGTTCCTCGGCGAAATCGGGCTCTCAGAGCCGGCCGGCGAAAAGGGCCGTTCGGTTCTGGAAATGACCTGGGCCCGACCGACCTGCGAGGTCAACGGGATCTGGGGCGGTTACACTGGCGACGGCTTCAAGACCGTCATTGCGGCCAAGGCTTCGGCAAAGATCTCGTTCCGCCTCGTCGGCACGCAGGACCCCGACAAGATCCGCGACGCGTTCCGCGCCTATGTGACATCCAAGATCCCGGCGGACTGCAACGTCGAGTTCCACCCGCATGGTGGCTCGCCTGCGATCCAGCTTTCCTACGACTCACCGGCCTTGACCAAGGCCAAGAGTGCACTTTCGGACGAATGGGCAAATCCAGCCGTCATCATCGGCATGGGCGGCTCCATTCCGATCGTTGGCGATTTCCAGAAGATGCTCGGAATGGATAGTCTGCTGGTCGGCTTCGGACTCAATGACGACCGGATCCACTCGCCGAACGAGAAGTATGACCTGAAGTCCTACCACAAGGGGATCAGGTCCTGGGTCCGGATCATCACGGCCCTCGCAAAGTGAGGGCATCGGCGGGGCGCAGCAGACAGCGCCTTTGCCGATACACGTCCAGCTCATACGAAACGAAAAAGGTCGGGCTAGCCCGACCTTTCTGATCCCAATCACAAGTGCCAGTACATCCGTGGTCACTCTTATGGGCATGCAATGCGAAACAGCCGCCGTCGACGACATTGGCTCTAATGTTCATCGTCTCGCGAATTGGTTAATATTTGGTTAACGGCGCTCTGTGCCTTGCTCGAAACGCATCGTCGGAACGCAAAAAGGCCGGTCGATGACCGGCCTTCATGAATAAGTGAAACGGGTATCTTAGACGGCGCGGAGGCTGTCAGCCGATTCCTTGCCGGAACGGCGGTCGGTCGTCAGTTCGAAGCCGATCTTCTGACCGTCCTGCAGCTGGCCGAGGCCTGCGCGCTCGACCGCGGTGACGTGAACGAAAACGTCCTTGCCACCGTCGTCAGGGGTGATGAAGCCGTAGCCCTTGGTTGCGTTGAACCATTTTACAGTACCAGTCGCCATAACGATGCCTTTCTCTTGCAAATGACCGACTGCCCCATTCGGAATTTCCCGGGGCGTTTGTGTTTCGTATTTGAAGAAAGATCGTCGCAGGCGGGGCAGTTTAGCCACGTGCTGGCTTGTCAAACAAATATCGATGCAGAGGATTTAAGGTCTGGCCGTTTTGGCGTCAAGCCTGCAGGACCGGGCGCAAATCGATCGATCCAGACGCGATCGTGGTGCCCTGCATCCGCTACATCGACGCAAGTTCTTGGAGTTGCGGGCCTTTTCGAGAGCTTCAGGCGCTTAAGATATCTCATCGCTCCAGCCCCTCAGAAAACAGAAAAGCCCGACGCGGGAGGAGGTGCGTCGGGCTTCTGAAACTGGCCAACAACTGGGAGGAGGAGTGTTGCCGGCCCCATCGGGGACGCTGGGAGGAGGAGTGCGTCCGTCGATGATTTAAACATACAGCGGAAACGCACAAAAAACAGACGTAATTTCGCACCGCAGCATTGCAAGAATTGCATGCCTCGCGAGACTTGCCCGCTGGATGCGCTTCGGTCATGCTGCACCCATGAGCCTTGAATCCGTACGCAGCTTTTTCGCGACCCACGCGCCTGACATCGAGATCATCGAGACCGAACAGAGTTCGGCGACCGTTCCGCTTGCAGCACTCGCGCATGGCGTCGATCCTGACCAGATCGCGAAGACAATCTGCCTGCGAGCGGGCGACGTCATGCTGTTGGTCGTAATGTCGGGAAACAGTCGCATCGACAATAAGAAGTTCAGGTCGGTCTTCAGCGCCAAACCGCGGATGCTGTCCGGCGATGAGGTCATGGCAGCAACTGGCCATCCGATCGGAGGGGTGTGCCCGTTTGGTCTTGCGACTGAGCTCCAGGTCTATTGCGACCTTTCGCTAAGGGATTACCCTGAGGTCGTGCCCGCAGCTGGAGCAACGAATGCTGCGATCAGGATAGACCCGGACCGACTTGCAGAACTCACCAAGGCCTTCTGGATCGACTGCGCCAGCCGAACGGATAGTTCGGCCGGCTAGACGGATAAGGTATTCTTAGAAGCGGTCGTTGATGTAACGCTGATACCAGGCCTGCTTGCTGTCGACGGACGCGTTGGCGACGAGATAGCCGATCGCAAAGCCGATACCGCCAATCAGGGTGATCAGGGTCGTGGTTGCTGCAGGATGCTCGCGGACAGTGGCGGCCACGGAATTTGCTTCTTCCGAAACGTAGCTTGCGGCATCGGACGCGCGGCTTGCAACGCGGTCATAAGCAACGCTGCCTTTTTCTGCCAACAGATCACGCAAATTGGCGATCTCGGACTTGAGGCTGGCGATCTCGGAATTAAATGCCGAATTTTCGCTCGGCACATGATCGAAGGATGGCGACTGGGATTCGGTTGGCTTCAGGCTCTTTACGGATTCTGCCATTTTGGCCTCCTGTCTGTTGTTGATCGAGAGCACGGTCAACTTTCGAAGACAGGATATGTTCCTTGAATGGCCCGAATGTCTGTTCGACCCCGGAATCTACCGCGCCTTGGCGAGAGTTTCCGCCAATGCAGCCAGTTTCTCTTTTTCGTCGGCGCCCTTTTGAAGCGAGTTGACGAGAATGAGCGCCAGTGCTTCTGCATCTGGACTGCTTTTATCGATGTGGTGCTCGGAGCAGGTCTCGTCGAAGACTTGCTGCAATAGGTTGAGCTGGCCGGAACTGACCGGCTTGCGGATAAGCTGACTTGGCATTTGCCCCTCACGTGCGGATGGCGAGGCTCCTCCCCGTACCCCTGGGAGCCGCGATCAGGCTAAAAGACTTATCCGCTTGCAGCCTCCAAACTTCAGCGAAGGAAACGAGTGGATGCAGCCGGCAGTGTGAGATCTGACTAATTGAATAGCAATAACAAGATCGCACGGGTGCAATTTAGGGGGTTATTAACAATAGCCACACCCTTATCGCGAGCCACGCCGCCCGGCGCGCTTGTCACCGGAAGGCGTAGATCATCAATTTCTTCGGACCACGAATCAGGCAGCGCCTGCCGGGTCTCCCGTCGGCATCAGAGCCGGCTCCAATGTGGGATCCTGCGGGTTTTTCGTATCCCCCGGATCCTGCGTCGGGGTCAGCGGCGGCTTTTCCTGCGTGCGGTCGGGCACTCCGCCAGTCCCCACGGGACCACGGGGAGTCTCGACGCCGGGAGTTGGCAATGGGTCACGATTCGGCATGAATGCCTCCTTTGTCTCCGGGTAGGTCTAGAGGAAACGGCTATAACCAATGATTGTTCCGGTCCGCTCATCGGGCAGGGCTAGCGCTGGACGCGGATCGCGGGTCAAAGCCAGCGTCGCCTGCCGTGGGGCCGTGACGAAACGCCTAGCAGATAACCGAGTAGAAATGCCGCCACGCCGATGGATGCGGCAACGGATGCAGTAGCGGCCGGGTGATCCACAGCATGCGCTGCGACCATTCCCGCTTCGTCTTTCACCTTCGCGGCTGTGGATTTTGCTTTTTCAACGACGCCCGTTTCAGGGTCGATATCACCGGTGAAGCCGACATTGAGTGGTTTTCTCGCCATGGTCATCTCCTTTTGAAGACAATCCACGGGCCGGAATGAAGTTCCGTCCGCAGGACGCGACTGGACATGCAGCGCCGCCGTAGCGGGTTTGCGGGCAATCAGGCCGCCGAGCCTCTACATGAGCTGCAATTTCGACAGCGCCTCTCGCGTCAGAAACACATCGGTCTTTCCAGCCTCATAGGCCGGATGACTGAATTCAAACATGCCGCTGGAAAAGACGCCGTTATGTGGCATCTCGAGCGCCTGCTTGACGCTGACGAGACCGACCGGAACACGCCGGTCGCCATTGATGACCACAGCCTCAACGATCCTGTTCATGCACTCCCCTCCTCCAAGGTGGAACTCAAACCGATCCGACAGGCAAATTACCGTATATAGAAAGCAACTGTTTTACGTAGAAATCCAGCCTTTTTTAGGCGGCACTCATATTAAATAGCGTCCGATCGGATTTTACATCTCCTTAAATCGCCGCATTTACACTGCAGCGAGATAACTCGGGCGACAATTTGTGAGAACAGCGCATTCAGGATGCGCGTAACGGGGATATGCCGGCTCATCATGGCAGCCAGAAAATCGGACAAACGCGTCGAACCGTCTTTTGGCGGATCGCAGGACAAAGATGACTTCCGTCTCGACGCGGACGACCGCATCATTGGCAATGGACGCTCCACCCGGCGTGCGCAGAAGGCCGATGACGAGTACGACGATCTCCCGCCCCGCAAGACACGCAAGCAGTCCGACCCGTCCAACGACCGCGACAGGTCTTCGCGCAAGGCATCGTCAAATCGCGGTGGCGACAATGGTGGCTTCTTCGCGCCCCTGAAACGACTGGTTTACTGGTGCGTCGTCCTGTCGATCTGGGCAGCGATCGGCATCGGTGGACTTGTTCTCTACTACGGCGCGCAGATGCCGTCTGCCAGCAGCTGGACCATTCCAGACCGTCCGCCAAACATGAAGATCACCGCGACCGATGGGTCGGTCATCGCCAACCGCGGCACGACTGGTGGCGAGGCGCTGGCGCTGGAAGACATGTCGCCCTACCTGCCCCAGGCCGTCATGTCGATCGAGGATCGGCGCTTCTATTCCCATTTCGGCGTCGATCCGCTGGGTCTGGCGCGCGCCTTCGTCAACAACCTGACAGGCCAGCCGATCCAGGGCGGTTCGACGATCACCCAGCAGCTTGCCAAGAACCTGTTCCTGTCCCCGGATCGCACGTTCGAGCGAAAGATCCAGGAAGTGCTCTTGTCCTTCTGGCTGGAGACGAAATTCACCAAGGACCAGATCCTGGCGATGTACCTCAACCGGGTGTACTTCGGCGCGAACGCCTATGGTGTCGAGGCCGCTTCGCGTCGCTACTTCAACAAGTCGGCACGGGACGTCAACCTCGGCGAGGCGGCAACGCTTGCGGGTCTCTTGAAGGCGCCCTCGCGGCTTTCGCCTGCCAGAGATCCGAAAGCGGCCGAAGAGAGGGCACAGGTCGTTCTCGGGACGATGCGGGAAGAAGGCTACATCACTGACAGCGACCTCAAGACCGCGATGGCGCAGCCGCCTTCCAACGCCAAGAGCTCCTGGAACGGCGCCCAGCACTACGCCGCAGATATGGTGGTCGATGAGGTCAAGCGTCTGATCGGGGAGCCGAAGGTCGATGTCGTCGTCGAGACCACCGTCGATCTGCGTCTCGAGGAAGCCGCCGAAAAGGCTTTGAAAGATGTGCTGACCAAGGAAGGCGGCAAGCTGAACGCCTCGCAGGCGGCGCTTGTTTCCGTCGATGCGACTGGCGCAATCCGCGCAATGGTGGGCGGCCGCGATTATGCGCAGAGCCAGTTCAACCGGGCCGTCAAGGCCAAGCGCCAGCCGGGGTCGGCGTTCAAGCCGTTCGTCTATGCCTCGGCTCTCGAAGCGGGCTACAATCCGGACACGATCGTCAACGACGCGCCTGTCCGCATCGGCAACTGGACGCCGGAGAATTATGAGAAGGAATACAAGGGGCCGGTTCCGCTTTCCTATGCGATGGCCCATTCGCTCAACACCGTCGCCGCCCAACTGGTGATGGCGGTGGGGCCTGAAAAGGTCGTGTCGATGGCGCATCGGCTCGGCGTCGATTCCGACATCCAGCCGAACGCCTCAATCGCGCTCGGGACATCGGAAGTCTCGCTGACGGAACTCACCTCATCCTATGCGGCCTTCATGAACGGCGGCTACAAGGCGACGCCCTATATCGTGAAGCGGATTGCCGATACGGACGGCAAGGTTCTCTATGAGGCCGATTACACCAACCCGCCGCGGGTTCTCAGCGCGCCAGTTGCGGCTGCCATGAACAGCATGATGTCGGGCGTCGTCCGTGACGGCACCGGCCGGGCCGCGCGCCTCGACGGCTGGCAGGTTGCCGGCAAGTCCGGGACGACCCAGTCGTTCCGCGATGCGCTGTTCGTCGGTTATACCAGCATCATGACGACAGGGATCTGGTTCGGCAACGACGACGGCGCCTTCATGAAAAAGGTGACGGGTGGCGGCCTGCCGGCAAAAGCCTGGAAGGAATACATGACGGTGGCAATGAAGGGCTATACCCCGACGCCACTGTTCGGATTCAACAGCGGCCTTCAGCTGCCACCGCCCGTTGAGGAAGAACAATCGCCATCGACATCGATCGGCGACATCATTTCCGGCATCATCCCGGGGGCGAGCGATCAGCGTGAAGCGCCTGCGCCCGACAATTTTCCGCCAGCTCCGCGTGCGCCGGTCCAACAGGCGGCACCTCGTGGAGAAGCCTCTCTCGAACAGCCGGCACGCAGGCCTCCGCCCGCGACGCGCCAGCAAGTCCAGCCTGCCACCCCGGGCCAGCCCGATTGCGCCTATGGTGACAACGCGGTCTGCAACACCGGGACGGTTTATGACAACAGACCGCCGCCGCGACAGTATCGCGAAGGCGGTTCTGCCAACCGGGCGCAACCCGGAGAATACAGGGATTACCGCGAATATCGTGCCCCTTACGATAGCCAGGCACCGGTGCCGCCCGGCGATGTCGGCGGCCGCCCGATGCCGCCTTCGGACGTCGGACAAGTCTACCAGCCGCAGGAAACGCGTCGCACGACGCTGTACGATATCCTCATGGGCCAGTAGCCCGTTAGAAAGACAGAAGGAAAATTGCATTTTTTTGCGTGAATGCAGGCGAATTCCCGCCTTGCAGTCCGAAAAACCCGTCCTTATATACCCCGCATGACAGCAGCCGGTGCTGCGAAAATTCCCAGTCGAGGAACTGTCAAAGGAATGCCTTTCACGGGGTTCCGACAGTTCGCTTAAAGGAGAGAGAAGATATGGCAAAAGTAATTGGCATCGACCTTGGCACTACCAACTCCTGCGTCGCCATCATGGACGGCAAGGATTCCAAAGTCATCGAGAATGCGGAAGGCGCGCGCACGACGCCGTCCATGGTCGCATTTTCTGACGACGGCGAACGTCTCGTCGGTCAGCCGGCCAAGCGCCAGGCTGTAACCAACCCAACCAATACGCTTTTCGCAGTGAAGCGCCTTATCGGCCGCCGCTACGAAGACCCGACCGTTGAGAAGGACAAGGGCCTCGTACCCTTCGACATCGTCAAGGGCGACAACGGCGACGCTTGGGTGAAGGCCCAGGACAAGGCCTACTCTCCTGCCCAGATCTCGGCGATGATCCTTCAGAAGATGAAGGAAACCGCAGAAGCCTATCTCGGCGAGAAGGTCACGCAGGCGGTCATCACGGTTCCCGCATACTTCAACGATGCCCAGCGCCAGGCAACCAAGGATGCCGGCCGCATTTCGGGTCTTGAAGTTCTGCGCATCATCAACGAGCCGACGGCTGCAGCACTTGCCTACGGCCTCGACAAGAAGGAAGGCAAGACGATTGCCGTTTACGACTTGGGCGGCGGCACGTTCGATATCTCGGTTCTCGAAATCGGCGACGGCGTCTTCGAAGTGAAGTCGACCAACGGCGACACCTTCCTCGGTGGTGAAGACTTCGATATGCGTCTCGTCGAATATCTCGCAAACGAGTTCAAGAAGGAAAACGGCATCGACCTGAAGAACGACAAGCTCGCTCTGCAGCGCCTCAAGGAAGCATCCGAGAAGGCAAAGATCGAACTGTCGTCGTCGCAGCAGACCGAAATCAACCTGCCGTTCATCACGGCCGATGCTTCCGGTCCGAAGCACCTGACCTTGAAGCTGACCCGCTCGAAGTTCGAAAGCCTGGTCGACGATCTCGTCCAGCGCACTGTCGCACCGTGCAAGGCAGCCTTGAAGGATGCCGGCGTGACTGCCGCTGAAATCGACGAAGTCGTTCTGGTCGGCGGCATGAGCCGCATGCCGAAGGTACAGGAAGTCGTCAAGCAGCTGTTCGGCAAGGAGCCGCACAAGGGCGTCAACCCGGATGAGGTGGTTGCCATGGGCGCCGCGATCCAGGGCGGCGTTCTGCAGGGCGACGTCAAGGACGTTCTCCTTCTCGACGTGACCCCGCTGTCGCTCGGCATCGAAACGCTCGGTGGCGTCTTTACCCGCCTGATCGACCGCAACACGACGATCCCGACGAAGAAGTCGCAGACCTTCTCGACCGCCGACGATAACCAGTCGGCCGTGACGATCCGCGTTTCGCAGGGCGAGCGTGAAATGGCGCAGGACAACAAGCTGCTCGGTCAGTTCGACCTCGTCGGTCTGCCGCCGGCTCCGCGCGGCATGCCGCAGATCGAAGTCACGTTCGACATCGACGCCAACGGCATCGTCCAGGTTTCGGCCAAGGACAAGGGTACCGGCAAGGAACAGCAGATCCGCATCCAGGCATCTGGTGGTCTGTCCGACGCCGACATCGAGAAGATGGTCAAGGACGCCGAAGCGAACGCCGAAACCGATAAGAAGCGTCGTGCCGGTGTGGAAGCCAAGAACCAGGCCGAAAGCCTCATTCACTCCAGCGAGAAGTCGCTGGCTGAATATGGCGACAAGGTAACCGAGACCGACCGCAAGGCGATCGAGGATGCCATTGCCGCGCTCAAGGCTTCTGTCGAGGCTCCCGAGCCTGATGCAGATGACATCCAGGCGAAGACCCAGACCCTCATGGAAACATCCATGAAGCTTGGTCAGGCCATCTATGAGGCCCAGCAGGCTGATGGTGGCGCTGCCGAAGCCGGCAAGGACGACGGTGTCGTCGATGCCGACTACGAGGAAATCAAGGACGACAAGAAGTCGGCCTAAGTCTGGTTCCGTTGACGGATACCGCTAGATAGTCGACTAAGATATCCGGCTGCCATCGTGCAGCCGGAACCCTTTCTGGAGCCGGTTACCGCTTATGGCTAAAGCAGATTTTTACGAAACGCTGGGTGTCGGCAAATCCGCTGACGAGAAGGAGCTGAAAAGCGCCTTCCGTAAGCTTGCGATGAAATACCATCCCGACAAGAACCCCGGCGATGCGGAAGCTGAGAAGAAATTCAAGGAGATCGGCGAAGCTTACGAGACGCTGAAGGATCCCCAGAAGCGCGCGGCCTACGATCGCTTCGGTCATGCTGCCTTCGAACAGGGTGGCATGGGCGGCGGCGGTGGCGGCTTCTCCGGCGGCGCAGGAGCAGGTGGCTTCTCCGACATTTTCGAAGACATTTTCGGCGACATGATGGGCGGCGGCCGTGCGCGCCGGTCCTCCGGCGGTCGCGAACGTGGCGCCGATCTTCGCTACAATATGGAGATCACCCTCGACGAGGCCTATGCCGGCAAGACGGCGCAGATCCGGGTTCCGTCCTCGATCACCTGTGATGTCTGTTCGGGTTCGGGCGCCAAGCCTGGCACCCAGCCGAAGACCTGCGGCACCTGCCAGGGGTCCGGGCGCGTCCGTGCATCCCAGGGCTTCTTCTCGGTTGAGCGGACCTGCCCGACCTGTCATGGCCGCGGACAGACCATCACCGATCCGTGCACCAAGTGCCACGGCCAGGGTCGCGTCACCGAAGAGCGTTCGCTGTCGGTAAACATTCCATCGGGCATCGAAGACGGCACGCGCATTCGCCTGCAGGGCGAAGGCGAAGCCGGTGCGCGCGGTGGCCCAACCGGGGATCTCTACATCTTCCTGTCGGTCCGACCGCACGAGTTCTTCCAGCGTGATGGCGCCGATCTCTACTGCGCCGTGCCGATCTCCATGACGACGGCAGCGCTTGGCGGCACGTTCGATGTCGGGACGCTGGATGGATCGAAGTCACGTGTGACCGTTCCTGAGGGCACACAGGCCGGCAAGCAGTTCCGCCTCAAGGGCAAGGGAATGCCGGTGCTGCGGTCTTCGCAGACGGGCGATCTCTACATCCAGATCCAGATCGAGACGCCGCAGAAGCTGACCAAGCGCCAGCGCGAGCTGCTGCAGGAGTTCGAGGACATCTCGTCCAAAGAGAACAATCCGGAATCGACGGGCTTCTTTGCCCGGATGAAGGAATTCTTCGACACCTGATGGCTGTCGCAAAGACGAAGATTGCAAAACGCCGGCCCTGCGCCGGCGTTTTTCTTCGTTAAAACCCTTATAGACACCGCAATCTGCCCAGCCATTATTATAGAGCTGAACAATCCCGCTCTGTAGTTGCGGGACTGAAACAATCGAGACCAGACATGACGGACGGTAAACACTACTGGCTTCGCAAAGACGACAAGCAGGCGACCAAGGCCAACTTCCCGGAACTGTTCTTCGACCTGGTCTTCGTCTTCGCCTTCATCCAGTTGTCGGAAACGCTGGCCGCGGATTTCTCGCTCGGGATCGCCGCCGAAGCGCTGATTTTCATCTTCGCGCTCTGGTGGGTCTGGATCCACACGACCTGGGTCACCAATCTTCTCGATGCCGAAATAGAGCCGGTGCGGATCCTGCTGTTCGGCCTGATGTTTCTCGGCGTCATTCTGGCAATTGCCCTGCCGAGGGCGTTTCAGGACATGGGCCTGACCTTCGCGCTCGCCTATTCGGCCATGCAGATCATTCGATCGCTGTTTGCGCTCTACGCCTTCCGACGCGCCGATCGGGCCTCCTATGTCACCTTCCAGCGGATTACCGTCTGGCTTTCGGTTTCAAGCGCTTTGTGGATCGCCGGCGGCCTCAGTGAACAGTCCCTCCGGGTGTACTTCTGGATCGCTGCGCTGGCGATCGAATATATCGCACCGATCCTACGTTACCGGGTGCCCGGGCTAGGTGCCGCGCCTGCGGAAACGCTTGACATCAACGGCGAGCATATGGCCGAACGCTGCGCGCTGTTCGTCATCATCGCACTTGGGGAAACGATCCTCACCACGGGCAAGAATGCGTCCAGTCATCTGGAAAGCAGCTTGACGCCAATCGTGCTGTTTGTAGCCTTCCTTTCGACCGTGCTGATGTGGTGGATCTACTTCCATGACGGGCAGGAAAAGGCAGCCGACAAGGCGGAAGAAAGTTCAGAGCCACAGGCGACCGCGAATCATCTTTTCACCTACGGTCATCTGCCGATTATCGCTGGCATCATCCTTACCGCAGTCGGTGAAGACTTCGCCCTGTCGCATGCGCACGAGCATGCAACGCTTGCTCAGGCTTTCGCGCTTCTAGGCGGTCCGATCCTGTTCTTAAGCGGCATGATCTGGGTAAAGACGCATTCGACAAAGCATGTGCCATGGTCGCATTGTGCCGGCATTGCCGTCCTTGTTGCCTGCTTTCTGCTTGTTGCGAGCCTGACAACCGTTCACATCCAGATGCTTGCGACGGGTTCGCTTCTGGCCGTCGCAATCTGGGAATATGTGGCCCTGAGGCGCTTTGCCCGCGCCGCCGCGTGACGGTCAGTAGTGTGGCGGGCGTGTGTTGGCCGGCGCTTCCAGCGAGGTTTCCTCGAGGGACAGAAAGCGTACGGTCAGCCGGTCGAGCTTCGCGCGGGTCTGCTCGACGACCTTCCACTGCTCGGCAAGCTGGTCGGACAGTTCCTCGATGACCTTGGCCTGATGCGCCGCCAATTCCTCCAGCTTCAAAATTCTATCGTCGTCGGTCACACTATTCACTCGCACTCGATTTCGGGCCGTCGCCGGATCCTTCCGGCTGAGGCTTTCTCCGAGACTACAGCGTTTGGAGCGGGAAGAAAACGGCGGGCACGGCCTGCAACTCGCTAAGGGTGATGTCAGTTACAGACCTGCGCTTGCCTTCTTGGCGCGAAGTCCTTAGCTCCTACGTGGAAACAACGCGATACAAGATGGCGCAAAAGACTTTCCTTTCCCGGCTGAAGCTGACCGACTTCCGGAATTACACCCAGGCTTCGCTCGATCTCGACGGCCGGCATGTCGTCCTGACCGGCGAGAATGGTGCGGGTAAGACCAACCTTCTGGAAGCCGTGTCCTTCCTGTCTCCGGGCCGTGGCCTGCGCCGCGCCGTGCTGAGCGATGTTACGCGCGTCGGTGCTGCCGCTGGTTTCAGCGTCTTTGCGGATGTGGACGGGATGGAGGGCGAGGTTTCGCTTGGCACCGGCATCGAAGCGAATGACGGCGACGGTGTCAGCCGTAAGCTCCGGATCAACGGCACGCCGGCAAAATCGACCGAAGAACTCTCGGACCATCTGCGCGCCCTGTGGCTGACGCCGGCTATGGATGGGCTGTTCACCGGCCCCTCGGCCGACCGCCGCCGCTTTCTCGACCGACTGGTTCTCTCGCTCGATGCAGGTCACGGCCGGCGGGCGGGCGATTTTGAGCGGGCCATGCGCAGCCGCAACCGGTTGCTGTCCGAAGGCCGGTTCGATCCCGCGTGGCTTTCCGCAATCGAGGCGCAGATGGCGGGTCTCGGTATATCCATGGCGGCGGCCCGGCACGAGATGCTGGGACTGCTGAAGACGCTGTCTGCCAATCTCGGCGACACGCCGTTTCCGACGCCAGAGCTTTCGCTGGAAGGGTTTCTGGACGGTGCCATGGATCGGCCCGCGGCGGACCTCGAAGATGAATATCTCGCCATGCTCGCGTCAGGGCGTGGCCGCGACGCTGCAGCGGGACGAACACTGGATGGTCCGCACCGTGTCGACCTAACCGTTCGTCACCGCGAGAAGGACATCGAGGCTTCGCGCTGCTCGACCGGGGAGCAGAAAGCCCTGCTGATCGGGCTCGTGCTTGCCCATGCCCGCCTGACGGCGGATATGACCGGCCATGCGCCGATCCTGCTTCTGGACGAGATTGCAGCACATCTGGACGAGGGACGGCGCGCGACATTGTTCGATCTCGTGCATGGACTGGGCGGGCAAGCCTTCATGACCGGCACTGATCGGCACATGTTTGCAGCGCTTGCCGACCGGGCGCAGTTCCTGACAGTTTCCCATGGCGGCATAACCCGCTGAGACAGGCTTACACTCGAATTCTGCGGTGCTATGATCCCATGATGGAAAACCAGAATTCGGACACGCTCCGCCCAGATGAAATCGAGCGCTATCGCCGCCATATCCTGCTGCCGGAGATCGGCGGTCAGGGCCAGCAGAAGCTCAGGAGCGCACGTGTGCTGGTGATCGGTGCGGGCGGTCTTGGCGCGCCCATTCTCGAATATCTCGCAGCGGCCGGCGTTGGCACGATCGGCATCGTCGACGACGACCGCGTTTCGCTCTCCAACCTGCAGCGACAGGTGATCCACGATACCGGCACGATCGGCGAGATGAAGACACGAAGTGCAAGGCAAGCGATCGCCCGGTTGAACCCGAATACGCGGGTGATGGATTTCGAGGAGCGCTTCTCCGCCGAATGGGCTCAGATGCATCTCTCCCGTTTTCGCCTACTGATCGACGGCTCGGACAATTTCGACACGCGCTATGCAGCAGCGGACGCCGCGGAGAAGGCGCGTATCCCATTGGTGACGGGTGCGGTCGGGCGCTTCGACGGATCGGTGACGGTGCTGAAACCCTACGAGGCCGGCGAGGACGGAGAGCTCAACCCCACCTACCGCGACCTCTTCCCCGAGCAGCCGCCGGAAGGCCTCATCCCCGCCTGCGCGGAGACTGGCGTGGTTGGTGCGCTCACCGGCGTGATCGGGACGCTGATGGCAATGGAAGCGATCAAGTTGGTGACAGGGATTGGCGAACCGCTGGTTAGACGCCTGTTGCTCTACGATGCGCTGGCAACCCGGTTCGATGTGATCAAGTACAAGCGCCGTGCGACACGGACGGCGGCGGAATGACCGAGATCGTTCGCATCGACGGGAGTTTCACCCGCTGGGAAGACCTGCTGACGCTCATCCTGTCATCCTTCGCCTACATGGACGGCGTGATCGATCCGCCCTCCTCAGCCCACCGGCTGACGCCCGCCTCGCTCGTGCAAAAGGCGCGAGACGAAACTGCGTTCGTCGCGGAGGAAGACGGAAAGCTTGCAGGTTGCGTGTTTCTGAAGCCTGAACACGGATGTCTCTATGTGGGCAAGCTGGCGATATCGCCTGCTTTTCAGAACAGAGGTCTCGGCCGGAGGCTGCTTTCGGTGGCGGAGGATATCGCGCGGCAACACGGCCTGCCTGCGCTGAGGCTGGAGACGCGCATCGAGCTTACCAGCAACCACGCGACCTTCGAGAAGTGGGGCTTCGTCAGAACGGCCGAGAACGCCCATGCGGGCTATGCCAGAACGACATCGATCGAAATGCGGAAGCCGCTCGCGTAAGAACCGTTAGTTCCGGCCGGGCAGAACCCGGTTGGGTGGGCGATGGCCGTCGAAATACGTGCGGATATTGATGATCACCTTGTCGCCCATGTCGATGCGACCTTCGATCGTTGCCGAGCCCATATGCGGCAGCAGAACCACACGCCCTTCGCGCGCAAGCTTGACCAGCTTCGGATTGACGGCCGGTTCGTTCTGATAGACGTCGAGCCCTGCGCCGGCAATTTTTCCGTCACGCAGCAGCTGCACCATCGCTGCCTCGTCGATGATATCGCCGCGGGCGGTGTTGACGATGATCGAACCGGGCTGCAGCAAGGCCAGCCGGCGGGCCGAGAGAAGGTGGAAGGTCGCCGGCGTCGACGGGCAGTTGATCGAGACGATATCGACGCGCGCAAGCATCTGATCGAGGCTGTCCCAATAGGTCGCCTCCAGCTCTTCCTCGGTGGCCGGGCTGACCGGTTTGCGATTGTGATAATGGATGGCGAGGCCGAAGGCCTTGGCCCGGCGCGCCACGGCACTGCCGATGCGGCCCATGCCGACGATGCCGATACGCTTGCCCCAGATCCGCCGGCCGAGCATCCAGGTCGGGCTCCAGCCTTCCCAGTCACCGGGCTTGTCGGTGAGGATCCGCGATCCTTCCGCCAGGCGTCGGTTGACGGCAAGAATCAGCGCCAAGGTCATGTCGGCCGTGTCTTCGGTCAGGACGTTCGGCGTGTTGGTGACCGTGATTCCTTTCTTCGCGGCCGCATCCACATCGATATGATCGGTACCGTTGGAAAAACTGGCGATCAGCTTCAGCTGCGGGCCTGCTTCCGCGATCAGCCCTGCGTCGATCCTATCGGTAACCGTCGGTACCAGCACATCGGCGGTCTTCATCGCAGCGATAAGCTCTTCGCGCGAACGGGGACAATCGTCGATATTGAGCTCTGCGTCGAAAAGCTCGCGCATGCGCGTTTCAACGGCGTCCGGAAGTTTGCGAGTGATGTAAACCTGAGGTTTTTTCTTCGCTGTCATGGTTTCAAAGCCGCATTGCAATCAGCTGCCATTAGGACGTCCTTAACCAAGGTGCGCAATAGTCTGAGGCATCCAGGGCGTTTTCTTAACAGACCCGTCGGCGAAGACAAACAAAACCTCGCATGGACAGGAACGCTTGTGGAATTTCAGCCGGAATGAGATTCATGCGCAGAACATTCTTTACATCCTTCCTTGCAGCCTCGATCGGGCTCCTCACCTGCCTTTCCGGCGCCGACGGCGCACTTGCACAGGGCGTTGCCAAGGGCGCAAGCGGCCTGCCGCTTCCCCGTTTCGTCAGCCTGAAATCGAGAAAAGTGAACATCCGCATCGGTCCGAGCACGGATTATGCGGTGTCATGGATGTACATGAAGTCGGGAACCCCGATGGAAATCATCCAGGAATACGACAACTGGCGCCGTGTTCGCGATGCCGAGGGCACGGAGGGCTGGGTCAACCAGGCCCTGCTATCGGGCGAGCGCACGGCCGTTGCAGCGCCGTGGATGCGCGGCAAGGGCAAGGACATCTATGTCAACATGCGCAACGAGCCGCAGCAATCCGCCGGCCTCACTGCAAAGCTCGAGCCCGGCGTCATGATCAAGATCAGCGAATGCAATGGCGACTGGTGCCATGCAGAAGCGAATGGTGCAGAGGGCTGGATCGCCCAGGCGGAAATCTGGGGTGCTTACCCGGGAGAGGCCTTTAAATAAGGCCTCTTTCCTTCGCCGCCTGCGCGAGCGAGACCATAGGCCGTGGCCCGAGCTGCTGGATGACGATGGCAGCGACGAGGCAGCCGAGCTTGCCGCAATCCTCAAGCGAACGATCTGCGGTATAGCCGTAGAGAAAGCCGGCGGCGAACAGATCGCCGGCACCGGTCGTATCGACGAGTTCCTCGATGGCATAGGCCGGGATCGCGATCCGCTCCTTGCCACGCACGAGAACCGCACCTTCCTCGCTCAGCGTGATAGCCGCCAGCTTGCAATCGTGAGCGATCTTGCCGAGGGCGAGCTCGAAATCGTCCGTCTCGTAGAGCGACAGAAGTTCCTGCTTGTTGGCAAAGACGATATCCACGGTGCCGGATTTCATCAGCTCCAGGAATTCCTCGCGGTAGCGACCGACGCAGAACGGATCCGACAGCGTCATCGAGACTTCACGACCATGCGCATGGGCGATGCGGGCTGCTTCGCGGATCGCATCCTTGGCGCGCGGCGGATCCCACAAGTAACCTTCGAAATAGGTCACTTTCGATTCGGCCACCACGTCTTCCTCGACATGTTCAGGACCGAGTTCGACGCAGGCGCCGAGATAGGTGTTCATCGAACGCTCGCCATCCGGCGTCACGAAAATCATCGAACGGGCGGTCGGTGGATGAACACCGTCAGGCTTTGTTTCGTAGTGGACACCCTGGGCACGGATATCATGCTGGAAAATGGTGCCGAGCTGATCGTTGGCGACCTTGCCGAAGTAGGCAGCCCTGCCGCCGAGACTGGCAACGCCGGCCGCTGTGTTGCCGGCGGAACCGCCTGAGGCTTCGACCGCAGGACCCATCTTCGAGTAGAGAAGTTCGGCGCGCTCGGCATTGATCAGGTTCATCGCACCCTTGATGATCGCGTTGTCGCCGAGGAACTGATCGTCGCAACGCGCGAGGATGTCCACGATGGCATTGCCGATGGTTAGCACGTCGAATTTCGGCATCCGGCTCTGATCCTCTTTCGAATGAATGGATGAGAGAACGGGTATTCGCCTTTAGCCGTGATGGGAAGCAAAAAACGCTGTCGGCACTAAGGCTCCAAAAATCCGCAGCTGTCATTCTCCCGTCATGGTGAGCCGCTAGATAACGATCATCCGATTGCTGATGTCGACCACGGATGAACTGGCGACGAAGCGTTTGGACACCCTTGGCTCGACCGGGGAAGGAAGCGGGGATCAAGCCCCGCTTTTCTGTTTTCGGCTTTCGCCTGCAACGGGTTTGCGCCCGACGCATTTGTCGTTCAGCCAGATCTGCGCTAGACGCAGATAACAGTCTCCTCCGAAAGCCGCCTCCGTGTCGTCAGTCTTCGCCAATGTGCTGCCCGTCTTCATCCTGATCCTGATGGGCTGGCTCGCCGCCAAAACCGGGCTTTTGAAGGCCGAAACCGGTGACGCGCTGGGGGAATACGTCTTCAAGATCGCGGTTCCGATGCTGATCTTCCGGACGGTTGCGGACGCCCATTTTGGCGGCGTCTCTCCCTTCGGGCTGTGGAGCGCCTATTTCATTGCCGTTGCCGTCACATGGACGACCGGGCATCTGATGGCCACGCGGTTCTTCGCAAGGGATGCCAAGGTCGGCGTCATCGCGGGCATGTCGAGTGCGTTTGCCAACAACATCTTCATCGGCCTGCCGTTGATCGATCACATGGTCGGCAAGGAAGGGCTTCTTGCCGTCTCGATCCTGCTCGCCATCCATCTGCCGATCATGATGATCGCCGGCTCGATCCTGATGGAGGGGGCAACTGCGCGGGTCGACGGCACACAGAAGCGCACGCTTTCCGTGGTTCTGCGGCAGGTCGCCAGCAACCTGGTCCGCAATCCGCTCGTGATCGCGATCGCGATCGGGATACCGTTCAATCTTCTGGGCTTCTCGATCCCCACGTCCGTGCTGCCTGTCGTCAACCAGATCGCCGCCTCAGCCGGGCCGGTGGCGCTGATTTCAATCGGCATGGCGCTGACCCGTTATCCGATCCGTGGCGATATCAATCTCGCCACGGCCGTTGCAGTCCTGAAGCTTACCCTGATGCCGGCGATCGTGTTCGCCACAAGCCATGCGATCGGGCTGCCGCGGGACTGGGCGGCCGCTCTGGTTTTGACCTCTTCTGTTCCAACGGGCATCAATGCCTGGCTGATTGCCCAGCGGTTCCGGTCCGGGCAAAGCCTTGCGGCCTCGACCATCAGCATCACGACAGCGTTCGGCCTTATCACCGTAAGCTTCTGGGGTTGGCTGCTGTCGTGATTGGAATGTCTGCCGCCGGGTGGGATCAGTTCGTCGGGGCGGGAGCGGGTGCAGCGCCGGGTTCAGGCAGTGGCGCAGGGCTATCAGACTGTTCGCGGATATAAGCAAGCAGGTTGCCGCGTTCCTTGTCGTTCTTCAATCCGGCAAAGCCCATCGCTGTCCCCTTCACGTAGGCCTTGGGCGCAACGAGGAAGTGGTTGAGGTGATCGAACGTCCAGGTCTCCGCGCCGCCCTTGGAGAAATCCTTCATGGCAGCAGAGTAGGAAAAGCCCTCATGGCTGGCGATCGGACGGTTTACAACACCCCATAGATCGGGACCCACCTTGTTGGGGCCTCCCTTTTCAATGGAGTGACAGCTCTGACACTTCTTGAATACCGTTGCGCCGGCAGCGGCATCGGCACCTGCCATCAGCTGACCAACAGGGACAACTTCCGCGGCACCGCCACCGGCAGCCGCTTCGCCGCCGGCTGGCTCTTCCAGCGCGGCGATTGCAAATCCTTCCTTCTCAGGCGACGGCGAGTGGAAAATCCCCTCCGACGCGATCGATACGGACATCATCACGAAAACCGTGGCAAGCAATGCGCCTACCGACATGTTTACATAGGGATTCATCAGCAAATTCTCCTCACCGGCCCGCCGTCCCAAAGCAGGCACCTTGAATTTGTTTGGAAGCTATGTCTTTTGCAGAGGCCTTGCAACACGATACGCTCGTTCTGCTTGAGACTTTTTGCCACTGCACAGGCTGGATTGGAAGGTTTTACGATGACTTACACGGCTTTCGACCGGACGCTCGTCCTCATTCCAGCACGAATGGCGTCGACGCGCCTTCCCGGCAAGCCGCTCGCAGACATCGCCGGCCTTCCCATGATCGTGCAGGTCGCAAAGCGCGCCGAGGAGGCCAATGTCGGTCGCATCGTCGTTGCCGTGGACCATCAGGACATTTTCGATGTGGTGAAAGCTGCAGGCTTCGAGGTAGTCATGACCCGCGAAGACCACCAGTCGGGTTCCGATCGGATCTTTGAAGCGCTGACCAAGGCAGACCCCGATGGCAAGGTGGAATACGTCATCAACGTGCAGGGCGACCTGCCGACCGTGGAAGCCGACGTCGTGCGCGCCTCGCTCAAACCGCTGCTGGACAGCCCGCAGACGGATATTGCCACGCTGACCGTCGAAATCACCGACGAGCACGAGAAGACCAATCCGAATGTGGTCAAGATCGTCGGTTCGCCTCTCTCGGACACGCGGCTGAAGGCGCTCTATTTTACACGCGCCACAGCTCCTTACGGCAACGGACCGCTTTACCATCATATCGGGCTTTATGCCTATCGCCGCACTGCGCTCGAGAAATTCGTGGCGCTCGGCCCTTCAGTGCTGGAAAAGCGCGAATCGCTTGAGCAATTGCGGGCGCTCGAAGCCGGCATGCGCATCGATGCCGAAATCGTCGCGTCGGTGCCGCTCGGTGTCGACACGCCGGCCGACCTTGAAAAGGCACGCGCCATCCTTTCCTCCCGCGGTTTGTAACGGATCAGCCTCATGAATGCCTCGACCAACCGCATTTCCTTCCAGGGCGAATTCGGCGCCAATTCCGATATGGCGTCCAGGGACATGTTTCCGGATATGGAACCCCTGCCCTGCCCGACCTTCGAGGATGCGTTCCAGGCGCTGGAGAACGGTGATTCGGATCTCGCGATGATCCCGATCGAAAACACTATCGCCGGTCGTGTTGCCGACATTCACTACCTGCTGCCGGAATCGCGTCTGCATATCGTCGGCGAATATTTCATGCCGATCCGGTTCCAGCTGATGGTGCTGCCGGGTGTGGAGCGCGAGGAGATCCGCACCGTCCACAGCCATATCCACGCGCTTGGCCAGTGCCGCAAGATCATCCGCGCCAATGGCTGGAAGGCCGTTGTTGCCGGCGACACGGCGGGTGCTGCGAAACTGGTCTCCGAAAAGGGCGACCGCTCGATGGCGGCCCTTGCGCCACGGCTCGCGGCCAGCCTCTACGGGCTCGACATTCTGGCTGAAAATGTCGAGGACACGGAAAACAACGTCACCCGTTTCGTGGTTCTGTCGCGCGACGAGAAGTGGGTACAGCGCAACGAGGCGGATGACGTGATCGTCACCACCTTCGTGTTCAACGTGCGCAACATACCGGCTGCGCTCTACAAGGCGATGGGTGGATTTGCCACTAACGGCATCAACATGACGAAGCTCGAAAGCTATCAGCTGGGCGGCAAGTTCGTGGCGACGCAGTTCTACGCGGATATCGAGGGGCATCCCGACGATGCCCCCGTGCGCCGTGCGCTCGAGGAGCTGCGGTTCTTCTCCGAGAAAGTCCGCATTCTCGGAACCTATAAGGGCCATCCGATGCGCGGCGCGCTGCAGAAAGGCTGATGGTCGGAAGCGCTCCTTTCAGCGCTTCCAGTCGATCCAATCGCGCATCAGCCGATAGGCAATCGCCCCCTTGGCGGGGCCGAACGGCTTGTCGTCCGGACCTGCATCCAGCATCGCCTGAACCTCGCCGCGCGAAAACCAGCGAACATCAGACATTTCGTGGACGTCGATGGTAATCTCCGTCGACGTCGCCTCGGCGAAACAGCCGATCATCAGCGAATGCGGCATCGGCCAGGGCTGCGATGCGTGATAGCGCACGCGTCCGACCTCGATCGCCGATTCCTCGACGGTTTCGCGTCTGACGGCCTGCTCGATCGTTTCGCCGGGTTCGACGAAGCCCGCGAGGCAGGAATACATGCCCTCCTGGAAATGATGGCTGCGGCCAAGCAGGCAGCGGTCGTTTTCCTCGTCGATCGTCATCATGATGACGACGGGGTCGGTGCGCGGAAACATCATGTGCTGACACTTCGTGCAGACGCGCTTGTAGCCGCCGATCTTCATTTCGGTGGGCGAGCCGCATTTACCGCAGAAGATATTGGCGGCGTTCCAGTTGAGCAGTGACACCGCCTGGGCGACCTCGCCCTGAAGCTCATCATCGAGCAGGCCTTCCCGGAAGAGAGCTCGCGCCTCGGTCGGCTTGTAATGGCTTGCAAGCTCGTCATCGGCGATCGTGACCGGGACGGCGACGCGCGGCTCGCCGTTCTGGTGATGGCCGAGCAGCACGGCCCGGTCGAAATCCGGCTTCAGCTCCGCCAGCTCGTAAGCCGCAAACAGCGGATCGAGGATCTGGCCGTCGTGCTTCAGAATGACCCGGCTGCCGGAGAAGGCGAGGATATGGGTGCCATCGACGGACAGCGCCTTCTCGATGCAGTCGTCCTCCCGGTTTTCCGCCTGCCGGTCGAGCTTGTTGCCGGAGAACGCCGTGAGGCTGCTGGGGTCGGGATGGGGTGTATCGGTATCGAATATGCTGCTCATCGGGAAAGCTTTTCCATCAGTCTGTTCATCAGGGCCTGCCTTTTCTCGCCGTCATACGGTTCTGCGGATCCGTATCCCCAGATCGGGCCCGGCCAGTTCGCATCGCCTTCGAAGCGGGCAATCACATGAACATGGAGCTGCCGGACGATGTTGCCAAGCGCACCGACATTAATCTTGGTCGCACCCGTTGTGGCTTTCAAGGCTGCCGAGACCTGATTGACCTCGGCCGACAGGTGCGCCTGATCCGCTTCTGAAAGCTCGAAGATCTCGGTCATGTCGGCCCGCTGCGGCACCATGACAAGCCACGGCCAGCGGCTGTCATTCTGGATCCGCAGCTGGCAGAGATCGAGGGTGGCGATGAGATCGGAGTCCCGCGCAATGCGCCCGTCCAGTTCGAACTCGCTCAAGCATTCCTCCTAATGTTTTTATCTGGTCGTAGTTTTTTACAGGCTTGGCTTGCATTTGGAAGCGTTATTGACGATATGAGCGGTGGGAGGTTGGTGGTGGACGAGCCACTCGCCAACCGGGTCAGGTCCGGAAGGAAGCAGCCCTAACGAGCCAGGCACGGGTCGCCGTGCCAGCCTCCCACCCTCTCATCTTGGTCAGCATCCGGCGCGCTCAGTCTCTGACGGCCGGAATGGCCCGTACAGGCTGGCAGGATTTTCATGAGCGACGACGGGCCGACATATTCCAGCAACCCGACTGCGCCCACGCCTTCCGGCAGTGGCTACCGGGTTCTCGCCCGCAAATACCGTCCCAAGGATTTTTCCGACCTGATGGTCGGCCAGGAGCCGATGGTGAGAACACTCACCAACGCCTTCGAGACCGGCCGCATCGCCCAGGCCTATATGCTGACCGGTGTGCGCGGTGTCGGCAAAACGACGACTGCCCGCATTCTGGCGCGCGCGCTCAATTACAAGACCGCCCAGATCGACCGCCCAACGATCGATCTGCGGATCCCCGGCGAGCACTGCCAGGCGATCATGGAAGGTCGGCATGTCGATGTCATCGAGATGGATGCGGCCTCGCATACCGGTATCGACGACATCAGAGAGATCATCGAGCAGGTGCGCTATCGTCCTGTCTCGGCGCGCTACAAAGTCTACATCATCGACGAAGTGCACATGCTCTCCACGCAGGCCTTCAACGGCCTGCTGAAGACGCTGGAAGAGCCGCCGGAGCATGTGAAATTCATCTTCGCGACGACGGAAATCCGCAAGGTGCCGATTACCGTCCTGTCGCGCTGCCAGCGCTTTGACCTCCGCCGGATCAGCGCCGCCGATCTCGTCGGCCTGTTCACGACCATTCTTGAAAAGGAAGGCATACCGGCCGAGACCGAGGCGTTGTCGATGATCGCGCGCGCGGCTGAAGGCTCGGCTCGCGACGGACTGTCCCTTCTCGACCAGGCAATTGCCCATGGCGCAGGCCATGTGGTGGCCGATACCGTGCGCGGCATGCTGGGGCTTGCCGACCGCGCCCGCATCGTCGATCTGTTCGAACAGATCGTGCAGGGCGACGTGACGGCTGCCCTTTCCGAATTCACCGCCCAATACGAGGCCGGCGCCAACCCTGTCGTGGTTCTGACCGACCTTGCAGACTTCACCCATCTCGTCACGCGCTTCAAATATATCCCGGAAGCGGCGGAGGATCCTTCGCTGAGCGAAGTGGAGCGTGTGCGCGGTCGCGATTTTTCCGAGACGATTGCGGTCAGCACGCTGTCGCGGATCTGGCAGATGCTGCTGAAAGGCATTCCGGAAGCGGAGAATTCTTCCCGCCCCGCCGGTGCCGCCGAGATGGTGCTGATCCGCCTCACTCATGCTGCTCACCTTCCGTCACCGGAAGACGCTGCGCGTCGGCTTGCCGACCTTTCCGGTGGCGATGGCCAGCGCGGCGTGCCCAATGGGAACGGCGGCGGTAATGGCGCAGGCCAGACGTCGTCATCGCAGCCGCCGCTCAATGCTCGCGGGATCGATATGCAGTCGCAGCGGATGCCATCAGGCGGGCCGACGGCGATGCTGAAGGCCGTGCCGAACGACAACCCGCGCGAGATGCCGGTCGGCCGTGTCGAGGAGAAGCCCGAGCCCAGCGTTGCGGTGCGCTCGCTGGCCGACATCGTCGATCTCTGCTCCAAGAACCGTGACGCGAAGCTGAAGGCGCTCGTGCGCAATTTCGTGCGTCTGGTGAAGATCGAACCGGGCCGGCTCGACATGCGCCTGACCGACGGCGGACCAACGACGCTGCCGGGTGAACTCGGCGTCAAGCTGAAGGAATGGACCGGTATCCACTGGATCGTCTCCCTCAGCAAGGAAGACGGTTCGCCGACATTGGTCGAGGCAGAGGGAACGGCGCGCGAAGCGCGGCTGACCGACGCCCGCTCCGACCCGGATGTCGCGGCGATCCTGTCGCAGTTTCCCGGGGCAAAGATCACCGACGTCCGGATCCGCGTGAGCGAGGACGAAATCGACGCAGACGAATTGCCGCCGCCAGCAGTGGTGGAAAGCGCCGAGGGCGATATCCTGCCGGGCGACGACATCGAACTTTAAAAATCAGGAAGAGGAGATCCCGATGCGCGACATCATGGGCATGATGGGCAAGGTCAAGGAAATGCAGGCCAAGATGGAGAAGATGCAGGCGGATATCGCCGCTCTCGAAGTCGAAGGCACGGCCGGTGGCGGCCTCGTGACGATCCGGATGAACGGCAAAGGCGACATGCTGGGTCTGAAGATCGATCCGTCCCTGTTCAAGGAAGACGAAGCCGAGATCCTCGAAGACCTGATCATTGCAGCCCACAAGCTGGCCAAGGACCGGGCCGAAGAGATCACTGCCGAAAAGACCAAGGAACTGACCGCCGGTCTGCCGATCCCGCCCGGCATGAAGCTGCCGTTCTAAATACGAGATCGGCGTTCCCTCTAGGAACCGCCTGCCGACAAGACCCGCCCACTCGCTAGAACTTGGCGGGTTTTCCGGCTTCGATCGCCTCTCGCATATCGGCGTGGATCGGTGCGGATAAAAACCGCTGCCTGTCGTCATCCCCCAGACGCTTGCCGAATTTGGCGAGCAGTTCCGGAATGGAAACCCTCGTTCCCTGGTAGACGCTGAACTCGACGGCATCGCCCGCCGATGCGAAACCCGGCGCCAGCACCCGGCAGTAAATGCCGGGACGTGCCGCACTCCTGTAGGCTTTGACGAAGGTCGGATCGCCCATCTTGGCGGCGAGCGTCGCGCAGGGCGTGCGGGCGGATGTCGCCTGCAGCACAAGCTCGGCACCGACGCGGAAGCAATCGCCGGCGGCCACGTCGCGGTTGTCGAGACCTTCGATCACGAGGTTTTCGCCAAACGTGCCATCCGGCAAATCACGGCCGAGTTGCGACCGCCACCAATCCAGCGTCCGGCTGCCTTCGAGCAGGATCGCCTGCTCCGGGCCACCATGATATTTCGTGTTGCAGACGGCATCGCCGACCAGGCCTTCAACATCGATCATGACTGGATTTTTCATCGGCATCTTATTGATGCCGGTCTTGTAGCTCTTGCCCGGAAGCTTTTCCGGATGACCAAGGCAGAGGCTAAGAAGTTTCATTCGGCTAGTCCTTCGTCGATTCCGTTTCCCCTGCATATGGGCTAAAGGAGAACCATGGCAAAGCGAGTCACCGGCCCCGAAATCGAAAAACTCATCCAGCTTCTGGCGAAAGTACCGGGTCTCGGCCCCCGTTCGGCCCGCCGGGCGGCATTGCATCTCATCAAGAAGAAGGACCAGCTGCTCGGTCCGCTGTCGAATGCGATGGGCGAAGCCTATGACAAGGTGAAGATCTGCTCGCGTTGCGGCAATGTGGATACGTCCGATCCCTGCACGGTCTGCACCGATATCCGACGCGACCAGTCGACGCTGATCGTGTGCGAAGACGTGTCCGATCTCTGGGCTCTGGAGCGCGCAGGCGCAATGAACGCGGCCTATCATGTACTGGGCGGCACGCTGTCGCCGCTCGATGGCATCGGACCCGATGATCTCAACATCCGCGGCCTGATCGACCGGGTGAGCGAAGGCGTGGTCAAGGAAATCATCATCGCCGTCAACGCCACGGTCGAGGGACAAACCACAGCACACTATATAACCGACCAGCTGGCCGGCATCGATGTGAAGATCACCCGATTGGCGCATGGCGTTCCTGTCGGCGGCGAGCTCGACTATCTCGACGAAGGCACGCTGACGGCGGCACTTCGGGCACGAACGGCGATCTGAGGAGACATAATGCGCAAGACACTTATCGCCCTCGGCACCCTCATCTGTCTGCTTCCCCTACCCGTCTTGGCCCAGAACAAGCCGGATGTGGAAAAGCAGTTCCAGCGATGGATCGCCAGCGATCTTGGGCCGGAAGCTCGCAAGGCCGGCATTTCCGAGCGGACGATGAAGACCGCCTTCAGCGGGATCTCGCTCAACTGGAGCCTGCCTGATCTGGTGCCGCCGGGATCAAAGCCGCCGAAGAGCCAGGATCAGAGTCAGGCCGAGTTCTCTTCGCCCGGCGCCTATTTCTCCGAAAAGCGGCTGCAGGGACTGGCGGCAACGGGCCGTGGCCTTGCGTCGACGCATGCTGCAACGCTGAAGCGGATCGAGGCAGCATACGGCGTTCCGGGTGAGATCGTCGTCGCCATCTGGGGTCGCGAATCCGGTTTCGGCAAGGCGCGGCTTCCCTATTCGGCAATCGAGGTTCTGGCGACCAAGGCCTTCATGTCCACCCGCAAGCCGATGTTCCGCGAAGAGCTGATCGCGGCGCTGACGATGATCGAGCGCGGCGACGTGGATGCGGCAACGATGAAGGGTTCGTGGGCGGGCGCTCTCGGCCAGCCGCAGTTCATGCCGACCAGTTACCTGAAATACGCCGTCGACTTCGACAAGGACGGGCATCCGGATATCTGGAATTCAGTCCCTGACTCACTGGCCTCGATCGCCCACTATCTTCAGAAGGAAGGCTGGCAGCGCGGGCGTGACTGGGGTTTCGAGGTTTCCATTCCTGCCAAGGTTTCCTGCGCCCAGGAAGGCCCGGATCTGGCAAAGCCGATCTCCGCCTGGGCGGCGACGGGCATTACCCGCATCTCCGGCAAGGCCTTTCCTACGGCGGATCTCAAGGCATCCGGCATGATGCTGGTACCTGCCGGCCGCAACGGACCGGAATTCGTCGTCACGCCGAATTTCTACGTGCTGAAGGAATATAACAACTCCGACCTCTATGCGCTGTTCATCGGCAATCTGGCTGATCGTATCGCCCATGGTGCCGGCGCCTTTGAGGGCTCGTGGGGTGACGTTGGCAAGATGCTTCGCTCCGACGTGCTTGCCATGCAGAAGGCGTTGGTGGCCAAGGGGTATGATGTCGGCAACGTGGATGGTCTGCCGGGTTTCAAAACCCGCCGGGCGCTTGGCGACTGGCAGGCCAAGAATGGCCTGACGCCGACCTGCTATCCGGATGCATCGCTGAAAAGCCGGCTCAAGTAACGGACCACAGCCTTCGCCTTAGTGGTGAAGGTCGATATGCGGCTTGTGCATGATGTCGGAGGGCGGCGGGATCGTCTGCCGCTCGATCATGCGATGAACCTTCGGTTCCTCATCGCCCTGATGCAGCTTGCGGATCGCGTCCCAGATCTCCGCATCCATCTGCATGCGCCGCTGATTGTGGCGCACGTAATCTGCCCAGGTGGCGGTATGATAGGTCTCCGTCCAGACGTCGGGATGTTCGAGATCGCGCATCAAGGCCCACTGCCTTGCACCGTCGCGGATCCGCACCCGTCTGCGGCGTGCCATCAGGGTCAGGAATTCGGGGATGTCCGCCTCGCCGATCAGGTAATCGATCTGGAGCACGATCGGCCCGCTTCGCGGCTGCAGCGCGAGGCTCAGAAGCGGCGCGTTGAAGCGGTTGAGCGGATCGAGATTGACATCGCCGAACTGTGGCAGCGGCATGCGCCAGCCGACGAGAGCGCCGACGAGCATTGCCAAGCTCGCAATGGAAAGCGCAACAGACGCGCCGAAGTTTTCGGAAAGAAGACCCCACATCCAGCTGCCCGCGGCAATGCCGCCGAAGGTTGCCGTCTGGTAGAAGGACAGGGCCCGCCCCACGACCCAGCGCGGGGTGGAGAGCTGGACGGTGGTGTTGAACAGCGATAGCGCGAGAACCCAGCAGGCGCCTGGGAACAAGAGCGCAATCACCGTCAGTGTCGTGTTCGTGCTTGCGCCGATCACGGCGGAACTTGCGGCAAAGCCGACGAACGCGAACCGGACGATCCATTCGCTCGAGAACTTTTCCCTGAGCCTCGCATTGGCAATGGCACCGGCGACGGCGCCGATGCCGAAAGCGCCCAGCATGATGCCGTAGGTGAACGGGCCACCGGACACGAGATCGCGGGCAACGATCGGCAGAAGGGCGAGAATAGCGCTTGCGGTCAGACCGAACAGCAGGCCGCGCAGCAGCACATTCAGAATGTTCGGCGACATCGCCACGTAGCCGAGGCCGGCAGACAGCGCCCGCAGCAAAGTTTCGCGCGGAAGCGAATCGTCGGCACGCTGCGGTTTCCAGCGAACCAGTGCGTAGATGATGGCGAAATAGCTCATCGCGTTGACCGCGAAGGCGGCAGCAGCCCCTGCTGCTGCGACGATCGCGCCGCCGATCGCCGGGCCGACGCTGCGGGTGATGTTGAAGCCGACGCTGTTCAGCGTCACTGCGGTCGGCAGGATTTCGCGTGGTACGATATCGCCGACCGAGGCCTGCCAGGACGGGTTATTGAGCGCCGTGCCGCAGCCGATCAGGAAGGTGAACATCAAAAGAAGCCACGGCGTCAGCAGGCCGAGATAGGCAAACACCGTCAGCGCAATCGACACGGTCAGCATGAAGACCTGCGCCGTCAGCATCAGGCTTCGGCGATTGTAATTGTCGGCCAATGCGCCGGCGACAAGTGAAAACAGCATGATCGGCAGGGCGTTGGACGCCTGCACCAGCGCCACCATGTCTTGCGAACTGGCGATCGCCGTCATCATCCAGGCGGCACCGACGGCCTGGATCAACCCACCGAAATTCGACGCGATGCTGGCAATCCAGATCATTCGGAACGTCGGCAGCCGAAACGGCGCCAGCGTCGAAATCCGATCGGGCAAGTCTCTTCCTCCCATCATGGCACTGTCACCAAAGGGTTATAGACCTGAAGACCACAAATTCCACCCGCGTCATGTCCTAAAATGCCCGATGATGGAGATCTGCCGTCACCAACCCCATCACGGACCGGAGCGAATGCGACGAGTCTTGCGGCGGTCTTGCAATCGCCGGTGTGAAAGCGTATATGCAGGCCATATTCTTGATCGTCCGATGAAGAGTGGGCCCTCCCGGACCCGCTCTTTTTTGTTAGGCGATCGCTTTTCTCCCCCTCGTCCGGAAACCGGACAGGGAGCACGAATTCGGAGGGCGCATGCCACAAACCGACAGCGAACCGCGCCTGATCGTCGAGACCGGGCTTGAACTCAGAGTGGCCGAGATCATCGAGCCCGTTCTGACATCCATGGACTTCCGCCTCGTGCGCGTCCGGATGCTCAATCAGAATGGCGCGACGCTGCAGATCATGGCCGAACGCAACGATGGCACGATGGATGTCGAGGGCTGTGAAGCCGTCTCGATGGCGATCTCGCCCGTTCTCGATGTGGAAGATCCGATCGATCGCGAGTATCATCTCGAAGTATCGTCGCCCGGCATCGATCGCCCGATGGTGCGCAAGTCCGATTTCGAGCGCTGGAACGGCCATATCGTGAAATGCGAGACGTCGATCCTGGTCGACAATCGCAAGCGTTTTCGCGGCAAGATCACCGACGTCACGTCCGAGGGCTTCACGATCGACCGCGATCAGGTCGCCGATGGCGAGACACAGCATTTGCTCATTCCGTTTACGGCGCTGTCCGAAGGAAAGCTTGTCCTCACCGACGAACTGATCCGCGACGCGTTGCGGGCTGACAAGGCGGCCAAGCAGCAGGCCGCCAATCAGAACGACGAAACCGACGAAGACACTGACGAAGAATAACCGACAGCACGCCTTCCTTTGAGAAGGTCGCACATAGCTCGACTTACGGAGACCAACGACAATGGCAGTGAGCGCAAACCGGCTTGAACTTCTGCAGATCGCAGATGCAGTAGCCCGCGAAAAGGTCATCGACCGCGAAATCGTGCTGGCTGCGATGGCCGACGCCATCCAGAAGGCCGCCCGCTCGCGCTATGGTTCGGAAACCAACATCCGTGCCGACATCAATTCCAAGACCGGCGAGATCCGTCTCCAGCGTCTGCTGGAAGTGGTCGACGTCGCCGAGGATTACGGCACGCAGATCCCGCTGACGCTGGCGCTCGATCGCAACGTTGACGCCAAGATCGGCGACTTCATCGCCGATCCGCTGCCGCCGATGGATTTCGGTCGTATCGCTGCCCAGTCTGCCAAGCAGGTTATCGTCCAGAAGGTGCGCGAAGCGGAACGTGACCGTCAGTTCGACGAGTTCAAGGACCGCGTCGGCGAAATCGTCAATGGCACCGTCAAGCGCGTCGAATATGGCAACGTCATCGTCGACCTCGGTCGTGGCGAAGGCATCATTCGCCGTGACGAGATGATCCCGCGCGAAAACATGCGCTACGGTGACCGCGTTCGAGCCTATGTCTACGACGTGCGCCGCGAACAGCGTGGCCCGCAGATTTTCCTGTCGCGTACCCATCCGCAGTTCATGGTGAAGCTGTTCACCATGGAAGTGCCTGAAATCTACGACGGCATCATCCAGATCAAGTCCGTTGCCCGCGATCCGGGCTCGCGCGCCAAGATCGCTGTCGTTTCCAACGACTCGTCGATCGATCCGGTCGGCGCCTGCGTCGGTATGCGCGGTTCGCGCGTTCAGGCCGTCGTCGGCGAGCTGCAGGGCGAAAAGATCGACATCATTCCGTGGAGCCAGGATCCGGCATCGTTCATCGTCAACGCGCTGCAGCCGGCAGAAGTCTCCAAGGTTGTTCTCGACGAAGACAGCGAGCGGATCGAAGTCGTGGTCCCGGACGAGCAGCTGTCGCTGGCGATCGGTCGTCGTGGCCAGAACGTCCGCCTTGCATCGCAGCTGACCGGCTGGGATATCGACATCATGACGGAAGCCGAGGAATCGGAGCGCCGCCAGAAGGAATTCAACGAGCGCACCAACCTGTTTATGGACGCGCTCGATGTCGACGAGATGGTTGGCCAGGTGCTGGCGTCCGAAGGCTTTGCCGCCGTTGAAGAGCTTGCCTATGTCGAGCTCGACGAAATCTCCTCGATCGACGGTTTTGACGAAGATACCGCGACCGAGATCCAGACCCGTGCCCGCGAATATCTCGAGCGGATCGAGTCTGAAAACGATGCAAAGCGCGTCGCACTCGGTGTTGCCGACGAACTGAAGCAGATCGACGGCCTGACCGGTCAGATGCTGGTCGCGCTTGGCGAAGACGGCATCAAGACGATCGAGGATTTTGCCGGCTGCGCGGCCGATGATCTTGTCGGTTGGAGCGAGCGCAAGGACGGCGAGACCAAGAAGTTCGAAGGTCTGTTTTCGAAGTTCGAGGTTTCGCGCACCGAAGCTGAAAACATGGTCGTGCAGGCCCGCCTGCTGGCTGGCTGGATCACCGAAGCGGATCTTGCCACCGAAGAAGCACCAGAGGCCGAAGACGCCGAGGAGGCGCCTGCCGCCGAGCGGGAATGATCCCGATTGGCAATGAACCAGACGACGATGCAGACGACGAGCTTATCGTGAATGACCGTACCTGCATCGTCACCCGTGAAGCCGGATCACCGGAAACGCTGATCCGCTTCGTGGCCGGGCCTGATGGCCAGGTTGTTCCCGATCTCAAGCGTCGCCTTCCGGGGCGGGGCTGCTGGGTAAAGGCCGAACGGGCGTTGATCGACCGGGCGGTCCAGAAGAAATCCTTCGCCCGCGCGTTGAAGACGGACGCTAAGGCGGATGCCGATCTGGGGGCGACGGTTGACAGACTGCTCGCGGCCGATCTGATCGGCATGATGAACATGGCTCGCAAGGCGAGCCAGTTTATTTCGGGCGCGACGAAGGTCGATGCCGCAGTTCGCTCCGGCGGCGCGATTGCCGTCTTTCATGCCTCAGATGCTGCGGCAGACGGTATCCGGAAGATCGATCAGGCCCGCAAGGCCTTCAAATTCGGCTCGAATGCCGAGGAAGAAATTCCATCCTTTTTGCTCTTCACGGGGGCCGAACTGGACGAAGTGATGGGCCAGAATGCTTTTATCCATGCCTGCGCGCTTGCGGGACAGGCGGGTGAAGGTGTAGTGAAACGCGCAAACCTACTTGAACAGTACCGCACGGGCGGTCTGTCCCAGACAAAAGGTGTCGCTGACATGCCGAAACAATGACGCGGTTACCGGTTTTTGCCGGACGCACATCGATATGTACGAATTGAACGACAGGCACTGATGGCTTCCATCTGTTCCTGTCCGAAGGAACAGGAACGGAATGACTGATAACAACGACGACAAGACACTGGGCGTGAAGAAGACCCTTACCCTGAAACCATCGGGTGTGACCCAGGGTACTGTGCGCCAGGACATGGGTCGCGGCCGGACCAAGGCGGTCGTCGTCGAGACGGTCAAGCGCCGTCCGACCCGTCCGCTCGACGAAAAGCCAATTACACCGATCGCAGCACCGGCCCCTCGGCCAGTCGAGGCAGCCGCTCCTGTAGCGCCACGCCCGCAGCAGGCAACCCCTGCAGCGCCGGCACCAGCTGCCGCTGTGGCCGCCGCCGCACCTGCACCCCCCGCGCCTGCTGCACCCGTCAGCCAGCCTAGCCCGCCGCAGCCACGCGTCCAGCAGCCTTCATCGCAGGGATACCGCCCCGGTTCCCCGCAGGGCCAGCGCCCTTCGTCATCGCAGGGTCAGCGTCCCTCGTCGCATCAGGGCCAGCGTCCGCAGCAGCCGTCACAGCCGCAGCGCCAGCCGCAGCGTTCGGGTGGTGCGGTCCTGCACGACCTGTCGGCAAGCGAAATGGATGCACGCCGTCGCGCACTCGTCGAAGCCCAGGCGCGCGATGTGGTCGAAGCCAAGCAGCGCGTCGAGGATGATGCACGCCGCAAGGTAGAAGACGAGCGCCGCAAGGTCGAAGAAGCAGCCGAAGCAGCACGTCTGGCCGAAGAAGCCAAGGCACGCGCTGCCGAGGAAGCTCTGCGTCCGGCACCCGTCGCGCCAGCGCCAGCCGCTGCAGATCGCAACGCCAATACCCAGGACAACCGTAACTCGTCTCGCCCGACGCCGGGAGCCGCACCTGTTGCCGCCCCCGTCATCGGACGTGGTCGCCGCAACGACGAGGAAGAGGATCGCGCACCTGCCCGGACCATTCCAGGTCGCGGCCGCGTTGCAGCGCCCGTTCCTGCCAAGCCACCGACACGCCCGAAGGTCGAAGAAGGCCGTCGCCAGGGCAAGCTGACGATCACTGCTGCCAGCACCGATGATGACGGCACCGGCCGTGGTCGTTCGATGGCTGCCATGCGCCGCCGGCAGGAAAAGTTCCGCCGCAGCCAGATGCAGGAAACCCGCGAAAAGGTTATGCGCGAGGTCATCCTGCCGGAAACCATCACCATTCAGGAACTGTCGCAGCGCATGTCTGAACGCGCCGTCGACGTTATCAAGTACCTGATGAAGGAAGGCCAGATGATGAAGGCCGGCGACGTTATCGACGCCGATCTCGCTGAAATCATTGCCGGTGAATTCGGCCATACGGTCAAGCGCGTTTCGGAATCGGACGTTGAAGAAGGTATCTTCAACCAGATGGACGACGCCGGCGAAATGGTGTCGCGTCCTCCGGTCGTGACGATCATGGGTCACGTCGACCACGGCAAGACCTCGCTTCTCGACGCCATTCGCCAGGCCAACGTTGTTTCGGGCGAAGCCGGTGGCATCACCCAGCATATCGGTGCCTATCAGGTCGAACAGAACGGCCAGAAGATCACCTTCATCGACACCCCCGGCCACGCCGCCTTTACGGCCATGCGTGCCCGTGGTGCCCAGGCGACTGACATCGCGATCCTCGTGGTTGCAGCCGACGACAGCGTGATGCCGCAGACGATCGAATCCATCAGCCACGCAAAGGCTGCCGGCGTTCCGATCATCGTGGCGATCAACAAGATCGACAAGCACGAAGCCAACCCGGACAAGGTGCGCCAGCAGCTGCTGCAGCACGAAGTGTTCGTTGAATCGCTGGGCGGTGAAGTTCTCGACGTCGAAGTTTCGGCCAAGAACAAGACCAATCTCGACAAGCTGCTCGAGGCTGTTCTGCTGCAGGCCGAAATTCTCGACCTGAAGGCAGATCCGGTCCGTACGGCCGAAGGCATCGTCATCGAAGCCCAGCTCGACCGTGGCCGCGGTGCGGTTGCAACCGTGCTCGTCCAGAAGGGCACGCTGAAGCCTGGCCAGATCATCGTTGCCGGCGATCAGTGGGGCCGCGTCCGCGCGCTCGTCACCGACAAGGGTGTTCACGTCAAGGAAGCCGGCCCGGCCATGCCGGTCGAAGTGCTCGGTCTTTCCAGCACGCCTGCTGCCGGCGACAAGTTTGCCGTCGTTGAAAACGAGAGCCGTGCTCGCGAGATTTCCGAATATCGCCAGCGGCTTGCCCGCGACAAGGCGGTTGCTCGCCAGTCCGGTCAGCGCGGTTCGCTCGAGCAGATGATGAGCAAGCTGCAGAATACCGGCTACAAGGAATTCCCGCTGCTCATCAAGGGCGACGTTCAGGGTTCCGTCGAAGCCATTATCGGCGCTCTCGACAAGCTTGGCACCGACGAAGTCCGCGCCCGCATCGTCCATTCGGGCGCAGGTGCGATCACCGAGTCGGATCTTGCGCTTGCCGAATCCTCCGAAGCAGCGATCATCGGCTTCAACGTCCGTGCCAACGCACAGGCGCGCATAGCGGCCGATCGTGCCGGCACCGAGATCCGCTACTACAACATCATCTACGATCTGGTGGATGACGTGAAGGCAGCAATGTCGGGTCTGCTTTCGCCAGAACGTCGCGAGACCTTCCTCGGCAATGCCGAAATCCTCGAGGTGTTCAACATCACGAAGACCGGCAAGGTTGCAGGTTGCCGCGTCGTCGAAGGCAAGGTCGAGCGTGGTGCAGGTGTTCGCCTGCTGCGCGACAACGTTGTCATTCACGAAGGCAAGCTCAAGACGCTCAAGCGCTTCAAGGACGAAGTTGGCGAAGTGCCGATGGGTCAGGAATGCGGTATGGCGTTCGAAAACTACGAAGATATCCGCGCCGGCGACACGATCGAGTGCTTCCGCGTGGAGCACATTACGCGCACGCTGTAAGTTTAGCGCTGCCGAAACCATCAACCGCCGGAGAGAAATCTCCGGCGGTTTTTTCGTTTGTGCGGAGCTTTGGGAGACAGGCTGCAGCTGGCAGCATGGCCATGCGGGCCAAATCATGACGGAAGCAGTCAAATTTAAGCGATACTCTCCCGATTATAGTTGCCAACCAGACTCATGTTTATTATCGCATAGCGGCAAGCCGCCGCCCTCAGTTTTCGGACCGGCTGAATGATATCGAGCCGTTGGGCCACCTGAGCCTTCCGGCGACCAGTCGGAGTATCGCTGCCATGTCCGTTGTCCCGAAGTCTCACCTCTACAGGAAGCAGTTGCGCGTTGCCGGGCCCGGTCCCCTCGTGACAACGATTGCGGCGTTGATGCTGATGACGACAAATGCGGTCGCGCAGGTCGAGGCGCCTGCACCGGAAGCGCCTGCTCCGGCACAACAGACGGCGCCGGCCCTTGCTCCTTCAAGCGCTGCTCCTGCGACACAGCAGACCCCGCCACCCGTTCAAGACGCAACCCCGGCAGAACCTGCTGCTCCCTCCGTGACGCCAATCGAGCAGGCTCCGGCTGCAACGGGTGCACCTTCCCCCGAAGCACGCGCCGATATTCCTCACAATCTTTCGCCCTGGGGCATGTTCATGGCGGCCGACTGGGTGGTGAAGGCCGTGATGATCGGCCTTGCCATTGCGTCGCTTCTCACATGGACCATCTGGATCGCAAAGACGCTGGAGCTGATGGGCGCCCGTACCCGCGCCAGGCGCGTCCTCAAGATCATCCAGGGCGCGCATACGCTGCCGGAAGCGCTTGAGACGACAGGCAGCCGCGGCGGGCCTGCGGCCCTGATGCTGCGCGCGGCGACGGAAGAGGTGGAGCTTTCCGAAGCTGCTCTCGATTACGCCCATACCGATGGTGTCAAGGAGCGCGTATCTTCGGTCCTGTCGCGCATCGAAGCCTATTCCGGACGGCGCATGGCCCGCGGCACGGGCATTCTTGCCTCGATCGGTTCGGTCGGTCCGTTTGTCGGCCTGTTCGGCACGGTCTGGGGCATCATGAATTCCTTCATCGGCATTTCGCAGTCCAACACGACCAACCTTGCGGTCGTGGCACCCGGCATCGCCGAAGCGCTGCTAGCGACCGCGCTCGGTCTGGTCGCCGCAATTCCTGCTGTCATCATCTACAACGCCTTCGCCCGCTCGGTCACCGGCTACCGCCAGCTGCTGGCCGACGCTGCTTCCGGTGTCGAACGACTGGTCAGCCGCGATCTCGATTTCCGCAAGGTGCCGCCAGGCGGACGCAGGCCTGCGTCGATGTCTCTGGTCGCGGGGGAATAAACCCATGGCAGGCGGCATTCGCGAACATCACGGCGATGAACTTCCCGAAAATCACGAGATAAACGTGACGCCGTTTATCGACGTCATGCTGGTGCTCCTGATCATTTTCATGGTGGCCGCGCCGCTATCGACGGTCGACGTCAATGTCGATCTGCCCGCCTCCAGCGCCAAGCCCGCAGAACGACCGGACGAGCCTCTCTACGTGACCGTCAAGGACAACCTGTCGCTCAATATCGGCAACGATCCGGTCGCGCGCGAACAGTTTGCCGCAAATCTTGACCGTCAGACCGAAGGCAACAAGGATACACGGATCTTCCTGCGGGCCGACAAGGCCGTCGATTACGGGCAGTTCATGGAAGTGATGAACCTGCTGCGCGATTCCGGCTACCTGAAGATTGCGCTGGTCGGGTTGGAAGCCGCGTCGGGTGCCCAACAGGCGCCAGCGTCTACACCCGCAGCACCGGCAGCGCCTGCACCAGCCGCTTCGCCGGCCACCGGAGGCGCTCCATGAGCCTTGCCATGCAGCGCAGAGGATATGCGAGCAGGATCGGCGAGATCGCGCTGTGGGGATCTGCCGCTATCCTTGTGCTCACGGTCCACATTGCCGCCGCAGCGCTTCTGATGAGGCAAGAGCCGGAGGAACTTGCCGACAACGGTCCGCAGGCCGCCATCATGATCGAGCTTGCGCCGGAGCCGGAGGCGGCGATCCCGGAAGAAGAGCAGATCGCTACCGACACCGAAGACCGGCAACTGGTCGAGACCCAGCAGACCGAGCCGGTCGAAGAGGTCGAACCCATCGAGGAGCCGCCACCGGCCGAGCCGCCACCGGAAGTGGCTGAGGAGACACCCGAACCGCCGCCGGAACCCGTGATCGAGACGCCGCTGCCGGAGGAAACGCCCCCGCCGCCGGAGATCGTCGAAACGCCGCCGCCCGAGCCTGTCGATCCGATCGAGCAGAAGGTCACCGCAGCGTTGGAGAACGTGGAAGTCCCGCTGCCGGTCACTCGTCCACCACCACCGAAGCCGGTCCAGAAGGTAGAAAAGCCACGGCGTCAGCCGCAGGCGCAGAAGGAAAAGGCGCAGGCAAAGGTTCAGGCAAAGCCGTCGGAGCGCACTGCCGCTGCGCAGACCTCGAGCGGATCGGTGGCCTCGACGATGTCACCGTCCACCTGGATGACCCGTGTGCGCACGAAGATCGCCCGTAATGCCCGCCGCTGCCCGTCCAACCAGAAGGGGATCGTGACGATCAGCTTCAATTTCGATAGCGATGGCAATATCGGGCGCGTGTCCGTTGCCAGATCGTCTGGAGATACGCGTATCGACGACTACGTCGTCTCAGCCGTTCGGCGCGCATCACCTGTTCCGATCGCACCGGCAGGTGTTGCAAGCCTCGTCACTCAGTCGGTAGAGTGCAAGTAGCCGTGCTTTCGGGTTCGGTTGCCCTCCTTAACACTCGCTCCCGGAACAGCTTGTCCATGCAGATTACCCTTGAAGAAGCCGAAACGCTGGTGAGCGGCGTTTTCGAAGCCAACGGCGTGCTTGATAGCACCGCACGCTCGGTTGCCCGCGCCCTGGTGCAGGCGGAAGCCGCCGGCCAGTCCGGTCACGGGCTTCGCCGCATCCCGGCCTATGTCAAACAGGTGCGGACCGGCAAGGTGGATGGCACTGCTCGGCCTGAGGCGAGCAGGCCAAGACCCGCAGTTCTTGCGATCGACGCGAACTTTGGCTTTGCCTATCCGGCGCTCGATCTCGCTGTCTTGGAACTTCCAGCGATTGCGCGCGAACAGGGCATCGCCTTTGCCGCCATCAACCGTTCGCACCATGCAGGCGTCATGGCGTTGACCGTGGAGCGCTTTGCCGAGCAGGGGCTGGTTGCGATGATGTTTGCCAACGCGCCCGCCTCCATGGCCCCCTGGGGTGGCAAGGTGCCGCTGTTCGGCACCAATCCGATCGCTTTTGCGGCGCCTATTGCCGGTGACGAGCCGCTGGTCATCGATCTAGCACTCTCCAAGGTCGCCCGCGGCAAGGTGATGGAAGCGACCCAGAAGGGGACGAGTATTCCGGACGACTGGGCCTTCGACTCCGACGGCAATCCGACGACCGACGCATTTGCCGCGATAAAGGGAACGATGGCCCCTTCCGGCGGTGCCAAGGGGGCGGCGCTCGCCCTGATGGTGGAAGTGATGGCGGCCGGCATCGGCGGTGCGCATTACTCCTACCAGGCAAGCTCGCTGTTCGATGAGACCGGGCCTCCGCCGGCGCTTGGCCAGTCGCTGATCGTCATCGATCCGGATGCCACGACGGGTGGCGGCGCGGCAGAACGCTTTGCGGCATTGGCGAGCGAAATGGCAAAGCAGGACGGTGTCCGCCTGCCCGGCCGGCGCGGCCGCGGTCTTCGCGCCGAAAGCATCCAGCACGGTCTCAAGATCGACGACGACGTGATGAAGGCGATAGAAGCTCTGGGCTGACCTGCAGATCCACCTTTATGCCAGACAAGCCAGTGCAGCGATGCGCTGGCTTTTCCTTATTCCGCAGCAAGCGTTCTGCGGAGGCTGAGCCGGTCATACAGAGGATTTTAAGGGATATAAAACGAGAAAAGCCTGGCGCGGGAGGAGGATGCGCCAGGCTTTAAACTTGATCAACAACTGGGAGGAGGAGGGTGTTGTTGATCCGTATCGAACGACACTGGGAGGAGGAGGTGCGTCGTTCGATGACCAAACTTCTAGCCATATCTTCCCGGTGCGCCAAGAGGCTCTGCTGCAATGCAGCAATGCGTTTGCTGCATTGCTGGGCAATTGCTCACGCGTTCGTGTTTCGTCGTCGCCAAGCGATAGCCATTGTCCGGGATAAGACGATGCGGCCGCGTGCTTCCACCGGAGCTTTCCTCTAGGTTATCCCGCATAGAGCCTGACAGCGGAGACACGCATGAAGACGTCGATACGGTACCATCAAGGAGATATTCCAGCCTCTGACGCTGCGCGCTACACAGGCGCGATCGCAATCGATACGGAAACGCTTGGCCTCGTCCCGCGCCGCGACAGGCTTTGTGTCGTGCAGCTCTCACCAGGCGACGGAACCGCGGACGTCATCCGGATCGCAGCCGGGCAGAAGCAAGCTCCCAATCTCGTCGCACTGCTTGCCGATCCCGCCCGACAGAAAATCTTTCACTACGGACGCTTCGATATTGCGGTTCTGTTTCACACGTTCGGGGTTACGACCACGCCTGTCTTCTGCACCAAGGTCGCATCGCGGCTCGTGCGGACCTATACGGATCGACACGGCCTCAAGGACAATCTGAGAGAGTTGCTGGACGTCGATATCTCGAAGGCGCAGCAGCAGACCGACTGGGCTGCCGAAACCCTGTCGCAGGCCCAGCTCGAATATGCGGCGTCCGACGTGCTTCACCTCCATGCGCTCCGCGACAAGCTGACCGAGCGCCTTCTCCGCGACGAGCGTATCGAACACGCGACGGCGTGTTTCGAGTTCCTGCCGACCCGAGCCAAGCTCGATCTGCTCGGCTGGGGTGAGACCGACATTTTTGCGCATAGCTGACGACCGGTCGGGCCTGCCAGCGATTAGCGATGATTTAACCATAGCGATTTAAGAATTGGTGCTCGGCATTCATGCGCCATGAGTTGGCGGCGCAGTTTTGGCGTGCGACGTGCGCGTGAATTCGTGTGTGGCCGAGTTGTCCCTTCCTTTCACACGCGAGAGATGGAAGCGCGCCATGCTGACTCCTGTCAGTGCTACGCAAAGCATGCAGGCCGACCCACTCTCTCCGGTCCGTACGGTTGCTTCCACGCGTCCCATCGCGGCGGCCGCAGGAGCAGACTCTGACATGTCCGCGAGCGATGGAATGCTTGCGGGTGGCCGCCTGAACCTTCTGTCGCTCTCCGGCCAATTGCAGCTTGCCTACGGGTCGTCAATCTTCGCCGAAACGATCGGACAAATCCTGCAGATACCGCGCAACGACGGCGAGCTGCTGGCAGACTATGCAGAGCGCCTGACTGTCGCCGTGCAGTCCATGAGTGCTGTTGACGTAGCCGCACTCGAGAAAACGCTGAGCCAGCTGGTCAAGGGCCTGTCCGTGCCGCTGCTCGCCGAAATCCTTAAGAACCCAGGTGGTCTCGACGCAGCACGGCTGATCCTGTCGCTCGAAGCAGCGCTCGTCACGGATAGCGATACGGTTGAGAATGCAGCGGTCACCTCCTATCGGCAGAATGAGATAGCCAGCCTTCCAAAAGACGGTGCGGCACCCTCTCCTACGACGCGGCCCGGCGCCCCGCCGGCAGTTGCCCCGACTGGCCCCTCCTTGCCCAGCCCATCATCCCCCGCACTCTCAGCGCTCCAACCCTCGACGCCCAGCCCCGCATCGCCGGCAGTTCCTCTGCCCGGTTCTTCTTCGGGCACAGCAAGTACAGAGACCCCCGGGCCATCCGCCGGCGCTCTGCCTGACATCGGAGCAAAATCGCAGTCGGTGACGTCACCCGCCACCAGCGCAACGCCGCCCGCCACCGGCGCAGCGGCACCAGCTATCGCTCCGTTCTCGCCAACCACGAGCGGGTCAGCCGCCGCGGCTCCTGACACAAAGGTTCCCGGTACTGAGCTTCAGAAACCCCAACTGCTGGCGCCCCTCGTTGACTTGCAGGAAGAGCCGAGCCGCGAAGCGGTCCTTGCGCGGCCGATGCCGGTCCGATCAGAAGGTCTCGCGACAGCAACCGCCGACCTTCAAACCAAACCCGCTCCGCCTCCCGCCGTGCCAAATGCTGTTCCGATCAAGCCGGACGCGAGCCCCGTGCCTGCGCAAGCCTTATCGATCGCGGCCGCAGATGCGGGGCTGATGCAGCAAGTTTCGCCAGGAGCCCTGCCGCAGACCTCCGTACCGGGCATCTCGACGGTGACGAATACCGGGGCTCTGGTCGCATCGGTTATCGATGCCTTCGACAATGACATGAAAATCCCGATCGGCGATGCCGAAACGGCGTTGGCACCGAAACCCGCTGTGGAATGGCCCAGCAATCTCGCGCAACTGGTGTCTGCGATCGCACCAAGCGCGCTTCAGGCGGCGCTGCTCGCGACAGGAGCTCCGGTCGAGAATTCGACAGCGGCACTTTTCAAGAACCTGTTTGGCGGAGGGGGCAGTGGAACGGTGGCACATGCCGCTGGACGGGCACAACCTGCCCCGGCTGCTCCGGACATAGACGCAATGCATACGGCCGGGATAACGCATCCCGAGGACGATCTGCAGCGCATTGCAGAACGTCACACCACGGCCGCAAAAGCCAGCGGAGCCCCGGAGGCCGTGCCAGACCCCGACATCCAAGCGATGCCAGTGCCGCTGCCGCTCGTGCAGCGCGAGGCGATTGGCCTGCCCTTTGTCCCCTACCCAATGGCGGACGACGAGCCGCGGCGCGAAAACCGCAAGACGCAGCCGGTGACGGCGATCGACGAGGATGGCGAAGGCGACCACAGCCAGGGCCAGGCGTTCGACCACCCCGACGACGGGAAAGATCCTTCCGACGACGACAATCTCGGCGATGGCGAAGCCGCGTCTGCGGACGTCAGCAATAAGGAAAGCCGTCCGAACGACCTCTACTGGCGCATGGCTGGATGGACCTGAGCCGACGGTTCGAGACCCGGCCGAGATAAATAGCGGGCATGAAAAAAGCCGCCGGATCTTTCGATCCGGCGGCTTTCGAATTTCAAGCTACAACGATTACTCGCCGCCGCGGTTCTTCAGAGCCGCGCCGAGGATGTCGCCGAGCGAAGCGCCGCTGTCGGACGAACCGAACTGTGCAACTGCTTCCTTTTCTTCAGCGATCTCGAGAGCCTTGATCGACAGCATGACCTTGCGATCCTTCTTGGAGAAGTTCGTGACGCGGGCGTCAAAAACCTGACCAACCGAGAAACGCTCCGGACGCTGATCGTCGCGATCGCGTGCCAGGTCGTTGCGGCGGATGAAGGACGTGATGTCTTCGTGAGCCACGAGCTTCACTTCAACACCACCGTCGTTGACGGCGATGACTTCGCACGAAACGACAGCGTTCTTGCGCAGTTCGCCGGATGTTGCGGCTTCGCCGACAGCATCCTTGCCAAGCTGCTTGATGCCGAGCGAGATACGCTCCTTCTCGACGTCCACATCCAGAACGACAGCCTTGACGACGTCGCCCTTGTTGAACTCCTCGATGACCTGTTCGCCTGGACGGTTCCAGTCGAGGTCGGAGAGGTGAACCATGCCGTCAACGTCGCCGTCGAGGCCGATGAACAGGCCGAATTCGGTCTTGTTCTTGACTTCGCCTTCGACTTCAGTGCCAGCCGGATGGCTGAACGCAAATGCCTGCCATGGGTTCTCGAGGGTCTGCTTGAGACCGAGCGAGATGCGGCGCTTCGACGGATCGACTTCGAGAACGACAACGTCGACGTCCTGCGTGGTCGAAAGGATCTTGCCGGGATGTACGTTCTTCTTGGTCCAGGACATTTCCGAGATGTGGATCAGGCCTTCGATGCCTGGCTCCAGCTCGACGAATGCGCCGTAGTCCGTGATGTTCGTGACGGTACCGGAGATCTTCTTGCCAACCGGGTACTTGGCAGCAATGCCATCCCACGGATCCGACTCGAGCTGCTTCATGCCGAGCGAGATGCGGTGGGTTTCCTGGTTGATGCGGATGATCTGAACCTTGACCTGCTGGCCAATGGACAGGATTTCCGACGGATGGTTGACGCGGCGCCATGCCATGTCGGTCACGTGCAGCAGGCCATCGATGCCGCCGAGGTCAACGAACGCACCGTAATCGGTGATGTTCTTGACGACGCCGTCAACAACCTGACCTTCTTCAAGGTTCTGAACGATTTCCGAGCGCTGTTCTGCACGGGACTCTTCGAGAACCGTACGACGCGAAACAACGATGTTGCCGCGACGCTTGTCCATCTTGAGGATTTCGAAGGGCTGCGGGTTGTGCATCAGCGGGGTCACGTCGCGGATCGGACGAATGTCGACCTGGCTGCGCGGAAGGAAGGCAACAGCGCCGTCGAGATCGACCGTGAAGCCGCCCTTGACCTGGTTGAAGATAACGCCTTCAACGCGTTCGCCAGCTTCGAACTTGACTTCGAGCTTGACCCAGCTCTCTTCGCGGCGAGCCTTCTCGCGCGACAGAACTGCTTCGCCAAGCGCGTTTTCGATGCGCTCGACATAGACTTCGACTTCGTCGCCGACCTTCAGCGAACCGTCTTTGCCCTTGACGCCGAATTCCTTCAGCGCGATGCGACCTTCGACCTTGAGGCCGACGTCAACAACGGCCATGTCCTTTTCGATCGCCGTTACCAGACCTTTGGTAACGTAGCCTTCGGCCAGATCATTGGTTGCGAAGGATTCTTCGAGAAGGGCTGCGAAGTCCTCCCGCGACGGGTTAGTTACTGCCATGAAATCTCCTGGTCGTGTCCAGTCAAGGACACATTGCGCCGTGGGTTCGTGTTGATCACACCCGAAATCCAAGCCCGCCTCGTCATGTTCAGAGGCAATCCGGCGCAAGGACTAAGATATCGGGCTCGAATGCGCCGCCGGTTATCCGGTCGGTCATCATCCTTTCAGGGCGGCGTCGATAATCGCCTTCGCGGCCTGAAACGCGGCCTCTATACCCATTTCTGACGTATCAAGCAAGTGCGCGTCTTTCGCAGGCTTCAAAGGGCTGTCGGCACGCCCCATGTCACGCTCGTCGCGCTTTCGCACATCGGCAAAAATCTCATCGAAATCTGCGGCATCGCCGCGGCTAACGATCTCGTCGTAACGGCGCCTGGCGCGCACTTCCGGCGATGCGGTCACGTAAAGTTTAACGGGTGCATCGGGGCAGACGACGGTGCCGATATCGCGCCCGTCGAGGACCGTTCCGGGCTTGCGCCTCGAAAACGCCTGCTGCGCTTCCACCAGCGCCCGGCGCACGGCGGGCATGACGGCGATCTTCGAGGCCGCTTCTCCAATCGCATGGGCCGAGAGAATTTCGCGGTCGAGACCTGCCAGTTCAACGTCGCGCGCCATCGTCTCGGCAACGGCCTCGTCGTTGAGGGGCAGACCCCGGTCGAGCAGCGCCTTGGCCGCTGCGCGGTAGGTGAGGCCCGTATCGAGATGCCGGAAGCCGTAAGTTTCGGCGATCTGGCGCGACAGGGTTCCCTTGCCGGCTGCGGCAGGGCCATCGATTGCGATCACCAGTGGCGTAGTTCTATCTGCAGAATTCATGTCAGGCGGGAGGCTCCGTAGCGGCGGACACGATCGGCCATTTGGTCCTGTCCGGGCATGTTATCAAGTCCGGAGGCTACGCCTTCACGATCGCCGACCGGGCGGTTCTGACTGACCTTCCACTTTCCTTCGATGTCCGAGATCTCGATCTCGACACCGACGATACCCTTCAACTGGGCGGAAATGAAATTGTCTGGCGCATCGTTGACGGACCAGGGCATCGGCCGGCTGTTTTCATGCTGGCTGGTGATTGCCTCGATCTGGGCAAGCAGCCAGCCGGCGTCTTCGACGATGCGGGCCGGGCCGCGGGCCTGAACGATGGCATAGTTGCAGGTGGGCACGACCTTACCCGTCTCCTGCTTGGTCTGGTACCAGGACGGTGTGACGTAGCTATCGGCGCCCTGAAACACAGCAAGGACACTCGCGCCGTCGCGGATGTCTTTCCACTGGCTGTTCGCCCGGGCAAGATGCAACCGCAGCACGCCTTTTTCAGCGGCCTCTCCATCGAGGTGAAACGGCACCGGGTTGGCCAGCAGGCCGGAATTTCCAGCCGTAATCAGCATGCCCAGCGGATAGGCGCGGATCAGCGCATGCTGGGTGCCGAGATCGTCTTCGCGGAAATGCGGCGGTTGGTACATTGGCGTGCGCCTCAGATCTTTCCGTCGGTCTGGTTCTCGATCTGCGCGCCGAGACCGGTCATCAGATCCATGAATTCTGGAAAGCTGGTGGCGATGATCGACGCGTCGTCGACCGTGACTTCGTGCTCCGATGCAAGACCGAGAACAAGGAAGCTCATGGCGATGCGGTGATCGAGATAGGTGACAACGGCAGCGCCGGACGCATTGCCGTAGCCTTTACCGCCTGGACGGCCGCGCACGACCAGCGTCTCCTTGCCTTCATCGCAATCGACGCCGTTCAGCTTCAGGCCTTCGGCAACGGCCGAGAGACGGTCGGACTCCTTGACGCGCAGTTCCTCGAGACCAAGCATCGTCGTCGTTCCCTCCGCAAAGGCTGCAGCGACCGCGAGGACGGGATATTCGTCGATCATCGATGGCGCACGATCGGCAGGAACAGTGACGCCCTTGAGGTCGGAACCGCGCACGCGCAGGTCGGCCACATCTTCGCCACCGGCGCTGCGGGCATTCATCACCTCGATATCCGCGCCCATTTCCTGCAGCGTCAGAATAAGACCGGTGCGGGTGGGGTTCATCAGGACGTTCATGATGGTCACGTCCGAACCAGGCACCAGGATGGCGGCCACAAGCGGGAACGCGGTCGAGGACGGATCGCCGGGCACGTCGATCACCTGCCCCTTGAGATTGCCGCGACCTTCCAGCCGGATCGTGCGGACGCCGTGCGCATCGGTTTCGACGGTCAGATCAGCGCCAAAACCCTGCAGCATCTTTTCGGTATGGTCGCGCGTCATCACCGGTTCGATCACGGTGGTGACGCCAGGCGTGTTGAGGCCGGCAAGCAGTACAGCGGACTTGACCTGCGCCGAGGCCATGGGCACGCGGTAGACGATGGGGTTGGGCGTGCGTGGGCCGCGCAGCGTGACGGGCAGCCTGTCGCCGTCCATCGACGTCACCTGGACGCCCATCTCGCGCAATGGATCGAGCACCCGGCCCATCGGCCGCTTGGACAGCGAGGCATCGCCGATAAAGGTGGACTCGAAATCGTAGACGCCGACCAGACCCATCGTCAGGCGGCAGCCGGTGCCGGCATTGCCGAAATCGAGAGGCGCCTGCGGTGCCAGCAGCGCGCCGTTGCAGGTGCCCTGGATGATCCACTCAGCGCCGACCTTGTCGATCTTCGCGCCCATGGCACGCATCGCCTTGCCGGTGTTGATGACGTCTTCGCCTTCCAGGAGGCCGGTGATCCGCGTCTCTCCGGCAGCCAGGCCTCCGAACATGAAGGAACGATGCGAGATGGACTTGTCGCCCGGGATGCGGACGGTCCCGGTGAGGTTTGTCGATCTTCTCGACTTTGCCGGTTTGAGGGCAATCCCATGCGACATGATCGGTCCTTGCTCGTATGCCTTTGATTTCCGCCGTCGTTATCACAAAGCAAAAGGCGGGTCATTAGCCTGCCTGCCAAGGAATTCAGGAAAAGTTAGTCTTTGACATGGAGCCCGCCAGGCCTTATGGGGACCGGCTTAGATTTTTCACCCATTGATTGCCGCTTTATGCGGCTTCGCCGACCTGTTCGGCCATCTCATGAGGCTTTGATAGTGGCTAAAGCGGAACTCGGAACCAAGCGCACCGACCCGGATACCGGCAAGAAGTTTTACGATCTGAACCGCGATCCCGTCGTTTCCCCCTATAGCGGCAAGTCCTGGCCGTTGTCGTTCTTCGCCGAAAACAGCGCCGCTGCAAAGCTGGAGCAGGCGGAAGAAGAAGATGTCGAGGAAGTCGACGTCGAGAACCCAACTGTCGAGCCCGTCGCAACCGACGACGCCGACGATGCGGCAACCGGCGACGACATCCCGGATCTGGGCGACGACGATGATGTCGATATCGGCGACGATGACGACAACACCTTCCTCGAAGCCGACGAAGACGATGAAGACGACGACGTAACCGGCATTGTCGGCGTTGGCGGCGACGACGACGAGAATTGATCTTTCGACCTAAAGCCCGGTAATTTGAAGAAAAATTGCCGGGCTTTGAAAAACAGGCTTGCACTCTCCGAAAACCGGACGTAATAAGCCGCCACTCCGGTCAGCATCGCTGCTTCGGAGTTCCCAAGGACCGGAACACCCGGACCACCCTGATGGGGCTATAGCTCAGCTGGGAGAGCGCTTGCATGGCATGCAAGAGGTCAGCGGTTCGATCCCGCTTAGCTCCACCAAATCTTTTCCTTTGATTGAACAATCTCAGAATGAAGTATTGAAAGCCGCCGAAGGTTTTTGATACCCCGGTGCGCTTACACACTCGGTCTCTTCACGATTGCTGCACCCATCGTCGAGTGAAACGACGGCACCAACTTGCATCGAAAGGTCAGTGATGGATCGGCTCGAACGTGATGCACCATTTCCTGCAGAAATGCAGGGCCGGTGGACGGACGTGGAAGACTCAAATTCGGTGTTGATAGTCGAGGGCAGCGAGATCATCTGCTTCGGCGAAAAAATCGCTTACGATTGCAAGCTGATCGATACAATCGACGGCGCGCTGACCGTAAGTCTGAAGATCAACGATCGAACCGCTGACGACACCTTCCAGCGCGCCAACATCACCGAGTTGGTAATCACGCCCGAAGGCGATCTCCACGCATACAACGTCAAGTTCGCGAGCCAGTTTGCACGTACTGTCAGCTAGCGACCTCCATCGCAAAGCCTACCTTGTGACACCAAGGCTTAATTCGCGAAGTACGCGGCTGTGCTGTGCGCAGCTTTCGTCTGATGGATCCGGGTGCGGCGGGCGGCGAGTTTGCGGGTTTTGTGGGCCGCGTGCCGGAAGCGCTTCTTGGTGCGCTCGACTTCGCGCAGATAGCCGAGATCTGAGGCCAGAACCTCGTCCTGGTACTG
>Ga0213835_100157_pt1 | contig 83654 bp, 77 predicted proteins | sample SWPATP01_FD_160576 | JGI IMG/M metagenome (GOLD analysis project Ga0213835, IMG submission 160576) | Coastal seawater microbial communities from Marineland, Florida, United States - SWPA TP0 #1 | ecosystem: Environmental > Aquatic > Marine > Coastal | place: USA: Florida | collected 2016-08-05 | reverse complement strand
AAAATGGGTAGACAGTGGAAAACTGGGTAAAATATCCAAAGTTCAAATCTGGACCAACAGGCCAGTTTGGCCTCAAGGATTCGCTTTTCCACAACCAAACCCCAGCCAAAGACCAGATGCACTCAATTGGGACTTATGGTTGGGCCCGGCACCTGAGATTCCCTATACCCCTAACCTACACCCCTTCAATTGGAGAGGTTGGTGGGATTATGGGACCGGAGCCCTGGGAGATGTGGGTTGTCACTTGATCGATATACCTTTTAGAACATTAGGTTTACATTACCCCACAGCGGCAGAATGTAGTGTTGGAACGGTGTTTACCAGAATGTGGACACCGGATTATCATCCTGAAGGCTGCCCTGCCTCTTCCTATATCACGATCAATTTTAATGCTACAGAAAAAAGCCAATCCCCCATAGAAATGACCTGGAGTGATGGGGGCATCAGGCCTTCCCGTCCAGCAGCAATACCACCTGACCATGACATGGGAGGTAGCAATTCGGCCAATGGCGTCCTGATCATCGGAGAACATGGGGTGATTTCCACCAATATCAATGACAGCTCACCTTTGATGCCCAAATTATACATGAACGATGGATCCACGGATTTTGGACCTGAGAAAGAAGATGGGGACGAACCGGAATATGGTCACCAGAGAAAATGGGTGGATGCCTGTAAAGCAGGTTTCGGAAGCAAGGAACACCAAGGACTGACCTCCTCCTTTGACTATGCAGGACCTATGACAGAAACCGTCTTGATGGGTAACCTGGCCATAAGAAGCTATATGCTCAGAAGGGAAAATCCACAGGGGCAAATGGAATTCTTCGGAAGAAGAAAACTACTTTGGGATGGCGACAACATGCGCATCACCAACCTGGAAGAAGCCAATCAGTTTGTGGGGCGGGAATACAGACCAGGATTTGAAGTTTAAAATGAAGCGCGGGTTGATCCCGCGTTTTATTTTTATTAAACCCATGAGAAAAAATGCAGCAATCCCTGGTACAGATCGCTTTGGTAGTCAATGACTATGACGAGGCCATTCAGTTTTATACCCAAAAACTCCAATTTGACTTGGTCGAAGACACCCAATTATCGGAAACCAAAAGATGGGTTGTAGTAAAACCAAAAGGTGAAAAAGGTGCGGCATTGCTGTTGGCCAAAGCTGCTACTGAAGAACAAAAAAGCCGCATCGGAAACCAAACAGGCGGCAGGGTATTCCTCTTTTTGCATACGGATAATTTTGATAGGGATTATAAAAACCTGATCCATCACCATATCAAAATCATAAATGGTCCCAGAGAGGAATCATACGGAAAGGTGCTCGTTTTTGAAGACCTGTACGGTAATCTTTGGGATCTGATTGAACCTTTAAAAACCATGTGATTTTTAAATTCAACCTTCTTACCTACAAGCATATGTCCATTTACCAATCCACCCCTCCAACCCTTTGGTCAGGAAGAAAGGCTGAAAGCCTTCAGTATTGGCACCAAGCTGTCAGATGTCTTGATTCACTTGATTTACCTGGGGAAAGCACAGATAAAAAGCTGGCCATCCTGGGTTATGCAGGAGAGGAAGGAGTGAAAAGAAACCAAGGGAGAATCGGGACAGCTCAGGGACCTAAGGCCATTAGGAAAATGATGGGCCCCATGGCTTACCATCTTCCAAAAGCGTTGAAGATTTATGACTTAGGAGACGTACTTACAGAAGGGGATGGGATGGAAGCCTCCCATGACCTGATCTACCAAACCATCAAAGGACTGTTGTCAAATAAAGCTTTTCCGGTAATCTTAGGAGGTGGTCATGACCTGGCCTATCCTCATGGTAAGGCCGTAATGGAACACTGCTTGAGCAAAGGTGAAAAATTAGGCATTATCAACCTTGATGCCCATTTTGACATCCGACCCAAAGTCGATGGAAAGGGGCATTCAGGCTCGCCTTTCTTGGAGCTTGCCACTTCTTTTCCAAAAAACTTTGAATACCTATGTTTGGGAATTCAAAGCGCTGCCAACCCTCCGGAACTCTTTGAAAAAGCCAACCAACTTCATGTTCAATGGATGGAAATGGAAGAATTTACCATGGATAATTGGCCGCAGATCAAAGATCATTTGGATACATTTTGCCAATCCATCAATAAAATATACCTGAGCATTGACCTTGATGGGTTTTCTTCTGCCGTCGCTCCAGGCGTGAGTGCCCCCTCCCCTTGGGGTTTTTCACCTGAGCTGATCGCTAAAGTATTAGAATGGATCGCTCAAAGTGGGAAATTAATCTCCTTGGACGTAGTCGAATTAAACCCAGAATATGATCAGGATAATTCCACTTCTAAATTGGCAGCCAGGTGTATTGAATACACCTTAAGAAAACTTTTAATAGGCTGATTTTTTTGCGCTCAATCATTTCAAAGGAAAAAGAAAATTATAGAAAAAAAGAATTTTCCTATTCCAGCATCCGTCGTTCCTTTACCCTGCCTGAAAACATTTTGGAGGACAAAATAGATTCGAAATATGACAATGGCATACTCAAAGTCCAGATCCCCAAGAATAACAAAGCAGATAACAAAAGTAAAAAGGCCATCACAGTAGGTTAATTAACTTTCTCCATAAGTAAAGCCCTGTTCCATAAAGGTTCAGGGCTTTTTCATTCAAAATTTTCTATTTTAAAATTCACCTTTGAAGAAATTAACTTATTTTCGGACATTGTTCCTTTTGAATTCTTTTATCATTCATGAAAAATCTTATCGTCATAGTCTTTATATTCTGGTTGAATTGGATAGGTGTTTCAGTTACAGAAGGACAAACCTTCCGGATTTTTGAAAAACCCATTCTGTTTGATGAAGAAAGAGAACAGTTATCTTTAGCATATCTCAAAAACAGGCATGGCATAGAAAAAACTTCAGCAACCATTAACCCTCAAATGGTGGTGGTACATTGGACTGCTGTAAATTCGCTGGAAACTACTTTTGACGTCTTCAATCCTGTTCATTTGGGTGGTAGACCGGAGCTGACAGCGGCCAGCAACCTGAACGTTTCCGCCCATTTTCTGGTGGATAGAGATGGGGTGATTTTCAGGTTACTGTCGGACACGACTTTTGCCAGACATACCATTGGGTTAAATTACATGGCCATCGGCATTGAAAACATCGGTGGTCCTGGTGCACCATTGACCCGGGCACAACTTAAAGCGAATGCGGAATTGATCCGTTATTTGCAAAAAAAACACCCAATCACTTACGTCATTGGGCACCATGAATACTATGCCTTCCAAGGTACTTCTTTGTGGAAGGAAACGGATCCTGATTATATCACACAAAAGCAGGATCCTGGAGATAGGTTCATGAAAAGATTAAGAAAAAGGCTTCGAGACCTTGATTTTAAAAGCAAACCTGAATAGACCATGAAGCTAAATTTTTACACAAAGGGCATTGGACTTACCTTGATGGTGGGATGCACCTTGTTTTTTTTATTTCAATCCTGTAAATCTTCAGCCCCTATTTCTGCGCCGCTAACCCCGCCTTATGTGGATGGCTTGGAGGAGGGATATCCAAGCAAGGTATACTCCAACCTTCCAAAAACGCTGTACTACCGGGTAATTGAAATGGATATGCCACAAAGCCTAAGGGAATTTAGGGGGGTATGGATAGCAACAGTGGCCAATATCGATTGGCCAAGTTCTCCCGATGAACCCTATGCCAAACAAAAAGAGGATTTCATCAAGCTTCTGGATTATTATCAATCTCTAAATTTTAATGCAGTGATCGTGCAGATAAGGACTGCCGGAGATGCTTTTTATCCTTCTAGATATGCCCCTTGGTCCAAGTACCTGACTGGAAAGCAGGGGAAAAGGCCGGACACTTTGGAAGATCCCCTCTCTTGGATGATCCTGGAGTCAAAAAGAAGGGGATTTGAGTTCCATGCTTGGCTCAATCCTTACAGGGCAACCATGAATATGGAAATCAGTGAACTTAGTCCAGAGCATGATGTCCTGAATTATCCGCAATGGATGGTCAAGTATGACAATAAATATTTCTATAACCCTGGATTACCAGAAGTAAAATCCCATCTGCTGAAAATCATTGAGGAGGTGGTTAAAAATTACAATATCGACGCCATCCACTTTGACGATTATTTTTATCCCTATCAAGTCAATGGACAGGTGTTTGATGACGAAGCTGCCTACAGAAGATATGCCAAACAAGGGCAATCCAAAGCAGATTGGAGAAGGGAAAATGTGGATGATTTGGTTTTTGCCATCAGCCAGTTGATCCAAAGTGAAAAACCATGGGTGCAATTCGGAATTTCCCCTTTTGGTGTTTGGCGCAATAGTTCCTTAGACCCAAGAGGTTCCAACACCCAGACTGCCCAGACCAATTATGACCACCTTTACGCTGATGTATTGAAATGGACAGAAAACAGGTGGCTGGATTATCTGATCCCCCAATTGTACTGGAGTACAGATTTCGAGGCGGCATCATACAGGGAGTTGTTGAATTGGTGGTCCAGAAATCACAATAACACTACCATCTATATCGGTAATGGGGCATACAAAATCAGAGATAATGCCGATCCTGCATGGAACGACCCCATGGAATTGGTCAATCAATTGAGCCTATCCAATATGACACCCAATGTAAATGGAAATACTTTTTTCAGTGCCAGGTCCCTGTTTCAAAAAAATCAGGATGTCGCTCAACTCATTAAAGATTACCATTATGAGTTCCCAGTACTCTCCCCTATCCCCCACAGACAAATCATCAGTCCTCCATCCATTGTGGATCCCATTCTGATACTGCACGGAGAAGGCTATGCATTCCAGTTTAGGGAAGTGGTCAAACCGGATTACCGATATGCTTTGATTTACACCGCGCCTACTTTGAACGATTTGCAGAGAAGGGCCGAAGAAACCAATTTCCAGAAAATATACCTGGATGACAATGACCGCTTTGTGGTACCCATTCTGAGTTTTGAAGGCAAACCTTACATTGCCCTGAGCTTTATTGACCGTTTTGGAGTGGAAACCAAACCTTTGGTCTACAAAATAGAAGGTAAACTCTTAACAAGGACAGAATGAAAGACATGCTGGTCCGCTTGATGGACTTACCGGATATTGCTGATCTGGAGGCCAAACTTAACAAGGATAATATCATCATTCGCAGGCCGATTCCTCCTGAGAAATCATTGGTTACTGATTGGGTAGACAGGGAATTTGGGATGTATTGGAGAAATGAGGTTGATGCTGCTTTTTCCAAGCTTCCTGTACACTGCTTAATAGCACAAAGGGAGAATGAGATATTGGGTTTTGCCTGTTTCGAAACTACCGCGAAAAATTTTTTCGGACCCACCGGGACGCTTGAAAAAATGCGAGGCAAGGGCATAGGAAAAATACTACTGGTGAAGAGTTTGGAAGCCATGAAATCCATGGGCTATGCCTATGCCATCATCGGAGGAGTTGGACCAGCAGCATTTTATGAAAATGTGGTAAATGCAAAAATTATTGAAGGCTCGGATATCAGTATTTATCAAAACCTATTAAGGAAAAGTCCATGAGCCGAACAGTAAAAAACAATCCTTGGTACTGGGTGCCGCCCCTTTACTTAACTGAGGGGATACCTTATGTCCTGATCATCACCGTCTCGGTCATCATGTATAAAAAATTAGGGGTAGACAATTCGGATATTGGACTTTATACCAGTCTCCTGTATCTCCCTTGGGTAGTAAAGCCATTATGGAGTCCCCTGGTTGATCTTTACAGTACCAAAAGGAAATGGTTTTTGAAAATGCAATTGGTTCTTGCCCTTGCCTTCTTGGGTGTGGGGCTAAGCTTACCTACCAATCAGTTTTTTGTGCTTAGTTTGGCTTGTTTTTGGGTGGCCTCCTTTGCCTCTGCCACCAACGACATCGCCTCTGATGGTTTTTATTTATTGGCCTTAAAAGAGGAACAGCAATCCTTCTTTATTGGACTGAGGAGCACCTTTTACAGAATTGCGATGGTAACAGGACAAGGCCTATTTGTCATCCTTGCCGGTTACTTAGAGGTAAAGTTCGGCGATAATACCAAGGCTTGGTCACTGACCATGGTTTTGGTAGCAGCCTTGATGTTGGTGCTTACTTTAATCAATTACTGGACTACTCCGAACATCGAAAAATCTCAGGATTATGTCAAAGAAAAATCTTTGGGATTTTTAGATGTTTTTGCAACCTTTTTCCAAAAAAAAGAGATTTGGCTGGCATTGGCCTTTATCCTGTTATACCGATTAGGTGAATCCCAATTGGTCAAAATGGCTTCTCCCTTCTTATTGGATAGTAGAGAATTGGGCGGGCTGGCATTAAGTACAGGGGATGTAGGTTTGATTTATGGGACTTTTGGCATCATTGCCCTTTCCCTAGGTGGGATAGTGGGTGGTATAGTTATTTCCAGAGATGGGCTTGGCAAATGGATGCTTCCCATGATCCTTTCTCTCAATGTACCTAACTTTTTCTATTACCTGCTTGCTTATTTTCAGCCTGAATCCGCTTTTTATGCAGGCTTTGTAGTAGTGGTCGAGCAACTGGGGTATGGCTTTGGTTTTGCTGCCTTTATGATGTATCTGATCTATGTGGCAGAAGGTCCGTCAAAAACCTCCCATTATGCCATTGCTACGGGGTTCATGGCCTTGGGGATGATGGTTCCGGGAATGATCTCAGGTTTTGTTCAGGAATGGTTGGGATATGAAGGTTTCTTCCTTTGGGTGGTTTTTGCCGCCATTCCCGGTATTTTGATAGTGAAGTATGTCAAGTATCCTTATGAATACGGAAAAAAGAAATCAAATTAAATGGTTAATTGACTAGCTAACCATCAGGTTTTCAAAGTTTTTTAACTATTTTTGACTTACCCTTATTGTGATACTTAGACTAATATTTTTATGACAATTAAAGAAAAGATTGGACAGTTATTTTCTCCAGCTGCGTTTATCCACGATACGGAGGAAAACATCGAGGCAATGGAAAGGCTCATTCAAGAACAGCAAGTCGGAGGAATTACTTTTTTTCACAGTCGTCAATCAGCCGCAGCTAATTTTGAACAGCGCCAAGAATTACTGAATTATGACCACACCTTAAAAAAGCTCGTCAAGCTCATCAACCGGTATCAGCTGTTGGCCAAAACGCCCTTATTGATCAGTATTGATGCAGAGTTTGGATTGGCCATGCGGATAGAGGACACACCCCAATATCCTTATGCCATTTCCTTAGGTGCTTTGCCCGAAGAACAGATCCGCTTGGTCAGAGAAGTGGGTTACCGCATAGGAAAAGACCTCAAGCAATGTGGTATCCATATCAATTTCGCACCGGTAGCGGATATTAATTCCAATCCTGAAAATCCTGTTATCGGCTATAGGTCATTTGGTACCGAAAAGCATAAAGTAAGCAAATTTGCATATGCTATGTATGAAGGTATGCGACAAGCTGGAGTACAGGGATGCTACAAGCATTTCCCAGGGCACGGCGATACCGATGTAGATTCTCATTTGGGACTTCCTGTCATATACAAAAGCAAGAATGAATTATTAGAGGAGGAACTTTACCCTTTTGCAGAAGGCATTTCCCTAGGAGTCGATATGGTCATGGTAGGGCATTTAGCGGTACCTGCCCTCTCCGCTGGAAAAAACATCCCCGCCTCCCTCTCTAAACAGGTTATCAATGGATTGCTGCAAAATGAAATGGGCTTTCAAGGCATCGTGGTGACAGATGCACTTAATATGAAAAGTGTAAGTGAAATGTACCCAACTCCCGGCCAATTGGAGTTGGTAGCATTGGAGGCCGGAAATGATTTACTTTGCTTTTCAGAACATGTTGAAGCCGCTATAGATTTAATCGCAGAAAAAATGGATCAGGACCGAATTGAACTTTCCTACCAAAAAATAATGCGATTGAAGGATAAATTGGGCGTCTCACATGTACTCCCCCAAAGTCCCATACACTTTGATTGGGAAAACCATGCCGCTTTCAATGAAAAGTTGGCCAAATACTATATCAAGGAAATCGAATCCAATAAAAGTGCTGATCTCTTGGACTGTCGGTCTTTTGCTAAAGTATCCGTGTTCTCACCACTTTACAATCCCTTTTTCAATGAAATCGACAACTTCCAAAGTACCCCCTCATTTGAAATCCACTCCGCACAGGATGTGGGTTGGAAAGATTTGGAACAATTTGAAAACATTCTGATTGCCCTATACGTCCCATCAGCCAAACCAGTGAATCATTTCGGCATGGATCCTCAGGTGATAAAAAAGATCATCACCTTAACAGCAGGCAAAAACTGCCAATTGTATCTGTTCGGAAATCCATTGGCACTGAACGGAATTATTGGAAAGAACAGTATCTGTAAAATTGTTTGTGCCTACCAAAACTTTGAACCCGTGCAGAAAATGGCTGCACTTCACTTTTTAGATGAATTGGATCAAGGCATGGATTTCCAAATGTAATTCCCTTTACCTTCGGGTTAAAACCCTAAATTGGTCCATAACCCGGTAGGTAGCACGGGTTAGATCGGTATAGATTTCGGGAGATAGAAAATCAAAGGCTGCCGGTACATATCCCTGCCAAATGGTATTTCCTCTCTTATTGTCTATCACATAAACCACCAACATACCGTCATTTTCCAAAAAACGAACGTTATTGTAGGTTTCGTCCCTCTCTCTTGCCTCTGCCTGATCGAGGATTTCCATATCCATATTTTCTGTTCTTCTTTCCAACCAATAATCAAAATTTGGCTGGTCATACCCCCTGTATTTTACACCCTGATTAAAAATGGCATAATTGATCAAAATATCCGGTTTATCTTCATCCTTACGAAAACCCTGAGAGCCCAAACGATTAGTAATGGTATTCTCAATCGTCTGATAAAATAAAACTGAATCAGATGAAATTGGATTCCCTACGAAATTAAAAGTCTTGTAACGCTTAAAATTACCGGTGTAACTGAAATCATATTCTGCCACGTAATCTTTTTGACTCATGCAGGACAGGAAAACAAAAGCAAGAGCTAATAATGGTAAAGGAAATGACGCTTTCATCTGGAGGTTGTTTTAGTTTTTTACATATTTTTGTGTTCGATAAAGTTCTAACTCTGATTGAAAAAGTTTGTTTGTACTCTATATTGATTTTCAACTCATTATACAAAAATAAGCTGAATTCATCAAGTTAAATTTTATCTTAATATCAGCATATTTGTGATAGGCCCTTTCTGATTAAAAAAATGGATTTATTTATTATCGGCGATGTACATGGCTGCTTTTTCACCTATCTAAAATTATTAGAGCAATGGAATCCCAAATCTGAATATCTGATTCAGGTTGGAGATTTGATAGACCGTGGAAACCACTCCCTCAAAACACTCCGTCTTTCTTACGAAATTCAAGTGGCTTTCAAGAAGCAAACCATCTTTTTAAAAGGCAATCACGAACAATTGATGCAACATCACCTGCTCGGTAAAGATCCTTTCAAAAATTGGCAGCGTAATGGAGGAACAAAAACACTTTTGCAGTTTGAAAAAGAAGGCGTTGATCCTTACCATTACCTGAGCTGGATCAAAAATCTCCCCTTATTCTGGGAAAACAAAAAGGTCTTCATCTCCCATGCAGGAATCTCTGCTGAAGGAATTGATCCATTCCTGCCCGATGACCCCAATGGACTGCTATGGAACCGACAACCCCTCAAAAAAACAGATAAACTGCAAGTAATCGGTCATACCCCTAGATTGGACGGCAAGCCGGAATATATCCCCTCAGCCAATGCATGGAACATTGATACAGGTGCCTATAAAGGGAACTGTCTGACGGGCATCAAACTCAAAAAAGACGGCAGTTTCCTGGAGGCCATCTCCGTGCCCACTGATTCGAGGGATATTGAGGAGTAAAATATAGGGGTTAATGCTACCCCAACTCAAAAACACGGTCTACGCAGCTTGGAATATCTTCCTTATAATGACTCACATAAATCAGACTTAAGCCGGTATAGGCACAAACCTGGTCCACTGTTTTTTTAAATAAGGCCCGTTGGAATTCATCCATGCCCTGAGATGCTTCGTCCAATACCAAAAGTTTGGGCTGCTTGATCAAAGCCCTGGCCAAAAGCACAAAGCGCTGCTCCTCCAAACTCACCTGTTTGAGTAATTTTTGGCTGTTTCCCGCCATTCGGAAAAGCGCAAGCCAATCCATGGCCAGTTTTTCCTGAGCTTCAGTGACTTTTTTAAATAGACCCATGGTGTCAAATAACCCGGATAAAACCACTTTGATACAGGTCTGATTGGGTGGAAAAAACCTTGAAAGTTCAGGGGCCACGAAACCGATCTGCTTTTTGATATCCCAAATGCTCTCCCCTGTGCCTCTTTTTCGGCCAAATAACCAAATATCATTGGCATAGGCCTGCGGGTTCTCCCCCAAAATCAAACTTAAAAGTGTGGATTTCCCTGCTCCATTCGGCCCTTTCAGTTGCCATTTCTCTCCAGCCAGTACAATCCAGTCTACCCTGTCCAAAATGGTATTCCCAGCATATCGAATGGTTACTTTTTCAAGCCTGATCATTTCATCTTGACCCTGTCCTACTGAAGGTTGGAGAAGACGCTGCAGCATTTTTTCATCAAAACTTTCCATGGTCTCCTCTTCTGATGTAGTTGCTTTCCAATCCTCCCTCCGGAATATCGCCTCGATCTTCTTATCCTTCAAAATTCCTACGTGCGTAATACTCGCTGGAATTTCATTGCTGTGGGTGGACAAGATGACATGAATGCCAGATTGGATTATCTCCTGTAAAATCTGGTCAAATTGCGCCCTGGTCTGCACATCCAAACCGGTCAAAGGTTGGTCCAACAACAGAATTTTTGGATGCTTCATTAAAGCCGCTGCAATAGCCAATCTCCGTGTTTCCCCATTGGAAAGTTTGATCAGTGATTTGTCAGCCAAATCCTTCAGTCGCATACGCTCCAAAACCCTTTCCAGGTCCCAAAATCCATTAACTTTGGCTTCCACATTGGAAAGATATGCGCTTAAGGTCAGGGCTTCCTCGGCCTCCATAGAATTGAAGCGCTGCTGGTAGTAAAAATTCTGAAGGTTGGATTTATTTTTAAAGGGATACTGCTGTGATACCACGGCAATTAAGTCCCTAAAAGAATGTACCTCCCCTTTTTCCTCCTGCTCTTTTTGATACGCGGCAGCAAAAGGCCTGATTATACTTCCCCTGGTGACCATGGTCCTTCCTAAAAGGGTGTCCAGAAATGCCGTCAGTTGCTTGCCTGAATCCCCCACGATGGCCCAATGCTGTCCTTCCTGCCAATCAAATTCCAGCCCATCAAAGACCAGTTGGTCCAAATACCGTACAGTCGCCCCTGATACCTTGATGAGTGTTTTCATAATTTTTGCAGTTTTTTGGCAACAAGCGCCAACCATAATCAAGGCATTATCCTTGATTCTTTCTTCTCCCTCTCCTCTTGCCTCCCATTTCTTGTGCCTTGAATCAATTCCGCAATCCGACTTTCGAAATCCGCCTTAATCTGTTTCTCGCTTCTCGCTTCTTGTTTCTTGTTTCTTGCTTCTTGTTTCTTGCTTCTTGTTTCTTGCTTCTTGTTTCTTGCTTCTTGCTTCTTATCTCTCGTCTCTAACCTCCTACATCAAACCCTATTCTTACTATCAATCATAATCGTCACAGGTCCATCGTTTACCAAGGCTACTTTCATGTCAGCGCCAAATTCACCGGTCTGTATGGGTTTCCCCAGCTCATTTTCCAATGCCTTGATAAACTGCTCATACATGGGAATGGCAAAATCAGGCTTGGCCGCCTTGATATAAGAAGGACGGTTCCCTTTTTTGGTGCTGGCATGCAAGGTGAATTGGGAAATTAGCAGGATATCTCCTGTTGCTTCCAAAACACTTTTGTTCATGACCCCATTTTCATCAGGGAATATCCTCAAGTGGATGATTTTTCGGCTCAGCCAATCAATGTCTTCCTGAAGGTCTGCCTCCTCTATCCCAAGCAGGACCATCAATCCCAGACCAATACTTCCTGTTACTTCTCCATTGATTGATACCGAGGATTCGGATACCCTTTGTATAACTGCTATCATGCCTTAAAAATTTTGCATGTCCTTGGAAAGGATCACTTCTACTTTAACTGATTTTTCCTGGCCTGCATGGTAAATCATGGATTTGGCCACTTGATGGTCATAGATGGGACGGATGCCTTTGGCCAGCCGCAACCACACCAAGGGTTTCATGAAAATTTTGGCGATCTCCTCCCCCAACCTAAACTCTGATCTATTACCCAGCAATAGAGAAGGGCGGAAAATACCCAAATAATCGAAAGGAATCACTTTCAGGTCCTCTTCTGTTTCTCCTTTAACCTTGCTATAAAACACGTTGGATTGTGGATCTGCCCCAAGTGAGGAAACTACCAGGAAGCGTTTTGCCCCCAATTTTTTAGCCCAAAGGGCGAAATTCAAAATGAAATCATGGTCCACTTCATAGAATTTTTCCTCTGAACCGGCCCTTTTGATGGTAGTGCCAAGGGTACAGAAGGCATGGATTTCTACGGATTTTTCTTCAATAGCAGCCAGTAAGGGAAACATCAAACCACCAATATCCTCAGATCGAAGTTTGGCTTCGAAATCCCAGTCTTTTATAGCCGAAAGGTCTCCCACTACCTGGACCAACTTATCATGTTTCAAGGCCAATTTCCTCCGGCCTGTAGAGATGATATAATCATAACTGCTATCCTTGATCAGTTGGTGCATTAGCTGCATGCCCACTAATCCAGAAGTGCCTGCAAGAAAGGCTATCTTTTTCATGTACTTTATGCTTTTTACCTTAAAATCTATTCTTTTCCCAGGCTTTAAAACTATCCACCTCGTGTTTGACGGAATTGTATATGGCTATCAAGACTGACAAGTCGTCTGCAAAACCAATTAAAGGAAGAAAGTCAGGAATAATATCCAAAGGAGTAATGAAATAGACCAAGCCCAAGACAATTAAACCCAAGGTTTTGTTGGATACTTTGAACTGCCCGCTGCGGTGCGCTTGAATCATCCGCTTAAATACCATAATTGGCTCTAGCGCTTCCTGAACTTTAGGGTTATGAGATACCTTATCCAGTCGGTCCCTTACTTGGATCAACAGTTTTTGTAATTTCCCGTCCTCACCGGCTATTTCCCTGGCCTTTTCCTGATAAAGCAATTTTGCCTTGGTATAGAAATCAACTGTTTTATCTCTGAAAGTCGCCATACTTAAAAGAATATCCTGATCTCATCTTTTACGTTTTTGAGCGCATATTGTATGGCATCATTTTTCTGATCCAAAGACAATTGGAAAATCTTCTTGGCCAAATCAATCCCTCTGGATTCAGGAGTCATGTCCTGCATGGCAGTATTGACTAAAGTAATCACACTTTCTGTTGCGCGACGTACACTTTCCCAAGTTTCATCTGAAAAATAAACCTGCTGGGAAAGGTTGTGGTTAAATTCTTCCCTTACCTCATAGAGCAACTGACTGTAAAGGTCTCTGGCAGAATACTCGGGATTATTCACCCTACGAACCAGGTTATTGGGCGTAATCCTCTCCAACAACAAACAAAGGCGCTCTCCAGCCTGCAGCCTGATGGGCAGAATGGTCTGGGTATTTTGGGTTTTGATGTCTACAAGCATTTTTTCCCGCTCCTTTTTCAGAAAAGACAAAATCGTAAGGTACATGCCATAGATGACCAAACCTGCAGGAAGAATAATTTTTAACAAATCAGTAATAAAATCCATAGCTTTTTGATTAGAATCCGAATATCTAAAATTAATACATGGGATAAAACTTTGAGATTTGATATTTTTTCGACCTAAATTTGAACTCTATAAGCTTGAATTGTATTCTAAAGGCATGTTAATCCCAATTCAAATCACCGAAAAAGCCCAGGAAGAAATAAAAAACATCATACAGCACAAGAACATCCCAACAGATTATTTCCTAAGAGTTGGGGTAAAAGGTGGTGGCTGTGGAGGTATGTCCTATTTACTTGGGTTTGACAAACCAAAAGAAGATGACCAACAGTTTGAAATAGAAGGAATTCAGGTCCTGATTGAAAAGAAACATTACATGTTTCTAATGGGTATGCAGGTGGATTTTTATGAAGGCAATGAAGCCAGAGGCTTTACCTTTATCAATCCTGACATCCCAAAAAGGCATGACCAATGATGCTTATATCCTTCGCTTCAAGAGCTCAATGGTTTCTCTTTCTTCGCCTTTTAACCTTAACAGCCTAATGATTCGGTCCGGTGTGGGTTTTCCCAGTGAAGAAAAAACCAGGGTAATGGCAAAGGCAATGGTGTATCCTGCATTATCAAACCACATCAAGCCAAAAGCACAAATCAGACCTGCCACAAACAAAACCCAAAACCGCTGCATGGTAGCAGCAGCATATCGCCTCACTTTTTCTTCCAAATTCCGCTCCAAGGTCATAGCCTCCTTGATGCCATTATGGAAACGGATATAATGCAAAGCCAAAATGGCAAAGACAAAGCCCATAAGAAAGGAATCCCAAAAAGCGGGAATCTGTGGCAGGTCCCAATCCAAAGTACCTTCTTGCGCATGTAGATAGGCAAAGGCAAAAAAAGGAATCGGAATGGCGATTAAAATCAACACATTCCGTTCCAATACATCATATACTTTTCTAATTGCTGTATTTTCCAAGGTTGCTTATTCAATAATAATTTTAATATCTGAACTGGCTGCTTTTGAAGAACAGCATAGGATATATCCTTCTTCAATTTCAGACTTACTCAAACCTGCATCTTCTATCATATCCACCTGACCGGAAAGCAATCGCCCCCTACAAGCAGTACATAAGCCACTTTGACAACTGTAGGGCATATCCACATCATGGTCCAGTCCGGCCTCAAGAATAGTTTTACCTGCCGGCACCTCAAAATGGTATGATTCACCATCCACAATGACCTCCACTTCGCGGGTAAGTTCAGGTGACAATTTTCCAGCAGCTTTAAGTTCCTCCTCTTTGGCAGATAAGTCAGAAAAAAAGCTTTCTCTATGAATGGCCTCTTCCTTGACCCCCAAAGCTTTCAAAGCAGATGCAGCACTATCCATAAGGCCCTCCGGACCACAAAGGTAACATTCGGCAGCTTCCCCAATTTGGTCCTTCAACAATCCCTCCACCTTAGAGGCATCCAATCTTCCTTTTAAGCCATCCCAATCAGCGCTCGGTTGACTAAGGTTATGAATAACTGACAGTCTGCCTTCATATTTGCTGACAAGTGCTTCCAATTGGCTTTTGAAAATGATCTCATTTTCAGACCTGCTGCAATAGAGTAAAGTTACTTTTGTCTTGGGTTCATTGATCAAAACTGACTTCGTGATGCCCATTATTGGGGTAATTCCACTTCCTCCTGCGATCATCACAAAATGTCTTTCATTTTGGGAATGATAGGTAGTTGTAAAATTCCCCATAGGCTTCATGATGTCTATGGTTTTGCCAGGACGAAGCCTGTCATTAAGGTAGTTGGATACCAGTCCATCTTTTACCCGCTTTACGGTTATTCCCGGATAAGGGTCCACAAAAGGAGAAGTACAGAGACTATAAGATCTTCTTTCCTCTTTTCCATTGATATCCAAAATCACAGTAAGGTATTGGCCGGCCTTGTATTCCAAAAAAGGTTCTGGCTGTTCAAAATATATGGTTACCGTATCTGCAGTTTCTTTAACTATTTCCCTGATTTTTAAGGCTGAATATTGATCGCCTTTGGAGTCTTCCTTTTTCTTTTTGAATAGATTGAACATTTGAAGTCCGTTAGTTTACACGTTGATCCAATAGGTGAGCTTCAAAATTAATGCACGGTTTTTAATTTGAAAGCTCTCTGGATGATAATTATCTGTGTACACAACGAATAAATCGGAAACTGGTTTGAATCTCCATTGGAATCTGGTATTGATATTGACATTTTCAATCTGGTTATTATACTGCACAAAGGTGCTCAAAAAGAGTTTGTCCGTGAAAGAAACATCCATTCTTGGCCCCACCAGCCACAATTGGGCATCATTATAAGGTTCGGGCATGTCAATTTTATTGTATTCGGCATCATCCCACTCTCCTGGCTCTAGGTTTCCATCCAATCGGATTTCCCTGACAGCAGGCTCCACCACTAAGCCAAATTCCTTGTCTTTCTTTTCTTTGTCATTTGCGTAAAGCCAAAAAGGTAAAATGAAAAATAGGGTAATTAAGGTTGCCTTCATATCCCAATTTTAATGGGATATGGACTAATTGGCTAAGTATATTTTGTTTGCGGTAAAAAGGTCTCGAATTTGCCGCTTATTTAATTACAGATGGAATCAAAGGTTTTTCCAGTTGAAAACATAACTTTGCAGTCAAAATCAAAAATCAGCAACATGCTACTTTCAAACCTGACAGCAATCAGTTCAGTGGACGGCAGATATGGAAATAAAACTGCTCCGCTTCAAGCTTATTTTTCAGAATTCGCCCTGATCAAATATAGGGTTCATGTTGAAATTGAATACTTTATTGCCCTTTGTGAATTGCCATTGCCCCAGCTAAAGGGTTTTGACGAAAACCTGTATCCTCAGCTGAGAGAAATTGTAGCAAAATTCTCTTTGGAAGATGCCCAAAAGATTAAGGATACCGAGAAAATCACCAACCATGATGTCAAAGCGGTAGAGTATTTCATCAAAGAAAAATTTGATGCATTAGGACTTGAAAATTATAAAGAGTTTATCCATTTTGGACTTACCTCCCAAGACATTAATAATACTGCTACCCCAATGATGTTGAAAGATGGCTTGGAAAAAGTAATCCTGCCTTCACTTCATGAGGTGCTCAGCAGATTAAAAAGCTTGGCTGAAAGCTGGAAGGACATTGCTATGCTGGCAAAAACCCACGGGCAACCTGCCTCCCCTACCCGGTTGGGCAAGGAAATTCAGGTTTTCGCGACGCGTTTGGATAAGCAATTGGAACTTCTGGCCCAAGTTCCCTATGCTGCTAAGTTTGGAGGAGCAACAGGAAATATGAATGCCCACCATGTGGCCTATCCGGATTTTGATTGGAATGCTTTTGCCGAGCGCTTCGTTTCCCAATACCTTCACCTGGAAAGAAGTTATCCGACCACACAAATTGAGCATTATGATCATTTGGCGGCATGCTTTGATGGCCTAAAAAGAATCAATACCATTCTTTTGGATCTTTCAAAGGACATTTGGCAATATGTAGCCATGAACTACTTCAAGCAAAAGATCAAAGCAGGAGAAGTAGGGTCCTCTGCTATGCCTCACAAAGTCAACCCCATTGACTTTGAAAATGCAGAAGGAAATTTAGGTATAGCCAATGCCTTATTGGAACACCTGTCAGCTAAGCTTCCCATCAGTAGGTTGCAGCGTGACCTCACGGACAGCACAGTGCTGAGGGTGATTGGCGTCCCTTTAGCCCATATGCTGATTTCTTTTGAATCCTTACTCAAAGGACTCAACAAACTGGAATTGAATAAAGCTGCCATTGACGCAGATTTAGAGGAAAATTGGGCGGTAGTAGCAGAAGCCATCCAAACTATCCTAAGGAGAGAAGGCTATCCAAAGCCTTATGAAGCCCTCAAAGACCTTACAAGAACCAATGAACAGATTACCCAGCAATCTATTCAGAAGTTCATCGATACCCTGAATGTGTCAGAAACAGTAAAAAAAGAATTGAGACAAATCAGCCCTTTCAACTACACCGGAATTTATTAAGCAACTTAAATTTTACAGACAGGAACCTACTCAGAGGAAGGTTTCTGCTTGGTTTTTCCAACTATCTTCCTGCAGATAGAATTAAATGCACGGAAAAATTCTAAATTAGGCTATCGAAGGCAGAGATGAATGTGCTTTCAACCGACCCAGCAAAATAATACCATGCGCCCTAAAACCCTGTTTTCTCACCTCAGCAGTGATTTACCTGCCGGATTGGTGGTTTTTTTGGTAGCCCTTCCGCTCTGCCTTGGGATTGCTTTGGCTTCCGGTGCTCCTTTGTTTTCCGGTATCATCGCGGGCGTTATTGGTGGAATTGTAGTGGGCATGTTATCTGGTTCCCATACCTCCGTTTCAGGCCCGGCCGCAGGACTCACGGTCATTGTGCTGAATGCCATCAATGAACTTGGCGCATTTGATGTGTTCCTATTGGCTGTTTTTTTGGCTGGTCTGTTTCAGTTTGTAATGGGAATAGTCAAGGCAGGGGTAATTGGTTATTATTTCCCCACCTCAGTCATCAAAGGCATGTTGGCAGGAATAGGGATTATACTGATCATCAAGCAAATCCCCTATGCCATCGGTGTGAGTGGTGGAGGAAGTCTGGCTGAATATATTCCGCTTGTCAATGATTGGGAAACTGTAAATGATTTACGGAATTTAGGCCAGGACCTGGGCTGGGGGGCCATAATTATCACGGCGGTTTCACTAGGTATTTTGGTTTTATGGGACAAACCTTTCATGAAAAGGGTGAGTTACATCAAGTTATTTCCAGGGCCCTTAATCGTAGTGGTTTTTGGCATATTCATCAACCAATTGTTTAATGTTTCCGCACCTTCTATGTACTTGGAGGAAACCGATCGCGTTATCTTACCCATGATTGATTCTTGGGAAGGGTTTAAAGGGCTGTTTACCTTCCCCGACTTTTCCGAGATCCTTAATTCAGATGTTTGGCTTGCGGCTATTACAATTGGTATTATTGCCAGCTTGGAAACACTTTTGAGCTTGGAGGCAGCTGATAAAATTGACCCCTATAAAAGGATATCTCCTCCCAATAAAGAATTAATTGCACAAGGGGCAGGCAATATGGTCAATGGATTGATCGGTGGATTACCCGTCACCGCAGTGATAGTCAGAAGTTCAGCCAATGTCAATTCCGGCGCCAAAACAAAGGTATCTGCCATTTTTCATGGTATTTTGCTCTTCGGAAGCGTTTTTTTGATCCCAGGCATTTTAAACTTGATCCCTTTGGCCAGTCTTGCAGCCATCCTCTTGCAGGTAGGCTATAAATTGGCAAGGTTTTCATTATTTAAATCCCAGGTAAAATTGGGCTGGGATCAGTTCCTCCCTTTTATCATTACCATTTTGGGAATCGTTTTATTTGATTTGTTGATTGGTATTGGATTGGGAATGGGGGTGGCTATTGTCTATATTTTGTTAAGGAATTTTCAAAATTCTCATTTTGAAGAAAAATACATCAAAGAAAAAGGTGAAACCATAAAAATAACTTTGTCTGAGGAAGTGAGTTTCCTGAACAAAGGGGCATTAATGAAAGCCTTGGACGAAATCCCGGATGGCAAACATGTGATTATTGACGGCTCCAAGTCCAAAGTAATTGATTACGATGTCCTGGAGGTGATTGAAAACTTCAAGACCAATGCGCCAAGCAGGAACATTGATGTGGATACCATCAAAATCCGTGGTATAAAAATTGACGGATTACACTAAGGGAAGAAAAATTTCTGCCAACATACAGCGCACGCTGCCCCCTCCCAACTTTTCTATGGTGGGAATCTGAGGGACAATGAGCTGGGTATGGCGCTGAATGGCCTGCAACTGCGCTTTATTCAATGAAGCATGGGCAGAGGCCGACATGACGGTAAACTTCTCCCCCTCCTTATTTTTCAATTCCAGCATATTCCCTGAAAAGTTGAATTTTTGCTTGGCGGTAATGGGGACCATCTTTTTCCCGGATCTTTCTAAGTTTTCCTGGACTTTCAGCCTTTCAGAGGCCAAAGAGATACTTTCCAGACAAACAATTGCCAGCTCAGAGCCCACATGCATCATCACATTGGTATGGTAAATGGGGACCTCCTTTCCGTCTACTAGTTGTACAGCATCAAAATCTATCACTTGATACCCCAATAATCTACCAAAATAAGCCAAAGGCACTTCATGGGTACGAACAGACCTGCAGGCATAAGCCAACTGATTGCCCCTATCCAAGACCAAACTTCCAGTGCCTTCCAGGTATTGTTCATCTTTCTCAAAAAATGAAAGATCTATGATTTCTGAGATACGATACCCTGATTGCATGAGAAATTCAAGGATGTCCTTGCGCCTCTCTAATCTCCTGTTGGGCGAGAACATGGGATAAAGGATTACTTTTCCATCTTCGTGTGTACTGAACCAATTGTTTGGGAAGATGGCATCTGTTTTTTTGGGCTCTAAAGTGTCCTCTACCACCAGCACTTTTATTCCATGCTGCTCTAAAAGATTGACAAAATGATCAAACTCCTGCTGTGCTAATCGATTGATTTCCTGATTTGGGCGACCATCCTGTTTTTGATAAAAGTTATTGGCCGCTGTTTCTGGATTAAAACCAAAATTAGCTGGTCTGACCATCAGGACAGTGGAAGTAGTTTGCTGCGCCATTTTACGGGGATTTTACAGCAAATTACTTATTTTTTGTTATATCGGTACAATACGGGATGGATATTAAAACGGGTTTCGCTTAAAGTGTAGTAGGCTTTTCCATTTGGATCAAAAGCAATGGCTTCCCCTTGAGGCTCGGGCTTATAGGGTAGAATTTTAGGATCTCTTTTTAATGCTTCCGGTACAGATTCCCCTTCCTTTCTTTCCCAATAAAAAACCATAAAATAATTCTTTATGATAATCTTGGAGCCATCTGCAGAAATATCCCCGGCCACTGACATGGTAAAGGGCAAGTCCATTACCTTTTCCAACACATATTCCTCCTGGGAAAAAGCAGTTTGAGGTGCCCTGTAAAGGATATTGACAGAATCTCTTTTGGACAAAATGAAAATATCTTCAGTGATAGGATCCACCATAAGTGTCTCCGCATCTCTTGGCCCATCGGGATAATTCAGAATCAGGATTTCCGGTTTCACTTCCAATTCTTTTTCTAAAACCGAAGGTTCAGGAAACCTAAAAAGCTTGATTTGATCGTATTTGGCATTATTATCCCCTATTTCCCCAACATAAATGTAAGACCGGCCCTTTTCGGGACCAGGGCCGATGGCAATATCTTCCCAATCCCTGTTTTCCACCCCAAGAAGCTTGATTTCACCAACATGCCTGCCCATAGTATCTATCATAAACACCACTGGGTCGCCCCCGCTGTCATTATGGGTATACAGGAGCCCCGGATGTTTTTGGGAAAACACCAAACCACTGGCTTCATCAATGATCCTATTTTCAATTTTTCCCATAGCAATAGGACCAGAAAACAAAGTATCCTGATAGGCGGGTATAACAGGCAGGATCTTGGCCTGTGGGACCTTAACTGAAATCCAGAAAGGCAAGGCCAAAAAAAGCATGAAAGTCTTGACAAGAAAATATTTCATTGTGCTCATGAAAGAGCAAACGTAGGCTAATTAAAAATGGTTTATTAAGAAATGTTAAACTTTAAGCAAAGTACAACCTTCTCACCGCTCAAATAATTTTATCCCCATTGTTTGATTTTTGTAAGTATTACTTTGAATCCTATTCTCACATAGAAAAGTATTATCTTAACTTTGTATCAGAAATTGGGAACAAAAACAGCTGATTGTGAATGTTTTGATCTCCAATCTCCCATCCTAAGAACCTAAGCACCGCAAAGTGAAACCTAGCAAATTCCCAGATTACCCATTAGTATTCGTCATATGCTTAATAGCCATCCTATGGCTTATCCCAAATCAATCCTATGCCCAAGAAGAACAAAGACCAGGAATAGGACACTTCAGAGGCAATATCAGTATGACCAACAATGGTCTCTCTTTGATTCCTGCATTTTCCTTAAACCGGCCTGCCGCGATTTTTGAACTGTCTTTGGGGGGTGAGCGACTGAGTTTTGACCCAGAGATGCGTTTTGCTATGGATGGACAACCTTGGTCCTTTATCTTTTGGTGGCGGTATAAGATTATCAAATCTGAAAAATTCAGATTACATGTTGGGGCACACCCCGCATTCATTTTTGAAAATACCATGGTGGATGATGGCAATGGCAATATGATTGAAAGCATGGAAGCCAAACGCTTTTTTGCAGGGGAAATCTCCCCAAGTTATATTTTCAGTGACAAGGCTAGGGTGAGTTTCCTCTATCTGGCCGGAAGAAGCTTGGGCAAGGTCCCATTTGCCCTCAACCAATTTGTGGCCACCGGGGCCCATTTCACGAAAATTCCGCTGTCAGATAAGTATTTCTTCAATGCCAGCCCACAGGTTTTTTACCTGAAAATGAACGACAAAGACGGGTATTTTGCCAGCTCCTCCTTTGTCGTGGGAAGAAAAGGCTTCCCTATTTCCCTAGGCTCTATTGTGAGTAAAATCATTGTTTCAGAAATTGAAGTGGACAATTGGATCTGGAATGTGAGTTTGATTTATTCTTTTAATAATGAGTTTGTCAAAAGGTCGAATCCGCTCTTGTAATTTGATATTGATTGATACCTGCCAGCCTCAGGCTGGTTGGATATTGAATGGATATTGGGATAGGAGAAATATTGAAATAAGGTGGAAATAAATTCCCATATCAGCGCTTAAAATATTCAAGTTGAGTTGATACTGGAAATTTATATCGCCGAAGGCATATATCTATCTATAACGCGAAGAATATATCGTTTGAACATCGCCTAAGGCATATTTCAATTTATATCGTGAACGAATTTCAATTGTATTTCGCGCAGCATATATCAATTAAACCATGACCAAACCTGAGACCTTAGAGGAATTCTACAAAAGAAAATTCAGCTGGCTTCCTGAAAACATCCGGAATGACATCGGGCATTTCAATATGTTTGACTTGGAGCCTTATTCCCATGGGAAGCAGACGACGATTCCTTACCGTCGCAGGGATTTCTATAAAATCATGTTGGTCAAAGGACATGGTACGGTATATTATGCCGATCAGGTCATTGAGGTGAAAAAACAGGCTTTGTCCTTTTCCAATCCACTGATCCCTTACAAGTGGGAACATCATGAAGAACTGAAAGGGCAGTATTGTATTTTTAACCAACACTTCATGTCCAATTTTGGCAACATCAGCCTATATGAGATTTTTCAGCCCACCGGTAATCATATCTTTGAACTAACTGATGGGCAGGTAAGTGAAATTAAAATTATTTTTCAAAAAATGGAAAAGGACTTCAAATCGGATTATAAATACAAATACGACAGCATTCGCAGCCAAATCCTTGAACTCATCCATTATGGCATGAAACTCCAGCCCAATATACTGACGGACAGGCAGCCTTTCAATGCTTCCCACAGGATTTCGGCCATGTTTACCGAATTGTTGGAGAGACAGTTTCCAATTGAAGACAACCATCCGAAATTACAGATTCGATCCGCTTCAGATTATGCCGAGCAGCTGAATGTACATGTGAATCATCTCAACCGAGCGGTAAAAGAGTCCACCGGAAAAACCACCACACAGGTCATTGCAGAGCGGCTGATTCAGGAAGCCAAAGTCCTGCTCAAACACAGTCAATGGAATGTGGGTGAAATCGCCTTTGCTTTAGGCTTTACCGAAGTACCTCATTTCAACAATTTCTTTAAAAAACATACAGGTATCACGCCTTTGAATTTTAGGAATGGTTAAGACCTTTGAACTCTATCTTTTAGGCCAGAAGGTCATTAGCACTTGCTTGCGGCAAAGCATATTCTAAGGATGAAATGAATAGAAAAAAAACATTAGAAATGATAAATTTTAACCATCTTCCTTCAGGCACTCCCATCAACCTGAAAGAACCTCAATATGCCTCAATTAACGAACAGGTAGCCAAGACCATCTTTCAGATCACCCAACTCAACGAATCCGGTGATCTTGAAAAAATCAGGACGATCTTAGATGAAGTGCTGGCTGAGCCATTGGATGCATCCACTACAGTCTTTCCTCCTTTCTATACCAACTTTGGGAAGTTTACCCGTATTGGGAAAAATGTTTTTATCAACCATGACTGTTCTTTTTTAGACTTGGGTGGGATTACCATAGAAGATGATGTGATGCTTGGCCCCAAGTGAAAATTGCCAGCGAAAACCATCCTTTAGATCCCAAGATCAGAAGGCATTTGATTTTAGGAAAAGTCCATATCAAGCGCAATGCCTGGATCGGGGCCGGGGCCACCATCCTTCCCGAAGTCACGGTGGGAGAAAATGCAATCGTCGCAGCAGGAGCAGTTGTCAACAAAGATGTGCCGGATAATGCGATTGTGGGTGGTATTCCCGCGAAGTTGATTAAGATGATTGAGGGGTGATTTAGAGAATTTTACTTACAAAATCCCGGCATTAATCTCAAAATCTGAATATATCCCCATTTAACTTTTATACCCATATTTATTTATCAAATAAAATTCAGATGTAATATTAGGCAGCTTCACATTGAGTTTCCTGAATGAGCACTTCTGCTGGAAGATTAAGCAAAGGACAAAGGTTTCTGATCATTTTCAGGGAAAGAGGGATTTTTCTGTTCAATACTTTTGAAACAGTACCTTTATCTCCAATAGCCGGAACAAGGTCCTTGGCTTTCAATCCTAAATCCTCCATCCTAACTTTGATGGCATCGATTGGGTCAGGCAATGGTATTTCTTCGAAATTCTCCGTTTCATATTTTTTCACCAACAACACCAATATCTCTAGCTCATGGGATTCCGGAGTATTTTTGGGAACATCAAAAAGCTCTTCGATTCGTTGTAGAGCCCTTTCGTAGTCCTTTTCATTTTCAATAATTTGTAGATTCTTCATTGTCCTAAACTTTTAATACATCAATTCTATCATATTCCGCATGAGTGCCAAACCATTTTATCAATACATGTTTGTATTGAAAACTGAGTTTAATTGCTTCATATCTTTTTAATCAAATTAATCAAAATGCTGAAAGATTGAACTTTTAAATTAATAAGGTTATAATCCGCAGCTACTGGAGCAAATTTATTTTATCGTATAACATTTGTTTATTTCAAACAAGTCTAGAGATATTGAAATTTTAGTTTTATAAGTTTTTTTCAAAATACCTCTTTAATAAAATTGTGTGGCATTTCATCAAAAGTTCTTCCTTTCAAAACTCTTCCAGATTCTTTTTTATTTTTTCCTCCCCATTGTTTGAAAAAGAAGGCTACTTCAGACTTTTCACATTGTTCTTGGATATCAAGTACCCATTCCGGATCCATAGGCCTTGGACTAAATCCACTCTCTCCTCCAACAATCACCCAATCAATTAATGATAAGTTTAGATTAGGCAGTGGACCAATTAATGGTTCTAGGGAAAGAAATTTGACCTTTGCATCAGTTTTTCTCAAATAGTCAATTCTATCTTTTACTGTTTCATTTTCTACAGAAACTCCCATCCAAACATTATGACTCCATTTGAGGTATGGATTAAGCTCCATTAGTCTCTCGGCTCTTTTTGTCAATACTTGAAAAATGTGCTGAGGATTGTCTCGCATTACTTGAAATACTTTTTGAATGAATTCAAGAGGGACATCTTTATGAAAAAGATCACTCATTGAGTTGACAAAAACCACTTTAGACTTTTTCCATGTGTAAGGTATGGATAATGAATCTTCATGTGTTCTTACTTCTTTAAACCCTGCCTGATATTTCTCTAAACCCATAGCTTTAAGTCTGCGAGTCATTGTTTCTGCATAACAGAACTTACACCCGGCTGAAATTTTTGTACAGCCTGTGACAGGATTCCAAGTCAATTCAGTCCATTCAATTGATGATTTCGCCATGATTTACTTGTTTGTGATTTTGACTATATCGTTTGCTATTTTCATAGCAACCTCCACGTTTGATGCCATGAAGAAATGGAATATGATTGCATTATTAGAGTTCTTCATTACTAGTGGGTCTGATACGAATTTGAAAATAGTATTGAGCCTTTCTTTATAAAGATTGGCAGCTTCTTCTGAGGCACGATCAATTTTGCGATCATCAGTCTCTCCAAACAGATTCATTTGTGGATTGGGGCGATAAAATCTCTTTTCGATCTCTTCAGGAGATAAGCCGAAAAAATTTCCAAGACTTTTAAACCAGTTTTTTGGAGACTTTTCCCTCTTAACTATCATTCGATTGATCGCCGTGCCTGTTGGTACTAGGATCCAAAGATCTAAATGAAGCCCTTTTAAAGCCTGTAAAGATTCCCATTGGACCTGCATGCCAAACGGATCAATGAATACAACTCCTCTGTAGTCTTTGTTTTCAGGTCTTTTAAGAAAATTTGAGAGACTGATTAATTTGTTATTACAGTCATCGCAAGCAACATGCTTGTTTTCGATATGTGGGAATCTTTCATCAATCAATGATCGGAGTTTTATGGCTTTTTTTTCATCCTTTTCAACAAAATATAAAAGATCGAATGGCCTAGGATCAGTCAATCCTAATACTTGAGTAGCAACTCCTTCGAGAAGATTTACTTCATCCTCACTGGTTTGAATTTCACCTGATCCTGCAAAGCCATCAAAATAAAGTAAAGGCCATTGCGGGTACTTTTTCAGGATTTGCATGTAAGCCTTGATGTATTTTATAAAAACATCAATTTTATCTGCTGTCCATTTTCCTCCAAAATTATTCATGTTAAAAAGGTTTATTGGTATCGTCCAAAACTTGCATCAGTTGCGATTGCCAATTCAGTCTATTATCCCTGACAGCTTGGAAAAATGAGGTGTAATCTTCTGGCGAAAGAAAATAAAAGTGATAGTTCCATTCAATTCCTTTTTCCAAAAGTTTCCTATTTAGCTCCTCGAAGTGTTTTTTCCCATCTCGCAGTTTAGCCTTGTTTCTAGCTTGATTATTTCCATCTTCTTTAATTTCCACCACCAGAATTCTATTTTCTCCTTTGATTTTTAGAAAGAAATCTGGGTTAAAGCTTTCTCTTTTTACATGGCTAGAACCAATTTCGGAAGGTTTATAGGAGTAGGGGAAAGAATAAAACTCTTTATCTGGAGACTTTAAGAATGAGTCAAACAACTCAATATTGGCAAGAAGAGCCTGAACGAATTTTTTTTCTGGTTTATGGCTAACATGAAGAAGATTATGAACTGTTTTTAGTTGATTGTCTTTGCATTCGATCAAGTTTTCAATTAGGAACTCTACTTCTTCGGATCTGCCCCCGTACTTTTCAACTGATTCCTTTACTACATTAAAATTTTGCTTATCAGTCAAATGACTTCGTAAAATTTCATATTCCTTTTTCTCAAGTTCAAGTATTTCTTCAGAAGAATAGAATATATAGGAATCTCTTTTGAGGCTACTCTCTGAAAAACTTCCTTTGGGAAGATTCTCCATTTTGATTTCCCTAGTGTTATTTGGTTTCAGGTTTAATCTGACCACTTGCTTGCCTGTTTCTCGAAACATTGGACCAAATGATTGTTTAAAGCTGGCCAGATTTTCTTGGCTTACAAATGATGAATCGTACCCAAGTCTCTCTAAGGTAGATTTGATAAATGACTCAATTCGTTGAATAGACCAATTTTTTGCGATTTCAGGATCCTTGTCTTTTAGAAATAACTTAATCTGCCGAGAAGCTACTTCCAGAGATACACTTCCTTGAATTTCTATTTCAAAGCTGATTTCACCTGAAATAGAATATTTGCTTTGTGTTCTTTTGATTTTCTCTTGAGGAGCTAGTTTTTCAATTTTTGGTTCATCCAAGGAGGTCTGTTTTTCACTTGCAACCAGCTTTTGTTCATGGATGTAATCGAGGTTGTAAAGTGGAAAAGCATATTGGGATCTCCTAGGAGTATAACCGAAGGTTATTCTATTTTCAATCTCAAGTACTTCCTCGTATAGTTCTTTGATCTCCTTTGACCATTTTTCATGATTGTTGATTTTGACATATATGGGTTGAGAAAGTGCAGATGGAACTCGGAGACCCCTTCCCAAGACCTGTGCAATTAAAAGTTTTGAGTTAAAAGCTCTTTGCTCATGAGGTACAATCTGAAAAACATTCTTTACATCCCAGCCTTCTGTGAGCATCGCGACAGATATTATCCATTCCACTGGATTTTCAGGATCATCAACGGTCTTCAACAAGGACAAATTAGCTTTTCTGATTTTTTCAGGATTTTCCAAAATGGCCTCTACCACTTTTTTTTCTTGTCCAGATCCTGGGACTCCAGAAGCTACCCAAATGACTTTTTTAGAAGCTTCATCAAATGAGATGCTTTCTTTTTTTGCGATGTATTCTGAGAGTTCTTTCCAGAGTTCTACAGTGCGGTAAATCCTGTCCGCAATAACGATGGTGATTGGTTTTAAAATACCAGCCATCTGTTGTGAAATTACCTGGTGATTATTCCAGGTTTCATCCCAGCCTTTATCCTTATCGGCTTCTTCGATTTTATAATCTACTTTTTTGGTAATTCCATCTTCCATCGCTTTTTTGATGCCGTATCTGTAGATGACATCATGGAAGTATTCATCTCCAATGTAGGCAGTACCTGTTACGCCGATATGATATGCAAAATCATATTCAGGGTTAGTGATAAAATCAAACCACTTTTTAGTATCTGTATTTTCTCCTTTACTGTATATGTGGTGTGCCTCATCACTGATGACCAAGGTTCGCTGACCTTTTCCTAAGAAACTGTCTTGTATCGATGATCCAGTTCTTTGATAAACAGCATGAATATTTTCCACGCAAATATCGCCGGCTAGAATGGGCACATTTGCGTTTTTAATACTTGGGGAAGAAATGACTGCTCCGATTTCCTGGAGAATTTGTTGATTTGTTTTGTCCCCAGCCAGTTGCTCAAATTTTCTTTTCAGTTCCTCTTCAATTGTCAAGGAAGGACATAGAACCAATACTTTATCGACCAGCCCTTCAGCCAAAGCCAATTGGGCAATTCCGTAGATAACCCAACTTTTGCCTGTTCCGGTTGCTAAATCGAGGGTGACAGCCTTTTTATTTGGGATTTGAATCTGACCAAGGTACTGATCGAGCGCATTGTACTTTAATTGGAGCTTGCTATTGTTTCTCCAACTCTCTTCTGCTAGTTGTCTTGTGTTTGAATATTGGTCTGTAATCAAAAATCGGAATGCAGTTCGGATAGCTTCCCGAACGTGTTCAAATTTTTCTGTGGTTATAGCATCCAAGTATGCTTCATACTTTCCGATGGTCGAATTAGTAGTATCTCGGAAATCGTTGACTTTTAGTAAAAAATCCTCTTGTTTAAATTTTAAGCTCATGAGAAATCTGATTTAGATCTGATCACTTTTAATTCGTTTCCATATTTGTCCATAAAAATCACCATCATCCTATCCCCCGAAAATTCACTTTCGGTAATTCGAATTTTGGCTTGCTGAGAGGTCGTGTCAAGAATTTTGTCAGACCAATAGACTTGGCTTAGATTGAAATAATCCCCGTTGTAATTGAAGTCAATCATGACCATGGAGAAGGTTTCGAAGTTTTCGAAATCCTCCGGATCATGGGCCAAGGTATTTGACTTGAATTCTGAAATTTCAATCACATAGTCTAACTCCGCAGCATTGAAGAGATCCTTAGTCATTGGTTTTTCTCTTTTATAGGAAGCCTTGACCACAGGCTGTGAAATAAAATCAAATCCTATGGCATCCATCACTTCATTTACATCCGTCTCGCTGGCAGGTTGTTTGAGGGCTCCGGGTTCGTTTTTATTAATCAATGCCATCAGAACTGAAAGCGGTACTTTTAAGAACACATAGGTGGTATTTCCATGTTTGATTTCGTCCTGCATGAAGCCCAAAGAACAAATCGGGGCAATCACGTAAAACTTGTCCCCGGCATTATTGCCTAAGGCAAGATGAAGCGTCCGTACATACTCCTCATCCAAAAGCAAATCCTTTTGATTTGGATAATCCCAGATATAGGCTGAATTCACACCTATGTATCCATCAGCTTGGACACTGTGGATTTGGTGGGAATCTATCCTGACTCCGAATAATTGGGCTACAAAAGGCCTGTAGGCTTCCCAAGACATCTGCAAAATCAGCTGATTGTCATAAATGCCAGCGTGATAAAGAGTGAATTCCTTTGCCTTAAGAGGCTTGGGTTTTTCCGGCTTTTCTTTAGGTTGAATAAATGAAATCAGAAATTTTACTCTGCCTACCTGAATTACTTTTTCACCGGCTTTGGCCAAGCTGTTATCCTCATTATCCTGAATTTCCAGTTTGGAAACTTTGAATTTTTCTTCTGGACATACCAAGGAGATTTCTTCAGTATTTGCTCCTAATAAGTTGTTTGAAAGGAACTGAGACAAATTGGTTAAAAAGGTGTCAGATATTATTAGATCTCCTGATTTTGCCTTTTCAGAAATTACTAAAAGGGATTTACTTTTTGATTTTAAATGTTCTTCTAAGTCTTTTAATCTTTCCAACTCACTTTCTTTTTTTATCTCAGGGGATCCCAATATTGAATTAATTGCAAATAATCTTTTCTGACTAGTGTATATGCTCAATTTTCCACAGTCAATTCCAATCCATTTTCTATTAAGTTTTTCTGAGGCAGCTAGGGTGGTTCCACTACCAATAAAACAGTCTAAAACTATATCTCCCTCATTTGATGAGGCTTCCAAAATTCTTTCTAATAGTTTTTCTGGCTTTTGGGTAGGGTAATCCAGTCTTTCAGATGACATTGGGTTAGGTAGATTTAAATCTGACCAAATATCTTCTACTTGTTTTCCCTTGGATTCGTGTAAGTATTGTTTGTAAGATGGGTAAGCTCCTTCTTTTTCAGGCTCGATAAATCTTTTTTCTTTTTTGAGTCGCTGTTCTGTTTCTTTAGAATAGGTTTTTAGAAGTGTTTTTCGATAAAATCCAATATCATCCTTATACTTAAATCTTTCCTTATATTCTTTAGAATAATCAACATATTGATTTGAAAAAATAAAATCCTTTGTCTTTGTATAATAGAAAATTGAATCGTGGTTAACAGGGAATTTTGTTGATCGTGCTTTGCTACTACCCGAAAATGGTGTCCTTTTCCAAACTATATTGTTTTGAAAATTATGCTCCCCAAAAACCTCATCTAAAATAACCTTGATATAATGTCCTTTTTTCTGATCCAAGTGAACGTAAATAGAACCGTCATCAGCAAGGATTTCTCTTAGAAGAATTAGTCGCTTTCGAATGAATTCAATGAATTGGGCACCGATGATTTTATCCTGATAAGCCTTTTCCCTATCCTTCATAAAATCTTGCTTAGTCGCAAAAGGAGGATCGATGTAGATCAGTTTGATCTTGTTCTTTGTCTTATAGATGTTTTCACCCTGTTGATCTTCATAAATGGCTTTGAGCGCTAGAAGATTGTCTCCAAAAATCAGCATGTTGCTCCAATCATCTTCAAAGGAATTGTCAGAGTTGAAGCTTCTGATTTTTTGAAGTGGAGCCGGCGGAGTGTTCGCAATAATGTCTTCTTTCCGGGCTTTTCCCTTATAGACTAATTTGTAATCCTTAGTGGATTCCACATATTCAGTATCGTCGGCAGAAAAAAGCTTCTGTTTATAAATAGAGGGCAAAGGCTTCCCTTCGTCCAGACATTTTTTGATGATTTCTTTATCTTTTTCGGTGAGATTCATTTCTTGATTTATATCTCGAAGTTTAATTTTTCCTTTTCTCTAATTCTATTCAACACCAATTCTCTTAACTCTTTTCCTGTAATCCTAAATTCATTAAAAAGTGGAGATGCTTTTCTGAAAGCCATTTCAAGTTCCTTATTTGCCAAATCGATTTGCGCGATCACTTGATTGAATTCCAATTCATCCTTGGTGTAGCCTTGGTATTGGAGCTTCCAAAAGTCAATGGGTTTGGGATTGACAGGCAGCAGTATGCTTCTGAGGATTTTATCCGTTTCGAAAAATGTAGTGTTCACCCTTACCGAAACCCTGCCCACCATGGCCTCCCCATCCGTGACCACAACTTTCAACAGCTTTTCCTGCGAAGATTGTATAAAATCAAACCATTGCAGGGCAGGCACCACCAATTTACAGCTTCCCGTGGTCAAGGCATTCAGATTTCTCAAAAATCCCGGACCTACCAATTGAATCGCTCCATTCAGCACAGTGATTTCAATCCGGGTGGTAAGTTTCCAGTATTTTGCAGCCTTCAGGATTTTCTGAATCTCAGAAAACGCCTTTTTTGCTTGCTTGATATCCAATTCAAAAATGACCATGAGCAACTTTTTGCCTAAAAATATAAAATTTCTGTGATTCGGACGATCATTTCGGCAATCAAGACATAAAATGTCCCAAAACTTTAATACAAAAACCCAAACAACCATAAAGGCACCTTTGTCCCCCAGCCTGTTTCGATCTCATCGGCGGCAATCATAAAGTCCTTCGCTTCTGAAACTTGTTTGGAAGATTTGTTTTTCCCTCCAAGTTCTACTGTTATTCCGTTGACTAAGAAGTCCCCGCTTTCAGGTTTGTGAACCTCATAGCCTACATTTAGCAATTGATTTTTTCATGCAAATACCTTCTGGAGTCATTGGAGACTCCTCGTAACAGAGTGTCCTGAAAATCGATTAGAGCTTGCATTTTGTAGTTTTAATACTTAAAAAAATAGATGATTTTTGCGGTTTTAAACCAACAATTTTTTAAAGGTTTATCCCATCCCTGAAATCCCCACATTTGATTTTACCAATTCCTTGTTTGAATTCCGTAAGAAAACCAGTTTAATAATCGTTAATTTTGGTTTACCAAAATTAAATTCATTTTAAGTTCTAAACCAATTAACATATTTATGAAATCATTCCTGCTCACCATCCTTATCTTCACTTACTTGGCCTTCCCAAACCTTGCCCAAACCCATCCCAAAAGCGATATTGAAAAAGAAGTCGTTCAACTCTCCATGGACAAATGGCAATGGATGGCAGACAAGGATATTTCTAAGCTTACTCCCCTATTCCACCCACGGGCAAAGTTTGTCCATATGAGCGGAACATGGACCACAGCTCGGGAACTTGAAATCATCGAAACCGGAAGCATTTGGTACAAAAAGGCGGATGTACATGATACTGCTATAGAAATTGTGGATAATACGGCTGTTGTTTGGAATAGAATCACCCTTACAGCAGAGGTCAGAGGCTCAGATGTAATCACTGAATTTACTGTTACAGAGGTTTATCAGAAGGAAGGTTCAGTTTGGAGAATGCTGGCCATGACTTTTAGCAGTGTAAGAGATACGCATCAGATAGAGAAGTTATGAAACCTGCCAGGTTTTCTCTTGAAGAAAACAAATCCCTAAAAACCATCAATCAAAGTTGCCTTGACATGAGGACCATTCCTTGGTAAATTGAAAAGATAATCCATTAAAACACAACATGACCTTATCCAAAACTTCACTTAACCGCCGTTCATTTTTGAAAGTTTCTGCCCTCGCCGGAGGCGGAATGATGCTGAGTTTTGGCTGGCTGACAGGATGCAAACCTCAGGGAAAGGAAGAGGTACTTGGCATGCCCAAAGACTGGTATAGGGTAAATGGATTTATCAAAATCGGGGAAAATGGCTTGATCACCATCATGTCTCCCAATCCGGAAGGAGGCCAAAATGTTAAAACCGGCATGCCTTTGATTGTTGCGGAGGAATTGGATGCCGACTGGAGCAAGGTGGTCGTGGAGCAAGCCCCATTGGATACTGACAACTTTACCAGGCAATTTATAGGCGGCAGTCAGGCCATACGGATTGGTTGGAAACCCCTTCGGACTGCAGGAGCCACGGCCCGGCAAATGTTAATCAACGCCGCTGCCCAAACCTGGCAGGTTGAGGCATCAGAAATTAGCACTGAACCTGGATTTTTGGTCCACAAAGCAAGCGGTAAAAAAGCCCATTTTGGAGAAATGGCTTCTTTGGCAGCCACTTTGCCTGTTCCGGAAGATGTTCCTTTGAAGGAAATATCTGAATTCAGACTAATCGGCAAATCCCATAAAAATGTGGATGCCAGAAATATTGTTACCGGAAAATCCTTATTTGGTATTGACTATAAAAAGCCCGGCATGTTGATCGCCATGATTGTGCATCCTCCTGCACATGGCTTGAGATTGAAATCTTTTGATGATTCCCAGGCTCGATCATTGCCCGGGATCAAGGATATTTTCCCCATCAAATCCCATCAGGACGAATACGAACGGACTTTTTTCGATACCACGAGCTTTACCGATCTGGTAGCCATCGTGGGTAATAGCACCTGGGAAGTGATGAATGCCAAAAAGGCACTGAAAGTAGTTTGGGAGGAGTTCAGTACTTATCAGGAAAAAAGAGACTGGAACGGCAGAAAAGAATTGCAGACCATACCGGGAGGACTGGAAGACGAACAGGAACAGCTCCGAAAAATGGGTGTTGCAGCTAAAAATGCCCGAACAGTCAGAAAAGACGGTAATCCCGACACTGCTTTTCCTACAGCTGCAAAAGTAATCGAAAGAACCTACAATGGGCCATTCCTCGCACACAACTGCATGGAACCGATGAATTTCTTTGCCCATGTCAATGGAGACCAAGTGGAATGTGCAGGGCCATTGCAGAAACCAGAACTGACCGAACAGGCCCTTTCCAGTAGATTAGGGATTCCCATAGAAAATATCCATATAGATATGACCCGCTTGGGCGGTGGTTATGGCCGTCGCTCCTATGCACATTGGTTGATCGAGGCAGCGGTGATTTCCCAAAAAGTGAATGCCCCCATCAAGCTGATCTATTCCCGTGAAGACGATATGACCGGGGGAATCTACCGTCCCATGTACCAAGCCACTTACCGTGCCGCATTGGACAAGGACAATAACCTGATCGGTTTCCATGTCAATTCCGGAGGATTGGTGGAGCCTCCTTTGTATGCGGACCGCTTCCCTGCAGGGGCTGTGGAAAATTACCTGGCTGAGGAATGGACTGTAGCCTCCAACATAACTGTGGGCTCATTTAGGGCTCCCAGGTCCAACTTTATCGCTGCCGCGGAACAATCCTTTTTGGATGAGATTGCAGAGGCAATTGGAAAAGACCCCATAGATTTCCGTCTGGAATTATTGAAAAAAGCCAAAGAAAACCCGGTCGGACAAAACAACGATTATGATCCTGTGCGATATGCGGGAGTCTTGGAACTGGTAAGAGAAAAATCCAACTGGGAACAGGTTCCTACAGGAATCTCCAGAGGAGTTTCTGCCTATTTCTGCCACAACAGCTACGCAGCACAGGTAGTAGATCTCAAAATTGAAAACGGGCAGGTAAAAGTAGAAAAAGTGGTTCAGGCCGTAGATTGTGGCCTGATCATCAATCCTGATGCTGCCAGAAACCTCTGTGAGGGTTGCGTCGTGGACGGTATTGGAACTGCGATGTATGGAGAATTGAAGTTCAATCAGGGAGCACCTGACCGATCCAACTTTGACCGCTATCGCATGATCAGGATGAGTGAGGCACCAAAAGTAATTGAAACCTATTTCGTGGAAAGTCAGATAGAACCCACTGGTTTGGGTGAACCCGGTTATCCTCCGGTTTTTGCTGCCTTGGCCAATGCTATTTATAAGGCTAGTGGAAAGAGGGTTTACAAGCAGCCATTTCAAAATGGCCTACTTTCATGATACTATTGTAATATACTATTTAAGGTAATTTGAAAAAACATAAAATCTTATTAGAGGCATCCTCACCTGAAATAAATTCTCATTAATTTTAATTAATTTTGATTACAACCAATTAATAAGCAATGAATTACCTTGACAGAATAACAACTGATCCAGAAATATGCCATGGAAAACCAATAGTTCGGGGAATGCGATGGCCTGTGGAAGTCATTTTGGATTTATTGGGATCAGGAATGAGCACTGAAGAAATAATTTCAGACCATCCTGAACTTGAAAAGGAAGACATTCTGGCTTGTTTACAATATGCAAAGCTAAGTCTTTCCGGTCATAAGGTTAAAGATGTGGCTTGATGAAGTTTTTGTGTGACGTCCACATTTCATATAAAGTTGTAAAATATCTTATTGAGTTGGGATATGAAACAATTCATGTAAATGATATTTTGGATAAGTGGTACACAAAAGACACGGCTATAAGTGACTTTGCAGATAAAAATGAATTGATTGTCATTACTAAAGACGTTGACTTCAAAACTAGCTACCTTATCAAAAACTCTCCAAAAAAACTGATCAAAATCAATCTGGGAAACATTACAACTTCTCTATTGATAAGTTTAATTCATGAAAACATAAATGCGATTCGATCCTTGGATGCAAAAGGCAATTTTATGTTTGAACTTGGTAAAGGTTCGTCAACTTACATAAGCAAACAATAATGACAGAAAAACCTCCTTTCCTTAATCCAAATATTTGGATTTGGTAATTTCTTGTTTGAATTCAATAATTGATTGAGCTCTAATTTATTTTCCTTTATATTAAAAGATATTCCCATGTCAACAATAAAACTCAACATCAACGGAAAAACTCAAACAGTGGATGTCGATCCCAACACCCCAATATTATGGGTATTGAGAGACCATCTTGACCTGGTGGGAACCAAATATGGATGCGGTATAGCCCAATGTGGCTCCTGCACGGTTATTATGGATGGAAATGCGGTACGCTCCTGCTCCATACCTGTTTCAGCGGCTGAAGGCACTAAAATAACCACCATAGAGGGTCTTTCAGAAAAAGGAGATCATCCCGTTCAAAAGGCCTGGATGGAGCATGATGTGCCACAATGTGGTTATTGCCAAGCAGGACAGATTATGAGCGCGGTAGCTTTATTGGATCGCAATCCCAATCCGAGTGATGAGGATATAGACAATGCCATGAATGGCAATATCTGCCGTTGCGGTACTTATGTACGAATTAAAAAGGCCATCAAGACAGCTGCCAATTCCTAACCCTAAAGCATACAACCATGAGCATTGTAAAAACAAAACTCGATAGAAGATCCTTTTTGAAGGCATCGGCTCTGGCAGGAGGCGGTATGATGCTGAGCTTTAGCTGGCTAGCGGGTTGTAAACCCAGCCCTAAGGAAGTGGCTTTAGGATTACCGGAGGAATGGTTTGAACTGAACGCCTTCATCAAAATAAGTGAGAACGGTGCTGTTACACTATTCAATCCCAACCCGGAATTTGGACAGAATGTGAAAACCTCCATGCCCATGATCCTTGCCGAAGAGCTGGATGTGGACTGGAAAAATGTATGGGTAGAGCAGGCAGATTTTTATCCGGAAAGATATGGAAGACAATTTACCGGAGGTAGCCAGTCCATCAGGCAAGGATGGCAGCCTTTAAGAACGGCAGGTGCTACGGCCAGGGCCTTGTTGGTCGCTGCAGCCGCACAAACTTGGAATGTTCCTGCCAATGAGATTACTACTGAAACGGGAGTTTTAATCCATCAAGCTTCCAGTAAAAAAGCTGGTTATGGAGAAATGGCCTCCTTGGCAGCTACTTTACCTGTTCCGGAAGAAGTGGAATTGAAAGACAAAAAGGATTTCAAAATAATTGGAACATCAAAAAAGAACGTAGAAGTCAATAAAATCCTTACCGGGAAACCGCTTTTCACCATAGATTATAAAAAAGAAGGCATGTTGGTGGCCATGATCGAACATGCACCTGCCTTCGGGATGCGCCTGAAATCCTTTGATGCGGCTGAGGCCAAATCCATGCCCGGTATCAAGGATGTATATAGCTTCAAGGTGCACCAAGATGACTATGAGCACAACTTCTTTGATACCACTACCCATTATGAAATGATTGCTATCGTCGGCAACACCACATGGGAAGTGATGCAGGCCAAAAAGAAGCTCAAAGCCGAATGGGAAATAGCACCGGAAAGATCTATTATGCAATCAGTTTTTGGGGGAAATGCCAGCAAGGTAAAAATCCCGGCAGGTTTGGAGAGTTCAGAGGGACACCGTGCCAGGATGGAAGAATTCTCCAAAAAACCCGGAAACATCCTGCGCAGAGATGGGGATCCTGAAGCGGCATTTAAAAAAGCCGCCAAGATCATGGAAAGAACCTATAATGCTCCTTACTTAGCCCATAATTGCATGGAGCCAGTCACTTGCTATGCTCATGTGACCGCGGATCGGGCAGAAATTTACGGGCCAATTCAGGCACCGGAAATAATCAGCAATACCTTATCGGCAAGATTGGGACTACCTAAAGAAAAAATTCAAATCAACCTGGCCAGGATGGGTGGTGGATTTGGTCAGAGGGCTTATGGCCACCATTTGGTCGAAGCAGCCGTTATCTCCAAAAAAGTGGGCGCTCCTATTAAGATGGTGTACTCTCGGGAAGACGACATGACTTATGGTATCTATCGTCCTACCTATACCGCCACTTACAGGGCAGCTTTGGATGAAAACAACAAGCTTTTAGCGCTTCATATCAAAGCAGGAGGAATTCCTGAGACTCCGATTGCACCTAACAGATTCCCTGCAGGGGCATTGGACAACTACCTTGCTGAAGGTTGGGCCATTGAATCCAATATCACCATTGGGGCTTTCAGGGCTCCAAGATCCAACTTTATCGCCAGTGCCGAACAATCCTTCCTGGATGAATTGGCAGAGGAAATGGGCAAAGACCCAATAGACTTCCGCTTGGAACTCCTCGAAAGGGCTAAAACCAATCCTGTAGGCAGCAACAATGACTACGATGCGGAGCGGTATGCAGGAGTATTGAAATTGGTAAAAGCAAAATCCAACTGGGGTCAAAGCGAACCCGGCATCCATCGGGGTGTATCTGCTTATTTCTGCCATAATTCTTATGTAGCAGAAGTTTTGGACCTGAGGATGGAAGGAAATAAACCTATCGTAGAAAATGTTGTCGCTGCAGTAGACTGTGGTATTGTCATCAATCCTGATGCTGCTGCCAATATGGGCGAAGGGGCTATTGTGGATGGAATCGGCAATGCCTTCTTTGGGGAATTGCCTTTCAAAGATGGTGTGCCTCAGAAGAACAACTTCCATCAATACCGCATGATCCGTATGGCTGAAGCACCTAAAAAAGTAGAGGTCCATTTTGTGAAAAATGACATTGACCCTACTGGTTTGGGAGAACCCGTCTTCCCTCCTATTTTTGCGGCAGTTTCCAATGCCCTGTACCAGGCCACGGGAAGAAGGCTGTACAATCAGCCATTTATGAAGGAATTGGAGTCAGGAATCACGAGGATGTAGAAACCTTTGAGTACGCCGCGGCGCACTCGAAGGTTTTTTATTAAGGAAAAGCTGATCAATTGAATATTAGAAAAGATTAAAGACCTTCGAGGTTTTTGGAAACCTCAAGGGTAAGTAACTATTAACCTTTGAGGTCTTTTTTTGACCTCGAAGGTTTTCAGTCTCACCCAAAGGGCGCAAAGAAAGTTGCGGCGAACACAAAGGGATTAAACCCAGTACCACACTTTTCCTCTGCGTCATTTTTAGAAAACCCTTTTCTTGACACTTTAAAAAAAATCTGTTTTTTCTATAAAACATTTCTATATATTGTTTTATATAAAAAACATTTTATATTTTTGTTTTGTTCATAAAACAATATGGAGCGACTCATTCAATTTTCAGAAAAAAAAAGGAAAGAAATCAAACAAGATTTCCGACGCTATTTGTTTGATCAAATAGATTGGTCACAGCGGTTGATTTTGGTTTTAGGACATCGTGGAGTTGGAAAGACCACGCTTCTTATTCAGCAAATGCAGCAGGTTACAAGCCCTTCCATTTATCTGAGTTTGGATGATTTCTTTTTTGAAGAAAATAGATTGGTGCTTTTTGTGGAAGATTTAATTGAGAAAGGATATCAAACTTTCTTTTTGGATGAAGTGCATCGCTACCAACATTGGTCAACCGACCTTAAAAACCTTTATGATAATTTTCCAGATGTTCGGTTTGTCGTCTCAGGTTCTTCTATTTTGGCTTTAGAAAAGGGAAAAGCAGATCTCTCGAGAAGAGCCGCGGTTTACCATTTAGCTGGTCTGTCTTTTAGGGAGTTTTTAAGGCTGGAAAAGAAAGGTGAGTTTCACAAGCTCATGTTATATGAAATCTTGGAGAAGCATCAAGAACTGTGCGAACAGATTACCGATCAGATTGAGGTTCTTTCTCTATTTAAGGAATATCTGGAATTTGGCTACTATCCATTTTATAGGGAAGGTAAAAGCAACTATAAATCCCGACTATTGGAAACAACAAAGGTGGTTTTAGAAATGGATTTGAGCCCTTTGGAGGACTTGACGCATCAGACAATTCGCAACATGAAAAAGTTGATCCTGATTATCAGCGAATCTGTTCCATTTATTCCTAATATCAGCAAATTAGCAGAGAGACTGGAAGTATCAAGGAATACTGTACTGAAGACACTGGATTTACTGGAACAAGCCCAGATATTGAACCTCCTTAGACAATCTACCAAAGGAGTGTCTTTTCTCCAGAAGCCTGAGAAAATATACCTTCAAAATACCAACTTAGCATTTGCATTTTCTTCTCATTCAACTGATTCAGGAAACTTAAGGGAAACATTTTTCTTCAACCAACTCCGGCAAATGCATGATGTAACATTCCCGAAATTTGGGGACTTTATGGTAGATGATACTTACTTTTTCGAAATCGGTGGACCAAATAAAACTGCTCAACAGATTAAAGGTGTTCCGAATGCATTTGTAGTGGCTGACAAGATAAAATTTGGAAGTGGAAATAGGATACCCATATGGCTATTTGGATTCTTATACTGACCAATTTGCTGATTAAGTCCAAGGATCTAATAAACTGTTTGATTTTTGCAATGAATTGTATTTTTCCAGTTACGCTTTTTGAGGCCTTTGAGATAATTTTACCTTAAATGGGCATAGAATTTCACCCTAGTTTAGAACCTTTTGCACTGAAATTCGATTATATAGGCAGTGTTTGTTTATTTAATTACCTGAAATAGTGGATTTTATTCACTTTTTGACCCCAAAATCTGGTCAATATCCTTCAAACAAACATTAACCCAGACTTAAACCAGGAATTATAGTACCAAAGAAGAATCCAACTTGGTCTCAAGCGCGAAAAGGAGGTTTGGATTTGAATCGCGATAAAAATATGTAGGCCCGAAGAAAAATCTTACGGGTAAAAGCATCAGTTTCGGTTCAGACCGAAAATTGATTGGGTAATAATTATCGAAAAGCGATGACTCCATGGGTCATCGTTTTTTTTGCCCCCAATCAAAAAAAAAGCTGTTGCTTGTAGCAACAGCTCTTAACTATTAAGGTGATACACAACTTTACTCAGCTTTCTCTTTTTTATTGACCGATATGGTCAACTCTTCTCCTTCTCCACTGTAATCTGCAAGAATCACATCTCCATCTGAAAGCTCCCCCTTCAAGATCTCTTCAGCCAGGGCATCTTCCAAATACTTTTGGATCGCTCTGTTCAAAGGCCTTGCGCCATACTGTTGGTCATAGCCCTTTTCCGCCAAGAAATCCTTGGCTTTTTCCGTCAATGCGATTTGATACCCCAAGTCTGTGATTCTACTGAACAACTTCTTCAAACTGATATCAATGATCTTATGGATATGCTCTTTGTTGAGTGAGTTAAACACCACCACATCATCCAATCTGTTGAGGAACTCCGGACTAAAGGCTTTCTTCAAAGCACTTTGTATGGTGGCTTTCATCACATCATCCATACTTTGCTGCTTGGACTTGGAAGCAAATCCAATTCCTGCACCAAAATCCTTCAAATCTCTGACGCCAATGTTAGAGGTCATAATGATGATGGTATTTCTAAAATCAACCCTTCTTCCCAATCCATCAGTCAATATACCGTCATCCAGTACCTGCAGCAGGATATTAAATACATCCGGGTGTGCTTTCTCAATTTCATCCAATAGGACTACTGAGTAGGGCTTCCTTCGGACCTTCTCGGTCAATTGTCCGCCTTCTTCATATCCTACATATCCTGGAGGTGCACCTACCAATCTGGATACGGAGAATTTCTCCATGTACTCTGACATGTCAATTCTGACAAGGGAGTCCTCTTTATCAAAGAGATAAGTTGCCAACATCTTGGCCAACTCAGTCTTACCTACACCAGTTGGTCCAAGGAAGATAAATGAACCGATTGGCTTTTTAGGATCCTTCAGACCTACCCTGGTTCTTTGAATGGCTTTTACCAATTTTTTAATGGCCTCATTTTGCCCAATTACCTTTGCCTGAAGGTCTTCCGCCATATTGAGCAATTTGGCACCTTCATTCTGGGCGATACGTTTGGCAGGGATACCGGTCATCATGGCAATAACCTCGGCTACATTGTCTTCTTCAACTACATAACGTTTGGTTTTGCTTTCCTCTTCCCACTTCGTCTTGGCATTTTCCAGCTGCTCGAGCAATTTCTTTTCCTTATCTCTTAACTGAGCTGCTTCTTCATACTTCTGACTTTTTACAACTCTGTTTTTTTCGATTTTGATGTTTTCAACCTCTTCTTCCAGTTTCAAAATTTCTTCAGGAACATGGATATTGTTGATGTGCACACGGGCTCCCGCCTCATCCAGGATATCAATGGCTTTGTCTGGAAGGAACCTGTCAGAAATATACCTGTCTGATAACTTGACACAAGCATCAATGGCTTCAGGGGTATAGATGACATTATGGTGATCTTCGTACTTGTCCTTGATATTGTTCAGGATCTGAATGGTTTCTTCCGGAGATGTAGCATCTACCATGACCATTTGGAACCTTCGTGCTAGAGCACCATCCTTTTCGATATACTGTCTATATTCATCAAGAGTGGTGGCACCGATACATTGAATTTCCCCTCTCGCCAAAGCAGGCTTAAACATATTGGAAGCATCCAAAGAACCACTGGCACCGCCGGCACCCACTATGGTATGTAATTCATCAATAAACAGGATCACATTAGGAGATTTTTCCAACTCATTCATCACGGCCTTCATACGCTCCTCAAATTGACCCCTATATTTAGTGCCTGCCACTAAAGAAGCCAGGTCTAGTGTAACTACACGCTTGTTGAACAGTACTCTAGATACTTTCTTCTGTACAATACGCAGGGCCAAACCTTCCGCAATGGCAGTTTTACCCACACCGGGCTCTCCAATAAGAATTGGATTATTTTTCTTTCTTCTGGAAAGGATTTGTGCTACCCGCTCAATTTCTTTTTCCCTGCCGATGATAGGATCAAGTTTATCCTCTTCAGCCATCTTGGTCAAATCTCTTCCAAAGTTATCCAAAACAGGAGTCCTGGATTTTTCGGCAGCTCCTTTCGAAGCGCTACCAGAGCTTCCGCTGCCTGAGGAAGAACCAAAGAGTTTGGAGCCATCTTCATCCGGATCATCTGCCTGCGCTTTTGACCTTGGCCCTCCGTCGGTTTGGAATTCCAACATTTCTTTGACGGCATCATAGTTGGCATCAAACTTATGCAAGATCTGGGTAGCGATATTATCTTCGTCTCTAAGGATCGAAAGCAACAAATGTTCTGTTCCGATCAACTGACTTTTAAATATTTTTGCCTCCAGATAAGTTATTTTCAATACTTTCTCAGACTGCCTGGTCAAAGGTATATTGGCCAGGTTTTTTACATTGTGATTTGCAGTGCCCTTAACGGCCCTTTCAATAGAATTTCTGAGCTCGTCCAATGGGACACCCAGCTTTTTCAATATGGAAACAGCCACTCCTTCCCCCTCACGGATCATTCCCAACAAGAGGTGTTCCGTACCGATATAATCATGTCCCAACCGCAATGCTTCTTCGCGGCTGAGGGAGATCACCTCTTTAACTCTGTTTGAAAATTTTGCTTCCATTTATTTCCTTTCTGAATTTATTTTAAATCTGTACTAATGTTACCGAATTTGTTTTAAAAACACAATCCTTTTAACGTTTGTTCAATCATTTTTTTTGAGAGGCCTTTAGGATGCTTACTGCTGAAGTTCCTTCACAAAAAAGCAGATCGAGAATACTTAAATTAGGTGCAAAGTTTACGCCAAACAACTGTGAATATACCTTTTCCTGGTAAAACTTATACACGCCGGGACTTGCTTTGGCCTTCAAAAGGCCACGAATATCCATAGAATCAGCAATTTGCCCCTCCTTTTCCCTTACGGAAACTTTGACATTGAGTTGGAGTAATTTAAGACAAACTGTCAGGAGCTCTAGGTTCATGTCAAATAAAAATTGATGGTTTTTCCTGAAAACTTGATCAATATAAGGGTAAAAATATTCAAAAAAAGGAGCTTTACCATAAGCTGACTGAATACCCCGCAAATGGACATTCTTCCATTTTTGATTGTAATCAATCCGCACCTCCCTGTATTTGGTATTTTTATTTCCACCTAGAACAGGGACAGATAAAGTTTCCACTTTATTGGCCAAAAGGATTTTTGATCGATTCCTAAAGGTTTGTTTTTGATAATTTTCAATGCCATCCAAAATGATTTCTTTCTTATCCAAAATGGCTGTAAAGTATTCCAAATTGGGAAGGTAAAACAAGGTTGTGATTACTTGCATGCAACCAAAGAATCAAAAATTATAGAATATCATCAATAGAGCCTAAACCTTCTCTGACCAATTCAATTTCCGGTCCGGTACAGTCCAAAACTGTTGACGCGACATTATTGCCATAACCCCCATCAATGACCACATCAACCAAATCCCTGTACTTCTCAAAAATCAATTCGGGATCTGTGCTATATTCAATGACTTCATCTTCATCGTGAATGGAAGTTGTCAAAATGGGAGACCCTAACTCTTTGACCAACAACCTGGGAATAGAATGGTTAGGCACCCTTATCCCAACAGTTTTTTTATTGCTGTTCAAAATCTTGGGAACTGCATTATTGGCCTCCAAAATAAATGTATAAGGGCCAGGAAGTGCTTTTTTCATCACCTTGAAAACTGGCGTACTCAATGCCCTCGTATACTCTGAAATATTGCTCAAATCATAGCAAATAAAAGAGAAATTGTGTTTTTTGGGCTTAATCCCCTTGATTTGGGCAATGCGCTCTACTGCGCGCTGATTATGAATATCACAACCCATACCATAAACGGTATCTGTGGGATAAATGATAACTCCTCCGTCCCGTAGGATTTCTACAATTCGATGAATCTTCCGGATCTCTGGGTTTTCAGGATACAATTTGATGAATTCCGCTGCCATTGATTTGATGTTTTTTTCAATTTAGCCCTCAGCTGCTTCCCTTTTTTATTTGTAAAGGTAAACCGAAATTAGGGCTACTAGGCTTTAAGTCAAAATATTTAGAGATTTTATATGCATTTACAAATGAAACGGAGTTCAATACATTTTTTCCGAAAGATAAGACTTAAACTTCCAATTCCTGTTTTAATCGTTCAAACTTCAATTGAACATTATTCACGCTTGAAATCCTTAGAAATCTGCCTCACGATTGGCACATCTGCAGCCGCCCAGTCCAAGGAATCAAGCCCTGAAATGGGAACCCATCTTACTTCTTTGTGCTCCTTCAACTGTAAATTACCATACTCAATATTTGCCAAAAAAGGGATCAATTCAATCTGCTTTTCCTCAGTATAGGAATGGAAATTACTTTTCAGTCTCTGGCTCACGCTAATGTCCAGATTAAGTTCCTCTTTGATTTCCCTTATTAAGCAGTCCTCAGCACTTTCACCGGATTCAATTTTCCCACCCGGAAACTCCCACTTAAGGGGCAAAGGCATATTTTCAGCACGTTGGGCGCAAAGCACCTGGCCTTTTTCTATGATAATGGCGCAAACTACCTGGATGGGATGATGCATAGTTTTGTGATAAGATTAGCCCAGTGAACAAAAATCTCTATTTTTGCCGTTATTCTTTTTAAGAAGTTTAAAATATGTTTGAAGATAAGAAAACAAAAATTTATCTGATCCTCATCATCACCTTTTCTGTGATGTTGACCTCTATGTCCTTTTATTTTTACCAGGCATTCTTTAGTCCCAATGCGCTGGTCGATACAGAGGAACCCTATCAATTGAAAATTCCATCCAATGCCTCTTTTCAACAAGTCGCAGATAGCCTTTACCAAAATGGAGTAATCAATGACCTGATCACTTTTGGGTTTGTAGCAAAAGTGATGGATTACCAGGAGGCAGTCAAGTCCGGATTGTACACTATCCAACCAAAAACCAATAACCTCAACCTCGTTCGCCTGCTTCGTTCAGGAAATCAGACTCCTGTGAGGGTCACTTTCAATAATGTAAGAACCAAGGAGGACTTGTCTGAAAAAATCACCAGAAATCTGGAAATTAATGAAAATAGCTTTTTAGCTCTTCTGACTGACTCTGTTTATATCATGAAATTCGGATTTGAAGCCGAGACAATCATGTCCATGTTTATTCCAAATACTTATGAGCTTTGGTGGAACACCAGTCCTGAAAACCTTTTTGACCGGATGTATCGGGAATATGAAAAATTCTGGACGGAAAGCAGAAGAGAAAAAGCACAAAACATTGGTTTAACGCCTTTAGAAGTTTCAACGTTGGCTTCCATCGTACAGGCCGAAACCCAAAAAGCGGACGAAAGGCCAAAAGTGGCTGGGGTCTATATGAACCGTTTAAGGATCAATATGCCCCTTCAAGCGGATCCTACCTTGGTGTTTGCTGCAGGGGATTTTACCATCAGAAGGGTTTTAAACGTCCACAAGGAAATTGATAGCCCTTACAATACTTATAAGTACACCGGTCTACCTCCCGGTCCTATCAACCTACCTGAAATTTCGGCACTGGATGCCGTTTTGAATTACGAAGGACATGCGTATTTATACTTCTGTGCCAAAGATGATTTCTCTGGATACCATGCTTTTGCCACCAATCTGAACGACCACCTCAACAATGCGAGAAGGTATCAGGCCGCATTGAACAGGGCAAAAATTTATTGATATGTTCCAAGCATCAACTCAAGTTCGTGTAAGGTATGCCGAAACAGACCAGATGGCATATGTATATTATGGAAATTATGCCATGTATTTTGAAGTGGCACGAGTAGAGGCCTTACGCTCGGCAGGTTTTTCTTATAAACAAATGGAGGATGATGGCATCATCATGCCTGTTTTGGAACTTCATTCCCAATTTGTGAAACCAGGCAAATATGACGAACTCTTAACCATTAAAACCAGCATTCCAGAACTCCCTGGGGTAAGGATCAGGTTTGAATATGAGGTCTTTAACGAAAAAGATGAATTGATCACCAAAGGTTGGACCACACTTACATTTCTAAAAAAAGACAGCCATAGACCCTGTAGACCTCCACAATATTTGTTAGATTTATTGCGGCCATATTTTCAATAATCCTGCTTTAAGTGAAAAAAAGGATTCGATTATTCTCTATAAAATTTACCCGTAAGGCAAAATTGCTCAGGAAGTTTCATTTTGGCAATCCTGATCAAAACCTTTATGATGTAGGTAAAATTTTTATTGAGCAGGTTCAAAAAGATGAAATCACAGAGCGGGCAGGAGCCATGGCTTTCAGTTTTACAGTAGCCATGTTTCCATTGCTTTTGTTTTTATTAAACATGATTCCTTACATCGGGCTTTTCTTTCCGAATGTTACCACACAAAATATTCTTTTATTTATTGGGGAGCTAATTCCGACGAGTATTTATAAAGAAGCAGAGACTACCATAATGGATATCGTCAGCCGACCCAGACAGAGTTTACTTTCCTTAGGTTTTTTTCTTGCCCTTTTCTTGTCGACCAATGGTGTGGTTTCCATGATGAATGCATTTAATGCTGTTTATAAAACCAAGGAAAACCGTTCTTTCTGGACCACACGGTTAATTGCTGTCAGTATTGTGATGGTGTTGATCCTTTCTATTTGTGGAGCAGTAGTCATCATGATCTTTGGCAGCTCTATATTATACACCATTTCGGAGTGGGAAATTGTCTCAAGTGCCCTCTATTATTACATGTTGACCGCTTTCCGGTTTTTAGTATTACTGGCGCTATTTACCCTTGCCACAGCCTACATCTTCAGATTTGCACCTGCCGTTCATGACAAATGGAGGTTCTTTTCCACAGGATCTCTCACAGCAGGGGTATTGATCAATTTTAGCTTTTACCTATTTACTTTCTACCTGAATAATTTTGCCACCTACAACAGGCTTTATGGATCCATTGGTGCGATGATTGCTGTAATGCTATGGCTGTTTATTACCTCTTTGATTATTTTGATCAGTTTCGAAATCAATGTGAGTTTGGATAAAGCCGCAGAGCGCAGGGCAGTATCTGCCAAAATTGCAAATTAATCCTTATGATTAAAGTCATGTTTACAGCATGATTTCATCAAGAAAAGAGGTGAACGGAATTATTAATTTTACCGGCATAAACCAAATGAAAAATGGAAATCAATAAGAGTATTTTTATTGCCACCGCTGAACCTTACAGCGGCAAGTCCACTGTCGCCCTGGGAATAGTCGACATGCTTTTATCCAAAACACAAAATATTGGTTATTTTAAACCCATTATCAATAGTAAGCCTGAAGTCAACCGCGATGTTCAAATTGACACTTTGATACAGCACTTTAAGCTGCCCATCCAGTATGATAAATCATATGCCTACACCAGAGAAGAGGCCAATCTGCTTGCTGAAGCAGGGATGCAGGGGGAAATTATAGACACCATCATCAGTAAATACAAAAAGCTGGAAGAGGCTTATGATTTCACGATCATTGAAGGAAGTGATTTTTTGGGAGAAGGCACTGCTTTCGAATTTGATGCCAATGCTACCATTGCCAAAAACCTGGGAACACCTGTGATCATTGTGACTTCTGGAGCAGGGAAAACCGCCCAACAAATCTGTAACGCCAGCATTGTCACCATTAAGAATTTTCTACAAAGAAAGGTTAGGGTTTTGGGAGTTGTGGTCAATAAAGTTGAAACTGAGCAATTAGATGAGGTGAAAACTCATTTACAGGCCCAACTCAAAAAAGGCATTCTGGTTACGGTTATTCCCAATATCACAGAATTGAAAAGTCCAAGCATGAAAGAAGTCAAAGACCATTTGCAGGCGGAAGTCATGTTTGGAGAGGATTATCTGTCAAATAGAGCAGATCATTTCATTTTTGGAGCCATGCAGATCTCCAACTTCCTGAACCATATCAAACAGAATGTATTGATCGTGACCCCTGGAGATAGGGCTGATATCATTATGGCTTCTCTTCAGGCCAACCTATCCAAAAATTACCCAAAAATAGCTGGGATTGTGTTGACCGGTGGTTTTGAAATTTCGGAGTCAGTCATTCGATTGATTGAAGGTTCCAATACCATTGTACCTATCTTGAGAGTTGAAGAACCTTCCTTTTATGCAGCTACAAAAGTGGCCGGTATACATTCCAAAATCAGTGCAGACAATCCGGATAAAATCCATGTAGCGATCAATACTTTCAGAAAGTACATGGATGTAGAGGCCCTGGAAAAAGAAATTGCCGCCTTTAAACCGACTGGTATGACTCCTAGAATGTTTCAATACCAATTGGTCAGTTGGGCAAAAGCAAAGAAAAAGCACATCGTATTGCCTGAAGGAAAAGATGAGAGAATCCTAAAAGCTGCAGACCGACTGGTGCGCCAAGGAATAGTCAAGATTACCCTGCTTGGAGATGTGAATGAAATAAGCATCAGCATCAGCAGGTTGGGATTGGGTTTGAGCCAGGAAAATTGTCAGATCATCAACCCTCAGGATTCCTTCCATTACGATGATTATGTCAACACCTTATTTGAATTAAGAAAAGGAAAAAACATGCCCTTACAAGTGGCCAAAGACCTGATGACGGACGTGGCCTACTTTGGTACCATGATGGTATACAAGGGACATGCAGACGGCATGGTTTCCGGTGCCATTCATACTACGGCACATACCATTAGACCAGCCTTGCAGTTTGTTAAAACCAAACCTGATATTTCATTGGTTTCCTCCATTTTCTTTATGTGCTTACCTGACAGGGTGACCATTTTTGGGGATTGTGCGATCAATATCAATCCAACCGCAGAAGAATTGGCCGAAATAGCGATATCCTCTGCAGACACCAGCACCAAATTTGGTATAGAACCCCGGGTAGCCATGCTCTCCTATTCCTCAGGAGATTCCGGTACAGGAGAAGATGTAGAAAAAGTGAGGAGAGCAACAGATATCGTAAAAACAAAGAGACCTGATATTATGGTGGAAGGTCCTATCCAATACGATGCGGCTGTAGATCCGATAACAGGGAAGCAAAAGATGCCAAATTCCAAGGTTGCAGGAAATGCTTCCGTATTGATTTTCCCTGATCTCAATACAGGAAACAACACCTATAAAGCGGTTCAGAGAGAAACAGGCGCGATCGCCATTGGCCCAATGCTTCAAGGACTGAATAAGCCGGTCAATGATCTAAGCCGAGGCTGTACTGTGGATGACGTTTTCAATACGGTAGTCATTACTGCCATTCAGGCACAGGGGGACTGAGCGTCAAGAAAATGTCCCTTTGGACCCCCGAATCCCGATAGTTATCGGGACGGGGTAGCTCAGGGCCAGGATGTAGGAGGACTGAGCGTCAAGAAAATGTCCTGTGGACATTTTTAGCTCAAGCTTGTCCCGAGAGCAAAGCGATTCGGGAGGCCAGGATGTAGGGTAGGCAACTTATAAAATCAAGATTAAGGGAAAAGAACCAAAAGTTATGAAAATATTAGTATTAAATTCCGGGAGCAGCTCCCTGAAATACCAACTTTTTGACATGCCAAATGAGCAGGCCTTATGCATGGGCCTGGTAGATAGAATCGGTCTGGATCAGTCTAGTATAACCCATAAAACCATATTCAAAGGGGAAGAAAAAAAAAATCAAATAGAAACTCCTATTCCAGACCATGAGGCTGCCCTTCTTAAAGTAACTGCCTTACTCAAAGACCCTGAGTTGGGCGTAATTTCAGATACCTCAGAAATTCAGGCCATTGGACACAGGGTGGTACATGGAGGAGAGCAATTCGCTTCCACCACTTTGGTAACCGAGGAAGTAAAGGCTAAAATCAAAGCACTATTTGCCTTGGCACCGCTTCATAATCCTCCTAATCATTTGGGCATTGCCGTAGCGGAGAGGGTCTTTCCAAAAGCCAAACAGGTCGCGGTGTTTGACACTGCTTTTCATCAAAGCATGCCGCCACTCGCTTATCGTTTTGCCATTCCCAAGTCCATGTACACAGACCTGGGGATAAGGGCCTATGGATTTCATGGAACCAGCCACCAATATGTATCCAAAAAAGCCAATGAGTACCTGAATAACCCAAAAGCAAAAATCATTACCATACACTTGGGAAATGGTTGCAGCATGACCGCCATTGATGCTGGAAAATCCATTGACACAAGCATGGGATTGGGCCCCATGGGAGGTTTGGTCATGGGCACCCGGGCTGGTGACATTGATCCCTCTATTATTTTTCATCTGATCAAAGAAAGGGGCTTTAGTGCCCAGGATGTCAATGATATCTTGAATAAAAAAAGTGGTTTATTGGGTCTTTCCAGTCTTAGTGATATGCGGGATGTCAAAAAAGCTATCGCTGAAGGCAATTCCGATGCAAAATTAGCCTATGATTTATATGCTTACCGCATTCAAAAATACATTGGTGCATATACTGCTGTCTTAAAAGGCTTGGATGCCATCGTATTTACCGCAGGAGTGGGGGAAAATGACGCGGACATGAGGGAGGCAGTTTGCAGAGATATGGATTGCTTTGGCATTGCGTTGGATAACAAGCGCAACCGCATAGAAAGCAAAGGTATCCGTGAAGTGAACACCTCTGATTCAAAAGTGAAAATCTTGGTTATCCCTACCAATGAAGAACTTGAAATTGGCCAACAGGCCTTTGAGCTGATCAGGAAATAATCTGCTCAAAGCGCTCTTCATCTGTATTTCCCTCCGTATTGAAAATCAAGATACGGCTTTGAGGACCTATTTGAAGTTGCTCTTTCAAGGAAGAAAAAGCTGGATCCTTTAATAGGCTCAGTAATCCAGCCAAGCCAGCAGCTCCCGATTCTCCTGAAATAATTTTCTCATCGTTTTCCAAAGGGGAATACAATTCCCTCATAGCCTCCTTTGAACGTGCATCCGTAATCCTCATGGCGGCTGTCACGGAATTCTTGAGCAAGTCCCAGCCTGATAAAGAAGGTATCCCACAGTTTAAACCTCCCATAATGGTGGGTGCATTTATTTTAGGGGCTCTTCTCATGCCCTCCTTCAGAGAATCAAAAAAACCTGCCGAACCATCGGGTTCTACTGTGATCAATATAGGACAACGCTTCCCATAGCGGTTTAGGTAATAAAAAGCCGCAGCCCCAGCCCAGCTGCCCACACCCACCTGAAGAAAAACTACATCAACCTCTGGGCTTCCTTCCCTATGGAGGTCATCTTCAAGTTCCTTAAAATGGGTCAGGTACCCAGTCATTATATCAGCCGGAACATTTTCATATCCTTCCCAGGCAGTATCCTGCACAAGTTCCCATTGGTTGAGATGGCTAATGCGAGCTGCATGGGCACAGGTTTCATCGTAGTTTTTATTCAATTGAACCACCGTCGCCCCTTCCTTTTCAATGGCCTTTATCCTATTCAAAGAAGTATCTGAAGGAACAAAAACAACAGCTTTTTTCCCTGACATCTTCGAAGCCCATGCCACAGCCCTGCCATGGTTACCATCGGTGGCTGTACAAAATACTTCAATTTCAGGCTTGAATTCCAACAATTGCTGAATGGCAAAAGAGGCGCCTAGGCCTTTAAAGGCATTCAGGCCAAATCTATGGGACTCATCTTTTACATAAATGGCACCCAAGCCCATAGATTTTGCTAAGGAAGCTAAAGAAATCAATGGGGAAGGGTAATATTCTGACAAAGCTTGGTGAAAAGACAGCGCATCTTTACTTTTTAAGATGGCTACCGTTTGATTTTCAGGCAACTTTAGGGAAGGGTTATTGAGGTGAAAAGGGAGATTTTCCATGATGTTAGATGAATCGATTTTCAAGTTAAATCAAGAAATTAAAAAAAATTAAAATTTTTTATGAACAGCATGCAACCTAATTTTAACGACTTGTATCTACCTATTTGAAAGCCATCAGCAATGCTATTTAGGAAAACTTTTACAACAGAAGAGGACATCATCAAAGGTTGCTTAAAAAATGAGCGCAAAGCTCAGGAGCTCCTGTATAAGTCCTATTCCAAAAAGTTTCTGGCCATATGCATTCGGTATGTAAAAGATAAAGAACTGGCCGAAGATGTCATGATCGAAGGATTCATGAAAGTGTTTGAAAAGCTGGCACAGTTTGAAGGAAAGGGAAGCTTTGAAGGATGGATGAAACGCATCATTGTCACTCAGGCTTTGCTCACCTTGAGAAAACAAAAAAGTCTAAATATGGAAGTCGTTCAGGTTGAAAGTCATTTGGAACCCATAAACTCGACTTATCAACTTGACCATCTGGAGACAGATGACCTAATGGCACTTATAAAAGAACTTCCGGTAGGCTACCGGACTGTTTTCAACCTTTATGCCATTGAAGGATATAGCCATGCTGAAATAGGCGATTTATTGGGGATCACCGAATCTACCTCCAAATCGCAGTTAAATAGGGCAAGAAATGTACTGAAACAAAAAATAGCCGACATACAAACCAAAGAAAGGAGAATCAATGGCTAACACAGAAAATAATTTGGATCGCTACTTCAGGGAAAAGCTTGAAAAGCATGAAGAAAAACCCTCCGCCCTAGCTTGGGAGAGGTTGGATCAGGAACTTGGTAGAAAAAAGCCTACTTATGTTCCTTTCCTGAGAATAGCTGCCACAATGCTTCTTGTCATTGGACTTGCATTTGTCTTTTGGCAGCTTGACTACACTTCAGAACAAGCCGGTGAGCAATTGGCAGAGGTAGAAGAAGTGTCCATGCCAGAGGAAGCAGTCGAAATGAATGGAAGCCTTGCATTCAAAGAAGAAGATATCGAAGGAGATAATCTGCAGCCTCTGGAAAAAGACAATACCGGTCAAATTGCAAAAATAGCTCCTTCAGTTGAAAAAGTGTCAGCGCGAAAAGTACAGGAAGAACCTGCTTCTGCCAGTTTACTTGCCGAAGAGCTACCCAAAAGAGTGGAAGAAAAACCTATTGAGTTACCTGAAATCCCCATTGCTGAATTACGGCTAGACCATGCCATTACCTCTGCACAAAACTTTTCTATGGAAGCAGAAGAGGAAATCAACTACCGGGTGATTATCAAGTCAAGTGGAATCAAAGACGAACCTAAAAAACCAAATCTTATTGAAGGAATAGAAAACAATGTGAACAAATTGGGAACATTTCTTAGCAAAGTAGAACAGGGATTTGCAGACCTGCAGGATGCAAAAAACAATCTGTTTGCGAGCAATAATCCAGCAAGAGAACCTAACGAATAATATTTTAGAAGATCAATTATTATGAAAAAATACCTGCTATTATTTTGCTTATTAGCCTCCGTTCAGTTTGCCTCCGGAAAAACTGATGCGCTTTACCAAGCAGAAAAGGACACCATCCTGATTGAGTTTGGTAACTCCGGTAAAATGGTCCTTATCGTGGACAATAAGGAGGATTTTGAAAAACTCAAAAAAATGAACATTAACCAGATTATCCAGGAACTTGACCTTCAAATGGATGAAGAAACAGGAGAATTGGTTATTGTGGAAGTTACCGGAAAATCCGGAAGTAAGGAAATCGTCAGGGTAACTGAAGACTGGAATAAAACTGAAGTAACTGTCGGTGGACTTCGTGTCATTGTAGATGAAACTGATCCTGTCAATACCAAAGTAAAAATTGAAACGGGCGGGAAGAAAAAAAGTGACCCACCGTTCAGAACCTATTTCAATCTGGACTTGGGCATCAACAATTACCTGGATGGAAATGGGAATTTCCCGGGCAGCAGTTCCCCTTATGCAGTGAGGGGTTGGGGAAGCTGGAATGTAGGTCTGAACTGGATGGCCAGCCAAAGAATCAGCAAAGGATTTAACTGGGACCTTGGACTCGGCGTTCAATGGTATAACTTCAAATTCGAAAATCGAGACTTTCAAGCAGTACGTGGCGATGGAGAGATTGATTTTATCCAAAGAACAGACGTGAATGGCTTCAAGAGTAAAATCTCAGCCTCATACCTCACTGCTATGTCTCTTTTCAAACTGGACTTCGGCAAGATGAATGATCAGGGCAGGAAAGGATTTAGAGTAGCAGCAGGCCCCTATGCCGGCTACAGGTTAGGGGGGAGAAGCAAGTATGTGTATAGGCCTTTAGATGGAGGCGGCAGAAGAAAAGAACACCTCCCTACCGGAATTTATCTTAACAATTTCAGATACGGTGTGCGTGGTGAAATCGGGGTTGGAAGATTTAACTTCTTCGGCACTTATGACTTGAATACCCTTTTCCAAAATGGCGCAGGGCCTGAACTGAACCCAATCGCTTTTGGGGTAATATTTTAATAGCTGAATTTAAATATGAAACAAACCACTATTATTTTACTGGCAATGTTTTTCTCCACTTGGTCTTTTGGTCAAGTGGAAGAAACAGCCCCTGATGTTAGGGTCTCTGTCTTCTCTATTTTTGACACCAAAATCGAAAAGACCGATCATGGTGATGGAAAAAAAACTTGGGAAATAAGTTCCGGTAAAGCTTATGAGGAGCAATCCTTCAAAGAAAAAAAGATCAAGCATTCTTTTGAAATGAATTTTGACATTGGAATAAATACTTGGGTGAATTCCGGAGATGCTCCGGCTGTAAGGCCATGGGGAAGTTGGAATCCGGCGATAAACCTAAGTCATTCCTTTCAATCCCATAAAAACTTCTCTTTGAAAAGTATGCTGGGTGTCTCTTGGTACAATTTCAAATTCGAGGATGCCAATATTCAGGCACTTAGAGGACCCGAAGGAATAATTTTCAATGAATTTGAAGGAGAGGCCAGAAAATCAAAAATTACATCATCATATCTTAATCTCACCTTAATCCCAACCATCCATTCCAATAACGGCAACTTTAGAATTGGATTGGGGCCTTATCTTGGTTATCGTTTAGGAGGAAGAGGAAAATTGGTGGCCATCAACGAAAATGGCAATAGAGACAAAATATTCCAGAGGGCAAATATGTTTGCAAATGATTTGCGCTATGGAGGAAGACTTGAAATCGGTGTAGGTGAAATAGACCTATTTGTGAATTATGACTTCAATAATTATTTCCAAACAAACAAGGGCCCTGAATTAAATGCCCTGAGCTTTGGCATCATCCTTTAATTAAAATTGACATGAAAAAATATTTAAAGCTATCTCTTCTCATTTTCATTTGTGTCATCCTCATTGCCCCAATGCAGGCTGTAGCACAGATGAAAACCATTGTGGACACCAACAAAACATTTTCCGGCATCACTAAAGTGGAAGTTAGTGGTGGAGCAATTGAGATTGCCTATCAAGGTGATAATGTGACAGAAGTAACTGTGGACGCCTTTTTGGAATCTAACAACCATGAACAAGACATTATCTTTGTCAAGGTGGGAAATGTCTTAAAGGTATCCCATGAAGTGAAATATCATCCATCAGGCTGGAACAATACAAGAACCAAAGGCCATATCAAAATCACCGGACCGAAAGAAATGGAATTGGAAATGACTGCTGGATCTGGACGCATTCATGCCGCTCAGGTCAATGCTGAGCAAATCAGGTTATCAGTTGGATCTGGAAAAATAACCGCCAATGACCTCATAGGAAATCTCCAAGTAAAGGCAGGATCTGGTAATATCCAACTACAACAAATTGAAGGTGATGTGGAAGGTAAAGTGGGTTCAGGAAGTGCAGAAATCAGAGAGGTCAAAGGAAACGTAAAATACAATTCAAGCTCTGGCAGATTGGTTGCCAGCAACATTGATGGTATGATGGAAGTTGGTTTGACCTCCGGGAATGCCAAACTGAACAATATAACAGCATTAGGACCGATTAAATTGACTTCAGGGAACATCAATGCACAAAATGTGGGACTTGATGCCTCCTCTGGATTCTATGGTACCTCAGGCAATTTCAATATACAAACCCATTCCAACCTGAACGACTTTAACTTCCAACTGAACAGTACTTCCGGAAACCTAACCGTTGGTAATTCCCGATCTAGAAGAAATCTGTCAATTGATAATGGTTCGGCTCATCAAATTAAAGGTAACATCACTTCTGGTAACATAACCATACAAAACTAGCTTCTATTGATGTTGAGGTTTTAGGAATAAAAAAATCCCCATAGGAACATCCTAGGGGATTTTTATTTTATATATAGTTTAGTTGATATTGGTTTTAAATTTTTGTTTTGGGTGATTGGGACTAGTCCGTCGGAAATTTATTCAAAATTCAGATCAATCCAAATCTAAAATAATTAATCATTAATAGTACTGTCTTTTACTTTTGTTTCTGAAAATCCCAATGTGGAAATTTCCTTGGTATTGAATACCTGGATCAATTTTGGAATAATAAAAGCCAATAGAAACACGCCTCCTGTCATCAACACCCTGTAAGGGTGGATAAAATAGGATGCTGAGGAAAGTATGCCCAAAATCAGAATGGTGCTAAAGGGCAATGAAATGGCCAAAACATTAATTCCAAGGGCAAGGTCAAAGGTTGGCTCCTTTTTCTCAGCATCTTCATCCAAGCTTTCCATTCCCTTAACAGCAGACATATGCGCAAATGGCCAAAAGCTACAAGCTGAGAGCGGAAAGACAATGGCCAAAATAACCGCAGCCTCAGAAGGCATCGGTATGAGAGCGATCAAAAGGCCACTGAAAAGGAAAGTGATCCCTGCCCTGAACATCAAAATTGACCAAATCATCTTAATCTGACTCCAATTAAAGACGACCGCAATCCCAATATACAAAAGCACCAATGGGGTCATCATATTTTTTAGCATAAGAACACTTTCGCTTAAGAAAGGGGGTAGTGCTTGCAAATTGATTCCAAAAGACAACAACAGCAGTGCGGTTAGAATAACCATATTAATCGGTTCTCTCACCATGGCAATAAGTAAACCTTTGATTTTGCCCCAATTGGAATTGACAGGAAGTTGGTTGATTTTATAAAACCATGCTGTGGCCAATAAATAAGCAATAATCAAAACAAACACCTTGTTCCCTATGTCTGCCAATGCCGCCCAGGCCAAATATTCATCACCCAAAAACTCTACGATAAAAGGAAAGCAGGACAAGCCAGGTGCTAAGGAGGGGAGCAATAACAACAAAGTACGCATAGTAGGCGTATTGTTCTCCACACCGAAGAAGGGCAACAAATACCTTGTAGCCAATAACATCAAACCATTGAAGAGTAGCGCCAAAATGGGTAAAATCAATAAATCCTGATTTACTTCAATTTGTAGCAAGGCCACAAAGATCATAGCTGGAAGTGCCAAATCCAGAATGATCATTTTCAGGCCATTTTTATGATCCTCTTTTAGGATTTTTCTCTTTAAAAGCACGCCAATAACAATCAGGAGCAAAAGAGAAAAAGTCTTATGCAATGCAATACTCATGGAAAATAGGAACTTAGGCGGTTACTGCTTTAAATGATTCTACAAAGATTTCCATTTCTTCCATGGTACCCATGCTGACCCTGCACCAAGGCTTTTCATGAATATTGAACACCCTGATCCCTACCCCTTTTTCATACATGGATTTCATGAATTTTTGTCCCTCCATGGCGATAGGAAAAATGATAAAACTGGTATGGGATGGAATAACCTCATAACCCAGCGAAGTAATTTCCTTACTTACAAAATTCCTGCTTTCAGCATTTAATGTGCGGCAATTTTGGAGAAATTCTTGCTCCTTCATACTGGCAATAGCCCCCTTCAAGGAAGTCACACATAAGCCCATGGTACTTCTCACTTTAGAAGTAATGGATTTGATCCGCTCCGGTTGAGCAACAATATACCCTATTCTCAATCCTGCCATTCCATGGATTTTACTGAAGGTCCTTGCTACAATCACATCATGTCCTTCTGCAACTAGCCCAACCATGCTATGGGATTCAGGATCCTCCAAGAATTCCAAATATGCTTCATCCACAAAAACTGGTGCTTTTGGACTTACTGTTTTGCAAAAATCCCTTAATTCGCTGCTGTTTGTGATACTCCCTGTGGGATTATTAGGATTGCAGACATACACCAACTTGGTCTCTCCATCTACGGCACTGGCCATGGCATCCAAATCATGCGCATGATCTGCTGTCAACAAAACAGGCTTCCAAGTGGCTCCCATGGACTGCGCTGTATGAATCAAAGACATGTAAGAGGGATCTGCAGACACTACATTTCCTCCCTGCATAAACCTCACAAAGGCAATTTTCTCCAATAAATCTGAGGAGCCAGGACCCAACATAATATGGTCAGGGCTTACCCCTTCCTTTTCAGCAATCATCCCGATCAATGTAAAAGCATCACCATGCCCATACCGATTCCCCAAAACCAAAGATTCAGAAATGGCTTGAATAACTTTGGGTGCTGGACCATATGGATTTTCATTGGCATTTAATCTGGCAAACATCCTGGCTTCATTAAAGGGGAATTTTGGGAGTTCCTCCCTCAAGGCACTTTTTGAAGCAAAAGTCGATTTACTTTCGGCGAATGATGGAATACTGGGGGCTACTGCTAAACCTCCTAAGGTGAATAGGCTGGATTTGATCCAATCCCTTCTGTTGATGGTCTTCATTTTTTTCTGGTTGCTTAATAAAATTCAACAAAAGGCTACTTTGGGTGGGTCAGGTCAACCAAAAGAAGAAGGTTCTTTTGATTAAATGCTTGCTGCTTCTTTAAAAACAAACAACATATTTTAATTACATGAATAAATAATGAACCATTTATTTCAATTTTATAACATGAAATCAATATTATGGTTTAAATATAAACCAATTTTCAATTTATTATCAAAATTATTTTACCAATGAGATATTTTTTACACCAGTGCTACTTTTCAGAATATTGAAACAGCTTAGAACATTTGAAAGCATTCACTAGTAAAACCTCTCTAAAAGAAACATTCACCTCTAATTAAGAGTAGTGAATAGTACTTATTTTAAGTAAGGCAAATCACTTTCAGGTTCCGTTAATAAAAATTCTCCTAACATTCCATGGTTTTTTGACTACTTTCCATATCAAACAGAAAAAATAAATTAAGTTTTACACCATATCACACACAGGATGACGCCAATAAAAAAGAATAACATCAAACAGGAAGTTTTTGATTTGTATGATGATTATTGTCATAACAGGATAGAGAGAAGGGATTTTGTAAAAAAACTCTCTGCTTTTGCTGTAGGTGGGATGACCGTATCTGCCTTACTGAACTATCTGATGCCCAACTATGCCTCTGCCAAACGCTTTGATCAGGATGACCTAAGGTTGATCTCAGAATTCCTGGAATATGATTCTCCAAAAGGAGCTGGAAAAATGAGGGGCTTACTTTCCCGTCCCGCGGGAATGACTGAAAAACTTCCAGGAATCATTGTTGTACACGAAAACAGAGGACTGAACCCCTATGTGGAAGACACTGCCCATCAAGCTGCATTAGATGGCTTTATTGCTTTCGCTCCAGATGCTTTGACTCCATTTGGCGGCTATCCGGGTACAGACGATGAAGGCCGTACCATGCAGGCACAAAGGAACAGAGATGAGATCCTTGAAGACTTTATAGCAGCATACGAAATGTTGAAAAATCACCCTGAATGCAATGGTTATGTTGGAGTCGTAGGCTTTTGTTTCGGGGCTTGGGTTTCCAACATGATGGCAGTCAGGCTACCTGATTTGAAAGCTTCCGTGCCATTCTACGGCGGACAAGCCCCAACTGAAATGGTGCCTCAGATCAAGGCTCCATTACAGCTTCATTTTGCAGAATTGGATACCAGGGTAAATGAAGGCTGGCCGGCCTATGAGGCAGCACTTAAAGAACACGGTAAATCCTATGAAGTGCATTTCTACCCTGCTGCTAACCATGGTTTCCATAACCATTCCACTCCTCGGTACGATAAAGAAGCCGCTGAATTGGCTTGGTCAAGAACGATTGAATTCTTTAAAAAGCATTTGAAGGCTTAGTCTAAAGAAGTAAAATCTCCATATCCCAATTGGATCAAAGCAGCGTCCAATTGGGTTTTGCTGTTTTTTACTCTGGAAAGGTCCACTAATTCAACTTTTCTGAAGTCTATGGGATGGCTTTCACTTTGTAAGGAAATAAATCCAGAGGTAAGAGGCGTTCCATCTATTTTCACTTCCGGATCTACAGGATGTACATTTCCTCCACCAATTTGCGGTTTTTCGTAAGAAATAACCGACTTTCCCTCAAGGATGTGGTACACTATGGAATCACCCAATACCAAAAATTCAGCAGTGACCCACTGATCACCATGATAAGTCTTTGAGGAAGAGCTGACACAGTGGGGAGTAAACAATTCACCATTCATAACGACATGGGTACCCGGAGTGCAAAGGTTACTGGTAGTCCTTTCATTTTCACCATCTCCTCCTAATAATTGGCCTTCTATACTAATAGGAAAATCCTGGTCCTTTAACATGGTCTGGGGATTTTGGCTGTGCAACATGGCCCCTGAGTTTCGAAAAGCCCAACCTTCACCTCCGGGAGCTTGATCTCCCACAAAGCGATATTCTACACGCAGTAGGTAATGGGAAAAAGGTTCCTTATAAAATATGTGCCCATATTGTTGGTCAAAGTCCTCATAGCCATCATATCTGACTATCATCAAACCATCCTCCACCCTGAAGGTATTGGCAAAATTTTCCCCAAGCTCGTGTTTAGAAATCTTTATGATCCAATCCTGTAAATCATCACCGTTAAAAAGCTGTATCCAGGATAAATCATTCTCCTCTTCTGTTGTGGAGGTGCAGCCAACTACAATTAAAATTGCCAGGAAGGCCAATGTGCGAAATACGTGTATACTATTCATCATTCTTGATGTTTTATAACCTATTACTTTAACTCAACTACAGTAAAAACAGGCAAATGGTCTGAGAACGTGATTTCATACATTACTTTGTAAGATTCCACAGACCATTCAGAATTTTTTGAAAGCCAAATGTAATCTATTCGAATTTCGGGATTTTCTGTAGAAAAGGTGAAATCGCTATTGCCAAACAATGCACCTGCATCCCAAAAATACTCCTGCATGAGCGCATACCCCTCTTCCGTTGGTTCAAGATTAAAATCCCCTGCAACTATTACAGGATTTCCTGAAGCTTCAAAATGCGCAATGATTGCCTTTACCTGTGCGGTCCTGTTTTCTTCAAATTCATGACATAGATGTGTGCCTGCAAATGAAAGCGTTCTTCCATCTGCTAAAACAGAATGAGCAATGGCCATGCTTCTCCCTTCTCCTCCTTTGGGAATGGGGAGTTGGACAGCTTCAAATTCTGATTTTCCTTTACTCAAAACTGCTTCCCCGTAACCCCCTCCACTAAAATCAATCGCCTTGGCGAAGAAACCATGCATCCCTGTTTGCTTGGCCCAGATAGCCGTAAGGTCTAAAGCCTCCCCAGCAAAATTGGCTGTCCTTTGGGTCATGCTGTCCACCTCTTGTAAGGCCACAAAGTCAGGATTCATGGAGTTGATGAATTTTGCCACCTCATCCACAATGGACTCACCAGGTGCATAAGGATTCTCTCCATGATAAATGTTGTAGGAAAGTATATTTAATTTTTGTTGCGCCTTCAGTCCCATATTTCCTAAAAAGAACATGATCAAAACCAATATTATCTTGTTACTCATCATTTCATCAATCAAATAATTATTGTTCATTAGCCACAATTGCCTTCAATTCCATTTTCAATTGCCCAAGAATTTCAGGTCGGCTTTTAGCGAGGTTATTCTGCTCTGCCATATCCCCTGGAAGGTAGTACAACTGGTCTTCCAGCAAAAACCCTGTTTCTATTTCCGTTCCCCAAGGGACTATAGCGGGCCCTTGATGTGCAGGAATGTACTTATAACCATCACTATTGATGTAAGTTAGGACACCCTGAATGGCCTCCTGAACCAACCCTTTTCTACCTTCAGAAGTGTCTCCAATCAATGCTTTCCAATGATTTTCCGTGTCTACTGCTTGTTCTTTATTGAAATCCAGCTGCAAAAAATTGGCAAAAGAAGCGAGAAAGTCCACCTGACTGATCATGGCCTCCGAGTTTCCACTTTTTATTTTCTTTGGCCAGTGCATAATCAAAGGAACCCTTGTACCCGCTTCAAAAGCACTGTATTTACCACCCCTCAAAGGGCCTGCAGGCTGATGAAGGCCAATTTTTTCCTTGGCCTGATCTATATAGCCATCATCAAGGACAGGGCCATTATCAGAGGTGAAAATGATAATCGTATTTTCAAATAGACCCAGTGCTTTCAGTTTGCTTACCATCTCTCCTACCGTATGATCCAGCTGTACCAGGACATCTCCCCGAGGCCCATAATCCGTTATCCCTTGAAATCTTTCATGTGCTATTCTCGGCACATGAATATCATGAGTAGCAAGGTAAAGGAAAAACGGTTGGTCTTTTGCCCTTTCGATAAAGGCATGTGATTTGGATATCAATTCATCGGCTATATCTTCATCACGCCATAAAGCTTCTTTACCCCCTGTCATAAACCCAATCCTGCTAATGCCATTAACGATGGTATTGTCATGGCCATGGGAAAACATTGTGGACAATAAATCAGGATTTTCATTCCCCGTAGGCCAATCCCCAACTTTTTCTTGGTAATTGACTGTAATGGGATCTTCAGGGTCAAGATGAAGCACATGATGATTTTCCACAAAAACAGTTGGCACTCTATCACCGGTGGAAGGCAGGATAAAAGCATAATCAAAACCTATCTCTAAAGGTCCGGGACTGATTTTACCGTTCCAGTCGGGTCCCTCTCCTTCTCCCAACCCCAAATGCCATTTTCCTATTACCCCTGTCTGATATCCTGCCCTTTGAAAAACTGAAGGCAAGGTTTCAACTCCTGGAGGGATCAGAGCTACTGCATCTCCAGGTGCAACACCCCTACCCTTTCCTCTCCAGGCATATTCTCCAGTAAGCAAAGAATAGCGGGACGGAGTACAGGTGGCTGCAGTGGCATATGCGTTGGTAAACATCAGTCCATCTTTTGCCAAAGCATCAATATTTGGTGTAGAAATCAAGCCTCCATAGGCCTGAACATCTCCATAACCCACATCATCAGTGTATATCAAAAGTACATTGGGCAGCGCTTCCTCATTTCCATTTTGATGAGAATTACAGGAAAAGCCCCATAATATGAAAGGTATTAACAGCAGATTTTTCATATGCTCCATTTTTTGAAAATAAGCTAATTTTTGAAGAATTAAAAAGCCTTTATAAGCCAATGGCAATGATCATTGATAGGTAATCAGACCTAAATCCTTGAATCGACTCCAACCTTTTTAAAATTTTTCAGTATGTTTTAGGGATCAAAACTTTCATTATGCCATTTTACTTAAGAAAAGGATTGAATTTTGGACCACTTAGGGTCAACCTCTCGAAAAGTGGGTTAGGTTTTTCAGCTGGGGTAAAAGGAGCCCGAATTGGCATCAATTCCCAGGGAAGAAGCTATGTTCATGGAGGAAGGCACGGTCTCTATTACAGAAAGCAACTTGGCAGGATCCGTGCAAATGATTCAGGTAAAGGTGATTTTTCACGAAACCAATTGGAAACAGAGGATATTTTCACGGATACAGGTCTCTCATTCCCGCAATTAGCAGTAAAAAAAGAAAGTGTTCAGTTACCCACAATTCCTACAAACAGTCATATAAAAATATTATATGCCGGGATTGGTTTGATTTTTATAGCGCTGTTCATCAAATTGATCTGGGTGAAGGTATTACTGGGGCTATTGGGTGTAGCTTTCATTTTTTACCATTTAAGAAGCAAGAAAACGGAAAAGAAATTTCACAACGCTTTACTTTCCTCGACACAATGGGAAACAAGTGAAATGAATGCAGAAAGATGGAATAAAACCATAGAAAATATGAATCCAGCTCAGGCCATGGTTTTGGGAACCCATGTCCTCCCTGCTTGGTTGGAAAAACAAGTGCAGGAAGGGATAATTTTAGATATCAATCAGATCAAAAGCTTTGTTCCTATAGACCCTGAAGCGGCTACAGCCATAGCGGTGGATACTTACAGGGATGTGGTAGAACAACTTTTGTCCGATCACCAACTTTCCGAAGCAGAAGAAGCATTCATCAAGTTGTTGGAAGATAAATGGCATATTCCCCAAGATGACATCCAGGAAGAACAAAAGTTGATCAAACGCTTCCAAAGACTCCGGGAAATACAATTCCAAGAACTTCCTGAAATAACTTTTTCAAGAGACTTGGTAAGGGGAGAAAAAGCCTATTTTGAAGGAAATGGTAGGTTGTTAAATTTAAGGGTATTGAACAGCTGGCAGCAGGACAGGGTGAGGTACAGGGAAATTGGTTATGTGCTGGATATGGAAGGTTGGGTCAGGGTCAGTAACCGGGTGCTGGAAATCCAGGAAGGAAGGAACAGCAGAAGTTATCCCATTCGACAGATACAGGATATCTACCTGTCAGTGGAGGAAGGGGTTATTGAAGTTTATTTAAGCAACCGCAAAAACCCCTTGATCATCAGCAGTCCTGAACTATTTGAACTGGCAGGTATTTTAAACAGGGTGAGTGAAATGGATGACTAAACTTGACCGATTCTTGGATAGGTTTTTTTAACCCGCCACAATATTTTTTAAAATTATATGCCACGGATTGACTGATTTCCAAGGATACATCCGTGTCCATTCGTGCATTAGTGGCAACACTCAATCCTTGGCTAATGCCAAGCGGATTTATACTTAGCCACGGTGATCATTAAAAAATTATTTGCCACGGATTCACTGATTTACACGGATACATCCGTGCCCATTCGTGCATTAGTGGCAATATTCATTCGGTGGCTTTAAGCGGATGGGTATATTTAACCTGCCACCATAATTTTAAAATTATATGCCACGGATACACTGATTATCACTAATACATCCGTGTCCATTCGTGCATTAGTGGCAATATTCATTAGGTGGCTTTAAGCAGATGGGTATATTTAACCTGCCACCATAATTTTAAAATTATATGCCACGGATTGACTGATTTACACGGATACATCCGTGCCCATTCGTGCATTAGTGGCAACATTCATCCTTTGGCTATAAATAGACGGATTTATTTTACCTGCCAAAATAATTTATTTAAAAAAGTGGCTACAGACACCTAAATTTTCACTAATTTATTGGTTTGAACTTTCATTTTTATCAAAATAACTATGGAATCAAAGCTGATATACCAAGAATCCTCTTACCGTATCATCGGAAAATGTATGGAAGTCCACAACGAACTTGGGCATGGTTTTTTGGAGATCGTTTACAAAGATGCTTTGGAGTTGGTTTTTCGCCAAGATGGGATTTATTATGAAAGAGAAAAACCCTATGAAGTATGGTTTAGAGGCGTATTACTTCCACATATGTTTTATGCTGATTTTGTAATTGAAGAAAAAATCATTCTTGAAGTAAAATGTGTTTCCACTTTGACTGAAGAACACATAGCTCAAACCATCAATTACCTAAAAGTATCAGGAAATAAATTGGGATTACTGGTTAATTTTGGAAGGGGAAAGTTAGAATACAAAAGACTTGTTTTTTAAACCAAAAACCACGGATAAGGAAATATATCTGTTTCCATCCGTGCATTAGTGCCAAAATTCACTCTGTGACTTTAAGCTGCCACAATAATTTTTAAAATTAAATTCCACGGATACACTGATTTTCACTAATACATCCGTGTCCATCTGTGTATTAGTGGCAAAATTTAATCCTTGGCTAATGCCAAGTGGATTTATACTTGGCCACGGTGATCTTTAAAAAATTAAATGCCACGGATACACTGATAATCACGGATATATCCATCTGCATCCAAAGATTTGCTACAGGAGAAAAAGGGTTACCAATCCACACTAGCCAATAAAAATACGTGCTTGGCTGCTAGAATCATGTTGGGAATTGAAGCCCATTCGTCCGGATATCCTCTTTGTCCTCCCCTATCTCCACCTAATCCAATCGCAGAGACTCCTCCGGCAATGGCAATATTCATATTGCTGCTGCCAGCATTGGATAAAGTTGGTTCAAAACCCAAATATTGGCTAATGGCTATAGAGCTTTTGACCAAAGGAGATTCCAAAGCTCCTTCCAATTGACCCCCCGGAGTGGTTTGAAAAGGTTCTAGGCTCAATTCAATATTAGTCTCAGGCCCTACTTCCTGCAAAATACCTAATACTTTTTGCTCCATCTCTGCCAAAGTTTGGTTATTGAGGCTTCTCATATCCAATGAAAACCAAGCCGATTCCGGTTTATGGTTAAATACCTTTCCGCTTTCTATCATGGCGATATTGATCACTGTCCTGTCTTCCCTATAGTCTAACTGAAAAATCCTATCAATAGCCTTGGCCATGGCCTGATTGACATTGGGAAGTCCGCCTCCCAGAGAGTGCCCTCCCGGACCCTTTGCATGTACTTTGTACCAGTGGATGCCCATAGCCCCATAACTTATTCTCCTTCCATCTCCTAAAATATCCACGAATCCCACAGCCTGATCTTTGTAAGTTTCAAAAACTGCATGCATTCCCATCAACCCTGTTTCTTCTTGCGCCACAGCAGCAAAAACCAAGGTGTATTTAGGTACAATACCTGATTGGACCATTGCTTCTGCTGCCAAAAGCATCGCTACAGTAATAGAACTGGTATTGGTTCCAGGGCCTATAACTCTATCGCCTTCCACATAAGGTGATTTTCCAATGGCCTTTTGGTGTAATGCTACTGTTTCCAGGTCATCCAATGTACTGATAAAGACAAGTACACTGTCACTTTTCCCTGGAATAATCCCTATCGCATTGGGCATTTCATCTACTTTAACCTCCGACAAGCCAATCTCTTTCATCATTTCAGCCACTTTATTGGCTCTTTCCCATTCATTACCCGAAGGGCTGATAATTCCTCCGATTGATATCAGCATACCTGCTGCTTTTTCGGATTGTTCCTCGATTGATTTGATGGAATTGGCCTGCTGTTGGGACAATGATATTCCCTGGCCTAGGCAGTGTATTATGATAATTTGCCAATGGAAAAGACATAGAAAGAGTAAAAAGGACTTTAACTTCATTAGATAATTACAGTTTTATAGATGGGTTTAGGTCGAAGAAGAAAATTAAAAAAAGCTGCCGGAAATACCGACAGCTTTGTGTTATTTCTGTGATTCAAAGATTAATTCCCCACATAATTATCCCAGTTGACCTCTGATTGAGGGTGAGGGAATTGGGTAAACACCGTTCCTCCATCAAAAGACAGATCAATCTCAGAAAGTTTATCGTATCTCCTCGCATCTATCCATCTGTGTCCCCATGGTTCCAACCACAAGGAGTACCTCCTTTGATACAAAATTTCGTCAATTAAGGCAGTTTGGCTGGTTCCACCGGTATAATCACCAATTCCTGCAGCATTCCTAATTATATTGATAGCTTCCACCGCCTGCGCAGTTTGGCCTAAATTGGCATGGGCTTCTGCCTTCAATAGAATCAATTCCTCATTTTTAATGAATGGAATGGCGGCGGTATTTACTGGCCATCTTCCATCCTGATGTGTTCCCACCAAGGGTCCAACGTCAGTGGTAACGGTTACAGGGGCCACAGTCCTTTCGAAGAATTTATTGGCAACACGCAAATCCCCTGGAGTGGCATCCCTTAACATCGAAGGGTGTACAACAATCATGGTGGTCACCAAAGCATTTGGCACATAAAATATTGGGTTAAAAGCATCAGGTGGTGCACCATAGGGATGGGCAGGCCCAGCATTCAAATTACCGGAAAGATCCATAAAAGAACTCTCCAAAGCGGAGAGCACTCCCGTCCAGTCTTTTCTATAGGCGTTCAATCTCGCTGTGATGGCTCTATTAACCTGCCTTAATGCTGAATTGGTATTAAAACTTGCAAAACCTGGAGTCAACCTCAAAGGAAAGTTACCGCCTCCTGCAGCAACTAAATCCTGATCTCCTTCATCCAAGACAGATTTGATAAAGTCGAGTGCTTGCTCATAAGGAACAAATGGACCTGGATTTAAGGGATCAGATACATCTATCCTAATTCCGTTTTGATACACAAAATTAGCCGGAATCATAAATTGATAGCCTTTGATGGTTTTAGCAAAACCAGAGATTGCACTTCTATCTGTTTGGGATAAAGTCCCAGCATTTTCAGCAGCTGCAATCAAAACATCGGCTTGCTTGATAGCCTGATAAGGAGATGCATAAGAACCACCTCCAGTTACACCAAATCCAAAGTAGGCCCTATCAGGAACCCTTCCTCCTTGGCCCAACCAATCTGTTTGGAAACGCGGATCAGAGGCATTCAAATACCAAACTTCTCTACCAAACGTACCCCATGCTGCGGTAACGTTAAACACATATGCCCTATGACGGGATTCCAATCCCGTTACAAGAAACTGAATCTGTTCTCGGGAAGCATTATTGCTGACACTTTCAACCGAAGGGTTGTTAGGATCAATGATCTCGTCTAGCTGTAGCGGATTACAAGCGAACAAACTTATTGCTGCCAAAGCCGCTGTTGCCATATATTTTTGTAATGTTTTCATAATGATCAGCTTTGGTTTTTAGAAATCAATGGTTATGTGGAAAAATACCCTTCTCGGTGTAGGATATGGGGTAATATCCACGTTGTTGGCTACTGCCTGGGCACCGAATGTAGAGGTCTCAGGATCATAACCTTCATATTTGGTAAACAAGAAGGCATTGTTCATAGAAGCACCAAGTCGGATATTTTCAATGCTATTGCCAAAGGTTTGTATGATTGAATTTCTAGGTATGGTATAATAAACACCAATTTCTCTAATTTTCAAGAAGGTGGCATCTTGAACCCACCTGCCGGCATTATTGAAAGGCGCTGGTGGTCTTTGTCTACCATTGGGAATACCATCACCATCATCATCATCAAACCAACCCCTGGTAGTACCACCGGCATCTGTCAGGAATTGGGATAAATTGATGTTATCTCCCCCTTTTCTATACTCCATTAAGAAAGAGAATTCCAAGTTTCTGGCTATGGTAAAGTTATTGACCATAGACATGTTAAACTTAGGCTGTGAATTTCCCCAAATGGTAAATCCTCCTGGATTACTTGGGTCAGCAGGTGTACCTACTATAGTGGTTGGTGCAAAGCCTTCCGCATAAAGGAAAGTACCCAATGCTGCACCAAAACCTCCAGCTACATAAGTCGGAATACCCAACCTTCTCATATTCAATCTATTTTGCCAATACATCAACCTCGAACTCCAACGGAAGTTTGACTTATCTATAACAGTACCAAATACAGCCAATTCAATCCCTTTATTTTCCAATTCCGCTTCATTACTTGGCGTGTTTGTCACACCAGTAGCAGGGGAAAGGCTTAGATTTTGAATATTGTTCTGGGTATTTTTAATGTAGTAGGTAGCTTCTAAACCTAATCTGTTGTTAAAGAAACCTGCATCTACACCAAACTCAAGTTCTGTAGCTGTTTCAGGCAAGATTTGAGTATTTCCGATTTGAGCAGACACAACAGAACCCAGAAGCCCTCCAATATTAGCACCTCCAAGTGGCGTAAAGGTCGCTCCAAATGCTACTGGACCTGCCGTTTCACCATAGGCAATTCGTGGCTTCAAAGCAGAAAAGGTAGCAGTGGAACCCCAGAAATCAAAATTGGCCAAATTGACAGCCACAGATGCCCTAGGGAAAGCATAAAACTGATTAGGGTCCCCATTTAAGGTTGACTTATCCCATCGAACACCAATGGTACCGATAATTTTGTCCTCGAAGTTGGCTTCCTGCTGCAAGAAAATACCTGCTTCCTGTACTTCGGTGAAAAACTGTTGGTTGATCTCCTGCACAGTCGCCTGTTGTAGGTTTCTTTGACCGGGAGCCAAACCTCTACCTCTGGTAAACAAAGCATCATCTCTGAAATCCAATCTTACCAATCCAGCTTGAGAGTTCATATTGACCCTTCCTAGGTTCCAGTTGTATACCAATACAGCCTGTAAATTGGTGTTAAAGCTTTCCTGCTTGCCCCAAAGCACATCCCCGGGATTGGCCTGGCCTCTTTGGAACTGCAAGAATTCCGGAAGGTAAACCTGTGTGGTATTTTGCAAGAAGTCCAAACCACCGGCTAATTGAAACCTAAGGAAGCTGTTGGCAGATTTGTAAATATCAGCATCTAAGGTAAATGCCTGAATAAACCTGTTTACTACAGAGTTATTAATAGCGTTGTCTGTAACCGCCACCGGATTTTCTGAGAAATAAGGGTTTATGGGGTATGTACCATCCGCATTTCTCCTCAAATCATAGTAATTGGGAACATAAGCGATGTTATAGCCAATACTGGCTCCGGTATTATTTTGGTTACCTGTAAATCCTCTATCGGTATTGCTTCGGATATAATTCGAAGAAACCCCTAATCGGATAAAATCAGAAATTTTATGATCCACATTGGCCCTTAAAGAATACCGCTCAAAACCTGTATTTCTTACTGTGCCATCTTCAGAAACAATATTACCACTGATAAAGAATTTGGTTTTATCATTGCCTCCGTTTACTGTCAATCTGGTATTAGAAAGAGTAGCCGTATTATTGTAGAAATAATCTTCATAATCCACAAAAGTGTTAGTGGCAACAGCTTGTCTATACCTTTCCAATTCAATTGGCCTTCTGGCTTCAGGGAAGAAAAAGTTGATTTTTTCCTCACTCCAATTATCCACACCCAATAACCTTAAAGGAGTAGCAAATCCTATATCCTGAGAAAGGGAAACTTGGGTTTTCCCAGCTGAACCTCTTTTAGTAGTAATGATAATTACACCCGCATTGGCACGCGTACCATAAATAGCAGCAGCAGATGGTCCTTTCAAAACCTCTATTGATTCGATATCATTTGGATTCAAATCTGCCAAACGGTTGGCCCCGTCATCCTGATTGGCTCCACCAGCCCCAGTTACTGAAGCCCTTCCTGTCCTCTGGAAATCATTATTGATATATACACCATCTACAATGATCAAAGGCTGAGATGCTCCTGTCAAACTGGATATACCTCTTAACTGAATGGAAACACCACCTCCGGGAGCACCAGAATTCATTCTGATGTTAGCACCTGCAATCTTTCCGTACAAGGCACCATCTGTTGTTTGAATATTGGTTGTTCCCATCAGTTCTTTTGCTGAGACAGAAGAAACTGCATTGGCAAGGTTACTTCGTTTCACGGTAGAAGCTAGACCTGTAATTACCACTTCTTCCAAGTTGGTAGCATCTTCTCTTAAACTCACCTGTACAGAAGTAAGGCTTGGAGAAACATTTACGTTTTGACTGATATACCCCAATGAGGATACCACCAAAACGGCGCTTTGATTACCAGGGACAGTGATATTGAACCTTCCATCCAGGTCGGCCACCACTCCTGTTGTGGTATTTCTGACCAAAATAGTGGCCCCAATCAAAGGTTCACCTGTCCGCTCATCTGTCACAGTACCCGACACGGTGTACTGCGCCCAGCTCCAACCTACACTCAGAAGTAGGAGGATCAGGGTAGTGCTGATTTTGTAGATTTTTTTCATAGAAATTATTTAAGTATGGGGGTTAAAACCATGTATACAATTTAACTGATTTAAATTCATATTAAACCGATAAAATCCATGAATGGCAAAATATATTTTTACCTATAATTTATTGAAAAACAAAAAACAAACTATAAATCTCTTAGAACAGTATAAAATTTTTGAAAGACACTTAAAATAGACAATACTGGAAAAAATCGAAGTAAAATGAAAATAGGACGTTACAAACGTCCTATTTTGATAAACGGAAACTATTAAGCCTTATAAGGGTTCCGTTAAAATGGAAAGCGCTGTCTTGATACCTTCTTTATAATTTCCCAACCTGATGTTTTCATTTGGCCCGTGTTGGTTGTTGTCAGAATTAACTGTAACTACCGTCACTGCCGGGACTTGAAGCGCATCAACAAAAGGAGCGATTGGTAAGGAACCTCCACTGATTCTCTTTCGAATGGGGTCTTTCCCAAAAGCCCTCACCATGGCCTTGTTTAACCAAATACCAGGCTCTGAATCAAAAGGCGTCCTAAAGGCCTGATAGGAAATACTACCCTCCCATTTCAATAGTTTAGGGTATCGCTGCCTTTCTTCATCAGTAGGTCCCCTATCATCGAGGATATGGTATCCCTGATTTTCTATATGTTTTCTAATTAAGGAAAAAAGACGCTCAGGATCGCTTTCAGGCACAAGCCTTATGTCAATTTCAGCAGTGGCATCTGCGGGAACAATGGTCCTTACTTCATCCCCTACCCAACCGGAAGACATGCCCCTGATGTTTAGGGAAGGATATTGTAAAGACTCCTGATAGGTACTTCCTACTTTATCGGTACTGCCAATGCCCAGTTTTCTTTTGATATCATCTTCATCATCAGGTACCTGGGCCAAAATTTCCTTCTCCTTATCTGTCAGAACTATACCATCATAGTAACCAGGTATTATTACCCTACCGGCATCATCCTTCATGGAAGCCAAAAGCTGTGAAAGTCTAAAAGCTGGATTGGGGGCATAATTTCCATAATGCCCGGAATGTTGGGCGGCACGAGGCCCGAACACGGTCAAGGTGATCTGCGAAATCCCTCTTGCCCCGAAGCTTAAGGTTGGTTCATTACTCAAATGCCTTGGACCATCCATGATCAACATCATATCTGCCGCCAAGGTCTCTTTGTGACGGACAACGGCTTCAGGAAGGTGGGGCGAACCTATCTCCTCTTCAAAATCCAAAACAATTTTCACATTGTAATTTGGCATCAATCCCTGCTCGATCATCGCATCCCAAGCGGTAAGAAACATGGCAAAAGGGCCCTTATCGTCAGAAGATGATCGGGCAAATATCCTCCATTCAGGGTCATAAGCTGTCTTCAAAGTTTCCATGGGGATGATTTCCCATTTACCCTCACTGTTTTGCCGCTTCAGCACAGGCTGATAAGGATCCGGTTGTTCCCAGCGCTTTCTATCTACCGGCTGCCCATCAATATGGAAATAGAACAAAACGGTTTTCTCAGCTTCTGGCACATTCATTTCAGCAAATAATAGCGGAAAGCCTGTAGTCTCTAATCTCCTCACTGCCCAATTTCTTGAAGAAAGATTGGCTTCACACCATTCAATGTTTGGAACAAGCTGTTCGGGATCATTGGAGTCATTTGGAATAGATACCAGCTCATTTAATATTCCAATACCCTTTAAAAAATGTGCGGTAGTTACTTTCTCTAAATCTAATTCTACCTTGCTTTGGGCATTACCCTGTCCAAGGGAAATCATCAGGCAAAGTCCAATAAGAATAATATTTATTTTCATATTCAGTGTTTTGAAAGTAGAAATTTAAAGGAAACAAGCCACTTACAAAAACCTATATGATAGACGGTTGAAAAAAATTAGATTTTACCCTATTTTGGAAAAAGCCTGATTAGAAATATTGGCATATGTTTTTAAAAGCAAAACTTTCAAAAAGTCAATTTAACAAACCGAATTATCGTATGGTTTAATTTATAAAGTGCACAGGGAAAAAAATGAATTTCAAAAACCCTGTACAAGACCTTAAAGCTTTTAGAAAAAAATTGTCTGAAAAGTCGCTTAATCACCCAATTCAAATGTAAGTCCCTTTTCACTCAAAAAAAATACCCTAAACAGGGTATTTTTTAATCTTAAAAAATTATTAATTAACCTTAAATTTAATAATTTCAGTACTTATTGTACTATTCAAAGAATAAACCCCAAGATTTCTTTCACGGGATATCAAATCGATTACCTTTTATGATACTTAAAAGGTAAAAGTCACCACAACCTTATCAGTTAATTTTCTTGCTTCAGGCCTGATGACCGGCTCTTCCATTGGAGCCATATCGCTTGCCATGCTAACTCGGGCTTCCCGCATGATGGGATAAAAAGTGTTACTTGTGGAAGTATAAACCACTTTGTGAACCTTAATATCCTCCACCCCTATACTTTTAGCTATTATATGGGCTTTTTTTATCGCATCTTCAATAGCCAATTCAAGAAGATGTTCTTCAGTTTGTTTCTTCAAATTATCTGAAACATTAAGTGAGAGGCTAAAACCAGGATTTCCTGTTTGATGAATGGTTTCTGTCACTTTAATCAGGTCCTTCTCTATATCTGATACCCTCACCATTATATTCTGGGAAGCCACAAAACCACTGTCTCTTGAGGTTCCTCTGGAAAAAATCCGGTTGACCTGAACAAAATAATTTTCAGCAAAAAACTGATACGTTTTTACTCCCGATTTCTTAAGTGCGTCTTCAATGCTCTTGGTTTTTTTATTTAAGCCATTGGTTGCATCTGCCACAGTCATGGCTTTTTCCGTTAAGGTAATGTAGATCATTGCCTCATCGGGCAAGACACTTACTTCACTTACCCCTTCTACTTCTATGACTGGCAATTGCTGGGCTTGCGCACCAAGAAAAAGCAAGACAAATATGGTGACGGACAAGATTTTTTTCATAGGATTTTATTTTAAGCCAAAACTTAAATTAACAAATAGCAAGCCATATTTTAACTCCATTAGGACAAATCTAGGATATCCCTTATTTTATTGATTTTTTCCATTTCATGGAATAAACCTTCATAATCATCCGCTATGATCTTATCTCTAAATTTTGATAAGTTGGCAATGTACATGCTTAGCCCCTCAAGAATATTTTTTTTGTTTTCCAACATGATGGGCGCCCACATAGCAGGGGAACTTTTAGCCAATCGTACGGTGGAAGCGAATCCACTTCCTGCCATATCAAAAATATTTTTATCATCCTCCATTTTATCCAGCACGGTCTTACCGAGCATAAAGGAAGAAATGTGGGACAAATGGGATACAAAAGCCAGCTGCGCATCATGTTCTTCCGGGTCCATAAACCGTAGTTTCATATTCAAAGCTTCCAAAACTTCATAAGCCTTTCCTTTAAGATGGATATCCGTCTTTTCCATTTCACAAATGATAAAAACTTTCCTATCCAAAAGGTCCACTTTCGCTGCTTTGGGTCCGGAATATTCCGTTCCAGCGATCGGGTGACCTGCTAAATATTGGGGCCTCCTTGGGTGTACTGCAACCCTTTGACAAAGTTTGGCTTTGGTCGATCCAAAATCCATGACCAAAGTATTTTCTTGTATTTCATTAAGTGTGTTTTCCAGTAAACCAGGAAGCGTGTCTGCCGGGGTAGCCAAAACAATGATGTCTGTATCGGGGTCTGCTTTCTCTCTCGCCTCCTCTATCAAACCCAAGGTCAATGCATCACTCAGGTTTTTAGGGTTGGCATCATAGCCTGTAAAAACTAATTCTGGTATTGCCTTTTTCAATGCCAATGCAAATGAGCCGCCTAAAAGGCCTAAACCCACAATGTGTATCTTTTTCATGTTGATCGGTATACTATAGATTTAAAATTTCATATAATCCTTTGGATAGCCTCCTTAATTTGTTCCGGATTGACACACAGTGAAAACCGTACCCAGCCTTCACCCCTTTTCCCAAAGACATCACCAGGTGCAATGAAAATATGCTTTTCAATTAGTAGTCTATCTACAAATGACCTTGAACTATTGCCTTCTGGTAGTTTTGCCCATACAAACATCCCTGCAGTATGCTCACTACAGGTCAATCCCAAACGCTTCACCAGCTGCCACATAAGTTTTCTTCTTTCTGTATAAATTTCATTCAGCTTTTTATACCAGTCTTCCCCTAAGTTCAATGCTGCTATTGCACCCTCCTGAAGACCCAAAAACATCCCTGAATCCACATTGCTTTTGATCTTGATAATGCCTTCAATGAATTGCCTGCTTCCTAAAACTGCACCAACCCGCCAACCTGCCATATTGGTCATTTTACTCAAAGAGTTCAGCTCCAGGGCTACCTCTTTGGCCCCCTCCACTTGAAAAATGCTCTTCGGCTCATCAGTAAGAATCATGCTGTACGGGTTGTCATTAATCAGGAGTATTTGATGCCTTTTTGCAAAATCAACCAGTTTTTCAAAAACCGATAAATCCGCTTTGGCTCCAGTGGGCATATGGGGATAATTGACCCACATCAACTTTACTTTTGAAAGGTCGGATTTCTCTAAGGCTTCAAAATCAGGATACCAACCATTTGTCTCAGAAAGCGGGTAATAAATACAGGTATTACCCAACATCTTGAGTACGGAGGTATAAGTGGGATATCCGGGGTCAGGAACTAGCACAGCATCCCCTTCATCCAAAAAGGCCATGCAGATATGAAGAATACCTTCTTTTGATCCCATCAAAGGCAGCACTTCATCTTCCATTAAACCTTCTACCTGATACTTTTCTTTATAAAAGTCTACAAATGCCTTTCTCAAAGCAGGAATGCCCTGGTAATTTTGGTAACCATGGGCATGGGGAGAGGATGCTGTTTTGTTAAGGGCTGAAATAACCGAAGGATGTGGGGGTAAATCAGGGCTACCTATCCCCATATTGATTACAGGAACACCTTCCAGCTGAAGCTTTTTTACTTCCTTTAGCTTTTGGGAAAAATAGTATTCCTCTACACTTTGAACCCTATTTGAAAAACTGATCATTGTTTTACAGTTTTACCTACTTATTTTCTACTTACATATTCTCCAAGGACCTTTACTTCTGCTCCTTCTTGCTCGATTTTCTCTAAAGCACTTCGAAAATGTACATATTCATTAAATTGTGCGTCTATAAAAAAAGCATAATCCCAAGGTTTTTCTATCACAGGCACTGATTGAATCTTTGAAAGGTTTAGCCCATAATCACTCAGCAAAGTGAGCAATTTGGCCAAACTACCCTTTTCATTGCTAATGGTGATTTTAAGAGAAACTTTATTGACCCCATCTGTAATTTCAGGTTTTCCCCTTTGCAAGATGATAAACCTTGTGAAATTGTCTTTCACTGTTTGAATATCCGAGGCCAAAATTTCCAATTGATAAATGGCAGCGGCAGCCTTACTGGCTATAGCCCCTACCCCCCTCAATCCATCTGTTGCGATGCGCTTTGCCACCGTCGCAGTATCCAAGTCATCTAATAAAAGCACCTCAGGATAAGCTTCAAAAAACTTTTTGCACTGTAACAGGGCCATGGGGTGAGACCGGACTTCTTCGATAGCTTCAATCTTTTGCCCTGGCATTGCCATTAAATTGTGAGAAATGGGCAGGTAATATTCTCCTGAAATACGAAGACCATACCTGTCAATCAATTCATAATTAGGCAGAATGGCTCCCGCAATGGAATTTTCAATGGCAAGCACCGCATATTGGTCTCTCCCTTCAAAAACTGCTTTCACTACCTGTTCAAATGTTTTGTAATAACTTACCTCGGATGCATTCCCAAAATAATCCAAAACCACTTGATGGTGAAAAGAACCTGGAATACCCTGAATCGCAATACTCATGTCTTAGTTTTTAAAGATGAAATATACCGCCAGTATTAAAAATAAAAAACCAATAACATGATTGGCCCTTATACTTTCATTTTGAAAAAAAACCAAAGTGAAAACCATAAACACGATCAGGGTAATGGCTTCCTGAAGTACCTTTAACTGGACCAAAGAAAAGGGTCCCCCATTTTCCTTAAAACCTAAACGGTTGGCCGGAACCTGAAACATATATTCAAAGAAAGCTATCCCCCAACTGATTAAGATGATGGAAAAAATACCCAAATTCTCAAACCATCTGAGTTCTTTGAATTTTAAATGTCCATACCATGCAAAGGTCATAAAGGTATTGGAAAGGACAAGCAGGAATATGGTAATGAGACCTTTCATTATTTGACATCAATCAAAGCCACATGATCCCAAAAGCTGGGATAAGATTTATTGACAACTTCTGGATCCTCAATGATTACTTTTGTCTTGGTCATCAGTGGCATAAATGCCATGGCCATTCTATGGTCATCATAGGTATGAACCCTTACTTCATTGGGCATACTGACACTGGGAATCAAGGTAAACACTTCATCTACCCCCTCTTCTAATTTGGCTCCAAACTTTGCCAATTCTTGCTGAAGGGCATAAATCCGGTCTGTTTCTTTGATTCTTAAGCTTTCTAGCCCGGTAAACCTCGCTTTCTGCCCTATGATCGCACAGGTTACAGCTACTGTCTGGGCCAGATCAGGACAATCACTGAAATCAAAGGCTTCCAAACCTTTGACTTCCTGCTTGGTCAATTGCAACCCTCCAACTTTAAATTCACTTTTCACACCCAAGCGATCCATGATGTCCACAATTTTTGAATCCCCTTGAAGACTTTCTGCTTTCAATCCCTCCAAAAACAAATCACCCTCTTCCGCACAGGCCAAAAGGCTGAACCAATAGCTGGCTCCTGACCAATCACTCTCCACAGAAAAAACAGTGGGTTGATAACTCTGAGGGGCCACACTAATCACCTGATCTTCCCAGGAAACGACTACCCCAAAAGCCTTCATAAGCTCAATGGTCATTTGGATATATGTTCTCGACCCCACCTTTCCCGTCAATTCCAAAGTCAAGCCCTGAGGAAGCACCGGTGCTATCATTAAAAGCGCAGAAATATACTGGCTGCTTACATCACCTCTTATTTGTATGCAATCTGATTTTTGCTCTTTCAGTCCATGCACAGCCAATGGAGGGAAACCCTCCTTATTCATGTAATGAATTTCAGCCCCCAAAGCCCTCAAGGCATCCACCAAAATACCAATGGGTCTTTCGCACATCCTTGGGGTCCCGGTCATTACTTTATGTTGGTTGGTCACAGCAGCATAAGCCGTTAGAAACCGCATGGTAGTTCCTGCATCCAGCACGTCATAAATGGGAGGGTTCTCCCTTAGAAGACGGATCATGGTCTGGGTATCACGCGCCTCTGCTAGATTCAAAAGGCGATTTTCTCCCTCCGTCAATGCATCAATAATCAAGGCCCTATTGCTCTCACTTTTGGAGGAGGGAAGAGGAATCCTAGTGGATGAAAATGCACTGATTTGGTTTAAAACATGGGTTTTCAAGGCTGGAAAACTTAAATTAAAGGTGAGAGTTTTTGTAATATTTAATGGCATCATAAATTTCCTGCTCAGTGACCGGAATATTAAAATCACATTTTCCTATACTGCTCAGCAAACTGAAATAAATTTGATTTCCTTCATTCTTCTTGTCTTGCATACATAACTTGATAATCCCCGGTATTTCCTCCTCTTCAAAATCAAACTTGGGGAAGACCTGTAACAAAGAAGCTTGAATGGACTCAAGCTCTCTTGAGGAAAGCCCTGATTTTTGATGGGACAAGTAAGCTTCGGCGATCATCCCTATAGCTATTGCCTCCCCGTGGAGCAAATGCCTTTCTGTCTCCAGGTATTTTGATTCAAAAGCATGACCGATGCTATGTCCGAAGTTCAATATCTTCCTTAATCCCGCTTCTTTGGGATCTTTCTCTACCACAATTCGCTTGATACTGATGGATTTTTCGATGATATCCCTCCAATTTTGCTCTTTCCAATGCTCAAATTTGAGCAGTCCAAAATAAGCTTCATCCTGGATCAAGCCATGCTTGATCACTTCAGCATACCCAGACCTCAGCTCTTCCTCTGGCAAGCTTTGTAGAAAGGTATCTGCAATTAAAACTGCTTCCGGTTTTGTAAAAACACCGATATGGTTTTTCAATCCCATAAAATCAATGCCCAGCTTTCCTCCCACACTGGCATCCACTTGGGAAAGTAGCGTTGTGGGCAAATTGATGAATCTGATTCCCCGCTTATAGGTGGCTGCACAAAAACCTCCCATATCACCGGTCACTCCTCCTCCCAAATTGATGATGAGCGCCTTTCTATCAAACCCCTCTTCGGTCATCCATTCCCATATTTTTGTACAGGTCTCTAGATTTTTGTGGCTTTCCCCTGCAGGAAAAACAAAACTACTAAAGGATTTTGCCAGGCCTTCCTGAACCAAAGGCAAGCAATGCGCTTGCGTGTTGGAATCCATGATTAGCCCCAATTGAGAATACTTGATATTATCTAAATATAGACCTAGATCTTTAGCGATATGATTTGAAAATAAAACTTTTTCCACCGGTTAATTTTTGACAAAACTAGGAATAAAAGAGAAACCAGATCAGATTATTTGATCTTATGACTTTTTTACTGGATCAGCTTCCCTTAATTGCTTTTCTTGTCTTTTGACGGATTCTTCATGAATACAGTAAAGCAACTCTTTCATGAATTTTTCACTAAGATTTTTTTGTACACCTTTTTGCGTTCTGGATTCCATGACATATTTCCAGCGATCAGACTGAAATACAGTCAAGTGGTTTTCTCTTTTATATGCTCCCACCTGATCAATCAAGGAAAATCGCTCTTGAAGTAGATCAAGTAACTGGTCATCCAGATGGTCAATGGCATTTCTTAGATCGTTCAATCTTTCGCTTGGGCTTTGTTCCCCTAAAGTATCTCTGAAGTCAATTTGGGCCAGAATCTCTTTTAACCTGGCAGGTGTTACCTGTTGTTTGGCATCAGACCAAGCGTTATCAGGGTCATGGTGCGTTTCAATCATCAAACCATCCAATCCAAAATTGATGGCCCTTTGCGCAGTTTCCAAAAGACCCTCCCTGTTACCTACAATGTGACTGGGGTCATTGATAACTTCCATTCCTTTCCACTCCCTTTTCAAGTGAATAGGCATTGACCAATTGGGCTTGTTACGGAATCTTTTGTCATAAGAGTCAGAAAAACCTCTATGGATAGCTGCTAATTTATTGATGCCCACGGCACGGAATCGCTCTAAAGCACCCAACCAAAGCTGTAAATCTGGGTTCATGGGATTTTTGACCATCACAGGAATGTCTACTCCCCTTAAGGCTTCAGCTATCTCCTGAACAGCAAATGGATTGACTGTAGTCCTTGCACCCACCCAAAGCACATCCACTTTGTGTTTTAAGGCACTTTCTACGTGTGCCGCATTGCCTACTTCAGTGGTAATAGGTATGTTAAGGTGATGACGGACAATCTCCATCCACTTTAACCCATCCTCGCCTATGCCTTCGAATGAACCGGGCCTGGTTCTAGGCTTCCAAATACCAGCCCTGAACATGCCTGGAATCATGTTTTCTTTTTTCATGTCCAGACAGACTTTTTCAATTTGTTCGGGAGTTTCTGCACTACACGGTCCAGCGATAATGGTATGGCCACTTAGCCCTAATCCCCAGTCTTTGATTTGTAAATGATCTTGCATTTTATTAATGGTTTAAATGAAAAAAGCCCGAGACTTTCGAATCGGGCTTTTTCTAGGTTTATGATTTTTTAATTTTTCACCAGACAATACGCAGCTCCGATTCGACCTTCTGGACGAAAGTAAAAGTAAAAGAAGGTAAAATATATAACTGCTGCGATTAACATGTTTCAAATGTAAAGGGTACTTTTTTAAAAACAAATCAAAAATTGAATATTTTTTTCAATTTTTTTCAAAGGTACTACCCGAACTTTACCTTCACGGAAAAATCATAAATATTTGGCATATTAAACGAAATAATATTTGGAATTACTTCCGTGAAATAGACTCCTGTAATTTCCCCTCCATAATTTCCTCCTGTTTTTTGATGGACTCTGTGTGGATCAACTTATATAATTCTTTGACAAATTCCTGATTTATCTGAAGGCTACTGGCCCAAATAGGCCGGGTCTCGAAAACCTTTTTCCACCTTTCCATCTGAAAAATGGCCAAGTTGTTCAGCTTCTTGTATTCTCCTGCCTTTTCTACCAGTTTCATCCTTCTGCTCAGCACTTCTAATAGCTCCCTGTCTACCTCATCTATATGCTCCCTGATAATTTCTAAATGTGATTCCAATAAAGGATTATTGACCGTAGCGATTCTGGTTTGAAGTTGTGCAATGAGCTTACCTAGGTCAGCGGGGGTCAATTGTTGAGCACTGTCAGACCATGCCTGATCCGGGTTGATGTGTGATTCTATGATCAAACCGTCAAAATTCAGATCCAACGCCATCTGGGAAACAGGCATGATTAAATCCCTTTTGCCTGAAATATGGCTGGGATCATTGAGTAGGGGTATCTGGGGAAACTGGGTTTTAAATTCTAAGGGTATCTGCCAGGTGGGGCTGTTCCTGTAAATGCTATCATTGAAATTGGAAAATCCCCTATGAATGGCCCCAAGTTTTTTTATCCCAGCCCTATTCATTCTTTCCAATGCCCCTATCCAAAGTGCAATATCGGGATTAACGGGATTCTTTACCCAGACTGGAATATCTACTCCTCTCAATGCATCCGCAATATCCTGGACAGTAAATGGATTGACCGTTGACCTGGCTCCTATCCAAAGCATATCTATGTCAAATTCCAAGGCCTTTTCCACGTGAAAGGGGCTTGCTACTTCTATGGCAAACTGAACCCCATATTTATATTTGACTTCTCTGATCCAAGGAAGGGCAATTTCTCCTACTCCCTCAAAGCTGTTTGGCCTTGTTCTGGGTTTCCAGACTCCACCCCTGACAATTTTTATTCCCTGCTCAACCAAATGACTGACCGTTTGGTCAAGTTGCTCTGGTGTCTCCACACTACATGGACCTGCAATTATTATGGGCTTTGAAGCTGACCCAATCCATTCATTCATTTGAAGTGTATTCACAAGAATTATTTTTTAAATCAACATCCAGCGCTTCCTTTT